>Ga0075424_100001544_pt1 | contig 20360 bp, 18 predicted proteins | sample SoiMethybrSBSTD3_FD_75301 | JGI IMG/M metagenome (GOLD analysis project Ga0075424, IMG submission 75301) | Bulk soil microbial communities from a Populus tree surrounding site in Tennessee, USA - Soil MetaG P. TD hybrid SBSTD3 | ecosystem: Environmental > Terrestrial > Soil > Tree plantation... | reverse complement strand
TGGTTGTCCACGAGGAGGAAGCCGCCCAGACCGGCCACGAGCACGGCGAGCACGACCAGCGTCTTCCAGCTCATGACTGGTCGTCCACGCGAAGGAAGCCGCCCAGACCGGCTACGAGCACGGCGAGGACGACCGCTGTCTTCCAGCTCATGGCGGAGCGGCTACTTGGAGCGGCGGCGACGCACCACGAGCACGATGCCGCACATCATCACCGCGCCCGGAACCACCACCATGGACAGCCAGAGGATGGCGTTCTTCTGCGCTTCCGTGGCGAAGATGGGGTTCTGGCGCGGATCCTTCGGGCGCACCGCGATCTCATCTTCCTGCCCGGCGAGCCACGCCACGATGTTGAGGAAGAGGTCACGATTGCCCTGGAAGCCGAGCGCCTGGTTCGACGCAAAAGTCGAGGTGCCGAGCACGACCAGCCGCCCCTTGGGCTTCTTGCTCTCCTCCGCCTCCGCCTGCCCCGCAGCCTTGGGCCCCGGCGTCGGCTCGATGGTGAGGGCGAGGAGCACGGGCACGGGGCCGGGCGTGTCGGTGGCGTCGCGGCTGGCCGGCTCGCCTTTGCGCAGGCCCGCGAGGTTGGTTTCGCCCCACGACTCGGGGCTCGTCTTGGCCAGCGTGGTCACCGTCGTGCCCTTGGGCGGGGTCTTGGCCGGCGAGACCGAGCGCGTGAGAGGGAAGCCCGTCATCACCTTGGCCATGTCCTTGGTGATGGGATGCTGCTCGTACTGCATGACCAGCGGCACCTCGGGCCCCACACCCAGGAGACGGCCGATGGGGCTCGGCTCCACCACGAGGTCCTGTCCCAGCGTCACGCCGTACTTGGCCAGATACTTGGCGAGCCCGTCGGCCTGGAGGGGATCGGCCATGATCAGCACGTGGCCGCCCTGAGCCAGGTACTCATCGATGGCGCCCAGCTCGGGGGGGAGGAGATCGGTCTTGGGCCCGGGGACGACGACCACCGAGGCGTCCGCGGGGATCTTGCCCGTACGCGCCAGCTCGAGGTCCTTCACCGTGTAGTTGGCCTTCTCGAGCTGCTCCTTGGCCTGGCTCATCCCTGTGCGCTCGGCGCTCGAGATGTCCCGCTCCCCGTGTCCTTTGACGAAGTAGACGATGGGATTGCCGGCGCGGGTCACCTTGACGAGGGCGTTGGTGAGCCGCTCCTCCTCGGCGTCCAGCACCTTCTCGGACTTCTCCCCGCTCTGCATCACGAGAGTGCCGTAGCTCTCCACCCCGTAGCGACGCGCGAGCCCCGGCGAGCGGTCCGGATCCTCCATGCGGTAGGTGAACTTGCCGTCGGAGGCCTGAGCGTACTGCTTCAGCAGGTCCTCGGCGGTGCGCTTGCCCGGCGTGTCCGAGCGGAAGAAGCCGATCACCTCCACGGGCGCCTTGAGGGCCTTGAGGAGCTTCATCGTCTGCGGCGAGAGGCTGTGGCGCTTGTTCTCCGTCAGGTCCCAGCGCGCGTTGTAGCGCAGCGACACCGCATTGGCGAGGACGGCCACCCCCAGGGCCAGCACGATGAGGAGGGCGGCGCTGGCCCCGTAGCGCGTGCCGCGTCTACCGAGGATCGAGGCGCTCTCCTGCCAGTTCAGCGCGAGGGTGATCACGAGGAGGACGGCGGCCAGGATGAGGAGCGCCACGCGCAGCTTGATGAGCCACGGCACGAAGAGGACGAGGGCCGCCGCGGCAAGGAGGCAGATCACCACGCCCCACAGGCCCCAGCTCTTGATGAACGTCATCGGTCTAGCCCCGCCACCGCTTGGACTCGAGGGAGCGGAGGGTGAGGAAGAGGGCAAAGGCGATCACCGTGAGGTAGTACACGAGGTCCTTGGTGTCGATGACGCCCTTGGCGAACCCGTCCATGTGCTCGATGATCGCCGTCTGCTGCACCACGGTGCGGAGGGAACCCTGTGCGGAGTCCGCGAACCAGCCGAGGAGCCAGAGGGCGAGGAGCACCCCGAAGGTGCCGAACCCGGCCACGATCTGGTTCTCCGTGGTCGAGGAGACGAAGAGTCCGATGGCGAGGAAGGAGCCCCCGATGAGGAGGAGGCCCAGATAGCCGGTGAGCACCGCCCCCCACTCGATCTTCGTGAACCAGGCCACGGTGGCCGGGTAGAACAAGGTGACGATGAGGATGAAGACGTAGAGGACGAGCGCGGCAAGGAACTTGCCCGCCAGCACCTCGCCGTCGCGGAGTGGATAGGTCAGGAGAAGCTCCATGGTGCCCGCGCGCTTCTCCTCGGCGAAGAGGCGCATGGTCAGCATGGGAATGAAGAAGAGCAGCACCACCGCCATGTTGTAGGTGAGCGGCCGCAGGATGTTCTCAGTGGCGTTGAGCCCCTGCCCCATCATCTGGGGCTGCATGGCTGCCCGCATGGAGAACTCCGCGTACTGGATGAAGGAGGGCGCGAAGAAGAAGGCCGCGATGAACAGGAAGAAGGTGGCTACGGCGTAGGCCACGGGGGAGCCGAAGTAGAGCCGCATCTCCTTCCTGAAGATGGGCACCCACCCCATCACGCGGTCTCCTGCACGTTCTCGACGATCTGCGGGCTATGCTCCTCGCCCGCCACCACGCGGATGAACACTTCCTCCAGCGAGAGGCCCAGGGTGTGCAGCTCGAGAAGCTCCCAGCCCCGCGCCGCCGCCAGCCGCGTGAGATCGCCACGCACGTCGCGGCCACGGGGGGACTCGACCACGAAGCGGGCCGCGCCGTCCCCGGACACCGCGGCGCCCACGGAGGTGACGCCGGGCAAGGCCTTGAGGGCGGCGGCCACCGCCTCCGACGGCCCGCCGATCTCCACCTCCACCCGGGCGGCGGGGAACACCTGCTGCACGAGCTCCGACTGCGTCCCCTGGGCCACGATGTGTCCGCGGTTGATGATGATGACGCTGTCGCAGACCATCGAGACTTCCGGGAGGATGTGCGTGGAGAGGATGACCGTGTGCTGCCCACCCAGCGACTTGATGAGGGCGCGGATCTCCGCGATCTGTCGCGGGTCGAGGCCGATGGTCGGCTCGTCGAGGATCAGCACCTCGGGGTCACCCAGGAGGGCCTGGGCGAGGCCCACGCGCTGGCGGTAGCCCTTGGAGAGCTTGCCGATGAGGCGGTGCTGCATGTCTGCGACGGCGCAGCGGTCCATCACGTCGGCGACCTTGGAGCGCCGGAGCCCGCGCGACACGCCCTTGGCCTCCGCCACGAAGTCGAGATATGCGGCCACGGGCAGGTCGGCGTAGAGGGGGGCGTTCTCCGGCAGGTAGCCGATGCGCCGGCGTACCTCCAGGGACTGGCGGAACACGTCGAAGCCCGCCACCGTGGCGCTCCCGCCCGTGGCCGCCATGAAGCACGCGAGGATCTTCATGGTGGTGGACTTGCCCGCGCCGTTGGGGCCGAGGAATCCGACGATCTGTCCCTTGTCGACGCTGAAGGACACGTCGTGGATGGCCGTCACCGGCCCGTAGCTCTTCGTGAGGTGGTCAGCCTGGATCATGGATTGGTCCCGTAGCCGTCCGGACCATCGCGCAGTATATCACACGGCTCAGAACAGGCCTGTGATCGTCCCTTCCGGCGTCACGTCCACGCCTTCCGCATTCGGCTTGCGCGGCAGTCCTGGCATGGTGGTGATGTCCCCCGCTTGCGCCACGAGGAAGCCCGCACCCGCGGAGATCCGCATGTCGTTCACGGTGACCCGGAAGCCGCGCGGACGGTTGAGCAGCGTGGGATCGTCGGAGAGCGAGCGCTGTGTCTTGGCCACGCACACGGGGAGCCGGCCGTAGCCGAGGCTCTCCGCCTGCGCGATCTGACGCTCCACCCTCTTGGGATAGTCGACGCCGTCGGCCCCGTACACGCGCGTGGCGATGGTCTCGAGCTTGCTCTTGATGGGCGCGTCGAGGGCATAGAGCGGCGCGAAGGCGGAGCGCTCGGACTCGAGGAGCTTGAGGAGGCCGCGCGCGAGATCCTCACCGCCCGCCCCGCCCTGCCCGAAGACGTCGGCCACGTAGGCGGACACGCCGAGGGCGGCGCAGCGATCCAGCACCGCCTTGTACTCCCCCTCGGTGTCCGTCGGGTAGCGGTTGAGCCCGATGAGGAGCGGCACCTTGAACTGCCGCACGGCCTCTACGTGCGCCTCGAGGTTGTCGAGGCCGCCTACGAGCGCCTCCACGTTCTCCTTGCCCAGCTCGGACACCGGGATTCCCCCGTGATACTTCAACGCCCGGACCGTGGCCACCACCATGGCGGCGTCGGGGCGGAGGCCGGCCAGGCGGCACTTGATGTCGAAGAACTTCTCGGCGCCGAGATCGGTGGCGAAGCCGGCCTCGGTGAGGCAGATCTCGCCGAGCTTGAGGGCCATGCGCGTGGCGACCACGGAGTTACAGCCGTGGGCAATGTTGGCGAAGGGCCCGCCGTGGACGAAGGCCGGGGTGCCCTCCATGGTCTGGACCAGGTTGGGGTGGATGGCGTCCCGCAGGAGGGCGGCCATGGCGCCCGTGACCTTGAGCTGGTCGGCAAGCACGGGGGCGCCGTCGGGCTTGAGCGCCACCACCATGCGGCCGAGACGCGTCTTGAGATCGACCATGTCCTCGGCTAGGCAGAGGACGGCCATGATCTCGGAGGCGGAGGTGATGTAGAAGCCGCCCTCGCGCGGCACGCCGTCCATGCGCCCGCCCAGGCCCACCACCACTTCGCGGAGAGCCCGGTCGTTGACGTCGAGGACGCGCCGCCACAACACCTGGCGCACGTCCATGCCGAGGGCATTGCCGTGCTGAAGATGGTTGTCGAGGGCGGCCGCGAGGAGATTGTGGGCGGAGGTGATGGCATGGAAGTCGCCCGTGAAGTGGAGGTTGATGTCCTCCATGGGCACGACCTGGGCACGCCCCCCGCCCGTGCCACCGCCCTTCATGCCGAGGGTGGGCCCGATGGACGGCTCGCGGAGCGCGATCACCGGCCGGGCGCCGATGCGTGCGAGGGCCTGGCCGATGCCGATGGTCATGGTCGTCTTGCCGTCGCCGGCCGGGGTGGGCGTGATCGAGGACACCACCACGAGCTTGCCGTCGGGCTGGCCGCGGCGGGCCGCCAGCGCGGGCAGCAGCACCTTGGCCTTGTCACGCCCGTAGGGCCACCACTCCTCCGCGCCAAGTCCGAGCTCGCGGGCGATGTCAGCGATCGGTCGGGTCGAGGTCGGCATCCGGCATGATCTCCTTGAGCCAGTCGGGCACTGCGATCATCTTGGAGGTGGCGGGATCCCAGCAGGCGTGGCGCGTGAAGCCGGTGGCCACCAGCTCGCCGGCCTCGTTCCTGATCTCGTACGAGAAGGTGAAGCTCGCCCGCTTGCACTCGCTCACCCGCGAGGACACCTCGAGGAGATCGTCGAGCCGGGCGGGCTTGACGTACTTCACGAAGGCCTCGACCACCGGCATGTGGATGCGCCGGTTCACCTCGGATATGGGCAGGTGCTTCTCGCGCAGGTACTCGACGCGGCCGACTTCGAAGTACGTCAGGTAGTTGCCGTAGTAGACGACCGACATGGTGTCGGTGTCCTTGTACCGGACACGGATCCGGGTGAGCGAGGGCATCGAGCGGAGATCCTACCATCCCCGCTGCAGATCTGGCGACGACGGCGGGACGTCAGGCGTCGACGCGCTCCTCCGAGATGGGCTTGCGCGCCTTCATGTTGAAGCGCCCATCGTAGATGGGGCGGCCCTGGGTGGTCGGCCCCTGGTACTGGCAGAAGAGCATGAGCCCGCCCGTCTCCGTGCGCAGAGGCGGCTCCGAGTGCGGGTCGGGATAGAAGAGCATGGTGCCGGGGCCGTAGGTCGTCTCGCCGATCTCGAACTGGCCCTCCAGGATGTACCAGACCTGGGCGAAGTCGTGCTGATGGAACGGATGGTGCGAGCCCGGATCGTAGCGCACGAGGCCGGCGTTGGGCTCAGTCGGCCGCTCGGGACGCGGATGGAAGAGCATCTTGCTCCATTGCCCGGGCCAGCGCAGCGTCTCCCACGGCCGGTCGTCGGCGTGCACGGCCTCCATGCTCTGGTGTCGCTCGTCGACGGCCTCGCTCATCTCGTCCTCCTCGAGGTCAGAGATACTGTCCGTAACGGATCTTCTCGACCATCTCGCGGATGCGCCGGTATCCGTCGATCTGATGCAGGAGATCCTGCGTGGTGACGAGGCCGGCCTCCCGGCCCTGCCCGGCCGCGTGCACCTTCTGCTCCAGGGCGCGGTCGAGGATCTCCGAGATCTCCGCGCCGCTCATGCCGCCCATGGGAGGCAGCACCGAGCGGTAGTCGATGTCGGCGAAGAGCGTGCGGCCCGCCGCCGTCTCCGCGCGCTTGCGGGCCAGCTCCAGGATCTCCTGCTGGCCCGCCCCATCGGGCAGCGGCACCTCCACCAGCCGATCGAGACGGCGCGGGGCCACGAGGGAGGAGTCGACGGAGTCGGGACGGCTGGTGGAGCCGACCACGAGGAGACTCGAGAAGTCCTCGAGCGCGTCGAGCTTCTCGCAGAGCGCCGCCCCCAGCCGCGCCGCCGCCTCGCGCGCCTGGCCAGGCGGGAGGAGATGCTCGAGGGAGAGCGCGTTGGCCTCGTCGAGGAAGACCACGCCCCGGCCCTGCTCCTTGGCCACGGACAGGATCTCCGGGAGGAGCTCGCCCGTGTTCGGCCCGAATTTCGAGGTGAGGTTCATGAGCTTCAGGTGATAGAAGACGGCCGCCGTCTCCGTGGCCAGGGCGCGGACGAGCATGGTCTTGCCCGTGCCGGGCGGGCCATAGAGGAGCACGCCCTTGGGTGGCCGGATCCCCCACTTGCGGTAGAGCTCGGGATCGGTCAGCGCGGTGGCGAAGCTCCGCACGATGGCCTTGGCCTCGCGCAGCCCGCCGATCTGCGCGAAGGTGGTCTCGGGCTTCACCTGCACCACGACCCGCCCCGCCAGGTTGCCGTACTTCTCCCCGAGCTTGGTGAAGACGTCGTCGATGCGGCGCTGGATTGCCCACTCCTGGCTGGCCGCGCCGGCGGGCGGAAGCGATCGAGCGGACGTGGTCTCGTCGTCGGCCATGAGCCTAGATGCGCGGAGCCTCGGGCGCGGGGAGAACCTCCGACTTGTCGAAGACGCGATCCTCCACGAGGACGGGGGCCTTCGCGCGGATGGCCAGCGCGATAGCGTCCGAGGGCCGCGAGTCGAGCTGGATCTCGCGCCCGCTCGCGTCGAGGACCACGGTGGCGTAGTAGATGCCGTCGCGGAGGTCGGTGACGATCACGCGCGTCACCGTCACCTTGAGCCGGCCGAAGAGGGTGAGGAACAGGTCGTGGGTGAGCGGGCGCGGCGGCACGCGATTCTCGAGAGGGAAGGCGATGCCCGTGGCCTCCGCAGCGCCGATACCCATGGCGAAGGTCCGCTTATCACGCTTGCCTTGGAGGACGACGGCGGGGTGCTGTCCGCTCGGATCCACGAACAGACCTACCACTCGCGCCTCCTGCGGGCCCGCGGCGGGCGGGGTCTGGGCGGGCAGATGCGCGGGCGACGTCGCCAGCATCGCCACCGCGAGCAGCGGCAGCGCGATTCTCGTAGCGCGTGAGAATGTCGCCATCATCGTCCTCCTCGCGAGGATGACACGACTCGTGGCGTCAGCAGTATCCGGCCCGGGTGAGGGCAAGTCAACTCGCGGCGACCAGCTCGCCGTTCTGGCTCGCGCGCAGGCGGAAGGACAGGGCGAAGCCCGCCACGATGAACAGGGTGAGGGCGCTCCACATGACGCGGTAGCCGAGCCAGTGCGCGATCTGACCGAACACCACCGCGCCCACCGCGTTGCCCACGAGGAACATCGCGCTGAAGATGCCCACCGCCCCGCCCCGCCGCGGCTCGGGCGTCACGTCCATGAGGAGCGCGGCCAGGGCGGGATAGAGGAAGCCGTGGGCGCCGCCCGCGAGGAGCCCGGTGAGGAAGAGGAAGGGCACCACGGGGAAGTTGAAGCGCGGGCCCGGGAAGAAGGCGAGGGCCACGAGGAGTCCCGCCGAGCACGACATGATGAACATGCAGGGCACGATCACTTTGCGACGGCCGCGCGTGTCGATGAGGTTGCCACCCACCACGCGCACGCCCACCGCCGCGACGGCGTAGGCGGTGTAGAAGAGGCTGATGCTGTGCACGCCCAGGCTATCGCCGAACGTCGGCAGGAAGGTGAACATCACCCCCGTGCCGAGCCCGAAGAAGAAGGCCAGCGCCATGTGCATGTGCATGATGTCGGCGATGCCCTCGCGCAGCGACTCCAGGCCCGGGCCGGGACCCATGTGGGGCGGCCGGATGCCCAGCGTGCGCACCACGAGGAAGGCCGCGGCCGCCGCGAGGAGCGTGGCGAGGGTGAAGAGCCAGCTGAAGCCCAGCTGGCGCACCACGAGCTCGCCCAGGAGCGGCGCGAGGGCCGTGCCGAGAAAGCCCGACACGCCGTAGATGCCGAGGGCCCAGCCGCGGCGCTCCACGGGGACGTGGTCGACCACGTGCATGTAGTTCGCCACGAAGAAGGCGGAGAAGCCGAGCCCCTGCACGGCGCGCAGGACGGCGAGCAGCGGGATGGAGAAGATCACGAGGAAGCCGATGGAGGCGAGGAGGAGGAGGGCGACGCCCAGGAGCATGAAGAAGCGGCGGCCCACCCGGTCGAGCCAGAGGCCGATGAGCGGCTGGCACACGATGCCCGCCGCGCTGTACATTCCCTGCACGAGGCCGATCTCCGCCTCCGTGCCGCCCAGCCGCTGGATGTAGAGAGGCAGGAGAATGAGGCAGCTCAGGCTCGACATGAACACGAAGTTGGTGAAGGTCGCCCGCGCGAACGGCCCGCCGGCGACGAACTCGAGCCCGCGGATCACGGACGTTGCGGCCCGCTTTCTCCGAGACGTAAGATAGCCGGGGTCATGACGAGGGCCGCCATCGCTCGCGCTCACTCTAGCATGCAGGCAGAGCCGGAACGTCGCTGGACACCATCGCGCAGGCCTTCGACCGCGCGCTGAGCGTCGCTTCCGACGGCCAGGGCCGACTCGACGCGCCCGCCGTCCTGCAATCCTGGCCAGGCATCGTGCACGGCGGCTGCCTGGTCGCCCTCGTGGACGCGGCGGCGGAGCGGCTGGGGCGGGCGCCGGGTCCGCGGCGGATCGAGGGCCGGCTCACCTCATCGGTGCCCATCGAGACCGCGCTCGATCTCGTCAGCGAGCGCAGCGCGGAGGCGATCAGCTTCAGCATTCGTCAGGACGGGCACACTCTCACGAGCGGCGGCGTGCTCGCGCTCGTGGAGTCGCCGCCGGCCCCTTCGTGGACGGGAACCGACACCGGCCGGCCCCTGCCCATGTCGGATCAGTGCCTCGCCTGCGGCGCCCTGAACCCGCTCGGGCTCCAAGTCGCGCTGAGCTTCGACGAGACGGGCGTGTGGACGCGCCTGGCGCCCCGCGATGCGTGGCGTGCGGGCGATCGGCTACACCCTGCCCTGGCTCCCGTGCTGCTCGACGAGGTCTCGTGGTGGCTCGGCGCTCTCGTCATGAAGGAAGGCGGACTGACCAGTCGCCTGACGGTGAGCCTGCACGAGGCCGAGATGCCGCTCGGCGAGCCGCTCATGGCGGGCGGCCGCTTCGCCGAGGTGACGCCCATCGACAAGCGGCGCACCTTCTGGCGCACGGAGAGCTCGCTCCGCACCGCTTCCGGCCGCCTCCTCGCCACCGGCTCCATCGTCTTCCGCGGCGGCCGTGAGTACTCCGAGCGGCAGATCCCCTACTTCAGATCGCGCACCACGCCCGAGACCTTCCGCGAGATGTTCCCGGCCTACGTCTGAGGATCAGGCGATCTTGTCGTAGACGCCCGGCGGGATGATCCGGTAGACGCGCAGCGGCTGGGAGACGTTCTTGAAGCTCTTCTCCCCCAGGTTCTCCAGCACGAAGAAGCCCATGATGCGCTCGGCGGTGGCGGGGCCGACCACGATCTCGTCGCCCTGGGCCGAGCCCGCGAAGCGCGCGGCGAGGTTCGTGGTGGGGCCAGTGGCCGTGAAGGTCCAGCGCTGCGAGCCCGCGCCGCCGATCTTGGTCGCGCCCACCCACGCCTCGCCCGTGTTGATGCCCATGTGAAGAGCCACGGAGGGGAACACGTCGCGGTGCTCCTCGTTCAGCTCCACGGTGCGCTGGCGGATCGCCAGGGCGGCGCGGGCGGCGTTGAGCGCGTGGTCTACGGGCCCGCGCCCGGGCTCGCGGCTCTTCGACTGGAAGATGACCATGAGCCCGTCTCCCGCCGTCTCGTTCACGTCGCCCTGGTGCTTGCGGATGAGGTCGAGGAACGCCGAGAAGTAGGTCTGCACGAGCTGGTTCAGCTTCTTCGCCTCCACCTGCTCGGACAGCCGGGTGTAGCCCGCGATGTCCAGGAAGAGCACGGAGACCTCTTCCTGGCGCTTCTCGAGCTGGGTCGCCGAGGGATCGCGCTCGAGCAGCTCCTTCACGGCGTCGGGGACGAACTTGGAGAGCTCGCCCTTGAGCTGCTCGAGGACTTCCAGGCGCTGGCGCGATGCCTGGAGCTCCTCCAGGGTGGTGGCGAGCTCGCGATTGCGCGACTCCAGATGCTCCTGCGCGGTGGCCAGGCGCTCCGTCATGTCGTTGAAGGCCGAGCCGAGGCGCGCCAGCTCATCGCCCGAGCTAGTGCGGGCGCGCGCCTGGAAGTCCCCCTCCCCGATGCGGTGGGCGACCTGGGCGAGATCCTGGATGGGGCGGACGACCACGCGGCGCATGGCGAAGCCGAGGACGGCGGCGGCAGCCACGATGGTGAGCAACGCCACGAAGAGCTGGCGGTTGCGCTGCGCCCGCACCGCGATCATCACCGGCTCCATCGACGTGGCCACGCGCACCACCGCGCGCACCTTGTGATCGGTGCCGTGGCAGCCCTGGCAGCGCTCCTGGTTGGCGATGGGCTGCGCGAGGATGAAGAGGGTCTGCCCGTCGGCGTTCTCGATGGCCTCCTGCGTGCGGAGCGTCGCCACCGCCTGCTCGAAGAGCGACCCCGTCATGGGCGGACCCGCGGGGCGCGCCATCTTCTTGATGCTCTCCATCACCCCCGCGGGCAGCTCCGCTTCCTTGGCCACCTGCATCAGGGTGGCGGTGTCGGTAAAGGCCTCGACGCCGTTGCGCCGGTAGACGGTGAGGCCCTCTACCGGCGTGTTCTTCTGCATCTCGAGGATCTGCATGCGCGCGATGTCGGGTCGCTCCTGAAGCATGGCCGCCTCGATGCTGGCGGTGAGGGTGGCCGTGAGCTTGCGTGCGGCCTGCTTGCTCTGCTCGACGAGGAGCTCCGCCTCGCGCTGGATGGTCAGGATGGTGGAGATGCCGAAGCCCACGATGAGCACGACCACGATGAGGACGATGATCTTGACGGCGAGCGGGGCGCGCACCTTCAGATCCGCCTCGCCCGGCCCGCCCAGTACGGCTCGCGCAGCACCCGCTTGATGAGCTTGCCCGCGGCGTCTCGCGGGAAATCCTCGTGGAAGGTCACCTCGCGCGGCACCTTGTAGCCGGCGAGATGCTGGCGCGCGAAGGCGACCACCTCCTCGGCGGCGAGCCGGCTCCCCGCCCGCGGCTGGACGGCGGCGTGCACGCGCTCGCCCCAGTCGTCGTCGGGCACTCCAAACACCGCCACGTCCTGGATGTCGGGGTGGCGGTGCAGAGCGTCCTCGATCTCCGCGGGATAGATGTTGACGCCCGCCGAGATGATCATGTCGCGCTTGCGATCGCAGATGTAGTAGAAGCCGTCCGCGTCCCGGTACGCGACGTCACCCACGGAGTACCAGTCGCCCCGCTGCATCCCCGCGGTGGCCGCAGGGTCCTTGTAGTACTCGTCGAGGATGCCCGAGAAGCGCTTGACGTAGAGCTCGCCGGGCTCCCCTACCGGGACCGGGTTGCCGTCGTCGTCCACGAGCGCGAGCTCGCGCCCCGGCGCGGCCTGACCGCACGAGCCGGGCTTCCGGAGCACGTCCGCCGGCTTCAGGATCGTGTTCACCCCCAGCTCCGTCGAGCCGTAGAACTCGTAGAGCACCGGGCCGAAGTAGCCCACCACCGCCTCCTTCACGCTCATGGGACAGGGAGCGGCGGCCATGATGATGGCTCTCATGGACGATACGTCGTAGCGGGCCCGAACGGATTCGGGCAGGTCCATGATGCGCTTGAGCAGGGTGGGCGCCATGAAGGTGCTGGAGCAGCGGCGACGCTCAATCTCCGCGAGGGCGTGCTCGGCGTCAAACTTGGGCATGATCACCACGGTGGCGCCCACGATGTGCGCGTAGGTGGCGAACCCGCTCGGCGCCGAATGGTACATGGGCCCGGCGACCAGATGCACGTGGTTCGGGTCCAGCACGTCCATGGCGCGGAGCGTCTCCATGAGGCTCTGCGGGTCGATGCTCCGGCGGAGCGCGCCCTTGGGCTTGCCCGTGGTGCCCCCCGTGTAAATAATCGAGGCGCCGAAGGCCGCGCCATCGAGCTCCACCGGCCCAGGTCCCCCGCGCGCGAGGAGGTCGTCGAGATGCGTCGCCCAGTCCCGTCGCGCCTCTCCCAGGAGGACGAAGCGCCGCACCTTGCGCGCCTCCGCGCGGATCGCCTCGACCACGGGCAGGAACTGGTCGCTCACGAACACCACCACCGCGTCGGAGTGATCGAGGATGTACCCCACCTCCTCGGCCACCAGACGATGGTTCATGGGCGCGGGGACGAGGCCTGCCGCGCGAGCCCCGGAGCCCGCCAGCAGGTGCTCGATGGAGTTGGCGGCGTAGACGATGACGTGCTCGCCGGGGCGGAACCCGAGGTCGACCAGGGCGTGGCCGAGGCGATTTCGCCGATCGACGAACTCGGCCCAGGACCAGACGCGGTCGCCCTCGATCAGCGCGGGCTTGTCCGGCTGGCGGGCGGCGTGGGCACCGAGGACGTCCATCGCGCCCGCTATGTAGCATGCCGCCACTGCGAAAGCCATCCCGAAACATGACGCGCCGTCCACTGCGCGCGCCCACCACGCCGCTCCTGCCGATGATCGTCGTCGACCACGCGAGCGCGCTCATCGATCAGGCGGTCGCCCTCGAGCTGCGCGGCTATGCCGCGGGTCAGCCCGTCACTCTCACTGCGAGCATCCAGTTCGCCGACGGCACCCGCTGGCAGTCGCACGCCACTTTCGTCACCGACGAGTCGGGCTGCGCGGATCTCACGCGACAGGCGCCCCTGTTGGGCACCTACGAAGGCGTGGCGGCCATGGGATTCATGTGGTCGGCCGAGCGCCAGCCCGGGGACGTACATCCGTTTCCTGAGGGCATCGTGATGCGACCCTGGCTCGTCGAGCTCGAGGCCCACGCCTCAGACGGCACGGGCAGCCGGTTCACCCTCGAGCGCCGGGGTGCGGGCATCGGCGTGACGCGAGAGCCGATCCGGCGCGACGGCATCGTCGGCACGCTCTTCCTGCCGTCCGATCCCGGCCCGCATCCCGCGGTGATGGTCGTCTCCGGCGGCGGAGGCGGCATCTCCGAGGGCCGGGCGGCCATCCTCGCCTCTCACGGCTATGCCGCGCTCGCCCTCGGTTACTTCGGCGTCGAGGGCCTGCCTCGCGGCCTTGTCAACATCCCGCTCGAGTACTTCGAGCGGGCGATCCGCTGGATGCGCGCTCAACCCTGGCTCGGCGACCGCCTCCTCGCGGTGTGGGGACCCTCACGCGGCGGCGAGCTCGCGCTGCTCCTCGGCGCCACCTTTCCCGACATCAACGCGGTGATCGCCTGGGTGCCGAGCGGCGTCGTGTTCTGGCCCCTCGGCAAGCCCGAGCCGGGCGATACGCGCCCACCCGCCGCGTGGACCTATCGCGGCCAGCCGCTACCCTATCTCCAGGAAGGCAACTCCTCGAGCGATCCTCCACCGGTGGCCGAGCGGGGAAAGCCCGTCGCGTACGCGCCCTTCTACCGGGGCTTCCTCCGCGACGCGCGAGCCGTGGAGCGAGCGACCATTGCCGTGGAGAAGACGCGCGGGCCGATCCTGCTCGTCTCGGGAAGCGACGATCAGATGTGGCCGTCGTCGGATCTGGCCGATATCGCGCTGCGGCGCCTCCAGGCCCACCGCCATCCGTTTCCGTATCGGCACCTCAAGTACGAGGGCGCAGGACACTTGATCTCCGTGCCGTACGGGCCCACCACAGTGCGCGACATCGGTCTGCCCGTCGAGGGGTTCGCCGGCTATCTCTACCACCAGGGTGGGAGCACGAAGGCAGACGCGGAGGCGGGCATCGACGCCTGGCGCCGCACCCTCGAGTTCCTCGAGGAGGCGGTGGCGGAGCGCGAGCGGACGCGGGCTAGTCGTCCCGGCGCGCCGGGATCCGGAAGGTGAAGGTCGAGCCCTTGCCCACCTGGCTCTCGACCCAGATCCTCCCGCCGTGGAGGGTGATTGGCGTACGGGACGACCCGCCCTCACGGTGTACTATCTTGGCGTGCCGGACACGACCCCGGAGTTCACGACGGAGGCGGCCCTCGAGCAACACCTGGCGAGCCCGCCGTCGCCGCGCCGCTGAGAGCCGAGGAGCGAGATGGCCGTCCGCATCGACAGGGAAGCCGCCGTGGCCACCGTGGTCATCGACCGCCCGGAGCGGCGCAACGCCGTGGACGCGCAGACCGCGCGCGAGCTGGCCGACGCCTTCCGCGCCGTGGAGGCCGACCCGGCCATCCGCGCCGCCGTGCTGTGGGGTGCAGGCGGCACCTTCTGCGCGGGCGTGGATCTGAAGGCGCTCGGCAGCGAGGGCAGCCGCGTCCGGCCCACGGGCGACGGGCCCATGGGACCCACGCGCATGCTGCTGTCCAAGCCGGTGATCGCGGCGGTGTCGGGCTACGCGGTGGCGGGCGGTATCGAGCTGGCGCTGTGGTGCGACCTGCGCGTGATGGAGGAGACGGCCACCTTCGGCGTCTTCTGCCGCCGCTGGGGCGTGCCGCTCGTGGACGGCGGGACCATCCGGCTCGCCCGGCTGATCGGCATGAGCCGCGCCCTCGACCTCATCCTCACCGGCCGGCCCGTGGGCGCGGCGGAGGCGGAGCGCATCGGCCTCGCCAACCGCGTAGTCCCGGCGGGGCAGGCGCGCGAGGCCGCCGAGGCGCTGGCGCGCGAGATCGCGGCCTTCCCTCCGCGCTGCGTGACGAGCGATCGGCGCTCGGTCTACGAGACGTGGGAGATGGAGCTGCCTGCCGCCTTTAGCCGCGAGTACGAGCTGGGCAAGGCCACCATCGACTCGGGCGAGAGCTTCGAAGGAGCGCAGCGCTTCGCCGGGGGCGCCGGCCGTCACGGCGCCCCGGCCTCGTGAGAGGACACTGACGCATGCCCGAACGGCTGCTGCGCTACCGCACGACGTCGTTCATCGGCTTCGTGGGGATCTTCCTGTTCGCGATGATCGGCCTCGCCCGCCTGCCCAGTCTGGGCGCGGCGGAGTCGGTGGCCCACGGTCTCGCCTGGATCGGCGTGGTCCTGGCCGCCATCATCATGGGCCGCGCGTGGTGGAATCTGGCTCCCGAGATCTTCGGCGGGCGCATGCCGCTCTTGGGCTTCGTGCTGCTGGTCTTCTTCGTCACGTGGGTGTGGGTGTGGTTCGCCATCGTGCTCGTGAAGTGCGAGGGCAACCTGCGCAGCTGCGGGCATTGGCGCCTCGCCCTCGACGTGGGCGGCCTCATCATGTGGGCCGCGCTGGCCTGGGTGGTCTGGTGGCGCACACGCGGCTGGGCCATCTCGCTGCTCCTCATCGTGGGCGCCATCGGCACCCGCCTGCCCATCTACGTGCCCACCCTGCCCCTGGGCTCGCGCGCCCTCGGCATCATCATCCTGTCCCTGGGGCTGATCCTCGCCCTGATCGTGCTGTTCCGGTCGGCGGAGCGGCGGCCGCACGTGGGCACGCACACCTTCTTCGCCGCGGGCTGGTTCCGGCTGATGCTCGTCGTGGCGGGGATCGGGACGCTCCTGGTGGTAAGCGTGCCCTACCTGCTGAGCTGGCTCGCTCCGTAGCCCGCTAGGGGCGCAGCTCCGCACCAGAGCCTCCGAGATCCACATCCGGATCAGCGTCTGGTAGGGCGCGCTCTTCCGCAGGGCCACGGCCTTGGCGGCCGCGATCTGATTCGCCTCGAGCCTGAGGGTCACCGACTCCTTCCGCCGCGCGCGCTGCTTGATCCGTCGACGCAGGACGGGGGTACAACTCGGTCTAGATCCGTCGACGGAGACGGCCTGTCTGCAAGGACCTCACGCTCGCCTGTGGACGGCACGACGTCGAGCATCGTCGCACTCGTCGGGAGGATCGATCGTGCGCCTCCTGCCGTCCGGCCAGCTCCGATCCGGGAGAGAAGGTCGGCCTCTATCACGTCATCGACCCGGAGGCGCTCAGCCGTGAGATGATCCGGGGGCGTCGTCCTCCTGGGCAGATGAGCGGTGTCGATGGACATGCGGCACCAACGGAGGAAGGGACCCTAAAGCGCCACCGCCGCTTCGCCGTCGAGCGCGACCCGTGAGGAATCACTACCACACATACGCTGACCATCTCACTCAGAGCCAGGAGGGCTCCGACCAATGGCCGATTCGAGTCACCGCGATCTGATTCTCGACCAGTTCACCCGTCAGGCCACGCCGTTCTCCACGGCCAAGACCATCGCCAGCGAGGAGGCTCTGCATCTGCTCGTCGACGCTTGCGGCGCCGGTCCCAACGACACCCTGCTGGACGTGGCCTGCGGCGGTGGGCTCGTGGTGTGCGCGTTCGCCCGGGTCGTCCGCCGCGCCGAGGGCATCGACATCACGCCGGCCATGCTCGACCGCGCTCGCGCCTTGGCCGCCGAGAAGGGCCTGGCCAACGTCACCTTCCGGCAGGGCGAGGCCATGCCCTTGCCCTACCCCGACGCCTCCTTCTCTATCGTGGTCTCGCGCTTCACCTTCCATCACTTCCAGGATCCGCTCGGCGTGTTGCGCGAGATGCGGCGCGTGTGCGCGCCCGGCGGCCGCATCGCCGTCGTCGACACGGACGCCTCGGCGGATCCGGTCAAGGCAGCTGCGTTCAACCAAATGGAGATCCTGCGCGATCCTTCCCACGTTCGCGCGATGCCGGGCGCGGAGCTGATCGGCCTGTTCAAATCCGCGGGACTGCTGCAGCCGCGCCGCAGCTCCTACGAGCTGCGCGACGAGCTCGACAATCTCCTGAAGCGCTCCTTCCCGAACCCCGGTGACGACGACAAGATCCGCGCCCTGTTCCGCGCCTCGGCCACCGATGATCGGCTGGGCATCCCCATTCGCCTGGAGGGCGAGACGATCCACTACGCCTACCCCGTCGCCGTCCTGGTCGCCGACCGGGCTTGACCCCTCCAGTGCCCGTGATGTCCACATGCAACCAGGCGCGACCGCCCGCGAAGTCGCGCGCCCTGGCCTATTGCGGTCACCTCTCGACTGTTGCCGAATGTGTGGGCAAAGAGCGCGCCTGCGCTCCTGGCGTCCGGGCTTCAAGGCGGCGATGTACAGAGCCGGGATCGTTACTTCGGCGCTGGAAGATTGACAAGAGCTCCAGTTCCACCAAGCTGGTATTGCGGTAGCTGCCCGTTCCACTTCTGGAGATACTGCTGCTGGATCAGCACCGGCGAGAGTGACTGCGCGACCCGGGCGTTGTACTCCGCTTCCGCCGCTCCGCGGATCCGCAATGCCTGCGCCTGTCCTTCGGCGTTGGCCTTCTCCGCTTCACCCTTGCCGCGCTCCCTGGCCACCATGGCGGCGGCGTCCTGTTGCGCCTGCTCCACTTCGTACTTCTTCTGCTGGGCGAGCTGCTGCGCTATCTGCTTCCGCTCCACGGCCTTCTCGAAGTCCTGGTCGAACCGGATGTCCTTGATCGAGACCTCTCGCACGACGATCCCGTACTTCGACAGCCAGTGGGTGATGCCGTCCTGCACATCGGCCTTGATCTTGGCCCGCTGCTGAAGGATGTCGTTCGCCGGATGCACGGCCGTCGTCGCCTTTAGGACTTCGGAGGCGGCCGGGCTGATGATCCCGGTCTCGTAACCCATGCCGATGGTGCGGTAGATCTCCGGTGCCTTCGCGGGGTCGATGGCGTAGTTGATCGCCATCACGGTATGCACGGCCTGAATGTCGATGCTCACCGCATCGTACTTGCTCTCGTGCTTCACGATCTGGGTCGTCATCTGCTGGACATCCTTCCACGGCATCACGAGGTGCAGTCCCTCGTACAGTGGTGTCGGCTCCACCTTTCCGAACGCCCGGACAACCCCGACGTGTCCGGCATCGATGGACACGAACGTCCAGAAGGCCAGCACGACGAAGCAGGCTACCGGCACTCCGTATTGCAAGATGCGTGACGAGGTGCTGACGAGCTTCCGCTCTCGAGGATCCACGATGGACAGAGCCAGCCTCGCCAGGTACTTCCCGGCCACGACGCCAGCCGCCGCCAGCGCCACCAGCACGATCAGTTTGCTCATGAGAACCTCCATGACAGGGTGTTGGGCTCATCCTCGCGACACCAGTGCGGAGAGTCGGCGCAGGGTCGGTTACCCGCTCGTTCGGTTCTCCGGCCGAGTCGCCTTCAGCGCTTGAGGTGCGAGTCCAGGAAGCGCTTCGCGTCCGGTACGTACACCGGATACCCCTCCGCCAGAAAGAAGAGGGTGTGCCCGTTCTGTTTGAAGCCGGGATACACCTTCATCTCTACGGTTGCGTCGGCGCGCCAGAGCTCGCTCTCGAGATCGCGACCTACGGACTCGTTCAGGGAGACGTCGTTTTCCGACCAGAGAATCAGCACGGGAATCCGGAGCCGGTGCCCGGCTTCCCTCCACGCGCCCTGCACAAGGGGTCGTGCCTCGTCGTGGCCGCCCCGGACGCTCCACCGAATGCCGCCCGCCATGCTGATGAGGGCGGCAAAACGAGGATCGCGGGAGGCAGCCATGACGCTCACCAAGCCTCCGAGTGAGACGCCGCCCACGGCGATCCGGCGTGCGTCGACAAAGGGCTGCTTGCGCAAGCAGTCGAGGGCGGCGATGACGTCTCCCGTCTCCGCCTCCGCGCCGTGCATGATCTCGGCGGCGCTTCTGATCGGGGTGCCGATGGCGAGGGTTTGCGAGTAGGTCGAGGTCAGACCCTCCGAACCCTTGTGGCCGCGCCGATAGAGAACCAGGACGACGTAGCCGTCACGCGCGAGCGTGTCGGACAGCGATCCCACGGTGATCGAAGTGGGCCACGGACCCGCGTGCGCTTGCTCGAAAGTCATGGAGCCGTGATTGAAGATATAGGCAGGGAACCGGCCCGCGCTCTCCGGGCGACCGAGCAGCGCGCGCAGCTTGATGCCGTCACTCGGGATGGTGACGACTTCGGTAATATAGGCGTCCGCCGGCTGGGTGGGGCCGGCGATCACCCAGGTCAGCAGCACGAGGCCTACCGCCACCTGAAGATTCCTGCTCGTCGCCCGAGCTCGCCGCCTGACCTGCATTGTCATCACGCGGCTCGTCTCGGCGGCCTCCAGGGTGGGCCTGGCGAGCAGGCGACGGACGTCGGCGGACGCGCTCCGGAGATCGATCGGCCACACCTTCGCGATCCGACCGCGCCGAGCTTCCGGTTCACCCGGGCCAGATCGGTCACCGTGGCCGGCGATCCTGAGACCTCCAAGCGCGATCCCGTCATTGGCCTTCCCTCCCCGGACCGCCCACGCTCACCCAAGCCCCATGCCCGACTTTCCGCCTTTCTGGTCAGGTCACCTATACGCTCGTCGAGCAGTCTCCGCTGCGATATCCTCGGCCAATACGCCAGCTCACGGAGGCGGCCTGACGATGCCCGACACGCTCTTCACCAATGCCAGCCTCATCCTGGAAGGGTTCGCGGAACGGCAGCCCTCCTTCCATGTCCTCGTCAAGGGCGGCTCCATTCACGCGGTGTCGCCGCACCCCCTCGACCCTGGCGACGCGACAGTCATCGACGTCGGCGGGCGAACCCTCATGCCCGGCCTCATCGACGCCCACTGCCACATCACGGGCCTGTCGCTGAGTCCCAAGAACATCGCCTATCCCGCTTCCGAGATCGCCGATGCCGCCGCGAGCTACCTGCGCAACAGCTTGATGGACGGGTTCACCACCATTCGCGAGGCCGGCGGCGCCGACTACTCGATCGCCCGCCGCCTCGCGGACGGGGCGATCGTGGGCCCGCGGCTCTTCTATTCGGGACGGGCGCTCACCCAGACGGGCGGTGGAGCGGATTTTTCGCACGCCCGCCGAGACCAACGACCCCTGCGGTCACGCGAGCCCCTACTCCGTCATGTCGGTGATCGTCGACGGCGTCGACGAGGTGCGTCGGGCCGCCCGCGAAGAGCTGCGACGCGGGGCGA
>Ga0075424_100001543_pt1 | contig 20372 bp, 24 predicted proteins | sample SoiMethybrSBSTD3_FD_75301 | JGI IMG/M metagenome (GOLD analysis project Ga0075424, IMG submission 75301) | Bulk soil microbial communities from a Populus tree surrounding site in Tennessee, USA - Soil MetaG P. TD hybrid SBSTD3 | ecosystem: Environmental > Terrestrial > Soil > Tree plantation... | reverse complement strand
GCGGCGCAGCTGGGGTCGAACCTCCGCGGCGTCTGCTACGTGCTCGACGAGCCGACCATCGGCCTTCACCCGCGCGACAACGGCATGCTGCTGGAGACGCTGAAAAAGCTGGAGCAGGCCGGCAACAGCGTTCTCGTCGTCGAGCACGACGAGGCGACGATCGAGGCGGCCGACCTGATCGTCGATCTAGGCCCCGGCGCGGGCGTGCGCGGGGGCAATCTGGTCGCGATCGGCACGCCGGAGGAAATCCGGCAGAATCCCGCCTCTCTCACCGGCGCGTTTCTGAAGACGCCGAAAAAGCGCATGTGGCCGCCGCGCCTGTTCGCCGGCTCGACCTGGCTCACGATCCGTGGCGCGAGGGAGCACAATTTAAAAACCATCGACGTGAAACTGCCGCTCGGCGCGTGGAGCTGCGTCACCGGCATTTCGGGCTCGGGCAAAAGCACGCTGGTGAAGGAAGTTCTCTATAAAGGGCTCAAGCAGAAGCTCGGCCAGTTTGCCGGCCGCCCCGGCGCGCACAAGGACATCACCGGATGGCAGGGCGTCGAGCGTATTGTCGAGGTCGATCAGAGTCCGATCGGCAAGACGCCGCGCTCGATCCCCGCGTCCTACGTCGGCTTCCTGGACGAGATCCGCCGGGTCTTCGCGCTCACGCCGGAGGCGCGGCTCCGCGGCTACGCGCCTAACAGATTCTCTTTCAACGTTTCCGGCGGCCGCTGCGAGGTCTGCGCCGGTCAGGGCAAAATCCGCAAAGAAATGAGCTTTCTCCCTGACGTTTTCCTCGACTGCGACGCCTGCGGCGGGCAGCGCTTCAACGAGGAGACGCTCGCGATCCGCTATAACGACAAGAGCATCGGCGACGTGCTCGCGATGACGGTCGAGGAAGCCGTCGATTTTTTCCGGGCGCTGCCGAAGGTCATGGGCCCGCTGCAGATTCTGAACGACATCGGCATGGGCTATATCACGCTCGGCCAAGCGAGCAACACCCTCTCCGGCGGCGAGGCCCAGCGCATCAAGCTCGCCTACGAGCTGGGGAAGGAGTCGCGCGGCAAAACGCTCTACGTGCTCGACGAGCCGACCACGGGACTCCATTTCGCCGACGTGGAGAAGCTGATCCAGATTCTCCACCGCCTCGTCGACATGGGCAATACCGTGGTCACCATCGAGCACAATCTGGAGATCATCAAGGAAGCGGATTATCTGATTGATCTCGGGCCCGAGGGCGGCGAGAACGGCGGGCAGGTCGTCGCCTGCGGCGCGCCGCTCGACGTCATTAAGGACGGCAAGCGCTCCCACACCGCACGCTACCTGCGCGAATATTTGAACGGCAACAGGGAGAAGGTCACTGCGGCGACTGCGACCGCGCTATCGACGGCGGTGTGACCGCTCGCGCGCGACCGCGATCGCTCGCCTCGCCCATTCGGCGAGCTCGTCGCGGTCTTCGAGAACCTCAACAGGAACTTCGTAATAATTTTTGAGTGTCTGCTTTGCGTTCGGGCGAAACGGCTTCATGCCATGCCGACGATAAAGCGCGGCGGAATGTATGTTTGTTTTAAAATAGAGCCGGCCCCTGGCGACAATTCCGAAGAAAACCTCGTCCTGATAAATCCCATGGCCGCCGAACATTGCGCGGTAATCGATATCGGGCAGATCGCGCAGCTGATCGATAATGAAGTCCGCGAAAGAATCGTCCCGCGCCATCGATGTCAGGACGTCATCGGCGGCAGTGCTTTCTTCCACGAGTCGAGCGCCGCGATCCGCCCGTACCAGGCCCGGATGTTGCTGTACTTCTCCCAGGGGAGGCGGCCTGGCTGCGCGTAGACGAAGACGGCGGCGACGGAGAAATCCGCGAGCGTGACGCCGGGGCCGACGAGAAACTCGCGGCCGTTCAGATGGCCGTCGAGCACCGCCGCCGAAGCGTGAAACAGATCCTCGCCTTCTTTGATCTTCGCCGGGTCCGGCGCGCCGAGATTCAAAAACTTCTTGATCAGGTTCTCCCAGACCAGGATGCCCGTGCCGCGGTTCATCTGCGACGCCTGCCAGAACTGCCAGCGGCAGATGTCGGCGCGGATTTGATCGTCCGCAGGCCAGAGTGAGTTGCCGGGCTTCTTCGACGCGAGGTATTGCATGATCGCGTTCGACTCCCAGAGCTTGAAATCGCCGTCCACCAGCACGGGCACTCTGCCGTTGGGATTGATCCCGAGATAGGCGGGATTTTTCTGCGCTCCCTTGGTCAGCTCGACCAGCTCCGTTTCCAGCGGACTGCCGAGCTGATTTGCCGTCGCCAGGACATCCATGCAATTGGGCGAGTTGGGATGATAGTAAAGCTTCATCTAAACCTCCGTTAAGTCTTCCCCCCAGCCAAGCACAAATTTCAGCGCGCTGATAGGTCAGTCATCGTATTTGTCGCGATGCCGCAGCCACGCCATCGTGTACGGCAGGCCTTCTTCGTCGCGGCCCTTCGGCACGAGGTCGAGGTAGTGATAGGCGCCGTTCAGCATGTCGAGACCGCGCCCGTAGCTGGAGTAGGTATGAAAGACCTTCCCCGCTGCGTCTTTATAGAAGACGCTGATTCCCGGCGCTTCGTCGCTGGGAAATTGTTGCAGCGTATAATTGTAGTCGACTTTTCCTTCTTTCTTATCTTCCGGCGCGAACGAGACGCGGTAATCGCGGTTGAAATCCGAGCTGAACGACGAGACCCACTTGAAACTCCAGCCCATGCGCTTTTTGTACGCGTCGAGCTTGTCGAACGGCGCCCGCGAGACGGCGATCAGGGTAAGGTCGCGGTGCTTGAGATGCACGTCGATGCCGTTGAAGTTGTCGGCCCAAAACGAGCAGCTCTTGCAGCCCTCGCCCCAGTCGGGGCCGAACATGAAATGGTAGACAACAAGCTGGCTCTTCCCGGCGAAAAGATCGGACAGCCTTTCACGACCGTTCGGCCCATCGAAGAAGTAGTTCTTCTCGACGCGTTCCCACGGAAGCTCGCGGCGCTCGCGGCTGAGCTCGTCGCGGAGCCGCGTGAACTCTTTCTCGTGCCGCAGGTGCTCCTTGCGTGCGGCGAGCCATTCTTCGTGAGAGACGATATTACGATCGGACATCGGATTCTCCTTTCAATTTCAATTCTGCGGTAAGTAAATCGAAACAGCCGCTCCAGCCGGCCGCGTGCCGGTCGCGCCACACGCGGGTCGCGAAGCGCTCGTGCGTGAGCACGAGCTCGGTCGAGCGGCCCCGGGCGAACAGCTCGACCGTGACGAGCGTCTCGCCCACATCGGGGTCGGCATCCATGGACCAAGTGAAAACTAGGCGCTCCGGCGGTTGAACTTCGCGGTATTGCCCGGATAACAGATGGCGTTCGCCCTCCGGCGTCGTTACCTCGAAGCGGTAACGCCCGCCCGGCCGCACGTCCAGCTCGAGGATTTTCATTGTATGCTTGGGCGTTACGCGGCAGAGCCAGCCGGTCATTTTCTCCGGGTCGGTCCACGCCGCGAAGATTTTTTCCCGCGGCGCGGCGAAGGTCCTACGGACCTGGAGGCGCGCGTCGGGGTTTTGCCTTTCTTCCACCATGGGGTCTTCTCCTTTTCCAGAGATGCGTCGAGATAATCGGCAAGGGCGTCGAGCTGCCGCTGCCAGAAACGCCGGTAGCGCTCGATCCAGGCCTGCGCCTCTTCGAGCGGCCCCGGCACGAGGCTCAAGCGATGCACGCGGCCGTGCTTTTCCCGCGCGACAAGCCCCGCGTCGTGGAGGACGCGCAAATGCTTCGAGACGGCGGGCAACGACATTTCGAACGGGCGCGCCAGCTGGCCTACCGAAGCATCGTGCCGCGCGAGACGCGCGAGCATCGCCCGGCGCGTCGGATCGGAGAGCGCCGAGAAAGTCGCGTCGAGTGCCGCCGCGGATAAATAGTTAACCATATGGTTAACTGTTATCCCGAACCACGGCGGCTGTCAAGAGCCGGGTCCGCGCCGTTCAATCGGAGGGGGCGCTGACGGCGTCGCCGATGCGGATTACGCCGTCGGTGAGGATTTCGGCATTGAGACCGCCGCGATGGGCGAGGCCGCGCATGACGCCAGGCTGCGTGAGTTTTTGCAGATACGCGCACGGCTCGCAGAGCCGGATGCCGCGGAAGCGGACCGCACCGATCGCGAACTCGCGCCCGACAAGATGGTTAAGCCCGACGCCGCGCGTCGTGATATTGCGACGGCTCGCGCCCGTCGCAAGCTCGATGCCGTAGTCGCGCTTCAGCGCTTCGAGCGCCTCGCTCTCGATCAGCGTCGCCTCGGCGCCGGGATCGTGCTTGGCCTTGGAGTAGGTTCCGTTTCCGGCGGAATAGCGGTCGCCTTCCAACCCTTTTCCGGCGACCGCGCGCGCCTCGGCGACTTCTCTGACCGGCGCGCCGCCGGCCTGGGCGAGATGAATCGACACGACGATACCGCGATGGCTCATTTTTGTTTTTGCACCAACGCCGCTACTTCCGGCGTCGTGAGCCCCTCTTTCAAAGCTGTGACCGTGCCGCGCTCGCGAATCTCCCGCGCCAGCTTCTTGGTTGCGCCGATCGCGGCTTTCAGGAACGCCGAGCCGTAGCTCACGCGCGCAAGGCCCAGCTCCTGCAGCTCGGCGAGGCTCGGACTCTCGGGTCCCGCGAGAATGCTGACGGGCGCATGAATCTCTTTCACGAGCCGCGCGATTGTCTCGCGCGCGTGCGCCTGGAGAAAAAAGATACAGTCGCCGCCCGCTTCCGCGTAGGCATTGCCGCGGCGGATCGCCTCATCGAGCGCCTTTTTCGGATCGTCTTTCATGACCATGAAGGAGTCGACGCGCGCGTTCAGGAAGAAATCGCTGCCCAGCGCGCGCTTCGCTTCCATGACGGCGGCGATTTTTTCGAGCTGGCCGCCGATGTCGACGAGCCCGCGGCCGACACCGCTCTTACCTCCGGCTCCGTCTTCGAGGTTCATGCCGGCCACGCCCCGCGCGACGAGCCCGCGCACCGTCGCCGCGACGTCGCCGTAGCCGCGCTCGGCGTCGGCATTCACGGGCAGCGAGACCGCAGCCGCGATGTCTCCCGTAACGTCGAGAAAAGCGTCGCGGCTCATCACCTCGCCGTCCGGATAGCCGAGCGCCGCGGCGATGCCGCCGCTCGTGCCCTGGATCGCCGCAAACCCCATCTGCTCGAACAGCCGCGCGCTCAACACGTCGTACGCGCCGGGCATGACGAGAATCTCCGGCGCTCGCACGAGTTCTCTCAGCCGCCGGCTCTTCGCGTTCGCCGCGGCGATGATTTCATTCGGAATGGACTCCATGATCGCCTCCTGCGCTGAAAGCAAACATCCTAAAGCGCATGAGGGCGCGGAGCAAGAGGTGGAATTTCTAAATCGTCAGCGGCGTGGAGATGTGCTCGTGGACGATCAGCCATTCGGCGCCGCGCTTCTCCCAGATCGCCGTGTGGCGGCAGTCGAGATCGACCTTGGCACCCTTTTTTTGCCTGAACGAGAGATGAAAAGTCAGCGTCATCCACGCGATATCGCCGTGCCGGGTGATTTTCAGATCGTTGTTCGGGACGAGGCTGCCGCCGGAGACTTGATCGAAAAAGAGCTTCTGCACTCCGGCCTTATATTCGGCCCAGCCGTTGTATTGCATCGGCAGGACGTCGAAAAATACGAGGCCGGCGTCTTTCGCGTAGAAGGGCGCCGGCGCATCCGTATTCAACGAGTTCCAGGCCGCGTAATAACGCGCGACGGTTTTCTCGTCCATAAAAAACCTTTCGGGCTATTTCTCGACGATGTCGGGCTTCAGGCTCGACGCGAGCGCGAGAAACTCCTGTTTCTCCTTATCCGGCACCTTGAACTTGTCGAGCGAGGCGACGAGGTGCTTGACCGTCAGCTGCCAGTCGCTCTCGGTAATGCCGAGGCCTGCGTGCGCGGTCTTCATGGGGCGGCCGATGTAGAGGCACGGCCCGCCGGTCGCCTGGCAGAGCTGATCGACGACGAGCTGGCGCAGGCGCTTCAGCGAGTCGGCGCTCATGCCGACGAGAAAGCGCGAGAGCTGCTTGTCGGCGGCGAGTCGCGCGATGAAATCGTCGCTCACCGCCGCGATCGCGTCGTAGCCGCCTAGCCGCTTGTACAGCGACGGCCCGGTTTGCGCACCCGCCGACTGCGCGGCGGAGTTCGAGGCGCAGGCGCTCGCGAGGAATAGCGCGAGCGAGAGCAGGATTATTTTCGCCGGGTTTTTCCGATTCATCGTTTTCCTCCAGATAAAATTAGAGCCAAATGTAATATGTCGCCGCGCCGAGGACAACCACCACCCACCACAAAGCCAACTCCGTCCGCATCCAGCGCTTGTAGTTGCGGAATCGAAAGCGCTCCGGAAGCAGTTTCGTGCCGGCGGCGATAACAATGTATAGGCCGAGCAGCTGCGCTACGCCGCCGGCGGCGGCATGCAGCGTCGCGATCGAATAGTACGGCTTGGCCATTCCCGCGGGCATCGCCGGCAGCACGCCGAAGCGAAACGCAGGCAGCATGATGCCGGCTATGAGGGCGAGGTTCAGCAGCACGACCGCGCTTTGGCAGACGGCGTGGGCGCGGTAGTGTTTCCGACGCGCCAGCGCCATGCCGACGCCGAGTGCGGCAGCCATCGACAACTGCAACGTGAGATTCAAATCGGCCGCGAATGAAGCGCCGGTGCCTAAAAAACCGCTCATATATCCTTCTTCATAAACACGGCCGGGGCGCGAGACCCCGGCCGCATTGGCATCACTGTTCAGCAACTACATCCCCGCGTAGCGATCGGGGAATTGCTTCACGATCGCATCCGCCAGCGGATCGGCGATCATGTGCATGTGGCCGGTCGCCGTCCTGAGGAGCATGTAGGTCTTGTTGTAATCCTTCGCCGCCTGGGCGTCGATCACGTCTTTTAGCGTGAGGATATGCCCTTTGACAAGCTCGGCGACGGTCGCTTTCGGCAGGTTTGGATTCGCCGAGCTCAAGAACGCGCCGAGGTCGTCGGTGTACCCGACGAGATCGTTCACCGCCTTGGTCTGCTTCGCTTTATCTTTGGTCGCGATGCCGACGGTGTAGTCGACCACGAAGCCGATGTGCTTCCGCCACAGCGGCAGGAACGCCGCCTCCGCGTCCGCGCCGTAAACCGAGCCGATCGCTTTCGCAATCGCGATCGAGTTCGCGTCCAGGGCGGCGGCCGCGGCCTTGAACTCGGCGTCGCGCCCGCCGAGCGCCGCGCCGGTGGCGCTCGCGGCGAGTGACACATGCTCGGCGAACAGGGTGTTCAAGCCGGTGCGCAGGTCGGCGGCCTTGCCGCCGCTCTGCATCATCATGTTGTGATCCGATTCCATTCCCGCTTTGGACGCCGTCGGCGCGCACGCCGCCGTGAGGAAGAAGCCCAGAGCCGCGGCTCCGGCCAGTTGGTGAATTTTATTTTGCATCGAATTCTCCTTTCGGTTTGTGTTTTTTCATCGCCAGAGGAATAGGTTATTTCACCGTAATTTCGCCGCGCATGTGCTGATGGCGGTCGCAAAAAAACGAGTAGGTTCCGGGTTGCGCGAAGGTGAAGCTGAACTTCGCGCCCTTCCCGGCCAAGTTCGCGTCGAAGCGGTTGTCTTTGTTTTCAGGCGTGCCGGAGGTGATCGTGTGTCGGATGTCGTCCTGGTTGATCCATGTCACCGTCGTGCCCGCCGCGACTTCGAGCTGCTTAGGCTGGAACTGAAAAGTTTGAATGTTGATCGTCGGCGCGTTCTGAGCGTGAACGTCGGCGGCCGCAAATCCAAGCACAAGCGCCATCGCCGCAAAACCGATTGCTTTCTTGACTCGCATGCTTTCGTCCCCTTTGTCCGGTTCTACGAATCGCTCACGCTGTTCGGATTGGCGTCGATCGTGGAGACAATTTCGCCGCCCGGTTAAATCCGTTTTCGTTTCCGGATCGTATAAATTAAGGGCGTTTTTTGGATTGCGCCGCTAAACCGCGTTACGGATTTACGCGCCGATGACTTCTTACAGACGCTCCGGTGGCAGTCGCCGCGCCTTCGTGATAGGGGGAGGCGCATGAGCGCATTGGCCGCCGATGAAGCTATCGAACTCATCCGGCAGCTCGCCGGCGGCGACCGCGGCGCTTTCGGCCGTTTTTACGATGCGTATTCGACGCTCGTGTTTACTTTCGCGCTGCGCATGCTGCGCGAGCGCGCGGCGGCCGAAGATCTGCTCCAGGAAGTTTTTCTGCAGGTGTGGCGCGACGCGCCGAGCTACAGCCCCGAGCGCGGCACTCCCGAGGCATGGCTCGTCATGATCACCCGCAGCCGCGCAATCGACAAGCTGCGTTCCATACGTAGAAGATTTAAGAGCTTCGTGTCGATGGAGCGCCCGTCGGGGCAATCTTACGACGCGGAAGTCGAGAGCGGCGCGGCGGCGTCCGAGGCGCGCATCATGGTCAACAGCGCGCTGGCGCAGCTGCCCGACAATCAGCGCCAGGTGCTGGAAATGGCCTATTTCGACGGCTTGAGCCAGACGGAGATAGCGGCGCGCACGAACGAGCCGCTCGGCACGGTGAAGACGCGGATGCGCGCGGCGCTCCAGCGCCTGCGCGAGCTCGTGGGCAAAGAGACGGTTTGAAGTTTTTATGAACCACGAAGAATGGCTTGAACGCGCGGAGATCTACGCGCTCGGCGCACTCGACGGCGCGGAGCTGAAGGAATTCGAAGCGCACCTCGCGTCCGGCTGCGCGCAGTGCGCAGAACGCCTCAGCGAGAGCCGCGAGGCGCTCGCGCACGCCGCCGCCGGGCTCGCGCCGGTCGCGCCCCCGCCGCGCATCAAAACGGAGCTCCTGCGGCGCATCGGCGCGCAAACCGCCGCGCCGATAAGCGAAAGGCCGCGCTTTCGCTGGTCGTGGCCGGTCGGCGTCGGCGCGTTCGCCGCGGCCGGCCTCGTGCTGATGTTGAGCTGGAATCTCATCGTCACGCGCAGCGAGCTCGACAGAACCAAGCGCGAGCGCGACGCGCTCCTCCAGGAGGCGAGCGTCAACAAAGAAGTGAAGGAGATGCTCTCAGACCCGCAGGTGCGCGTGATCACCTTGAAAGGCCAGGCGCCGAGCACCGGCGCCCAGGCGCTGCTGTTGTGGAATGCGGCCCAGCGCAAAGGCATGCTGCTGACGATCGGCTTGGCGCAAACGCCGCCGGAAAAGGCTTACGAGCTGTGGGGGCTCGCGGGCTCCGAGGCGGTTCCCGCCGGCGTCTTCACCGTCAACGAGCAGGGCCAGGTCGTATTCCGCCTCCCGAAGCTGCCGGAATCGAAGCCGTTCGATAAATTCGCCGTGACGCTGGAGCCCTCGGGCGGCGTGCCCAAAGCGACCGGTCCGATCGTGCTCGTCGGCAGTCTATAAGCCGCCGCGCGCAAAGCGCTACGATTCAGCGAAATGAAAAGAATTTACAAGGCGCTCACGATCGCGGGCTCCGATTCCGGCGCCGGCGCGGGCATTCAGGCGGATTTGAAGACGTTCGCGGCGAACGGCGTCTACGGCACGAGCGCGATCACGGCGCTCACGGCGCAAAACACCCGCGGCGTGCAGAAGATATTTCCTTTATCGCCGGCGATCGTCGCGGCGCAGATCGACGCGGTCATCGATGATATCGGCGCCGACGCGGTGAAGACCGGCATGCTGCTCGACGCCGCGGTCGTGAAGGTCGTCGCGGCAAGAGTCCGCGCGCGCCGCCTGCGCAATCTCGTCGTCGATCCCGTGATGGTCGCCAAATCCGGCGATCTCCTGCTGCGCAAAGACGCGATCGCGGCGCTCAAGTCCAAACTGATTCCGCTGGCGACGGTCGTCACACCGAATGTGCCCGAGGCGGAAAAGTTGACGGGAATTCGGTTGAAGCGGCTGGAGGATTTCAAAGAAGCGGCGCGGCGCATCGTCGCGTTGGGCGCCAAAACCGTCGTGATCAAAGGCGGACACCGCAAGGGCTCCGCGACCGATCTTTTTTACGACGGAAAAAAGTTCCGCGAGTTCAGCGCCCCGCGCTTGCGCACGCGCAACACGCACGGCACAGGCTGCACCTTCGCAGCGGCGATCGCCGCGCATTTAGCCAAGGGCGCGAAGCCCGAGGAAGCGGTCCGGCGCGCGAAGCGCTATCTCACGCGCGCGATCAAAGACAGCTATTCCATCGGCGCCGGCCACGGGCCGGTGAATCATTTTTACGATTTGAAAACGCGCTGATTAGACTGGCAGCATTTCGGGGAAAAACAAACTCTCCAATTCCGGCTTCTTGTCCGAAATCCCCTGCTGAATCTGGTAGGTGAAGAGCGTCTCCAGAGACTTGCGCGCTGGGCCGCGATTTAAGCTGTATTCGAACGGACCGCCCATCACCTTTCGCTCCCACGCAGCTTCTTCTTTTTGCTTCTCCCCGCGGTAGCGGTCGGCGGCGGCTTCGGCGCGCTTGAAGGCATCGAGAATGTCCCCGACAACGCCGGGATGACGCGCGGCGACCTCCTCCTTGAGAACGAAGAGATGATTGATCGGAAACACGGCGTTGCGGCGGAAGAAATCCTCCTCCGCGCGGCGGTGGTCGGGAAACATGCGGCGGAGCTTCGGGTTCGTCGCGAGCGCGTCGTAGGGCTCCAGCGCCGCGTCGATCTCGCCGCGCTCGACCAATTCGATCGCGTGCTCGCGCGTGTGCGGCTCGGAAACTAGCCGGACGCGGATCTCCGGCGGCGGCGGGCGCAGCGATTCTTCCGCGATATCCGGCTCGGCGACGATCCACTCGACGCTCGCCGGCTTCACGCCGTATTCGTTCTGCAAAATGCCTTTGAGCCACACCGGCGTGGTCGCGTTGTAGCGGTGCACCGTGATCTTCTTGCCGGAAAGCCCGGACGGGTCTTTCAGCGGCGAAGCGGCGGAGAAATACATGCAGCGGTGGCGGAATTTGCGCGAGAGGAACACGGGCAGCGCGCGCAGTTTCATGCCGCGCTGACGCGCGAGGATGAAGGACGAGATGGAAAGCTCCCCGCCGTCGAACTCGCCGGCGATGATCTTGCGATGCCGCGCGCCGACGTTGTCGAGGCCCTCGGCGAATTGCGACTCGAGCTTGAGCTCGGCGTTCTTGACGCCGACCGAGCCGTCGAACAGCGCTTTCGTGTTCGCCGCCGGATTGAACGCGAGATGCAGGGCGAATGCCGCCATAAAAATGCCCCCTAGACGATGACTTTCGCGCCGCTTCGCTCCATCTCGTTTATGATCTCGCGCGCGGCGTGCGCGGGCTCCTTCGCCTCCATGATCGGACGCCCGACGACGATATAGTCGACGCCGGCGCGGACCGCCTCCGTCGGCGTCATGACGCGCTTCTGATCGTCGCGGCTGGTTTTTTCCGGCCGGATGCCCGGCGTCACGATCATGAAGCCGCGGCCGCAGGCGGCGCGAATCTCGGCGACTTCGTGCGGCGCGGCGACGACGCCGTCCATGCCTGCCTGCTGGCTCAAGCGCGCGAGCCGCACCACCTGATCGCCGACCTCGCCGGCGATGCCCAGCTGCTTGAGATCGCTTTCGTTTAAGCTCGTGAGCACGGTGACCGCGAGAAGAATCGGCCGCCGGAGCGATTCCTGCCGGCAGACGCGGTTCACCTCGCGCACCGTGAGCCGCATCATCTCGAGGCTGCCCGAGGCGTGCACGTTGAACATCTTGACGCCGAGGCGCGTCGCGGCGATCGCCGCTTTCGCGACGGTCGTCGGAATGTCGTGAAACTTGAGATCGAGGAAGACTTCGCCCCCGAGATCGTGAATCAGCTTCACCGCCTGCGGCCCGGCATGGGTGAAAAGCTGCTTGCCGACCTTGAACATGCCGACCTGGCCGGCGAGCGTTTTGATGGCCGTTTTCGCCGCGGCGAGATCGTCGACGTCGAGCGCGACGATCAGCCGCTCACGCATGGAGAGCGGCGGGCGGACGAGCTGAAGGTTGGAGGGCATGAAAACCTCACGCCGCGGAGCCAAGCCCCGCGGCGATCGTGTCGCGTATCTTGTCGGCGGCCTGATCGATCGGAATCTCCTCGACCGAACCATCGCGCCGGCGGCGCATTTCGACGCAGCCCTTGTCTAGACCCTTAGCGCCAAGCGTAATGCGCAGCGGGATGCCGATCAAGTCCGCGTCCTTGAATTTGACACCCGGGCGCTCGTCGCGGTCGTCGAGCAGCACGTCGACGCCCCGCGCGCGGAGCTCTTCGTACAGGCGGTCGGCGGCGGCGCGAATCCTCTCATCGAGATAATTGATCGGCAGCAGCAATACCTCGAAAGGCGCGATCGCGGACGGCCAGATGATGCCGTTGGCGTCGTGATTCTGCTCGATCGCGGCGGCGAGGAGCCGCGAGACGCCGATGCCATAGCAGCCCATCTCGATCGGCTGCTCGCGCCCTTCGGGGTCGAGATAGGTCGCGCCCATTTTCGAGCTGTATTTCGTTCCGAGATAGAACACCTGCCCGACCTCGATGCCTCGATGGATTTCTAGTTTTCCCTCATCGCAGCGCGGGCAGGGGTCGCCCGCCGCGGCGGTGCGGAGGTCGACGAACGCCGAAGGCGTGAACTCGCGCTCCTGATCGACATCGACAAAATGCGCGTCCGCCTCGTTCCCACCGGTCACGGCGCCGCGCATCCCCTGGATCGCGCGATCAGCGATCGTGCGCAGCTTGAGCCCGATCGGTCCGAGAAAGCCGGGCGACACGCGCGTGGCCCTTTCCACTTCGGCCTCGCTCGCCAGCGCGACCTCTTCGGCGCGGAGCGCGTCTTTCAGCTTCACTTCGTTGATCTCGTGGTCGCCGCGGACCAAAACGGCGACGAGTTCGCCGTCCGCTTTATAGACCATCGTTTTGACGAAACGCTCCGGCGGCAGCCCGAGAAATTCCGAGACTTCCGCAACGGTCTTCTTCCCCGGCGTCGCGACTTTTCTATGCACCGCCGTCGTTTCCTTGATGTCGCGTCCGGAATGCGACCGAGCTTTGACCTCGGCCTTCTGAACGTTGGCGGCGTAATCGCAGCGGTCGCAGCTCGCGATCGCGTCCTCGCCGGACTCCGCAAGGACCTGGAACTCGTGCGAGAGACTGCCGCCGATCGCGCCGGTGTCGGCCTCTACCGGGCGGAACTTGAGTCCCATGCGCATGAAGATGCGCCGGTACGTATCGAACATGTTCTGGTATTCGCGCCGGCAGTCCTCCACCGTCGGATGGAAGCTGTAAGCGTCCTTCATGATGAACTCGCGCCCGCGCATGAGGCCGAAGCGCGGACGCACCTCGTCGCGAAACTTAGTCTGGATCTGATAGAGGTTGAACGGCAGCTCGCGGTACGAGCGCACGACGCGGCGGACCAGATCGGTGATGACCTCTTCGTGCGTCGGGCCGAGACAAAAATCGCGCTCGTGGCGGTCCTTAAAGCGGACGAGCTCCTTGCCGTAGACGTCCCAACGGCCGCTCTCCTGCCACAGCTCGGCGGGCGAGGCGATCGGCAGAAGGAGTTCCTGCGCGCCGGCGCGGTCCATCTCCTCGCGCACGATCGTCTCGATTTTCTTTAACGATCGCAGCGCGAGCGGCAGGTAATCGTAAATCCCGCGGCTCAGCTGGCGGATCATGCCGGCGCGGACGAGGAGCTTGTGGCTCACAACCTCGGCGTCGGCGGGGTCTTCCTTGAGCGTGGGGATAAGAGTTCGGGTCCAGCGCACGGTGAGCTTTGGGCGGACGGAATCAGTCTTGGGGAGAAGCCGCCGTCGCCGCCTCCTTCTCAGCCACGAGCTTTTCGACCTCTTCCATCAGCGCGTCGACGATCTGAACCTCGGGAACTTTGCGGATCACCTCGCCCTTCTTGAAGATGAGGCCGATCCCTTTGCCGCCGGCGACGCCGAGTTCGGCGGCGCGCGCCTCGCCCGGGCCGTTCACCTCGCAGCCCATGACCGCGACGTGAATGTCTTTGTTCGAGTACGGCGCCATGCGCTCTTCGACTTTCTTCGCGAGCGCGATGAGATCGACGTCGGCGCGGCCGCACGAGGGGCACGCGACGAAGGTCATCCCCTGCTTGCGCAGCCCGAGCGCTTTCAAAATTTCCAGCCCGACGCGCACCTCCTCGACCGGGTCGGCGGAGAGCGAGACGCGGATCGTGTCGCCGATGCCTTCGGCGAGCAGCGTGCCGATGCCGACCGAGGACTTGATCGTGCCCATCGTCGGCGTGCCCGCCTCGGTGACGCCCAGGTGAAAAGGGTAATCGACTTTTTCCGCCAGCATGCGGTACGCCTCGATCATCATGAGCGGATCGGAGGCCTTGAGCGAAACCTTAATCTCGCAGTAGTTCAGATCTTCGAGAATATGGATGTGGCGCAGCGCGCTCTCGACCATGCCTTCGGCGGTCGGGCCGCTGTATTTTTTCAGCAGGTCCTTCTCCAGCGAACCGGCGTTGACACCGATGCGGATCGGTATCCTACGCTCGGCGGCGAGCTTAACCACCTCCTCGACGCACCAGCGCTCGCCGATATTGCCCGGATTGAGTCTGAGCCCGTCCACGCCCTGTTGGAGCGCGATGAGGGCGAGCTTGTAGTTAAAATGGATGTCGGCCACGAGCGGGATGCGGATGCGGCTCTTGATCTCGCCCAGCTTTTCCGCCGCCTCGCGCACCGGCACCGCGACGCGCACGATGTCGCAGCCCGCCGCCTCCAGGGCCCAGATCTGGTCGCGCGTGGCGCGCGCGTCACGGGTGTCGGTCTTCGTCATCGACTGGACGGTGATCGGGGCATCGCCGCCAACCTTGAGATTGCCGAGCCGGATCTGCCGGGTTTTGCGCCGTTGAATCATCAATTTTTCACTATAATGGAGCGCGGGAACGCGTGCAACGCCGCGAGGAGTACCTAAGCCTTGACTTCTTCGACACCGGAGGATTTCAAGTCGCTTTTCCGGGGCTCACCGTCGGCCCGCTTGAAGCCTAGCCAGTTCCACTGATCCGGATAGCGTCGGATCATCGCCTCCAAATGCCGCGTAAAAACAACGGTATTCGCCGCCACGTCGCTTTCGAGGTCGCCCGTCTGCACCAGCGTGATCTCCGGATCGATGTGCAGAGTCAGACGGTCGGCGGTGTCACGCGTGACGTACATCGGCACGACAGCCGCGCCGGTGCGGAGAGCCAGCGTCGCGGGGCCGCGCGGCGCGAGCGACGGGACGCCGAAAAACTCGACCGGCACGCCGCCCGATTTGAACTCGTCGGAGATAACCAGCACGATGTAATTCGCCCGTAACGCCCTCAGAATCCCCCGCGCCGCATCTCGGCGGGGCTTAGCGGAAATCGTCCCGACCCCCACGCGCGCACGGTAGCCGTCCATCAGCTCAGCAAAGCGCCGGTCGCGCGGCTGCTTGACGATAGCCGTGAACGGATATCCGGCGGCCGCCAGACGCGGGCCGAGAATGGTGAAATTGCCGAGATGCGCGCTCAGCGCGATGACACCCTTGTCTTTGGCCAGCGCGCACTTGAGATGCTCCTCGCCCTCGATGGCGACCCCCGCAACGATTCGCTCCTTCGGCGCGTGCATCAAACGCGTGGTTTCAAGAATGCACTGAGCGAAATTCCTCCATGCGCGGCGAAGAACAGCCATGCGCTCGGCGCGAGAAAGCAATTCTCGCCCCATGGCGAGCTCAAGGTTCCTTCCCATCCGGCTGCGGTAGCGCCACAACATTCCGAACGTCGCGCCACTCACGCCCGCGGCCAATGCGGAGAGCGCTCCGGCTGGCAGCCTGGGCAGCAGATTGACGAACGCTCTCAGGGAATACTCGCCCACACGATACCGCAATCCGTCGAAAGCGATCATAACCGGGCCGCGCTTTGGGGGCCTATTGAGCCTTCTAAGCTTTTTTTCTTTCGGCGAGGGCATTGATGGAGGGAAAGTTTTTTATACACTTATTTCCGCCGGCCCGGCAAGGAAAAGAAACAAAAAAGGCGGCGGGCACTTCGGCCCCGCCGCCTTTTTCGCGCGCGTGGTAAGCTCAGCCGCCCGCGGCTTTCAGCAGACGCTCTTCCGCGTCGTCCCGCTGGCGGGTTTCTTTGGCCGCTTTACGCCGGCCTGTCTCGTGGACTTTTGTCTTCGGCTGCTTCTCCAGCGCCGCGCGCTTCCAGCGGACCAGCCCGTCGCGCACGTAGGCCGGATTGATGCCGAACGACTCGCAGATGTTGTCGAACGAGAACAGCCATGCGTGATCTTCCTGCATCACCCAAGCCTCGGCGTCGTGGAAAAGCTCAGCTCCGCGCTCGTCCTGCGCGAGGACATACTTCTGGTAGCATGCCACGGCGTCTTCGAGCACGGCGAGCATCAGCCGCGTCTCCGGTTCCATGTACGACTTCCCGCGATAATTCTCCAAATATTGAGCGGGAAGCAGCGTGTCGGGCTGAAACAGCGACGCCACGCGCTCCTCCAAATTATATCCGTTTGGATTTGTCATACTTCACCTCCCTATCGGGTGAGGCCTGTGTGCTCTATTGACGCACGTCAGAGCGCCCTTATTCACGCCGCACCCGATGGAGAGAACTAATTTAACCACGATTTGCCGTTCGGCCAGCCCCGGAAAAAGTCCGAAAATAGGAATACCGGCCGGGCCGGGTACGCCCGGCCAAGCCGCTTAGAAGAAAAGTTCGCTTATCTCGCCAGGGTCTTGGCGGGATCCTGTTTTCCGAGTTTTCCTAAGGACGAAAGGCCGCTCAGTCGTTGGACGATCGAAGGCACCTTTTGGTTGACAAAATCGACTTCTTCGGCGGTCGTATAGCGGCTGAGGCTGAACCTGACCGCCCCCTGAACCCAGTCGGGGGGAACCCCCATCGCCCGGAGCACGTGCGACGGTTCTGAAGAACCGGCGGTGCAGGCGGAGCCGGTCGAGGCGCATATGCCCTCTTGATCGAGCAGCACCAGGATCGCCTCGCCCTCGAGGAACTTGAAACTCATGTTAAGCGTATTGCCGAGGCGCCTATCGCGGGCGCCGTTCACCCTGCTGCCGGGACAGGATTCCAGCAGGGACTTCTCCAACCGGTCTCTCAGGGTCTGTACGCGTGGCTTATCTTCGACCATCGTCCGCAAAGCCATCTCGGCCGCTTTGCCCATGCCGACGATGCCGGCGACGTTCTCGGTCCCGGCGCGCCGGCCGCGCTCCTGATGGCCGCCGATCAGAAACGGATGGAACGCGACGCCGCGCTTTACGTAGAGCGCCCCGACGCCTTTCGGGCCGTGGAACTTGTGCGTGGAGATCGTCAAGAGATCGACCGGCAGCTTCTTTAATCCCAGGGCTACTTTTCCCGCCGCCTGGACGGCGTCGACGTGAAAGGCAATCCCTTTGGCCTTAACAATGTCGGCAATTTCGGCGATCGGAAAAACCACGCCGGTCTCGTTGTTCGCCCACATGATCGAGACAAGCGCCGTGTCGTCGGTCAGCGACACCTTCAGTTCGTCGAGATCGAGCATGCCATCGCCGTCCACGCCCAGCCAGGTCACGCGATAGCCTTTTTTCTCCAGGTGCTGGCAGAGGCCCATGACCGCGGGATGCTCCACGCGCGTCGTGACGATATGGCGCTTTTCCGGACGCGCGGCCAAAACGGATCGGATCGCGGCGTTGTCGCCCTCGGTGCCGCAGCTCGTGAAGACGATCTCGACCGGATCGCCCGCGCCGAGCAGCGCCGCAACCTGCGCGCGCGCCTCCTGGAGCTTGCGCCCGACGTCGCTGCCGAAGCGATGGATGCTCGACGGATTGCCGTAAAGCTCCGTCAGATAGGGCTCCATCGCGGCAAAGACCTCGGGCGCGACGCGCGTCGTCGCGTTATTGTCAAAGTAAACGACCCGGTCCATGATTTTTTACCCGACGCTGCCCTCGAGGTTGACGCCCAAAAGCTTCTGCGCCTCGACCGCGAACTCCATCGGCAGCTCGCGGAAGACCTGCTTGCAGAAGCCGCTCACGATCATCGTCACGGCATCCTCGCTGGAAATGCCGCGCTGCCGCGCGTAGAAGAGCTGGTCCTCGCTGATCTTCGACGTCGAAGCCTCGTGCTCGACTTTAGACGTCGCGTTCATGACCTCCTGGTACGGAAACGTATGCGCGCCGCATTTGTCCCCGATCAGCAGGGAATCGCACTGCGAATAGTTCCGCGACCCCGTGGCGCCCTTCATGATCTTCACCAGCCCGCGGTACGTGTTCTGCCCGTGGCCGGCCGAAATGCCTTTCGAGATAATCGTGCTCTTGGTGTTTTTCCCCATATGGATCATCTTCGTGCCGGTATCGGCCTGCTGGTAATTGTTCGTGAGCGCGACCGAGTAAAACTCACCGACCGAGTTGTCGCCCTGCAAGATGCAGCTCGGATACTTCCAGGTGATCGCCGAGCCGGTCTCGACCTGCGTCCACGAGATCTTCGAGTTCACGCCGGCGCACTTGCCGCGCTTGGTGACGAAGTTGTAAATCCCGCCCTTGCCCTCTTTGTCGCCGGGATACCAGTTCTGCACCGTCGAGTATTTAATCTGCGCGTTGTCGTGCGCGATCAGCTCGACGACCGCGGCGTGGAGCTGATTCTCGTCGCGCATCGGCGCCGTGCAGCCTTCCAGGTAGCTCACATAGCTCTTCTCGTCGGCGATGATCAGCGTGCGCTCGAACTGCCCGGTCTCCGCGGCGTTGATGCGAAAATAGGTCGAGAGCTCCATCGGGCAGCGCACGCCTTTCGGGATGTAGCAGAACGATCCGTCGCTGAAGACGGCGGAGTTGAGCGCGGCGAAAAAATTGTCGGTGTATGGCACGACCGAGCCGAGGTATTTGCGCACGAGCTCCGGATGATTGTGCACCGCCTCCGAGAACGAGCAGAAGATGACGCCGAGCTCGCCGAGCTTTTCCTTGAACGTCGTCGCGACCGAGACGCTGTCGAAGACCGCGTCGACCGCGACGCCGGCCAACCGCTCGCGCTCGCGCAGCGGAATGCCGAGCTTCTCGTACATCTCCAAAATCTCCGGATCGACCTCCTCCAGGCTCTTGGGCTTCGTCTTGGACTTCGGCGCCGAATAGTAAACGATCTTCTGGTAGTCGATCGGCGGATAATGAATGTTCGCCCACTTGGGCTCCGCCTGCGACTTTTCCAGCTTCTCCCAATGGCGATAGGCCTTGAGCCGCCAATCGAGCAGCCACTCGGGCTCGTTCTTCTTGGCCGAGATCGTCCGGACAATCTCTTCGTTAAGACCCGGCGGTATCGACTCCGACTCGATGTCGCTGACGAAGCCGTACTTGTATTCGCGGTCGGCGAGAATTTCTGCGCTGTTCGCTGGCTTTGCCATTCTTCGGCCTTCCCCTATACAGAAAACGAAGTACCGCAGCCGCACGCCCGCTTCACGTTCGGGTTTTGGAACACAAATCCCGATTGCATCAGCTCTTCTTTGTAGTCGAGCTCGGTGCCGTTCAAGTAAAGCAGGCTCTTCATGTCGACGAGAATCTTCGCGCCGTCCTTCTCGAAAACCTTATCGCCTGGACGCGACGTGTCGAGATCCATTTTATACTGTAACCCCGAGCAGCCGCCGCCGACGACTTTGAGCCGCAGCCCTTCTTTTTGTTTTTGATCGTCCGCCGCTAGAAGCTGCTTGATCTTGGCGGCGGCGTTCTCCGTTATGCTGACCCCGACCATAATTCCTCCAAAATTAAGAAACCGTCTCCGCGCTTGTCCCCGCTGCGCGTCGCGCCGCCGCGTACAGCGGCGAGAGCTTGCGCAGCCGCGTGACTTCCTCGGCCACCCGTCCGATCGTGTAATCGATCTCCTCCTCGGTGTTGAATCGCCCTAGACCGAATCGGATCGATGCGTGAATCAGATCCTCGTGGAGACCGAGCGCGCGCAGCACATGCGAGGGCTCCAGGCTCGCCGTCGTGCACGCCGAGCCGGTCGAGAGCGCAATGTCTTTGAGCGCCATCATGAGCGACTCGCCCTCGATGTAGGCGAAGCTCAAGTTCATGTTGCCCGGCAAACGCTCCGGCGCGCCGTTGACGTAAACCTCGTCGAGCCGGCGGAGAAGTCCGTCCTTGAGCCTTTCCCTCAAAGACGCAAGCCGATCAGCATCCTGCGCCATTTCCGCGCGCGCGATCTCACACGCTTTGCCGAAGCCGACGATCGCCGGCACGTTCAGCGTGCCCGAGCGCAGACCGCGCTCGTGGCCGCCGCCGTCGATGATCGGCTTCAAATTCACTTTCGGCCCCTTCGAGCGGACGTAAAGCGCGCCGACGCCTTTGGGGCCGTACATCTTGTGCGCCGATATCGAAAGCATATCGATGCCCATCTCCTCAACGTCGAGCGAAATTTTGCCGACCGCCTGCGCCGCGTCGGAATGAAAAACGATATTCCGCTTCTTCGCGACGCGGCCGATCT
>Ga0075424_100001542_pt1 | contig 20379 bp, 15 predicted proteins | sample SoiMethybrSBSTD3_FD_75301 | JGI IMG/M metagenome (GOLD analysis project Ga0075424, IMG submission 75301) | Bulk soil microbial communities from a Populus tree surrounding site in Tennessee, USA - Soil MetaG P. TD hybrid SBSTD3 | ecosystem: Environmental > Terrestrial > Soil > Tree plantation... | reverse complement strand
GAGTGGGTTGAAGAGCAAAACTGGTTCTTCAGACTGAGCGCCTACACTGAGCGTGTACGCAAGCTGGTTGCAAGCGAAGACTTTCTGCAGCCGAAGTCGCGACGCAACGAGATGCTCTCACTTATCGATTCCGGCCTCGAGGACATCTCGGCGAGTCGCAGCCGCTTCTCCTGGGGAGTTCCCTTTCCCCGCAAAGGATCCAAGGGTGACACGCAGACGACCTACGTTTGGTTCGATGCGCTGCCGAATTATCTAACGGCAACCGGTTTCCCCAGCCCCGACTATGAGCGATTGTGGCCGGCGGACCTGCATCTGATCGGTAAGGACATCACTCGCTTTCACGCGGTAATCTGGCCCGCGATGTTGATGGCGGCCGGGCTCGAAGTGCCGAAGCGAATCTGGGTCCACGGTTTCGTGCTGGTTGGTGGCGCGCGCGTCAGCAAGTCGGCTGGCGGCAATCTGAATTTGCGCGATGCAATCGGTGAGTACGGCGCCGACCCGTTCCGTTATTTCCTCTTGCGTGAAGTGCCGTTCGATGGCGATGGGAACTTCTCGTGGGAGAGATTCGAGGAGCGGTATAACGCCGATCTCGCGAATGCGCTGGGTAACCTGGCGAGTAGAACGATCTCGATGGTCGAGCGCTATTTCGAAGGTGTGGTGCCCAAAGCCAAACGCAACGACATTGACGATGCCGATGCCAGGGATTTGGAGAACTACCACGCTTCGATGGGTCCGCGCGGCTTCCTGTTGCACGAAGCGCTCAAATCGGTCTGGCAGACTGTCGCGCGCGGCAACGAGTACGTCGATCGCCAGGCGCCCTGGAAACTCGCGAAGGATCCCGCGCAGCGTGGTGAGCTGGAGTCGACGCTCGCGACACTCGTGCGGCAGCTCGCACGCCAGGCTGTCTACCTCTTCCCATTCATGCCGCACAAGGCAGAGGAGCTTTGGCAATCGCTCGGCGCACCCGAAGGCATCGCGTCGATGACTTTCAAGCGGCTCGAAGGGCTCGATCCTTCCGGGTGGCACGTCAAGAAAGGCGCGCCCCTCTTTCCGAAGCGCGAGACCGCCGCGACTGCCTAAAAAAAAGACCGCGTCAAGCGGTCTTTTTTTCGCGAAGGCGTGCGCATCACTAATGTCGAGTGGTTATCGCAATCACGCCTGTAAGATTGTGCGTACCGTACTTCGCGTTCGCCTCTGACACCCGGTAAAGCCGAATCATCGAAATCTGCCCAGCTGGGATGGTCGACAGCGTACTGATCGGCCCGAATTCCTGATCGTCAACGTACACGGTCGGAAACGGGCTCGAGCTGGTTTTGAGTGAGGTCGGCCCGCGGTTCGTTAGAAAGTTCGACCTGAGCTTGTGTATGACGTCGAAAGCGTTGGTCGCGTGGGATGCGATGATTTCGTCCTCCGTTATGACCGATGGATCGTACATATCTCCCGGACCGAGTCTCGGGTGCGAGCACGCGATCGCGACGACGAGGGTCAAGGCTGTTACCCAGCGCGGTACCATAACTCCTCCGAATTTCGAAATGGCTTTCGCCGGCGAAAAACGCATAATCCAAGCCCACCAAATAAAACTGGCTCGGGATACACCCGAGCCAGTTCTTACTACCGATACCGCGTGTGCGCAAGGCTCACGGAGTGCACGCCGGATTGACCGTCACGCCACGCGCATTCAGTTCAGCGCGCGGGAGCGGCAACGCCGCGTTGTACGGATCCGTTGAAGTCTCCTTCCTCAGGTACGTCGAGTTCAACCGTCCATACTCACGGAGGTCGTCGAGACGCTGCGGACCTTCAAACAGAAGCGAGTAGCGCTTCTCGTACAGTAGTGCGTTGATCGCGCTCTGTTTGTCTACGAACGGAGCAAGTGGTGCGAGCCCGTAGTTCGTACGCACGCTATTGATATCGAGCAATGCGTTGGCCAGCTGACCGGCTTCGATATACGCCTGCGCGCGAAGCAGAACCAGCTCTTCGTCGCGAAGGATTCCAAGCGGGCGTGCCTGATTGGCGGTGCTCGCCACCGCGCCCGAGTAGGTGATGCTCGTGCTCAAACCAAAACCGGAGAGAGTCACACGCGGTACGATCTTCGACGCGCGTGTATCACCTGCCTGCACGCTATCACCAACCAGCGGATTCAATCCAATCTTGGAATCGGAAATCGTGTTTGGCGTGTTCTCAGACCCACCGGGAACGAAAACGTAGTACGGACCCTTCTGGAAATCCGCAGCTGGCACGGCGCCTGGAGCTGCGCCGCCAAGCGCCTGCGTCAACTCGGCAATCGCAGTTGGGAACATCGATGCCGTGTACGCTTTGCGATCGAGCCCGCGATAGAAATCAACTTTGCCCTTCAGACCGCGGTTGAACTTGATGATGTTCGAGACCACGGAATAATTGCGACCAAACGCCGTGAATCCGGAGGGCAGCGTGAATGGCAGAACTGTGGAGTTACCAGCAGCCGCCAGGTCCGCGTTCGCGCTATCCAATACCGCCGCGATGTAAGCAAGGATAGTCTCCTTGCACTTGATGTCCGTAACCGTGGCAGGATCGTCTGACTGGATCGCCATACCAACCGTGTCGCGATACTCTATGACACGCCAGTAGTCGAGCGCCTTGATCGTCTGGATGAAACCGCGAGTCGCGCTGATCTCCTCAGGCGTGAACTGATTGGACGCGTTGCTAAGCGCCTTCAGAAGATTGGTCTCGGCGCGGAACGCTGTGTAATAATTTGCCCATGCACCACCACCCGCGAAGCTGCCCGGGTCAGGATTCCCGCCGAGGGTCTCCTGAACGAAGCGAGGCTCGGAGGCATCGATTCTGTACACGTCACGCGCAAAGATTCCGGCTTCGATTGCGTAGGCGAACACGTTGGCAGCATTACGGTCCTGGCCTAGCACGCCCGTCGCAAGCAGCTGCAACGCGGCTGGGCTAAGTGTACCGTTCAAGGCATCCACAGTTGGCGCATCGATGGGATTCGCCACCGGGTTGTCCTTGCATCCCGCGACGACCAGAGCGGCCGCGCCGAGGAGAAGAGTTTTATATCGCTTCATGTGAGTTTATGCTCGCTTAGAAGGTGGCGTTGACCGAGAAGAAGAACGACTTCATCGGCGGATAAGGAGTAACGTCCTGGAATCTGCCAAGCGACTGGTTTCCGAAGTTCGAGACCTCGGGGTCGAGACCTGTGTACTTGGTCCAGGTGGCGAGGTTGCGTCCGCTCAGTTCGAGACGTGCGGTCTGCGCCCTGCCGTGGAAGATTTGGCGCGAGAACGCCGCCGGGAGGTCGTAGCTAAGTGTCAGCTCGCGTAGTTTGACAAACCCGGTGTTCTCGAGCCAGACGTCGATACCTTTCGCAAAATTCGAAAGCTGTCTCGCCGCAAGCGCGGTGTCCTTCGCCAGACCGCTGCCGTAGAAGTAGTCGTTGGTCAGGTTCACGCCGAGACCACCTTTCTTCCAGTCCACGAGCGATGCCAGGCGGAATGGGCCCGCCTGCAGTTCGTTCGTGAATCCCATCGTGTAGTCGGGCAGCGAGTTCCCGACAAACGTGAGCACACGGTTCGCGGATGGACACGCTGTGCCAGCCGCGTTCAACGCCGTGCACCCGTTAACCGCTTGAATGACACTGATCAGCTGGCCCTGGGCCACGAACGCATTGCCGAAACGGCTGCCGAACGATCCGGAGACCGGAATGAAGCCCGGTACCGGCAGACGGGTAACCTTTCCTTTCGAGCTCGCGTACGTGGTGCCCGAGATCCAGGAGAACCGGTCGGTCTGAATCGGCGTCATGTTGAGCTCTAGCTCAGTACCGTGGTTGACGATCTGCCCGCCGTTGATCGTCTGCGTCGAGAAGCCCGTCGACGGCGCCAACGATGCCGTGAGCAACAGGTTGTCGATTTGCTTTCTGAACTGCGTGGCCGAGAAGGTTGCCCTTCCGCCGAAGAGCGTTAGATCCAAACCGCCTTCCAGCTCGCTGGCAGTTTCCGGTTTGACGCCGGAGGCGCCGAGGGCCGTCGACGAGCGGTAGCCCGTCACACCTTCGTCGATGATGTTGGTGAGGAACGTGAACTTGCCACTCGTCGGCTGATTACCCGCGCGTCCATAGGCGAGACGAAGCTTCGCCTCGTCGATCTTGAAGAAACCGGGAACGCGGTAAGAGGCCGAGAACTTCGGATAGGCGTAGTATTTCTTCGGGTCGCCGTTGTTGCTCGTCCGCTCGCCGTTGACGCCAGCGGTCACCAGCAGCCGCTCGGCCAGAGTGAGGAACTCTTCCTGGGCGAAAATGGACTGAGACTTCACGATGTCCTGCGACTCGGTCGTAAAGATCTGCGTTGCCGAAGCAACGTTCGTAACGCCCGGAAAGACACCACGGCCGGTGTTGTCGATGATGTCGACGTTGCGACGCACCTGACCTAAACCGGCGGAGGTTGTCGCGGTGAACGCGTCGCGGATCAAACGGTGCGTGAAGTTTGCACCAAGAGTGCCGTTGAAAATCGTACCGTTGCCGAGAACGATTGTGCCTGGATTCGCGTTCACCTGCTCGATGTACGCGTTCGCCGGCGAGATGATCTTGGCGTGATCGTTGTAGGCATCGACACCACCACTAAGGCTGAAGTCGAGGGTCTGCCGATCCTGCGCAATCAGATTATACGTTGCGTTGCCGCTACCGAGCAGACGGAAAACGTCTTCCGGCGTCTTGATTAGCTCGGTGTTCTGGAACGGATTGTTGAAGTTCACGACTGCCAGCCCCTGCGGGTACGTGCCATCGGGCTGTTTCCGCAGATCGATGAACGATGGCGTCTGCGAGAAAGTCGTGTAAGGATTGATGCCGGTATTGTCGTTTCCGCTGACGCCGCGCTCGGTCAGTGAGTGAATGATCTCGGTGTTTGCGCGGAGATTCAGACGTCCGCCGATCTTCTGACCGAGGTTCACACGCAGCGACTGTTTGTTGTAGTTGTCATTCAGCTGCAGTCCACCATCGTGCTGCACGAGGCCTGAGACGAAATAGTTCGTGCCGCCAGGGGTCTGCCCGCGCATCGAGCCGATCGTCTGGTAGTTGAACGGGTGCTCGCCGTAGAGCTCCTGCTCGTAATCGTGGCACTTCGTGGTCGCCGAATTGTAAAGCGCGATGTCGGCGGCGATCGCGACGGCCGACGTGTCACCGGTCCAATCAGCGTATTCCTGACCGGATCCGAAGCAGCGCATGCCGATCTTGTTGGCGATCCTCGAGGTCCCGAAGCGCTGGGTTAGATCGAGGGTGTTCCTGCCAGCCAGGCCCTGCTTGGTCGTGATGACGATCACACCGTTGGTGCCTCTCGATCCGTAGATCGAGCTCGCCGACGGACCCTTCAGCACCTGGATGCTCTCGATGTCATTGGGGTTGATGTCGGCGGTGCGGTTGACGCGCTGGTCCTGCGTCGATGGGAAGTTGCCACCGGCAGCTTCGGTGATCGCGTTCAATCCGTTTGCGATCTGGGAGTTATCGACGATTACGCCATCGATGACGTAGAGCGGAAGGAAGCTCGAGTTGATCGTCGAGATTCCGCGCAGCTGGACCTGGACGCCGCCGCCTGGCGCACCGGAGTTCTGCGTGACTACCGCGCCCGGAATCTTGCCCTGCAACGCGTAGTCAATCGTCTGCGCCGGGACTCGATTGAGCTTCTCGCCGGTGACGACGGTTACCGCGTTGGCGGCGTTGGTGCTCGACACGGTCGTCGCGGTGCCGGTGATGACCTGCGTCTCCAGCTGCAGGACATCGCGGGCGAGACCGATGTCGACCTGCGTGTCGCCGGATGGGACGGCAACTGTCTTCTGGACGTAGCCGATGCGCCGCACGCGTAGCGTCGCCGGACCTGCCGGCACACTCACGGTGAATCTGCCCTGATCGTCGGTGTAAGTCCCCATCGAAGTACCGACGACGTTTACACTTGCCGCAACGAGCGGCTCACTACTTCCCTCGACGGTTACGCGACCGGTTACAGTGCGTGTTTGTGCGAAGGCGCTGGCGCTGGCAAAAGCCAGGAACAGCAATGCTAGAACGGACGAGCGTACTGTTTTCATGCCTGTCTCCAGTTGAACGGGTGAGGCTTATCGCACAGGCGCAATAAGCCCGGCGGAGTAGTAGGGACTCCGCATAACGGGTGATACTGGGTGGGAGTTATTTAGGGATGGGCCGCTACACTGTCAAGACATCAACCCAGAGTTTACATATGGCGCGAGGCAGGCGTCTTGGGGTGCACGGCAAACAAAAACTACCAGCTGGCAGCCGGCAGCTTTACGCCGGCAGCCCCGAGCGCAGTTCGTAATTGTGAAGTAGGGCTCGAGGCCGCCGGCTGAGGGCAGCCAGCCGCTTAGCTGGTGGTCTTCTTTTGCGGTTCTACCTGGGCGAGGCGGGAGTTGAAGATGCAGCCGGCGCCCTCGTCCCGAAATCGACCGTCGGCGCCACCTCGGAGCCCGGCGCCGCCTCGTAGTAAGGCCTTGCCTTGGCGCCAGTCACTTTCGCCGTGATCGCCTGCGGGAAAGTGCGGATGTAGGTGTTGTAGGTCTGAACTGCCTGATTGTAGTCGCTCCGCGCGGTTGCGATCCGATTCTCGGTGCCCGCAAGCTCGTCCTGCAGCCGCAGGAAACCCTGATCCGCCTTGAGCTGCGGATAAGCTTCTGCCACCGCGATCAAGCGACCGAGCGCACCGGTCAGCGCGGCGTTGGCGGTCGCCATCTGCTGTGGATCTCCAGTCTGAATAGCACCCTGGAGTCCCGCGCGTGCCTGCGCTACTTGCGTGAACACAGCTTCTTCATGCTGGGCGTATCCCTTCACCGTGTTCACGAGATTCGGCACCAGGTCCGCACGTCTCTGAAGCTGCACCGATATCTGCTGCTTCGCCTGCGACGCATTCTCATCATACGTCTGAATCTGATTGTACCCGCATCCGGCGAGACCAAACAGCATCGGAGCGAGGGCAAACACGAAACGACGGTTCATTCTCTCATCCCTCTAGTGAAATTGAGAACAACTAGTGCGACGTTCGCACGGTAAATCTATCCTTTAAACTCGTTGAGGTACGCAACGAGCCTTTCCATCGCGGCCAGATAGCTTTCGAGGATGCCGGCGGCATCATCCCGCGAGATCTTCTCCGTCCCGCGCACGTGACGAATCACCCGCACGAATGGATCGGGTGAGAAGCCGGCGCGCTGCGCCAATGCGCGCGTCAGCTCCTCGTAGTCCTGTGAAGGAGCCTGTCCGTGCAGTCGCGACACGCCGCGAAAAACAACCATCAGCGTGCTCAAGCTTCTTTCCAGCACCTCGAGCTGGCGACGACTGTCGCCACCGGCACCCATCGTCGCTCGACGGAGCTGCAACAACTTTCCCATCGTCTGGTGCTCGACCTGCAGACGCAAATCCGATGGCGAGACAGTAATTCCATCGAACGGCGCTTCGCCGAATAACACGCGATGGCGCTCGAGAATGTCGGCGTACTCCATCGGAAAAATGTCCGAAGACGATTTCCATTCACGCATCGTGAACGTCATCGGCGCCGGATTACCATCCTCGCCCCACGCGCGCGACACGGCGGACACCGCGCGCAGACGATCGAGCGGCAGCGAGTCGACGATGACCAGCACGTTGTAATCGGATTTGCCCGGCTTGTGCTCACCCGCCACCGCAGATCCAAACAACACCACCGAGCGAAGTCCCTCGCCATACGCGAGCTGAAGTTGTTTTACCAATTCGTCAAGTTTCATCATCTAGATCCTCTGCACTCCCGCGTCCCGCCTCTCGCCTCCCGCCATCACCAGCTCGACCCCCCACCGCCGCCAGCGAAACCGCCGCCACCACCGAAACCGCCGAAACCACCTCCCCCTCCTCCACCGCCGCCGCCCCAACCGCCACCGAAGCCTCCTCCGCCACCGCTCCATCCCCCACGACCAAAACCACCAGTCGGAATGATGATCGGAATGCAGCCGGGGCCGCATCCGGGACCACACCCGCCTCGCCCACGTCGACGCATGTTGCTCAGCACGATCACCACAATGATGAAAATGACGAACAGGACGGTCGGAGAAATGCCGCCTCCACCACCGCCGGGATACTGAAACTGCGGCTCTGTCGAAACAGCCGGCGGCGCGACCAGCGCAGTGTCGATGGTGAAGTTGTACGCCTTTGCGAATTCCTGTGCCGTGCGCAGCGTGACCAGCTCCAGTCCGCTGCTGTAATCGCCCGCGGCAAATGCGGGCGTCGCCTCGCGGCAGAAATCGCCGAGCTTGGCATCGTTGAGAATCCCTTCAGCGCCGGAAGCCGGAGACACGAAGCAATGCCCACGACCATCCCTGCTGGTTTCCTTGGGAACGAGAAGGATCACCACGCCCGCATTGCGGTTCGGGTCGCCCGGTTTGCCCGGTTTCCCCACCTTCCATTGTCGCCCGATCTGAAGACTGTATTGCTGGGGATCGAGGTTGCCGATATCAGCCATCGTCACCACTGCAATCTCTCCGGGCGACTTCGTGCGCACGTCCTGCGCGATCTGCTCCATGCGCGCAATCGCGTCAGCGCTCAGAACGCGCGCAAAATCATTCACCAGCCCCGTCGGGGCGGGAATTTGGATTCCAGTTTGAAGGAGTAAGAGCCAGGCCGCTCGCAGCACGACGCTCAGCGTCGCCGGGGAAAAACCAATTAGAGCCGAGGTAAGTATCTACGCTCCCTTGATTTCGTGAGTTGGCAGGACGTGATTTAGCGGATGATTGCATTGCAAGTCAACCGCCAACTAGCCCTTGCGCTCGCCTTGTCAGTCGCGTGCGCACCAGCTGGAAACAAGAGCAGCGAAACTGCGACGACTCGTTCAGACACCGCACACGTCGCGGCAGCTCCGCCCGACTCAAATATTACGCGCGCTGACCTCTCGCGGATTCAAGGCAGCGCCAACGCGCCGCTGTGGGTGATCGAAGTCAGCGACTTCCAGTGTCCCTACTGCAAGCAATGGCACGATCAGACCTACACCGCTTTTCTCGACCAGTACGTAAAGACCGGGAAAGTTCGTCTCGCCTACGTCAACTTCCCGCTCAGCAGCCACGCCTACGCGTGGCCCGCCGCCGAGGCGGCTATGTGCGCCGGCGCGCAGAACAAGTTCTGGGCGATGCACGACTCGCTCTTTGCAACTCAGGGACGCTGGGAAAGCCTGGCTGATCCGGCGCCCGTTTTCGATTCGCTGGCTCGGTCGAACGGTGTCGAGATGCAAGGTTGGCGTGATTGCGTCAAATCCGGAAAGATGAAGCCACTGATTCAGGCGGATCACGACCGCGCTGAGCGCGCGGGCGCCAGCGCAACGCCCAGTTTTATGATCGGCGACCAGCTGCTCACCGGCGCACAGCCACTGAGCGATATGCAGCGCGTGATCGACTCCGCGCTGGTCAAGGGCAGGAAAACGACGCCGTAGCCGCTGCGGTGAATTCCGCGCTGCGACTTCCCTACGCGATTGCCGGGCGCGTTGCTGACGCATTCACGGCAATCGTCCCCGCCGGCGAAACCAAGTTCCGCCGCGGACTCAGCGCTCGCCGGGGCGCACTCGAGCGATACCGTAGATGGTCGGCGTCCAATCGTGATCCGGCTCGCCCCCTCGCGTGGTTCCACGCTCCTTCTGTCGGCGAAGGGCTTCAGGCACTGCCGGTCATCGAGCTCCTCTCGCAGCGTCGCCGCGACGTGCAGATCGCATACACTTTCTACTCTCCCAGTGCAGAACGGTTTGCCCAGTCGGTCAAAGCGGAGTTCAGCGACTATCTGCCGTTCGACACCTTCGATCACGCCGAAGCTATCATCGGCGCGCTGCGACCCAACGCGCTCATCTTCAGTAAACTGGACATCTGGCCTGCACTAACCGAGTCGGCCGCTAAGCGTGGAGTGAAGATCGGCGTGATCAGCGCCACGCTTCCGGAGGGGTCGGGGCGGCGCGGCATCTTCGCTCGAGCTCTGCTCACCGATGCTTATCGCGCAATCGATCTTGTCGGCGCGATCGACGACGCCGACGCGGGACGTCTGCGCGAACAGGGTGTCCACCACGACCGTATCACGGTCACTGGTGACACGCGCTACGATCAGGTCTGGCTGCGCGCGCAAAAGCCCACACCTTCCCTCGTTCAGTCCATCAAGTCATCCCGCCCGACTCTGGTTGCGGGATCCACCTGGCCGTCAGACGAGGAGCATTTGCTGCCGGCGTGGCTTCGCATCCGCGAGAAAATTCCCGACGCGCGATTGATCATAGCGCCACACGAGCTCGACGAAAGTCACCTCGACTCGATCATCAAATGGGCGCGCTCGCATTCGCTACGCGTGAATCGCATCGATTCGCCCGACGCGACAGGCGCGGATGTACTCCTCGTCGATCGCTTTGGCATTCTCGGCGATCTCTACGCCCTCGCTGACGTCGCATACGTCGGCGGCGCCTTCCATGCGGCCGGTCTTCACTCGGTTCTCGAGCCGGCTGCGTTCGGCGCTCCCGTTCTATTCGGTTCGCGCTATCAGAAAAGTCGCGATGCGGTGAAACTGCTCGCCGCCGGCGGTGGCGCATCAGTAAACGGCGAAGTTGATCTTGCGATCAGGCTCGCCGACTGGCTTGGATCGATCCCCGCGCGGGATACCGCCGGTGCGGCCGGCAAAGCAATGGTACAAGAGGAGCTCGGCGCCGCCGAGCGGTCGTATCAGCTCGTTACGACTTTGCTCCCTCGGTAGCAACTGGCGCCGGATGCATCGGCGGGCGCCATGTCACGCCGGTAGGACTCGGCTTGTGCACGAAGAATCCCTGCACCAGATGCACGCCGAGTGATTTTACCATTTCGTACTCTTCCTTTCGTTCGACGCCTTCGGCGATCACCATCGCGCCGTGCTCGTTGGCAAATCTCACCATCGTCTCGACCAGATTCTGCTTGATGAAGTTCTGATCGATGCAGTTGATGAGCGACATATCGAGCTTGATGAAGTCGGGCTCGAGGTTGGCGATCGAGCCGAGGCCCGCGTAGCCGCTGCCGGCATCGTCGACAGCAAAGCGATAACCCTTGTCTCGGAACTCCTTCAGTCGACCGCGGAATTTCGGATAATCCTTGATCGCTGTTCTCTCCGTAATCTCGATCACGACTTTGGTTGGGTCTTTCACGTTGAGCGTGTTGACGTCGAAGGATGGATCGGCAAAGTCTGCGGGATCGACGTTCATGAACAGGAGCTCGCCATCCTTGAGCAGCTTGCCCATACCTTCGATGGCGCGATCGCGGCAGAGCCTGCTCAGATCCCAGATCAGATCCGACTGCGCGGCAATCTCGAACATCACCTCCGGGCTGCGCATGCTGCGCATCTTGCCGCGAGCCAGCGCTTCGTATCCGAAAACTTTCTGCGTATCGGTCACCACGATCGGGTGGTACTCGATGTACAGCCCACGATCGCGCAGCGTCTCGCGCAGGTCTGAGACTTTCTTTGCCTGCTCGCGGTGCTCGAGGCTCTTCGATGCGTTCGCGGCTTCGCGAATCCCGCGATAGATCTGTCGCTCGAGACGCAGCTTGGGATTGTAGATGACGAGCGCGCGACCGACGAAGATGTCGAACAGCGCGGCGATGTCTTCGCCGTGAACCCGCTCGATCTCCGACGACACCGATTCTTTCAGGCCAGCGGTTATCTCCGTAATTTCCGCGTCTGTCGCCGCTGGCGTATCGTCCTGCGGTACGTGGAAGAAGATGAAGTCGTCATCGTTCGGGAACGACACCATCAGCTTCGCCGAAGCGAGCGGACTCTTGGCGAGGAAGTCACGCATCGCTTCGCCGGTGGTCTCGAGCACGTTGTCGAGTTTTTCCCAGCCGTAGACTTCCTCGATCTTCGAGTACCGGTCGAAATTGAAGTAGAGGATGACGATCTCTCCTCTCTCCTGCACCGCCTTCCGTATGCTGTCGATGGTCGCAGCGACTGTCGGCAGTCGAGTCAGTGAGTCTCGAAGGAGCTGGTGATAATCCACGCTTAGCTTCGCGAAGGAGCAGACGCGGTTATCGAGGCGCTCGAAGGAGAGAGCAGCTTCACATTTCGCTCGACCGTCGCTGCCAGCTTGGGCAGCTCGAACGGCTTCTCGACGAAGTCGTCAGCCCCTGTCTGCAGCGCCTGACGCTTATTCACCCAATCATCGAGGGCGGTGACCATGATCACCCGCACGCTCTTGCCGAGCGTCGGATGGCTTTTGATTTCGCGGCAAACCTGCCAGCCATCGCGGCCGGGCATCATCACATCGAGCAGCACCATCGACGGCTTCACCTCATTGAACGCTTTCAGTGCGTCGTCGCCGTTATAGGCAACTGTGATCGGATAACCCTTCGCCTCCAGGTAATCCCGGATAATGTGCGCGTTGTCGGGGTTATCGTCGACGACAAGAATCGGGGGATGGGATGCGTCGGCCATAAGCGGTTGTCTGAAATGATGTTATGGCTTCAGTCGGCGCAATTCGCAAGCCACGCTCAGACATTCTCTAAACGCTTGACAACAGATGTCCCCAACTACACAGTGAACTCAGGAACTCACGCTCGGCGGAGATGCTAATGCTTATTCGTTCCAAGATGCTATTTCCGGCAGGCTCACTTCTTTTAGGTGCGCTGCTTAATGCGCCCATTCTCCTTGCGCAGGCCCCGGCCCCAGTCTCGTTTACGGGTCTCATTCTCGCCGACGACCGCACCCCGCTGGAAGATGCGGTCGTCGGGTTGGAGCGGGCGGGCCAACCCGTGTCGCGGGCGCGATCGCTGTCCGATGGACGCTTCACGTTCACAGACATCGCTGCCGGCCCGGCGACCATCACGGTCCGTCGGCTGGGTTACTTGCAGCGGCGAGTCGAATTTGATATCAAGCCCGGCCCGACCAAAGATACCGTCGAGATCCTGTTGACCCCGGTTGCGACGGACGTCGAGGCCGTCACCATCGAAGGCGCGACCGGAAAACTGCAGGGATTCAACGAGCGGCGCGTCAGGAATAACTTCGGCTACTTCTTCGACCAGAATGACATTCGTAAGAAGAGCCCTCGTTTCGTCAGCGAACTGTTTCGCGCAATCCCCGGAGCAAGACTCCAGGCATCGCGGCGAAATGGCAACATACTCGAGCTCCGTAACTGCACACCCCGCATTTGGCTCGATGGTGTTCGCGCCGACAACGCCGAGATTGACGAGTTGATCTCACCTTCAGAGATCGCCGGGATAGAAATCTATCCTTCGTTTGCGGGTGTTCCGGCCGAGTACATGGACAAGGAAAACCGCGCGTGCGGAGTCATTCTGGTCTGGACGCGCCAGGTGTGACCTTCGCACCACACCCAAAAAAAAGCCCTTCGATAACTCGAAGGGCTTTTTTGTCGTAGGCTCTCTTTTTACGGAGCGCCCGGGCTTGGTGCCTGACCTCTTACGCCGCACGCCGTGCCTGGTCCAAACGGCGGATTCCAGGTCGGAGCATTCTGGGGCGACTTGTCCCAGTACATGCGGGTTGAGAATGAGTCCGTGCCACCCATAGCGGCGAGTGCGTCTTGCCGATTCGCGTTGTTGACGGACTGCTCGGTTACTGAATACTGGAAGCGACGCGGTACGTTGCTCGAGGTTGCGGCAGTTCCGGGTTGAATGGTCGCCGGTACGCAAGTGCGCCGCCACTCGTCCCACGCCTGTCCACCGTCAGTGAACAGCGCAACGTACTTCTCCTGCGCGATCTGAACGAGACCGGCAGTTCCGCCCGCATAAACCACATTGGGCTGCGCGATATACGCAGCAATGTCAGCGGCGGATGCTCCCCATTGCTCCATCGAGGCGGTGATACCCGCGTAGTAGTGCTCCGCGGCAGTACCCGTTACACCACCAATCCCGCGCTCAGCCGCCTCCGCCTTGATGAACTCGAGCTCGGCGTAGGTCATCATGAACACCGGCCAGCTGTTACCGGCCCCACCATAAAAGCCATAGGCAGTGTTGCCAGGATAGAAGATGGCGCCAGGTCGCGACGCTGCGGTGATATAAGGTGCCATTCCCGAAGCGGTCTTGGCATTTGGTGATCCTTTGTACACCGTCGGATCAGCCGGCGTTGGCTGAGCATAAATTGGGATGCGCGGATCGTTCTTCGATTTCATGAGGTTCATGAGAACCACGGAGATCCGGTGATCGTCGCGAGTCGCAAAGTTCGCGGCCCACGGATTGTTGAACACACCGTCGCCCGGGTAAATGAGCTTCGCCATGTCCGCGTTCGATCTGAACACGCCGCCCGGAGCTGAAAGCGCCGCTGTTAGCTCGGTGTTCGCTTTAGTCGGGTCAACGTTGATCAACTGGAGGGCGTACCGGGCGCGCAAGGAATTCGAGAAGCGCACCCACGCCGCGTTGTCCCCACCGTAAATGGGGTCGGCATCGCCCAACGTTCCAGAGCCAGCTGCCATATCCGTCGACGCCTTCTTAAGAACCACGAAAAAGTCATCGTAGATGGCTTTCTGCGGATCGTACTTCGGCGAAAGCGCATCAGACGACTGGTCGCCCTTCAACGCATCGAAATACGGAATGTCTCCCCAGGTATTGGTGAGATAGGCGAAGTTGTACGTTCTCAACACCAGTGCCGGCCCATAAATCCCCGCTTCGTTGGTAGCGGTACCCTTGTCGATGACCTTTGCGAGGTCCTCGAGCTGCCGGATGTAGGGATTGTCGAAGTACCCCGTCGTCGAGCCGCCGGTCAGTCGGGCGTATCGATCTTCATCAGGATACTGTACCTCGGATAAATGCTGGATCACGAACTCCGTACCGCGGAGATCGTATCCGCCACCGAGCCAACTGTCGGCTGTCCGTTGCGCCGCCGCCGTAAACAGCGGTCCAGGCCCAACGTCCTCCGGGTTGTTTGGATTCTTGTTAAGGCTCGTCAATTTGTCGCCATTACAAGCCACCGCGAACATCGCGGTGGCGAGCATGGCGCCGACGGCCGTGAGTTTTTTATAAGTCATCTTTCTAGAGTCTCAGAAAGGGCCGGTTACGGCGTGATTCGGAAGCTCAGACCGACGGTCCGGGCGTTAGGCAGAGCAGCGAACTCGATTCCCTGGAAATTTCCCACAGTGTAGGAGAACTCAGGATCGATGTTCGGTACGCTTGTCCAGGTGTGCAGATTGCGGCCGGTGAGAGCCACATTGACCGCGCGAGCGTTGAAGAGATTCGCCCAGCTCGCCGGCAGGTCTACAGCAACGCGAAGCTCGCGCAGCTTGACCCAATTGTCCTTGTACACGTACGGCTCCATCACCGGGAAGATGTTCTGGAAATACTGCTCCGCGGTAATGTTGTCCGTGTTCGGCGTACCATTGCACGGTCCTGTCGCAGCGCAGGAGTTGATGTCGATACCATCGACAACGACGCCCGGGTTGTTCCAGTCAACTTCGCGTCCCTTCAGCGACTGCTTGGTGACGCCTGCGTAATCGCCGAAGAAGTTGGTGATGCTCACGATGTTGCCGCCACGACGCATGTCGAGCAGCCCGCTGACCGTAAAGTTCTTGAAGCTGAACGTATTGCTCCACCCGCCGGTCCAGTCTGGCTGAATGTTGCCCAGAACCTTCTTGGTCGGATCAAGCACGGTGTAGCCGCCGTCCGTGTAGATCTTGCCCGTCGCACTGTCTCGAGCGAACGCGTAGCCGAAAATCGACCCGTAAGGCTGACCCGCACGCGCTTCGACGTTCGTGTACCAGCTCGAGCCAATGATGTACGTATCAATGCCCGGCGCCAGGTCGACAACCATACTCTTGTTCTTCGAGAAGTTGAACGTCGAGTTCCATGTCAGACCACCAGCGCTCTGAATCGGAGTCAAGCCGAGCAAAAAGTCGATTCCCTTGTTGGTGATCTCCCCCGCATTGACCGACTTCGTCTGGAAGCCGGATGTTGGTGAGACAGGAATCGTGAAGATCTGATTCTTCGTCGCCTTGTTGTACCAGCTGAAGTCGAACGTGGCGCGACCATCGAGCAAGCCCAGCTCGAGACCGAGTTCGTTCGCATCAGTGGTCTCGGCTTTCAGATCCGGATTTGCAATGGAGTTCTGAAGCGAGAACTGCGGGCGGCTGCCGAACTTCGTTCCGAGGCTCGGATACGTCAGACGCAGCTGGTAAGGCGGCGCGTCGTTACCCACGCGAGCAGTCGAAGCACGGAGCTTCGCGTAAGAAAGGAAACTGTTCTTGAGCGCCGGGATCGCATCGGTAAGAACCGCCGCGATGCTGCCTGAGGGATAGAAGTACGAATTCTTTCCCGTTGGCAACGTTGACGACCAGTCGTTACGTGCCGTACCGCCAAGGGTCAACCAGTTGAACAGAGTGAAGTCGGCGGCGCCGAAAACACTCTGGATCTGGCGGCGCGAATCAAACTGACCAAGCGTCGGCGTTACTGCAGCGTTACCGACATTGTAGATGCCCGCCACCGAGATGCCGGTGGTCGAGATGCTCTTCGAGTTATAGATCTCGCGACGAGTCGATCCGCCAAAAGTTGCATTGACGTTGATGCTCGGCAGCAGATCACGCGTCGCCGTCAGCAACAGGCTGCTGCTGTTGTCGTTGCTGTAATCGTTCACGAAATCGAAGCCGCCATAGAAATTCGGGTCGATTCCGTTGCCCTGAATGTTCTGTGGGCCGAAGCGCTGGTCGACATTGAACCGGTAAATGTCGGAACCGGTTTGCGCGATGACGTTCACCCCTTCGAGGAGCTTGTAAGTAGCTGAGATGCTCCCGAGGAAGCGGTCACGAGTGTCCTGGAGAGGATTCTCGTACATGACCCAGAACGGATTGTTGTGGTAGTTGTAGTTCCAGTTGAACTCACGATTGGCGGGACCGCCGTTCGAAGCACCACCTGCCTGATAATTCCGCAGTGCGTTCATGTCGACCTGGCGACCGAACCAGACGAAAGTCTCGAGCAAACCGTTATTGTAGCCCGTGCCTGGACGGTTGACCGCGCCATTCTTGATGTACTGCAGCGTTGCGTCGGTGGTGAGCCGATCGCCGAATTTGACGGTACCGTTGAGCAGTCCCGACGTCTTGCCGAAATTGTTGTTCGGGACGTAGCCGGTGATGTTGTCCCTGCCGAAAGACAGACGCGCGCTCGCGCGGTCAGTGCCGCCGCTGAATGCAATCGTCGTCGAACGAGTGTGTCCCGTGTTGAAGAAACTTTCGACGTTATCCGGGTGCGCAACCCATGGCGCGCCATTGACTGCGTCGAACTGGTGGCAAGGAACCGACGTGTCGTAGGTCGTCGTCTTCGGGATAAAAATGCAACCCGTGGTTCTGCCATCGAGCTTAGGTCCGAAGCTTTGATCCAGACCGTCTGCCACACCACCACCCGCACCATCGAAGAAGTCGAATTCGCCGCCAGCGCCCTGGCCGTACTGATTCTGGTAGGTCGGCAGAATCGATGGCTTATCCCATGTATAGGTAGTGTTCAGTTCCATCCGGGTGCGGCCGCCGCTTGATCCACCGCGCTTGGTAGTGATGAGGATCACACCATTGGCTGCACGCGATCCGTAGAGCGCTGCCGCATTCGGTCCCTTCAACACCGACATCGTCGCGATGTCGTCCGGATTGAGATCGGCGACGCCGCTGCCGAAGTCCCAACCGCCATTGGGGTCGCCGCCGTTCGACGCGGATCCCGTTCCACGGCCTCTGTTGTTGATCGCAACACCATCGACAATGAACAAGGGCTGATTATTCCCAGTGATGGAGTTGGACCCGCGAATTACAATGTTGGACGAGCCTCCCTGCGTACCGGATCCCGTGATGGTGACTCCGGATACCTTGCCTTCCAACTGGTCGACCACGCTCAACGCCTTGGTCTGGTTAATCTCGGAGCTGGTCAACTGCTGTTGTGCAGTTCCGAGCCGGCTCTTCTCGCGAGCTAGTCCGAGGGCCGTGACTACGACTCCCTGCAGCTCAGTGGCCGTCGCAGAAAGGCTGAAGTTCTGCGTGACCGGAGCGCCGGAGATCGTGACTGGTGCCGAGCTCGGCTGAAAACCGAGTCTGCGCGCAACGAGTGTTACAGTGGTTCCGTTGGCCGAAGGCGGTGCGGTGAACGTGTAGTTGCCCGCATCGTCCGTAAAAGCGCCAACACGCAGCGTCGGGATACTGACGCTTGCGCCGACGATTGGTGCACCACCTGAGCCGGTGACCTGGCCGCTGATGGTCGTTCCTTGCGCCTGTGCCAGCGCCGGGGCAAACCCGAACACGCTCGCAATCGCAAGGAAGCGAGTGATCTTACCTGTCATTCCCATACGACACCTCGCAGAAAGTGAAACTGGGATGGGACGTGTCGCGTACGGAGGAAGTGATCCAGCCCGATCACTCCCGCCTGCGACTATGTCGATGCATTCGACTGGTTTCGCGCACCCAATGCACGCAAGTGTCGAATGCTAAGCGAAAAGCCCGAAGTCCCCAGCCCGGGACCTTCGGGTGTGCTATATCCTAGGAAGTTAGGGGCCGGGTAACGGGAAAGTCAACCAATTGTCTACGGAGTTTACAAGCCCGTAAGCGCTATGTAAGGACGCGGTAAATGCGTCGGCACCGACCGATTTAAGCGGCGCTCGCTTTCTCCGTGACCACCCGGACTTCGTTGTTGAGGACCTGCATGAAGCCGCCGCTGACGTTGAAGCGGCGACCGCCGCTTACACCGAGCCGCAGCTGGCCGTCGCCGAGCAATGCCATCAACGGCGCATGGCCGGTGAGGATTCCAACTTCGCCGTCGTAGGCGGGGGCGACGACTGAATCCGTCTCCCCCTCGAACAGAACGGCTTCCGGCGAGATAACCGAGACTTTGAGCATTAGCTCGCCGACAGCTTCTTCGCAGTTTCGACGACGCCGTCGATCCCGCCCTGCATGAAGAAGGCTTGCTCAGGGTACTGATCGAACTCGCCAGCCACCAGTCTCTCGAACGAGGAAATCGTCTCCTCGAGCTTCACGTACTGCCCCTTGATGCCGGTGAATTGCTCGGCCACCGCGAACGGCTGCGACATGAAGCGCTGAATTCTGCGCGCGCGGCCGACGACGAGCTTATCCTCTTCCGAAAGCTCATCCATGCCGAGGATCGCGATGATGTCCTGCAGCTCCTTGTAGCGCTGCAGAATGCGCTGGACGTCGGTCGCTACCTTATAGTGGCGATCTCCGATGAACTGCGCGTCGAGAATACGGGACGACGAAGCGAGCGGATCGACCGCCGGATAAATGCCAAGCTCCGTGATCGCGCGTGACAACACCACCGTCGCGTCGAGGTGCGCGAACGCCGTCGCCGGCGCCGGATCAGTGATGTCGTCGGCGGGAACGTAAATCGCCTGCACCGACGTGATCGATCCGTTCTTGGTCGAAGTGATGCGCTCCTGCAGATCCCCCATCTCCGTCGCCAGCGTCGGCTGATAACCCACCGCGCTCGGCATGCGGCCGAGTAGTGCCGACACTTCAGACCCAGCCTGGGTGAAGCGGAAGATGTTGTCGATGAAGACCAGCACGTCGGCGTTCTCGACATCGCGGAAGTATTCGGCGACAGTGAGTCCACTCAAACCGACGCGAAGACGCGCACCAGGTGGCTCGTTCATCTGACCGTAAATCAGTGCGGTCGATGCGAGGACGCCCGACTCCTTCATTTCCAGATAGAGATCGTTTCCTTCGCGCGTCCGCTCACCCACGCCGCAGAACACCGACTTTCCGCCGTGCCCCTTCTGCACGTTGTTGATCAACTCCATGATAACGACGGTCTTGCCCACGCCGGCGCCGCCGAACAGTCCGATCTTTCCACCTTTCACGAACGGCGCGATGAGGTCGATGACCTTGATGCCGGTCTCGAATACTTCCGTCTTCGGCTCGAGGTTCGCGAACTCTGGAGCGGGACGATGAATCGGCCAACGCTCGACGTCGTCCGGGATCGCCGGACCGTTGTCGACCGGATTTCCGATCACGTTAAGGATTCTGCCGAGCGCCGCCTCGCCGACCGGTACTTTGATTGGGGAGCCGGTGTCCTCGACCTTCATTCCGCGCACGACTGCATCCGTCGACGACATCGCCACCGCGCGAACCTGATTGCGGCCGATGTGCTGCTGAACCTCGACGGTGACATCGATGTCGGCGCCTGAATCAGACTTCTCGCGAATGCGTAACGCGTTATAAAGTTCCGGCAGATGCTCCGACTCGAACTCGACGTCGAGCACCGGTCCGATGACCTGTACCACCCGGCCGACGTTCGCCTTCTTTGTGGCCTTCGAGTCGTCGCTCTTGGCGGCCTTTTTCTTTTCGGTACGGACGGCTGTTGCCATGATTACCCCTGTAGCGCAGCAGCACCGCCGACAATCTCGGCGATCTCCTGCGTGATCTGCGCCTGACGGGCGCGGTTGAACGTGCGTCTGAGAACGTTGAGCATCTCGCCGGC
>Ga0075424_100001540_pt1 | contig 20381 bp, 19 predicted proteins | sample SoiMethybrSBSTD3_FD_75301 | JGI IMG/M metagenome (GOLD analysis project Ga0075424, IMG submission 75301) | Bulk soil microbial communities from a Populus tree surrounding site in Tennessee, USA - Soil MetaG P. TD hybrid SBSTD3 | ecosystem: Environmental > Terrestrial > Soil > Tree plantation... | reverse complement strand
CGCCGAGCCGCCTCCGGATGACCGGGCGGAGCATCTTCACGTCCCCGAGGTGCTCCCGAGGCCGCGCACGGACGCTTCCAGGAGCTCGGCCAGGTGGACCCCCGTGCCGGGCTCGTACCGAGCGGTGCCGACCGAGAGCTTCAGCGAACGGGGTGGGTCGCGGCGCGCGTCGTGGATCGCCATCGCCTCGACGAGCCGGGAGAGCACCGCCGTCTCCGCCCCCCGGGCGTCGCCGGTCAGGAGGATGCAGAAGGTGTCGGGCCCGATCCGGCTGGGCACGTCGGCGTCTCGGACGGAGTCCACGACGATGGCGGCGACGTCGCGGACGATGTCGTCCGCGACGCCGCCGCTATCGTCCCGCTCGTCGACCCGGACGAACACGAACACGACGGTCGCGCCGGCGCGATCGGCCATCCGGAGGTGGTGCTCGGCGATGGGCGCGAACCCGCGCAGCGTCGGGAGCGCCGTGAGCTCGTCGACGGTCGCGAGCTCCCGGCGCATCCGGTTCGTCGCGACCGCGTAGCGGATGGCCCTCGGGAGCAGCGCCGGCAGCAGCTCGTCGCGGATCAGATGGTCCTGAACCCCGGCGAGCATCGCGACGGTCCCGTCCGCTTCGAGCGACGGCTCCGTGATGACCACGACGGCCGCGTCCGGCTCGAGTTCCCGCACCCGGCGCACCGTCTCGAGCGGCGGGGATCCACCGAGCGCGACCACGACGGCGTCGACGCCTGCGCCGCGCTCGATCGTGGCGACGGAGGTCACGTCGAGCTCTTCGTCCGCGGCGAGCGCCGCCACCTCCACTTCCGCGAGCCCCACGAGCAGTACCGACACCCGGTCCACGCCGCGATCTCCTCGTCCCTCTCCGAGGCGCCGTCTGAGGCGCGCGCGCATCATCGCACGTCCGGCCGTCACATCCTCGCCACGCGAACGCCACACCGGCGCGGACGGATGCGCCGGACGGCCGGGCTACGCTGTCGTGATGACGGCATCGGATCGCGGTCACTCGCGCTGGACGCGTGCGGCCGTGGCCATCTCGGCTTCGATGGCGCTCGTGATCGGCGTCGTTGGGGTCGCCGCGGCGCTCCAATGGCGCCATCTCCGGAACGTCGGGACGCGGAAGGACTTCATCGCCGCGAACCCGGCGGGGCCGTCCCCGTCGGCACAGCCCGTCGGATCGTGTTCGAAGAACCCATGTAACTACCTGCTCCTCGGCTCCGACTCGAGGGCGGGTCTGCCCGTCGACGAGCAGCATCAGTTCGGCACGAACCAGCAGATCGGCGGCACGAATCGGGCGGACACGATCATGCTCGTGCACACGGATCCCATGCTCCAGAAGGCGATCGTCCTTTCCTTCCCGCGGGATCTCTGGGTCGACATCCCCGGCCACGGACAGGACCGGATCAACGCGGCCTTCGAAGGAGGCCTCGATCACGGAGGACCGCAGCTGATGGCGCAAACCGTGGCCGACCTGACCGGTCTCCGGATCGACCACTACCTCTACGTGGATCTCGCGGGGTTCCAGCAGGTCGTCCAGACGCTCGGCGGCGTCGACCTGTGCATCCCGGCGTATGACGTGAACACGCCCGGCTACCTGAGCCAGCACGTCCATGGCGGCGGGATGACGCAGATCTACTACGGCGAGCCGGGCTACGTCGCCGACCCGAACACCGGACTCCACGTCAAGCCTGGATGCCAGCGCCTCGACGGGTACCAGGCGCTTGCCTACGTTCGAACGCGGAGCCTCCCGTGCGACGTCGTCCCGGACTTCTCGCGGATCGGACGCCAGCAGCAGTTCCTCCGGGCATTGATCGGCCAGATGCTGAAGCCGGCCGAGCTCGCGAAGGCTCCGTCCCTCGTCGACCCCGTCCTCGCAAGCCTGCACCGGGATGCGGGGTTCCTCCCGGGCGACCTCGTGTACCTCGTCGGCCAGCTCCGGGGGATCTCGACGGGGGCGGTGGAGTTCCGAAGTGTTCCCGCCGTCGGCGCCACGATCGACGGGCAGTCCGTCGTTCGGATGGAGCCGAGCGCGAAGGAGATCTTCGCGGCGATCCGCGACGGCAAGGCGCTCGGTCAGATCGGAACCCAGCTCGTGGGGACGCCCCCGTCCGAGGCGACGACGAAGGTCGCAGTGGTCGACGACGGCTCGGGCGGGCATGCCTCGGGCGTCGAGGACACGCTCACCGCTGCCGGCTTCGATGTCTCGCCCGGGATCGTCGAAGCGTCGAACCTCCCGAGGGATCTCCACGGCCCGGCGATCGCCTACGCGCCCGGGCAGGACGCGCACGCGCGGGTCGTCGCGGCGTACTTCCCCGGTCTGCCGCTGATCCAGTCGAAAGGGCTCCGCGCCGCGCCCGTCGAGGTGATCGTCACGAAGTCCTTCACGCCGGGCGCCTCGGGCGGTTCGTCCTCCGGCCCGAGCGACTGTCCCGCGTGATCTGATCGAGCGACGTCGCCGTCGGCGGGTCGGCTAGCCTTCGCCCGTGCGAGTGGTGATCGACGCTCGATCGGCGATGGATCCGCGGCGGACGGGGGTCGGTCGCTACGCACGAGCGATCCTGCGCTCCCTTCCGCCCGCCGCCCCGGACGTTCGGTTCGTCGCCTGGTATCTCGACGTCCGTGGCGCCGGTGCGCGTCGGCGCGGGTTCGCCGGCTGGGCGCCGAACCTGTCGGAGCGAGCGACGCGGATGCCGACGAGGCTGTTCGGTCCGCTGAGCGCCCGGACCGGTCTCCCGAAGCTCGAATGGCTCGCCGGAGCGTCGGACGTCGTCTTCGCGGCGAACTACGTCCCGCCGCCGACGTCCGCGCCGTGCGTGATCGCCGTGGTGCACGACCTCGCGTTCGAGGTCATGCCGGAGACCGCGCCACATCAGGACGCGCGCTGGCGTCGCGCCTTCCAGGGCGCGCTTCGTCGTGCCGCCGCGGTCATCGTCCCGAGCGAGGCGACGCGGACCGATCTCATGCGGTTCCATCCGGTCGATCCGGACGTGTTGCACGTCGTCCACCACGGGACCGATGCGGAGGCCCTGTCGCCCGCGGCGCCGATCGAGGTCGAAGAGGTTCGGAGGCGGTTCGGGATCGAGGGACCGTACGTGGTGTTCGTCGGCGGCCTCGAGCCGAGGAAGAACGTCGAGCTGCTGATCCGCGCGTTCGGGATGGTGGAGGACCGTACCGCCGCGCTCGTGATCGCCGGCGGCGTCGTTCCATGGGCCGGCGACTACGCGGAACGGATCGAGCGAGCGATCCTCGAGCTCCCCACGGCCGTGCGCGACCGGATCGTCCGGACGGGGTACGTGACGGACGCGGACCGTCGAGCGCTGCTGTCGGGTGCGGAGGTGCTCGCCTACCCGTCGAGGTACGAGGGCTTCGGCTTCCCGATCCTCGAAGCGTTCGCGGCGAACGTGCCGGTGCTGACGTCGGATCGATCGTCGATGCCCGAGGTCGCGGGCAACGCTGCCGTCCTCGTCGACCCGGACGACGGGGTCTCGATCGCGAAGGGGCTCGACGAGCTGTTGGCCGACCCGGATCTCCGCAACGTCCTGCGGGCGTCCGGAACGGCCCGTGTCGCCTCGTTCACGTGGGAGCGCTGCGCGCGCGCGACGGCCGCGGTCCTGCAGCGCGCGTGGGACTCGACGGCCGGATGACGCGAGTCACGGAGCCGCGAACTCCCCGTACAGAGAGGTCAGCTCGCGTCGGATCGACGCGAAGGCGGGCGAGCCGTAGACGGCGTCGACCTCCGAACGCGATGCGCCGTTCCGGCCACCGACGCTCCGTCCGAGCACGGGCAGGCCCCGTCCGGCCCGGTCCTCCCAGTACCGCCGCTCGATCGTCTCCGCGTCGGGATCGCCCGGCGAGGCCGACGGAAGGATGAAGTCGCTCCCGAAGCGCTCGTTCACCTGCTCGATGACGGCCCCGAGGTCCACGATGACGTCGTCGAAACGTCCGACGACGATCCGGTCGCGGAACGGGAGCAACGGAGCGTAGAAGCGGCGGTAGCCGCGCGCCGCCTGCCGCACGGTGAGCTCGGGACGTATCTGCATCATCTCGCGGACGGCCTCGTCGGGCGCCCGGATCAGCACGAGGACAGGGAGACCTCGACGCACGCCGGCGATCGCGTTCGCCGGAGTGTGCGTGTGGTGGGCGATGCGGATCGCCGACGGCTGCGCGACGCTGAACGCGGCGAACACCGCCGTGTTGCCGGACCTGGGGAAGCCCTCGATCACGACGTCGGTGGCGTCGTCGACCGGGGTCCCGATGTTCCACATCCGTGCGGCGCGCGACGCGACCGCGGGATAGCGAGACAGCGTCGTGGCGACCTCGTACGCGGCCCTGCGCGCGATCGTCCGTCCGCTCGCCATCGTTCCGGGACTACCGGCGGTCGCCCGATGGTGCCGCGGCCGAGGTCATGCTCACGTACACGGCGCCCGCGCGGTCGCGGCTCCGAGCGAGAGCCGGCGCACGGTACCCCTCGCGGAGGGAGGCCTTGATCCGTCCGCGCTCCTCGGATGGCCGCGCGACGGTTCGTTCGAGCTCCGCGACCGAGCGCGTCCGTTCCTGGTAGTCGCTCGAGATCGCCGCGAAGACCCGTTCGACGTTCTCGGGCGTGTGCGCGAATTCCGCGAACCGTGTGCCGAACCGGACGTTCACGCGCCGGGTGACTGCGCCGAAGTCGGTCGTGACGTCGGCGAACCGGCCGACGACGACGTCGTCCCGGTACCGAACGAGCGGCTCGTAGAACCGCGCATAGGCGCGGAGCGCCTGCCGCATCGTGACGTGCGGATGCCGGATCACGAACGACAGGATCGTCGGCTCCGGCTCGCGGATCAGCACCAATGCGGGGAGCCCGCGACGTGTCGCCTCGATCAGCTGCGCGGGCGCATGCACGTGACAGGCGACCGACACCGGCGTCGGCTGCACCATCTCGAAGGCGACGACGGCGAACGTCATCCCGCTCCGCGGGAACGCTTCGATCACGATCTCGGTCGCGTCGTCGACGGGCGTCCCGTGTCGTCGCCGGGCGATCGGGAGCGCGACGATCGGATACCTCGCCACGATCGTCTTGGTCTCGAACCAGGCGCGCTTCGTGAGGAGGCGGGCCGACGACGGAACCTCACGTCCGGCCCACGCATCATCGGGTCCGTCGACGCGCTCACCCATGGAAGGCAGCCTCGAGGCGTTCAGCACGGGAGCGGAGCTTCGCCAGCCCGGGCGAACGATACGTCGCGAGGAGGTCTTGCTTCATCCGGTCTCGCGTCGGCGACGGACGCCCGACCTTTCGCTCGAACGCCTCGCCGGGCGGCAGCCTCGTCGCCCAATCGGCTTCGATCGCCTCGAAGCTCGACCGGACGTTCTCCTCGGTGTGCTCGAACTCCGCGAAGTTCGTTCCGAACGCCGCGTTGACCCGGGCGATCACGGCGCCGAAGTCGCTCGTCACATCGGAGAACAGACCGGCCACGATGCGGTCGCGGTACGGGAGGAGCGGCGTGTAGAAACGGACGTATCCGTGCAGCGCCTGCCGGATCGAGAGGTATCCCTTCGCGAGCACGAACTCGAGCACGGCGTCGTGCGGCTCCCGGACCATGACGAGCGCGGGAACGCGGGACCGCACCGCGGCGATCAGCTGGGCGGGAGCGTGCAGGTGGTGCGCGATGCGCACCGGATGGTCCTGCGCGACACGGAAGGCGTGGACGGCGAAGCTGTTCCCCGATCGGGGATAGCCCTCGATCACGATGTCGACGCTCGGGTCGAACGGCTCACCGTGTCCGCGGATCCTCGCGATCGGGAGCGCGAGGCCGGGCTTCGACGCGACGACGGTCTTGCAGCCGTAGAGCACGCGTCGCGGCATCGTTGCGATCGGTCCGGCCACCGGGGAACCCTACCGAGTGCGATCGCTCACCGGAGCACCGCGGTCGATCACGACGCCGCGATCCGGTAGGCCTCGCGGAGACGGCGCGCCGCCGCTGCCGGTGTGAGCTCCCCAACGCGTTCCCGGCCGGCCCGGGCCAGATCGGTACGCAGGGCGTCGTCATGGAGAAGTGCGGACATCGCGTTGGTCCATGCGTCGACGTCGTCCGGATCGATCAGGAGTCCCGCATCGCCGACGACCTCGGGCAACGCCGTCGCGTCCGCAGCGATCACGGGACAGCCGATCGACATCGCCTCCGCGACGGGCAGGCCGTACCCCTCGAACCTCGAGGGGTACACGAGCGCGACCGCCGACCCGAGGAGTCGGTCGAGCTCCGCGTCCGGCACGCGGCCGGCTCGCCGGACCCGGTCGGTGAGGCCGAGGCGACGGATCGTCGCCGCGACGCCGGTCTCCGCGTCGCCGACCGGTCCGGGGAGGACGAGCCGGACGTCCGGTTCGGCCGCCACGAGCTTCGCGAAGGCCTCCAGCAGGGTCGTGTGGTTCTTGTGCCGGGTCGTCTTCGCCGGGTAGACGAATGAGCCGTCCGGCGGCGACGCTCGCCCGGCATCTTCCGAGGCGTCACGGAACAGCGGGGCGCTGACGACGAGCGTCCGTGCGGGATCGCCGTCGAGGATGTCCAGGATCTGCTCGCGGACGTACGCCGTCGGCGTCATGATCACGGCCGCTCGCCGGACCGACGTCGGGATCCGAGCGCGCAGGTACGCCGCGTGCGTCCGGCCGAGCACCTCGGTGCCGGCCATCGATCGCAGATCGTGGATCGTCAGCGCCGCCGGGCGCGAGCCGACCCATGGCAGCACGTCGTTCATGTGATGGATCACGTCGAGACGGCGACGGCGTGCCTCTCGAGGGAGCCACGACGACTCGAACGCGATCCGCGCGACGCGTGATCGACCATCGAGCGGCGCGACGGCCGTCGCGAAGCGCTCCACGAGCTCGGGATACGCCGGCGGGAAACGGCGTGTGCAGAGGATCGTGATCTCGACGTCGTTATCGGGCTCGACGGCGAGCGCCCCGAGCAACCGCGTCGCGTATCGTTCGGCTCCGCCCGCCTCGCCGGGGACGAGCCACAGCAGGTTCATCCCTACCCGAAGCGTCACCGCGCGTCCCCGGCCACCTCGGCATACACCTGGTGGGTGAGCTCGGCCGTCCGATCCCACGTGAAGGTCGACGCTCGGGCCCTCGCCGCGGAGCCGAGCTCCGCGGCGAGGGCCCGATCGTCGAGGAGGCGCTCGATCGCCGCGCCGATCTCGTCGACATCGAGCGGGTCGACGAGCAGCGCGGCGCCGGCGGCCACCTCTTCGGTCGCCGTTCCCTTCGACGTGACGACCGCCGCTCCGTTCGCCATCGCCTCCAGCACGGGCAGCCCGAAACCCTCGGCGAGGCTCGGGTACACGACGGCCGCCGAACCCGCGTACAACACGTCCAGGTCGTCGCGCGCGACGAACCCGATCGCGCGCGCGCGGCCTCGCAGCCCGGACACGTCGGCGCGGATGTCTTCCTTCCATCCTTGCGGACCCGCCACCAGCAGCTCGACGTCTCGGCCGTCGGCGATCGCGCCGAATGACCGGAGCACGCGCCGCAGGTTCTTGCGCGGTTCGATCGTGCCGCAGAACAGGACGTACGGGCGCTCGACGCCGTACCGACGCCGCACGCGATCCGTGCGGTCACGGTCGGGTTGGCTCGCTCGGACGCCGAGCGGCACGACGCGGAGCCGGTCTTCCTCGATCCCGGCCGCAGCGCACGCCGCCCTCGTGGCGAGCGACGGACAGATCACGAGGCGTGCCTCGCGACGAGCGAGCGCGAACCCGCGGCGGAAGACCTGGAGCGAGTGGCGCGTGTAGTGCTCGGGGTAGGTCTCGAAGAACAGATCGTGGACGGTCGCCACGAGCGGCGCGCGGGATGGCGGGACGACATACCCGCCATCGTGCACGACGTCGATAGGACCCGTAGCCCGCTCGACCCGTGGCATGCGGAGCAGCTGCCAGGACTCGTACAGGAGGCGGCGTCCGAGCGGCAGTTGGCGGATCGTGACCGGGGGGACGAGATCGTGCGGTGGGGGCGCGCGATGGCGCGCGGCCACACCGACCACGTCGACATCTCCGCGCGCGACGAGCGCGCGGAGGAGCTCGACCGTCGCCCTCGCGATCCCGCCGGGGACGGCGTGCCATGACTGTTCGACCGTCACCGCGACGCGCAGACGGTCACTCACGATCGCGCAGGTCCTCCAGCTCAGCCACGGCCGAAAACACGATTGGTACTCTAGCCAGCGCCGCCGGGGCCGCTCTCCCGCGGTGCCCTCATGGACCGGAGGCTCGGTGCGCATCACCTTCGTCAATCTCTTCTATCCGCCCGATGTCGCGGCCTCGGGCACGTTCGTGACTTCGCTCGCGGGGCATCGGTCCTCTCTCGGGGACGACGTCACGGTCATCTGCGGCACGGGGCCGTACGTACGCGGCGCGTCATCGGCGGCTGATCCTCCGTCCGGCGCGGGGGCTCCGCGGCTGGTCAGGCTGTGGACGCCTGGGTTGGGGAAGTCGAACACCCTCCGGCGGTTGGCCGATTACCTGACCTTCCTGATCTCCGCGACGGTGCGGCTCCTCACGCTGCCGCGACAGGACGTCGTCGTCGCGATGACCAGTCCACCATTCGTCCTGGTCGCGGCGGTTGCCCATCGACTCGTCCACCCGAGGACGCGCATCGTGTTCTGGTGCCACGACGTCTATCCCGACGCGGCCGAAGAGTACGGCACGATCCGGCGCGGCGGCGCGGCGTCACGTGTGCTCCGTCGCGTCCAACGCTGGCTCTTCACCCACACCGATGCCGTCGTCGCGCTCGACGAGGCGATGCTGCGCCGGCTCCTCACCGAGTACGCGGCCCGTGGACGACCGACCGGCATGGTGATCCCGAACTGGGAACCGCTCGCGTTGTTCCCCGCGGATGCGGACGAGGCAAGATGGTCCGGCTACGACGACCCGAGGCTGCGGGGTCGGGACGTCGTGCTCTACCTGGGGAACCTGGGCTACGGCCATCCGTTGGGAACGATCACGGACGCGGCCGAACTGCTCGACGACGGCGGCGTGTCGTTCCTCTTCGTCGGGGGCGGTGTCCGCTATCCGGAACTGGCGGACGAGGTCAGGCGCCGGCGGCTCGACAACGTCGTCCTCCGCGACTACGTGCCGAAGGAGATGACGCCGTCGGTCCTCCGCGGCGCGCTCGCCATCGTGATCACGCTCGATGACCGCTCGCTCGGGATCATGAGCCCGTGCAAGCTCCACGGGGGACTCGCCACAGGACGGCCTGTGATCTACGTCGGCCCCTCGGGCACGAACGTGGACGACGCGATCGAGTCCTACGGGTGCGGATCCTCCCTGCGACATGGAGACGTCGCAGGCCTCGTCGACGCGGTCCGGCGGATGCGTGACGATCGTCAGCTCCGCGAGGAGCTCGGTCGGAATGCCCGGAAGGCGTTCGATGAGGCGTATTGCGACGCTCGCACGCTCCCGATGTTCGACGCGCTGTTCGACCGGTTGCGTCGGCCGGGATGAGACACCGAAGCTCGTCCGCGACGTGACCCTGTCCGGCGCGAGACCCTTGCTAGACTCCCGTTGACCTGCGCGTTCCGTCGCGCCCATGCCGAAGGAGCCACGATCGCCGCGACCGCCGACGTCATCGAACGGACCTCGGAACCCCCACGCCTTCGGCTGCGGCATCGTGTTCGAGAGCTGTGGTCCTACCGCGAGGTGCTGCTCAACCTCGTCCGCAAGGAGCTGAAGGTGAAGTACACCGGCTCCGTGCTCGGCGCGATCTGGTCCCTGCTGAACCCCGTCGTGTTCCTCGCCGTGTTCACGTTCGTGTCGAAGGTCCTCGGCAACTCGATCCAGGACTACGCCGTCTTCCTGCTCGCTGGGCTCCTCGCGTGGAACCTCTTCGCCGTCTCGCTCGGGACCGGAGCGCAGTCGGTGGTGGCGAACTCGAACCTCGTGAAGAAGGTCTACTTCCCGCGAGAGATCCTGCCGCTCGCGACGGTCGGCGTCGCGCTCGTCGATTTCGTGCTGCAGTCCGCCGTGTACCTCGGGATCATCACGCTGTTCGGCTACGGGTTCGTCCTCGCGTTCGTGTGGCTGTACCCGCTCGCGATCGTCGCGGCCCTCGTCTTCACGGTCGCCGTGACGTTCTGGGTCTCGTCGATGAACGTCCGGTACCGTGACATGCAGCACCTGATCGGCCTCGCGCTCCTCGTGTGGTTCTGGCTGACCCCCATCGTCTACTCGGCGCGGACGGTGTACACGACCCTCGCGGAGAAGTCCTGGGGCGCACTCGCGTGGCGCATCTACCTGCTGAACCCGATGGCCTGGGTCGTGATGGGCCTGCAGCGCGCCCTCTACCACTCCGCGGACGCGGAGAAGGTGCTCGCCCCGTTCTCCGTCGGGCACCTCGCCGTGGGACTGCTCGTCGCGATCGCCGCCGTGACGGCGCTGCTCTACCTCACGTGGCGCTTGTTCTTCGCGATGTCGGGCGACTTCGCCGAGGAGCTGTGAGCAGCATGCGAGCGATCGAGGTCGACGACGTCTCGAAGCGGTTCCGGATGTATCGGGAGAAGCCGTCGTCGCTGAAGCAACGCCTGCTCTCGGGCCGCATTCGGGCCGACGACTTCTGGGCGCTCCGGGACGTGTCGCTCGACATCGACCAGGGTGAGTTCTTCGCGCTGATCGGTCACAACGGATCGGGCAAGAGCACCCTGCTCAAGGTGATCGCCGGGATCCTCCGTCCGAGCGAGGGCCTCGTCCGTCAGCGCGGACGGCTCGCCGGATTGCTCGAGCTCGGCGCCGGGTTCCACCCGGAGCTGACCGGCCGCGAGAACGTCTACCTGAACACCGCGTTCCTCGGGCTGTCGCACCGGCAGACCGATGCCGTGATCGACGACATCGTCGGCTTCGCCGAGGTCGAGGAGTTCATCGACACCCAGGTGAAGTTCTACTCGGCGGGGATGCTGATGCGGCTCGGCTTCGCGTGCGCCGTCCACGTCGACCCCGAGGTGATCCTGATCGACGAGGTGCTCGCGGTGGGCGACGAGTCGTTCCAGGCGCGCTGCCTCGACCGGATCCGAACGTTCCAGGCGGAGGGGCGAACGATCGTCCTGGTGACGCACGCGCTCGACCTCGCGAGGCAACTCTGCGACCGAGCGGTGATGCTCGACCACGGGCGGGTCCACGCGCTCGGGTCTCCGGAGGAGGTCGTCCGCGAGATGCGGATGACGATCCTGAAGCACGATCTCGAGTACGCGCGCGAGGAGGGCAGCCGCGAGATCGAGATCCTGAGCGGTGCCCTCCTGTACGGGGTCGACCCGCTCGACGGACCGCTGCGCCCTGGCGAATCCGTCACGATCCAGGTGGACCTGAAGGCGAACGAACCCGTGGATGACCCCGTCGTGTCCTTCGCCCTGCACGACGGCGCGAACAACTTCGTGTTCGGCGGCGACACGGCGCGGCAGCACGTGGCGCTCGGGCTGCTCGACGGCAAGCGCCGCGTCCGCTTCGAGCTCGGACCCGTACCGCTCACCGGCGGCCAGTACTGGGTGACGCTCGGCGTGCACTCGCGAGACAACGCGCGCGTGTACCACGTCCAGGACCAGCGGTACTCCTTCGAGATCCGCCAGGTCGAGGGACGGAGGGATCAGACCTTCATGCCGGTCGTGGTGGAGGTCGAGGAGCTGTGAACGACGGGTCGGACCGAGCGGTCGCGGAGAAAGGCAGTCGGAAGATGTTGATCGGGCTCATCCTCACATCCGTGGTCCTGGCGGGTTTCGCCCAGATCACGTTGAAGACGGGTGTGAACCACGTGACGGACGCGTCGGGCGGCGGCGAGCTTCACCTGAACGCCGACAGCCTGAAGTCGCTGCTGAGCTCCCCGATCATCTGGGGTGGTCTGGTCCTGTTCGGGTTGTCGGCGATCGTGTGGCTCTTCGCCCTCTCCCGGGCGTCGCTGTCGTTCGCGTACCCGTTCGCGGCGCTGAGCTACGTGCTGATCGTGCTGTTCTCGGTGCTCGTGCTGCACGAAGACGTGCCCGTGTTGCGATGGGTCGGGGTCGCGTTCATCGTGACCGGGATCCTGCTCGTCGCGCAGACGCCGCACACGTGATCGGGAGGCGGGCGCAGGCATGAAGGCCGTCGTCCTCGTCGGGGGGTTCGGCACACGGCTGCGCCCGTTGACGGAGACGGTGAAGAAGGAGCTCCTCCCGCTCGTCGACCGCCCGATCCTGGACCACGTGCTGGACCACCTCGCCCGGCACGGCGTGCACGAGGTCGTGCTGTCCTCGCCGTACCTCGAGGCGGCGTTCCACCCGTTCATCGAAGCCCGCCACGGCGACCCCGCGATCACGTGGATCACCGAAGCCGCGCCGCTCGGGACCGGGGGGGCGATCGTGAACGCGCTCGACGCGCTCGGGGACGAGCCGTTCTTCGCGTTGAACGGCGACGTCCTCACCGACCTGGACCTCACGGGGATGCTCGCGACCCATCGCGAGCGCAACGCGGTCGTGACGATCTCGCTGCATCACGTCGAAGACGCGCGCGCGTTCGGTCTCGTGGTCGCGGACCGAGACGGACGGGTCCGTGAGTTCCGCGAGAAGCCCGACGATCCGGTGCCGGGCGACGTGAACGCCGGCACGTACGTCCTGGATCCGTCGATCCTCCACGCCTGGACGACGGAGCGCGAGGTGTCGATCGAGCGTGAGATCTTCCCGGCGGTCATCGCCGGCGGCGGCGCGGTGTTCGGCTTCCCGACCGACGCCTACTGGATGGACCTGGGCACTCCGGAGAAATACCTGCAGGCGCACGCCGACCTCCTGGACGGCAAGGTCCGGGGCGTGACGTACGAGGCCCCGTGGATCGCGGCGACGGCGGTGGTCGATCCCACGGCGAAGGTCGGCCGGCGGGCCGCGGTCGGCGCCGAGGCGCGCATCGGCGCCGACGCCGACGTCGACGGCTCGGTGATCCACCCCGGCGCCGCCGTGGGCCCCGCGGCCGTCGTTCGCTCGACGATCGTCGGCCCCGGGGCCCACGTCGGCGCCGGGGCGCGGGTCGAGGGATGCGTCCTCGGGGCGGGTGCGCGGGTCGCCGACCTCGCGCAGCTCTCGGACGAGCGCGTCGGGACCGACGCCGAGGCGCCTCCCGCGTAGGTCCCTCCGCCGGCCCATCTCGGCTCGGCCGAGCGCCCGACTCAATCGCCTCACGGGACCCGTCGATGGTTCAGCGACGTCCTGCGTGACCCGGTCTGGGGGATAACGGTCGATGCGACGCCACCGCTCCATATCGTTCGTGGTCGCCCTCGCGGCGGCGGTCGCGTTCGCCGGGCCGAGCCCGGCGAACGCGACCACCGACGTGACCTTCTACGGCTCGGGGTACGGCCACGGGCTCGGCATGTCGCAGTGGGGCGCGTACGGCCTCGCGCTCGACGGCTGGAGCTCGAGCCGGATCCTCACGCACTTCTACCGCGGGACGGCCGTCCAGACGCCGTCGCTCCCGAAGAAGGTCCGCGTCGCACTCACGACGGACCGCGCGCGCGTCCATCTGCAGGCACGGGCGCACCGCGTCCGGCTCTGGATCGGAGCCGCCGCCACCGGCACGTTCGTCGGCGCGATCCCGAGAGGCGAGACATGGGTCGTCCGCGCGAAGGGCGATGCGTACGCGATCCGCGACGCCGCCGGGAACCTCGTCGGCGGCCACACGTGGGGCTCGCCGACCAAGGACCTGTTCCTCACGTACGCCGACGAGCGCGCCCGTGTGTTCATCCCCGAGGCGGACGGGATCTGGGGAGATGGGTTCTCGTACGCGCGTGGCTCGATCGAGTTCGACCTCGCATCGTGTGGCGGGGCCGACGGGTGCATCGAGAACGTGATCGCCCGGCTCGGACTGGAGGAGTACGTCGACGGGATCGGTGAGGTCCCCGCGTCGTGGCCGATGGCGTCGCTCGAGGCACAGGCCGTCGCCGCCCGCACCTTCGCCGTGTACTCGATCGTGCACTACGGGCTCCGGCGCGACTGCGCCTGTCACCTCACCGACGGTTCCGGGGACCAGACCTACATCGGGTACGACCGCGAGTCGGGGACCGACGGGGATCGCTGGGTGAAGGCGGTCGCGGCCACGCGCGGCCGAGTCGTCACCTATCACGGCGCCGTGATCCAGGCGTTCTACGCGGCGTCGGATGGCGGGCATTCCGACAGCGTCCAGGACGTGTGGCACGGTGGCGACGCCGCGTACGCGATCCCGTGGCTCACCGGCGTCTGCGACCCGGGTGAATGGACGTCGGCGAACCCTTGGAAGACATGGACCCGGACCGTCGACGACGCCACCCTCACCTCGCGCTTGCGGCCGTACACGGGCTCGATCGGAACCGTCACGACGTTCACGCGGATCGTCCACGCCGCGGGCGGCCGGATCATGACGGCCGTGGCCGTCGGCGGCTCGGGGACCGCGACCGTGACCGGGACCGAGCTCCGAGCGGCACTCGGGCTGCCCGACGATCGGATGTGGATCGGTCAGGACCGCCTCGTCACGGGGGCGCTTCGGACGACGTACGACGACCTGATGTGCGCGCCCGGCCTGCCCGCGTCGACGCGCCGGGCCGTGCCCGGTGGGAGCCAGCAGTTCTTCGACCACGGCGGGCTCTACCGCAACGGCAACAGGGACCTCACCCTGTGGCTGCGGGGCGAGATCGACGACGAGTACCGAGCGGTCGGGTCGGGGGACGGTGTGCTCGGCGTGCCGACCTCGTCGGTACACGTCCTCGGCACCGGGACGAGCACGGCCGCGACCGGCTCGCTCTCGTGCGCCTGCAAGCGCGTCGACTTCGAGGGCGGCCGGCTCTACTGGAAGCGAGGGGTCGGCGCGCACGCCCTCTGGGGGTCGGTGCTCGCGAAGTACCTCGTCCTCGGCGGGGCACAGAGCTCGCTCGGGTTCCCGACGACGAGGGTCCGCTCACGCGCGGACGGGGGGACGCGCGCCTCCTTCGAGCACGGCCGCATCGTCTGCCCGGCCGGCGACGCGTGTTCGGTGGTCCCGGCCTAGCATCCGTCCCCGAGCTTGCCCTCCGGCGCGTTGTTGCTGCACGCGAAGGAGTCGACGAATCCCTGCGCCAGCGTCGTGGCCTGTTCCGGCGTGATCGACTTCGGGCACGTGAGGAGCTTGTTCCAGGCGGTGTACGCCAGGGCCGTCCCCTCGGGAAGGTTCGGGTAGGGGACCAGGTACGTCGCGTGGTTCCCGTTCGCGACGGGCGTGAGTGCGTTCACGACGTCCTGCGAGATCCCGCCGTCCGCCGCGACCCGGTAGTACATGATCACCGAGCCGTGCTCGAGCGTGTGGACGGCCTGCGTCTCGTCGACGGGCGCCGTGTACACGCGGGGCTGACCGGGCAGCGGGGACGGTGCGTGGTACCCCGATGTCGCGGGCCGGTCCGGATACGTCGTGCTCTGCCCCGAGGGCAGGTGCAGGCCGCCGGGGGCGCTGCTCTCCGGGGTCACGAGCGCGCTGCAGTCCGCGGCCTGCGCGGCGGCGACGGCGGCGTCCGACAACGGCTTGGCCCCGGCGGCACGATCGAAGTACGACACACCGAGGATCACCGCGACGCCCACGCCGCCGAAGATCAGCGACCGGCGGAAGGCGGCCTTGCGCGCGACCCGCTTCCGTTCTGCCTCGCGGGAGCGACGGGCCTCGTCCTTGCGCTCCCGGCGTTCCGGCTTCGCGCCGCCGCCGCTCGGCGCCGCCGGGGGGCGGCGCCGAGCCGGCGGCCGCCTCTTCTTCGTCTTCGCCATCAGGCGGGCTGGCCGCCGATCTGGAACGCGGGCGTCAGGTCCTGCGGGACCTGGTCGGCCGTCCCGAACGTCAGCACGATCACGTCGTGGTCGTTCAGGGGGATCTGGGTCGGGTCGCCGGTCCACTCCTGGCCGTTCACGTAGGCCCGGATCTTGGTGTCCCCGCTCGCGCATTGGTCGCCGAGGCAGTCCTTCGTGAGGTACACGCCCCAGACGTCCATGAACTGGCCGAGGACGGGCGCGAAGTTCGGATCACCCGACTCGACGTGGATCGTGCCCGTCGTGTCGTGCGTGTGCAGCGGCGACGACACAGCCGGGTTGCCCGTCGGGTCGTAGCCGATCGACTCCGGGATCGTCACGGGCTGTCCGTCGATGTAGATGTAGAGGTCCGCGTGGTGATGCAGGGCGCCCCCGAGCGGGGGCAGGTTCAGCTTCGCCAGGCGGGCGTCGGCCTGGGCGAGGTTGTTCGGCCAGGGCTGCGCCTTCATGATCCCGGGGAGCTCGTTGGGGTCAGGCAGCTGGACCGTCGGTGCCTGACCAGAGCTGGCAGACGTGGTCGGCTCACCTGAGTTCCGGGACAGCAGGAAGATCCCGACCCCCGCGACCACGGCGAGCACGATCCCGACCACGAGCACGCGGCGGCCCGTCTGCTTGCGCCGTGCGATCTTGCGCTCGAGCTCGATCCGATCGAGCCTCGCCTGCTCCTTGCGCTCGGCCTTCGTCTGCCTGCGGTTGGGGTCGGTCTGTTTGGACACCTGCGATCCCTTGCGTGGACGGGGGTGCTCGCAAAGGGTAACGGACGACGGCCGGGCCGCGGCCCATCGGCTTGCGTCCGGTTCATGGCGTTCCTATGCTCGGGCCGCCTTCCCCGCGTCCATCGTCGGCGCCCGCGGCCGGCCGGGTCACGAGGGGGTGTCCATGACCGACACGGAACAGGGTCGGATGGTCCGGGTACCGGAGGCGCCGGGCGCCGGCGGAACCCTGGACCGCTTCTTCCACATCGGTGAGCGCGGGTCGACCGTGCGCATCGAGATCGTCGCCGGCCTCACGACCTGGCTGACGATGGCCTACATCCTGTTCGTGAACCCGCTGATCCTCGGCGGGGTCCCCGACCGCGCGGGCACGACGCTCCCGTTCGCGCAGGTGCTGTCGGTCACCGCCCTCGTCGCCGGCGTGATCACGATCGGGATGGGTCTCTACGCGAACTACCCGTTCGCGCTCGCGGCCGGTCTCGGGCTGAACGCCTTCGTCGCGTTCGGGCTCGTCGCGGCGGACGGCCTCACGTGGCCGCAGGCGATGGGCGTGATCGTCGCCGAGGGGATCCTCATCACGATCCTCGTGCTCACGAACGTCCGCGAGGCGATCATGAACGCGATCCCGATGGATCTGAAGCGCGCGATCGGGATCGGGATCGGACTGTTCATCGCGTTGATCGGGCTCGCGAACGCGGGCGTGGTGATCGCCGGACCGAACCCGCCCATCCTCGCGATCGTGCCGCGGTTCCAGACGTGGTCGCTGGCGCTGTTCGTCTTCGGACTGCTCGTGACGGCCGCGCTCGTCGCCAGACGGGTCCGGGCGGCGCTGCTGATCGGGATCCTCGCGACGACGATCGCGGCGACGATCGTGAACGAGATCAAGCACCTCACCGTGTTCCAGGACGGCAGCGCCGCGTGGCCGAGCAAGCTGTTCGCGGCGCCCGACTTCGCGCTCGTCGGGAAGTTCTCCTTCAGTTTCATCAGCGCGCTCGGGTTCTGGACGGCGCTCGCGATCGTGGTGTCGGTGATGCTCTCGGATTTCTTCGACACGATGGGCACGGTGATCGGGATCGGCGGCGAGGCGAAGCTGCTCGACCGCGAGGGCCGGCTGCCCGGCATCAAGAAGGTGCTGTTGGTGGACTCGCTCGCCGCGGTCGCGGGCGGCGCCGCATCCGCATCGTCGAACACGACCTACATCGAGAGCGCGTCGGGCGTGTCGGAGGGCGGCCGGACGGGCCTGACCTCCGTGGTGGTCGGGCTCCTGTTCCTGGTCTGCCTGTTCTTCTCACCGATCGCTGGCATCGTTCCGTCGGTCGCCACAGCACCGATCCTGGTGATCGTCGGCTACTTCATGATGACCCTGGTGAAGGACATCGATTGGAGCGATCCGGGGATCGGGATCCCGGCACTGCTCACGATCACGCTGATGCCGTTCACCTACAGCATCACGAACGGCGTCGGCGCCGGGTTCGTGTCGTACACGGTGATCGCCGTGTTGCGGGGCAAGTGGCGCGACGTCCACCCGCTGCTCTACATCGTGTCGGGCATCTTCGTCTGGTACTTCATCCACGGGGTCGTGGGCTAGTCGAAGCGAACGAACGACGCGAGATCGATCGGAGGGCGGGGCCGTGCGGCCCCCCCCTCCGGCATCGGGCCGCAGGCGACGGTCCCGAGCGCGAACCATCCCTCGTCCATCCGGAGGACGGCGCGCGTCTCCTCCTGACAGAACAGCGTGGAGCTGATCCAGCACGACGCGACGCCCTGCGCGTGGAGCCCCAGCAAGAGGTTCTGGATCGCGGCCCCGCCCGACAGGAGGAACATCTCCTGCTCGGCATGCGCCCGCTCCGCGTCGGTGTACGGATGCGACCCCTCGAACGAGACCCACGGCACGATGAGCACGGGCGCGGCGCCGAGGACCGAATCGCTCCGCGCGATGCGCCGCTCGATGACCTCCTCCGGCGTCCCGTCGCCGCGGAGGTCGGTCCGCCACGCGTCGGCGATCGCGGCGAGCAGGCCCCGCTTCGCGGGCTCGCTCGTCAGCACGGTGAAGCGCCACGGCCGCGTGTGGTGCGGCGCCGGCGCGGTGCATGCCGCCCGGATCGCCTCCTCCAAGAGGTCCCGCGGCACGTCGCCGGGTCCGAACGATCGGATCGTGCGGCGGGCGTGCAGCGACTGGAGCGGTGACTCCCGGAAGAGGTCGATCTCCGCGGCCCGGAGCAGATCCGTCCCGAGGCCGACGGGCGCCTCGTCGAGCCGCGCGCCGCGGACGAGCGCGACGGGGATCTTCGACGCCTTCCCCATCACGAGGCCGCTCGCCGCCCCGATCTCGTCGGCGAGCGCCACGACCGTCGCCTCGAGGAGGCGACCGGCGTGGTCGGGCGTCCCGCGGAGGTCGACGACGGCGGGGAGACCTGCGACGCCGATCGCGACGTTCACGACGCCCTCCCGCCAGGCGCGGCCGAACGTGTCGGTGATCACCACACCGAGACCGTCGATGCCGAGCGCTGCCGTGAGCGCCGCTCGGAGCCGCTCCGCCGTCCCGTCGGGATCGACCGGGAGGAGCGTCAGGCCGCCGTCCTCGACGTTCGACGCGTCGACGCCCGCGTTCGCGCAGACGAAGCCGTGGCGCGTCGCGGCGATCGTGAGATCGCCGCGACGCGCCACCACCCGCTCGGTCTCGCGCTCGACCCACGAGGCGCGGTCGTCGTCGGGCACGACGCGACCCTCGGCCTTCGACACGATCTTCTGCGTCACGACGACGACGTCGCCGCTGCGCGCGCCGAGCGCGCGCAGCGGCTCCACGAGCATCGCGGCCAGGTCGTCGCCGGGCCGGACGATCGGTAGCCCCTCGACGGGGAGCACCTCGACGGTCATCGGCTCACGCCAGCAGCTCCAGGGCGGCGCGCGCGACGGCCTCGGCTCGGTCGTCGTCGACCATGATCGTGTCGGTCGCGGCGCAGCGCATCCCGAGCGAACGGACGCGCTCGATCGAGTCGCGGTCGACGTCGTCGATCAGCCACGCTGCGAGGAGATCCCGGTAGTGCTCGGCGACGCCGGCGGCGCTCACCTCGATCCCGACGGCCGGCATCAGCTTGTCGGCCATCCCGGCCACCGGCGCGTCGCCGACGATTCCGCTGACGCCGACCGCGGATCCGCGACGCCGCTCCGCGGCCTCACGGATCCCGGGCACCGCGAGGATCGGTCCGATCGACACGACGGGGTTCGACGGACAGAACAGGATCACGTCGGCGTCGTGGATCGCGTCGAGCACCCCGGGAGCCGGCCGCGCCTCGGCCGCGCCGACGTACCGCACGCCCTTGACCGGGTCCGCGGCGTGCCGGCGCACCCAGTACTCCTGGAAGTGCAGGTCGAGCTGCTCGCCGGTGCCCCGATCCACCGCGTCGATCCGCGTCTCGATCCGGTCGTCGCTCGCCGGGAGCAACCGAGAGGGGACGCCGAACCGCGCCCCGACCTGTGCGGTCACGTCGGAGAGGGGGACGCCGGCCGCGAGCGCGCCCGTCCGGAACAGGTGCGTCGCAAGATCCAGGTCGCCGAGCGCGAACCACGCCGCGTCGGGATCGAACGCCGCGAGCTCCTCGGTGGCACGGAACGTCTCGTCGCGCCGGCCCCATCCACGGTCACGGTCGAAGGCGTCGCCCAGCCAATACGTGACCGAATCGGGATCGGGCGAGACGTGCAGACCGTGGATCACGAGGTCGTCGCCGACGTTCACGATCGCGGTGAGGTCATCGCCCGGCACCACGCGAGCCAGCCCGCGGAGGAACTTCCCGGCGCCGATCCCGCCGGCGAACGCGGTCACCTTCACGGCATCCCTCCCCATCGCGGACGAGCCATCGCGGACAGGCCCGATCCGGACAGGCCCGATCCCGACAGG
>Ga0075424_100001538_pt1 | contig 20385 bp, 16 predicted proteins | sample SoiMethybrSBSTD3_FD_75301 | JGI IMG/M metagenome (GOLD analysis project Ga0075424, IMG submission 75301) | Bulk soil microbial communities from a Populus tree surrounding site in Tennessee, USA - Soil MetaG P. TD hybrid SBSTD3 | ecosystem: Environmental > Terrestrial > Soil > Tree plantation... | reverse complement strand
TTGTTATGCGTGCCGAGCGTGTTGGGCGCGACACACTGCTGTCACAAATTGTACAGATGGTTGGGCAAGCCCAAAGAAGTAAGGCGCCAATTCAACGCTTAGCGGATACGGTTTCTTCATGGTTCGTACCTCTTGTCATCGTTGCTGCAATCGTCACATTTGTTGTCTGGATGGCAGTGGGACCGGAACCGAGATTTGCTTACGCGCTGTTGAACGCGGTTGCCGTATTGATCATCGCGTGCCCGTGCGCCCTCGGTCTGGCGACACCGATGTCGATCATGGTTGGTGTCGGGCGTGGGGCACTTGCCGGCATCTTGGTTAAGAATGCGGAAGCGCTCGAAATTTTAGAACGCGTGGACACGATCGTCGTCGATAAGACAGGAACATTGACGGAAGGCAAGCCCAAAGTTGTCGCTGTGGTTTCCCTTACTGATACAACTGAGAATGAATTGCTGCGTTTTGCTGCGAGTGTTGAGCGTGGCAGTGAACATCCGTTGGCAACTGCGATTGTAGAAGCCGCTGAGCAGCGCGGGCTGAGTTTCACGCGACCGTCTGAGTTTCAATCGCTCACCGGTCGCGGCGTTGTGGCGCTCGTCGATGGCCGCAAAGTGGCACTGGGCAACGTGAAGCTCATTGAGGAGCTCGGGATAAATCCTGGCCAGGCGATCGGTCGTGCGGACGAACTTCGTCGCGAAGGCGAGACGTCGATGTTCATCGCTATCGACGGCAACGTTGCCGGTTTGATTGCTGTTGCGGATCCGATCAAGAGCTCCACTCCGGAAGCAATCCGGGGCCTGCACGCGGCCGGCGTCCGGATCATCATGGTAACTGGCGACAGCGCAACTACCGCTCGCGTCGTTGCTAAGAAGCTCAATCTCGATGATGTCCGTGCCGAAATCCTGCCCGAGCAGAAAGGCGAGATCGTCAAAGATGTGCAACGGCAAGGACATGTAGTCGCGATGGCCGGGGATGGAGTGAACGATGCGCCTGCCTTGGCCCAGGCGGACGTCGGCATTGCGATGGGCACGGGAACCGATGTTGCAATAGAAAGCGCTGGTGTGACGCTTCTGCGCGGTGATCTCGTTGGCATTCGGCGCGCCAGAACATTGAGCCGTGCGACAATGAAAAACATTCGGCAGAATCTCTTCCTCGCCTTTGTTTACAACACGCTCGGAATTCCCATTGCCGCCGGTGTGCTTTATCCCTTTTTCGGTCTTCTACTGAGCCCGATGGTTGCCAGTGCCGCAATGACGTTCAGTTCGGTTTCCGTGATTGCGAACGCGTTGCGTTTGCGACGCGTTAGGTTCGAGTAAGCGGACCGAAGGGGCATCAGGTCGCTCCTGATTTATTCACTCTTGCGCGAATAAACATCTGCTTTCCGAGCGGCTTCCAGGGAAGCGATAAGTACAGTCGGATAAGCACAGGGGAGACGGGCAGCCGAGACTTTACCGTGAGCGGCAGGAAACGAGGGCGGCAATCGATGACCTCATACCCGTGCGCACGAAGAAAGTCAGAAATGCTTGTGTGTGTGTAGACCGTGCGATGCGTGTAATCGTCGAAGTACTCCCGATACGAGTAGTAGTAGTTGGGCTGCAGGATATTGAGCGTGCCGTCGCGAGCCAAAATGTTTTTGAGTTGCAGCAACACCGAAGCGAAGTCGTCCTGGCTGATATGCTCGAAAAGGTTGCTGGCGAAAACGAAATTAACGGATGAGGACTCAAGAAACGAGAGATCGGTCACGTCGCATACTCGGCTTTCTATGCCCGAGCTCAGGTAGTTGACGAACTCACTCCATGAGTCAAGGGCGATCTTTCGCCTCGATACCACTTCATTTATAAAGTAACAGTATCCGGCTCCAAGCTCGAGCACGCAATCGGTTGGCGCAATCAAACGCGCGAAGTAACAATGATAGAGTGTGCGCCACAAGACTTCGCGTTGTGCATCCTGTACAAAACGTGTTTGAAAGTACTTTTCTCGACTCATCGAGAACGCCACCTGAAACGTAGGCCTACTATCATTCCGAGTCCAACCCGTAGCGCGCGAATATGACTGGCATTGCCTCCCCTGATGATGCCCACTGTAGGTGAAACGTTATCGGACACTCGATGAGCCTTTCGCCGCTCGCTAAAGCGGTATCGAGAAAATGTGCATTGAGCTCCATATCGATTGGAGGATTTCAGCAGAGGCATCAAACGTTCGAGACTTGCTCTGCGGATTAGCTTATATGTCGTGCCCACGTCGGTAAAGGCCGTAAAACATGAAGCTCGATAGCTGGCTCGAGTTATTCACGTAACGGCTCGACGATACGTGTACCGTTGACCATGTCGGCGTGATCGATCGATGTAAGCGGGAAGCCTACAAGAGACAATTTGCACAACTTCATGAGTACTATGGTTCCGGTGTCGCTAGCAGTCTCCGACGCGGGCGCGCTCTAATCAATGCGATGCGGACGTCCGTGCTGCGGCGCGTCCGCACTGCTCTCTAACGGGTTCGCGATTCGGCTAAGACTGCTCGCAGGGAGCCGCCCACATGATAGGATCACTTGAAGCACAGCTGATCATTGGTTTGATGAGATGATGTATGGATTACCGTAACTCATGCCGCTACTCACCGTCGGACTCGTCCTCAAACTAGCGATTCCCTGTGCTGCGGTACTCATCGCATGGGTGCTTCGCCGGTACTCGTATGAGTACTCAGAGAGGATCCTTAGGGCCTTCGTATCAGCCTTCCGTAACTTTGCCGAGCGGCGATGGGTTGCGATCGCTGTGGTCACTGTCTTCCCCATCGTTTTTCGTTTGTTGTTGCTTCCGTGGTTACCCATTCCGAGTCCGGCTGTTCATGACGAGTACGTGCATTTGCTCATAGGCGATACCCTTGCGTCGGGCCGATTGTCCAACGCCACTCATCCTTTTTGGATTCACTTTGAGTCGCCATACGTCCTGCACCAGCCGACATATGCCGGCAGCTATCCGCCGGGTCAAGGCGCTATCCTCGCGCTTGGTCAACGGCTCACCGGACAGCCATGGTTCGGCATACTTGTGGCCTCCGGCCTCATGTGTGGTGCGATTTGTTGGGCGCTGCAAGAGGTGCTCGGGAGTACATGGGCGTTCGTCGCCGGACTCGTCGCTGTTATCAAGCTAACTATGCTGCGGGTGGGAGGTGAGTTGGTTTCGTACTGGGTGGACAGCTATTGGGGCGGAGCATTGGTGGCTATCGGCGGGGCGCTTCTCTTCGGAGCGCTGGTTCGTTCCTACGGCACAATCCGCTGGCATCGTTCCCTGTTGATCGCTATCGGCTGGACGATCATTTTTTTCGTCCGGCCATTCGAGGCCGCGGCATTCGCTGTCGTATTGGCGGTGATGCTGGCTATCTGGGCGTTACGTTCAAGGTCAATCTCATTGGTCACGAAGGTATCCCATGTCGTGATCCCCATAGGCCTTGTCCTGACTATCGCCGGTGGCTTCGCAGCCTATTACAACTACGCTGTTACAAGAGATCCGTTGTTACTGCCATACCAACTATCCAAGAAGCTCTTTGGCGTGCCGCAAAATTTCGTGTGGCAGCAGCCCCTTCCGGATCCGGGATTTCGCCACCAGAGTCTTGCGGATCTCTACAATTGGCAATTGAAGGAATTCTTGGGAGGTTGGTCTCGGAAGAACATTACGAGAACGCTTCGCGCCTTTTGGGAATTTTTCTTGGGCCCATGGTTTACGATACCAATCCTTGCCTTGCCTTGGGCGAAGATGAATCGACAAGCCCGACTGATAATCGCCCTCGCCTCAGCCGGATTGTTGGCGCACGGGCTATATTGGACTTATTCGCCGCACTACTCCGGTCATTATGCGGTCGCAGTTGTTCTCGGAATTGTTCTCGGCATGCGTGCGCTGGTATTTTGGCAGTGGCGTGGCGAGCCAATAGGAGGCTACGTCCTGGTGGCGATTATTACTGCTGTCCTCGCCGGCAATATTGGGGCAATTGGGCGCCTGTTGTTGGAATATCCAGTACCACTGATGGAGAGGGCCCATGTCGAGGCGCAATTGAACCAGAAGGCCGGACGTCACTTGATTTTCGTTCATTACCGACCCGGGCACAATTTTCATCACGAGTGGGTGTACAACGCTGCAAGTATTGACACGTCGCACATAGTTTGGGCTCGTGAGTGGACTGCCCATAGTGATCAGGAGTTGATGCGATACTTTGGCGACCGATTTATCTGGGTCGTCGACGCCGATGAACCCGGAGGTCGTCCCAATCCGAATCTGGTGCGCGAGCCAACGAGCATTAGCCGTCGGGAGTAGCCATTCACACTGCGCGCGCTACCGCCAAAATGTTCCAGGTTGCCTCGCCTGGATCCTGGTCAAAATCGGGAAAAGCGCCAATGCGAATGAGGTTGAAACCGGAGCATTCCAGGAAGAGATTCAATTCTAACGGGAAGAAATAGCGCATGAGGTGTGTTTCTTCGGTCTCGGCCAACAAACGCTCGCCGGCAAGCCGCCAAACATGAAAGCGAACAGCGCATGTGTGACGCGCAACATCTAACTCTCCCGAAGCGACTCGTATAATCCTATCCTCTCCGCTGCCTATTACTTTGACTCGCTCGGACGGTCTTTGGAGAAGGACTGCCGGCCCGTACCATACGTCGAAAATCAAAAGGCCGCCGGGTTTTAGATGCGCGCGAGCGGTTTTGAGTGTAGAGAGTACGTCGGCATTCTCGACTTGATAACCGAGGACGGCGAACATCAGCAGGGCGGAGTCGAAACGGCGCCCAAGTTGTATGTTGCGTATATCCCCTTGCCGAAACGTAATTCGGCCGCTGGCGTCCTCGGAGAGTCTCTGCTGGGCGACTGCAAACATGTCGTCAGATCGCTCGACCCCGACCACCTCGTAACCTCGCCCAGAAATAGGGAAGGCGTGGTTACCGGTACCGCAGCCTAAATCGAGAACACTTGAAATGGAATTGTTGCCGTACCGCTTGAACAAGCGGTCGAGCATTTCGCACTCGGCGCCGTAGTCCTTATCTCTGTAGATGAGATTGTAGACGCCCGCATACGTTCCACCGAATACGTCATTCATGAAAGCACGTCGAACACAGCATTGCAGACGTTGGACAGTTGTTCTTGGGTCAATGCCAGGCCAGAAGGGAGATAGAGCCCTTGACGAGCAAGATGCTCGGAAACAGCATAACGCTCGTTAAGAAAGAGCCCGCGTTTGTGAAACACAGGCTGCTCGTGCATTCCCAGAAAGAACGGCCGCGTTTCGACTCCACGCTCACGGAGCTTCTTAGCAAATTGCACCGCATCCATTCCGGTCTTTTCGGAAACTACGATACCGTACATCCAGTAAACATTCCGGGCCCAGGATTGCTCTACCGGCAATTGTAAAGCCGTCAATTCACGCAAGCGACGCGTGTACTCTTTGCCCATTGAGCGCTTGCGCGCAACGATCTCGTCAATCCTCTCGAACTGTGCGAGACCAAGTGCAGCCTGAACGTTGGTGAGTCGATAGTTAAATCCGAGCTTCTCGTGATAGAAGCGCCGTTCAGGCTGGAAGCACAGATTTCGCAAGGACCGCGCTCTTTCTGCAAGTGCGGAGTCGTCCGTCAGGACCATTCCGCCTTCCCCTGTGGTAATCAGTTTGTTGGCATAAAAACTAAAACAGCTCAATGCCCCAAAGCTGCCGCAGCGCCGCCAAGTTGCATCGGCGGACGTTCTTCCCGAGAGATACTCTGCTCCATGCACTTCGGCGGCGTCTTCGACCACGGCCAATCCATACTTCGCAGCCATTTGCAATACCGGATCCATATCTACAGGATGTCCGTATATGTGCACCGGCATGATCGCTCTTGTACGCGGGGTAATTTTTCGTTCTATTTGGTCGACGTCCATGCACCAGGTATTCGGGTCGCAATCGACAAGAACGGGGATGCCGCCGCTCTCAACAACAGCCACGGCACAAGAAATTATGGTGAAAGACGGCATAATGACTTCATCGCCAGGTTCAAGACCCAGGCACTGAATCGCCACTTGAAGGGCCGTTGTGCCATTGCTTACTGCGATGCCGTATTTCCTTCCGCAGTAAGTCGCCCACTTCTCTTCGAACTGATCAATGAACTTGCCTGCGGATGAAATCCAACCGGTGCGCACACATTCAGTGACGTACTCCAAGTCTCGCTCGCCTAAAAGAGGCTCATTGACGGGTACCACAGTTTAAAAATGCTCCTTTTCATCAATGCCCGTGTATGGCCCCTGCTTCACTTCCAACAACACCGTATCTTCCAGCATGCGGAATCCGTGACCGCCGCCGACCATTAGCATAATGTCACCTGGGCGAAGTTGGCGGGACGCTACCAATTTTCGCTCGTCATCGTAAATGTCGATTTCACAGCGCCCCCGGCGCACGATGAGTACTTCAGACGTCCCGATGAGGTGTCGCTCTAGCGGTCGATGCACATGGCGTTTAATCACGCCGCCGGCCGGGTAAACTATAAACCCCACCTGCTGTTTCAGGTCAGAAGGGGTCAGGAATGTGGTCTTATCCGGATTAATTTCTGAGCGGATGATGTAAGCCAGTACTTTACTGCCACTAGCGATTTGCTCGACGTGTTCCATGCTCCAGGCGCCCCTTCGCCTCTTCGATGATTCCTATCAGTTTCTGCCTGTAGTCAGCGGGTGTGTAGGCCGTCAGACGTTCTCGCCCACCCGCAATCAGCCTTTTTGACAAGCTATCGTTTGTGCACAGCTGATAAATTCCGTCGGCAATGGATTCGACCGAAGTCGGATCGACCAGCATTGCCGCGCCCCGCGCCTGCTCGCGGATGCCTCGAATGTCCGAGGTCAGCACCGGACAGCCAAAGGCCCACGCCTCCACAACGGGAATGTTAGTTGGTCCGAAGAAAGTCGGCATCGTCAGTGCCACGGCTCCGCCATAAATCCCCGACATGTCCTCGTCAGGGACATAGCCTAGATAATGAAGTTGTTTGTCAATTCGCATACGTGCGGCGATGGACTTCACTTCTTGAAAGATGCCTGCCCGGATTTCTCCCGTATATGATCCGCAAAACGCGATAGCGATCTCAAGTCCGCGCGTTTCCTTCAGCAGACCGAGTGCCTGCACAAGCCGCTTGTGGTTCTTGTGCGGCCAAAACTGGGCTGGATAGAACAGATATCGATCTGGCAACTGATACAGTTTTCGAACTCGCTGTTGCTCTGTTTCTGGAACTTCGGGCACCAGATAAGAGGCGGGAATAAACGGCAAGACCTTGACCCTATCCGGGGTGACACCATAGGGTCCATAGAAGTTCAGAATGTCTTCTTTGCCGACTTCCGAATCGGCGAGCAGCAATGTGCCATACCGCGCTCCGTTCCGAAAAACGTACTCGCGCCAGTCCCATTCCCCATTTGCTGATACTTCGGGAAATTCCGGGTGAAGACGATGTTGCAGGTCGTGAATCGCCAAGACATATGGCACATCGGTTTCGAACGGAATGGAATCTGGCTCGGGATAAAGCATAAGTTCCACTCCCGAATCCTTAAGCTGCGCGGTGACGCCCGGTCGTGATTTCGGGCTGTATGTGTTAGCCGGTGCAGCCGCTTTTCGCAACCAGCGCCATAGTTCGCGGTGTGGACCCTCGCCAACGAGGCTCCGTAATGTATTAATCGTCTGCCGAGACGACGACTCCGGCGGCTCCTCTATTTTTAGTGACTTCACTTCCCAGTGATAGCCATTGGAGGAATGCCAGGGCGGTTGAAGAGAAGACGTAAAAGCGACAAACTCGTCCTCGCATCCTGCTTCCTTCCACTCGTGGAGTGCGCGAAGCATCGATTGACTGTATTGATACACGCCGCCGGAAGCGCGATTTGTGTTTGGTAGAATGCCAATACGCATCGCCGAAGTGTGTCAACCTTTCAAGCGGATTGCCGTCCCAAATGTTCGTAAATCCCCGATGTCGAATAGTGCTGCGCCAGGCGCCTCCACACGTCTGCCCGCTCTTCAGGGAATGCGGCGATGTCATAATGCAAGCCGTCTACAGTCAGCCTCCCGCGCGAGAATTGACCGAGACTTTCCCATATGTCACGTCCTGGCGCTTCCGTAATGAGCAGAGGCTCTCCTCGATTCGTGTAGATAATGAATCGTCGGTAGCCGAGACTCATCAGAAAATCCGCATGACTGGTGTCGTTTTCGCCTGCGATGCCGTACGAATATGGATGCCATTCGTAGAAGACCACCGGCCGGGACGAAGTTAAGGTGTTCTTAGCGCCGCGCAGGATTGCGGGATCGAATCCGTCGGTATCGACCTTGATGACATGTGGGTTCGAGAATTCGACATGTTCTTTCGCCAAGTCATCCAACGTTACCATTCGAATTGTCTCGCCGGCGGCGTCAAGTTCCAGATGTGCTGTCCCGTGACTCACAACAAATTTTCCTCTGGTCTCAAAGGTTCGGTCCGATAGAATCGCCTGTGCCAGCGTCACTCCCGTGATTTGAGACGCATTGACCTTCAAATCAGCCATGAAATGGGGGTCGCCTTCAACGCACAACACCTTTGCACCGGGGGCGAAACGTGCGAGCAGCAGTGCGGTATCCCCGATGTTTGCGCCCACGTCGATCACGCGCGGTTCATGAACTTCCATCGTGAGGACGATGTCTGCCAGGTTACGTCCGAAGTCCGGTAGCGTCGTAAGAATCTTTGGAAGACTGTGGGACGCGTCACACTGCAAAACAAAATTGCCGTACTGGAAGGTGATGCGACGGGAGTCCACGACTTTACCCCTCTTCAGCCATCTTGCTGCAACCAGAAGGAGCGGCGGGAGAATCCACTTCGCGAGTTCTTTCATAATCATTTCAGTCCCTCGTCCTTGACGATCCTTTTGTCTTCGTTTTGTTTCCCTCTTCGGTTCAGATCACAGGCATTTCCGGACAATGCCTACGAGTTCTTGCATTCGGTCATAATACGTATGGTCACGGAGCGTCCGTTGTTGCCCCGCCCTGGCGATTGCTTCCCGTTCATCATCATGTTCGAGGTAGTGTTCGATTATCTCGAGGCACTCGTCGGCTGTGCGGTACGCAACTGTCTCTTTTCCAGGCTCAAACATCTCGTGCAGGTTCTTCTTCCAGTCGGTTATGAGTAGAGCGCCGGTGCCGGCCGCTTCGAACAGACGCACATTTCCGGCATACGCTTCCGCCACGTCCACGTGACAATTCAAAGTGATTCGGGACTTGAAAAGAACATTGAACATATCCGCACCCCATGCGACGCCATGACGGTGACTCATTATAGGGCTTGTTTTTGATAATCCGTCCGTATAACCCGTCCATACCTGTATGGGGAACCGCTCACAAAGACGCTCCAACCATTGAATCCGAGCTGTATGACAGGAGAAAAGATTGCCCACGAATGATACCGGTATGGACCGTTCCGGCTGTCTGAAGCGGTCCAGGATAGAGGGTTCGAAACCGAACCGTAAGAGTTCGCTCTTCACGCCTCGCCGTCTAAAATAATCGACGAAGTTATCGACCACGGAAAGCATCAGGTCGTACATACTCAGGTCCGGCTCCGTGTCTAGTGGCGAAGCATGGCTGCCTATCATGAGGCGCACGTAGGGCCTCATTTCTCGGAAGAATTCCCCGTTCAAAGATATCGAGTGATTCAATAGAACATCTGGTTTGTAGTGTTTAATTTGGGCAGCTAGGATCTCATAGGTTTTGGGGTCTTCGACGCGATCGATCCATGGCACAACTCCACGCCGCAAACGAAACCTCCATCGCGCATCTGAATCTAGCCGCAACCCATGCTCGCGTGCCCACGCTTTCTGCATGAATTCGTTATTGACATCGATATCCCATGCCTCGTGCCCTAGTCGTCGGAGGTTCCTGGAATAAAAGTCAGCCAGCCCGAACAGGCTTTCAGTGCGCACCTGCCTCTGTTTCTCATAAGACTCGTGTGCCAAGCCGGGATGCTGGCTGTAAAGCGAGCTCAAGAACGCAGGATAGTCCGTGCTGACGAGAAGAAATCGCATTCTTTATCGGAGCGACTCAACGGTGGTCACTGCAGATACTGCTTTCCCCACAGCGGCGATCTGATCCTCTGTCAATTCCGGATACATGGGCAAGCTAAGGATGTGGGACGCAACCTGTTCAGTGACGGGAAGCGCACCCTCCGGTATTCCCAGGTGTTGATAGGCCGGTTGTCTGTGCAAGGGGACGGGATAGTGAACACCCGCCGCGATCCCACGTTCATTTAATTCGGCCTGCAATCGATCACGGTCCTGCACCTTAATAACGAAGAGGTGCCAAACCGTCTCAACTTCGGGATGCACGACAGGCAAAATAACCCCGCAATTCGATAAGATTTCGCAATAGCGCTGGGCGTGCCGTTCCCGCGCGGCATTCCATGTATCCAGCCGGCGCAACTTGACTCTGAGGATTGCCGCTTGCAGATTATCCAAACGGCTATTCACGCCTTCGATCTGATGGACATATTTGTCCATTCGACCGTGATTGGCGAGCATTCGAATTCGCCGAATCAAATCCTCATCCCGACTGACCACGCCTCCCGCATCTCCGTACGCTCCGAGATTCTTGCCGGGGAAGAAACTAAAACAAGCAACATCTCCGATAGAGCCGACGCGGCGTCCACGCCAACGCGCGCCGTGAGCTTGCGCGGCGTCCTCGATGACTTTCAGTCCATGACGCCTCGCGATTTCCATGATGCGGTCCATTTCGCAGGGCTGACCGTAGATATGCACAGGGATGATCGCCCGAGTTCGGGGTGTGATCGCGGATTCGATCAAATCCGGATCCATCAACATCGTGTCTGGTTTAATATCAACGAAAACAGGGCGTGCCCCAATCGAAGATATCGCTTCTGCCGTCGCTGTGAATGTGTGCGCTACCGTGATGACTTCATCGCCCGCACCAATGCCCAGCGCTCGAAGCGTCAGATAAAGAGCGTCGGTACCGTTTCCGACGCCTACGCATGCTGCGGCCTCGCAGTACTTCGCGAATTCGGACTCAAAGCTGCGGAGTTCTTCTCCGCCAATAAAAGCACTCCGAGCGATCGTCCGCTCGATAGCCGTGTCCACATCGGGTTTTATACTCAAATACTGCGCGTACAAATCGACCAGCGGTACATTCATATGTCTGTCCTTTACTTGGAGTATGCAGGAAGTTTGGATATTTCGTTAATGATGCGGCCGGGATTGCCGACCACAACGGCGCCGGGGGGAACGTCGGAGGTAATGACAGCACCCGCCCCAATCAGGGCGTAAGCTCCAATTCGGATGCCCGGCAGAACAGTTGTATTCGCGCCGATTTTGGCCCCCTTCTCGATGTAACAGCCGGCCAGTTCCTCTTTGGTAGTAGGCGAGGCAGGATACCTCGCATTCGTTAACACGACGTTTGGACCCAACCAGCACGAGTCCTCCAGCACCGACAGTTCAGGTACAAATACATTCGAGTGCAAACGGACGCGGTTGCCGATTCGGACATGGTGCTCGACATTGCTCCCCGAGCCGATGCTCACATCGTCACCGATTTCATTGTCCTCGCGTATCAGGACGCCGTGTCCCGTGCGAAGATTCCGGCCTATTTTGTTTCCGAAGTAAACGACCGAATGCGAGCTGATGAACGCACCCGCGCCGATCTGGGTTGGGCTCTCGCCAGGCGATTTACCACGCGGTGGCAGTCCCACTATCGAGAATGGTCCCAACGTAAAGTCGCCCTCCCACACAACTCCCGGATAGATGATTGTATGTTCGGAGGAACTCATGAGAACCTCCCGCTGACCGGAGACAAGTTGACGATTTGTCCCTGGCTTTTGACCGATTTCTGACCTGCTTCCAGAATCGCTACAGCACTCCGTCCGTGCACAGCACCCGTTAGCGGCGTTTCCCCTGTGCGTACACATTCGAGGAAATGGGACGTCTCTACTTTGAGGGGCTCCTGGAAGTCGATTCGCGGCAACAAGATGTCTCCACTACGATGAAAGAGTTGATAGTTGTTGAAATAATCGTAATCCATGTTTCCGTTGGGTTTCGCAACACGGTCGATCCCTTTGTCCATTACTGCAATTTTGTCATCACTGACATCGTCGTAGACAACCATCTTTCGATTGCCGACGATTGTCATCTTTCGGGTCTTCCCCGGGTCCAGCCAGCTCACCTGGATGTGCGCAGTAACGCGATTGGCCCAGGTCAGGGTTGCGAAAACAACATCTTCAATACTGGGTTGGACGTAATCCACTCCGCGTGCCGATACTGAAACGGGGAGCTCCCAATCCATCAGGTACAAGAGGATGCTGATGTCGTGCGGTGCAAGATTCCACCAGGCGTTCACATCGGTGCGAATTCGACCCAAGTTCAGCCGCTGACTATAGATGTAATAGACCTCTCCCAACTCGCCTCTACGGATGAGCCCTTTCAAGTAACGAACGGCACTGTTGTAGAGAAATGTGTCGCCGAGCATGAGAGTAAGCTTCCGTGAAGCCGACAGCTCAGCCAAGTCGTCGGCCTCCCGCAAAGACATTGCGAGGGGCTTTTCAACGAAGATGTGTTTTCCGGCTTCAAGACAGGTTTTCGCTAGGGAATAGTGTGTGGATGCAGGTGTTGCGATTATGACAGCCTGGACATTCGGGTCGTTAACAGCCTCCTGCCATGTAGCCGTCGTTTTTGTCTTCGGATAATTGCTTTCGACATAAGTGCGACGATTCGCATCCTCCTCGGCAACCCACCGAACATGACAACCCGGTTGTGCGGAAAAGTTGCGTAGCAGATTTGGGCCCCAGTAACCACAGCCCAGTTGTGCGACGCTGATTTCTTTTTTGCTCATCTTATTTATTACCTTTCACTCCTAAAAAAGGCGACGGTACGATTTGCCCAATGACCCACGACCTCCTTCCATGAGAGCAACGGTTCGGGCGATTTTAGATGGAGATCCTGTGCGGCATTCAAACAGTGATTGCGAAGAATAGATTGGACGCTGCCGGAGAATGGCGCCGGGCGGTGATACATCCGGTGCGCGCTGGCCGATTCGTATCCTCCTTCCTGGAGCGCCTCTTCTGTACAAAAATAGCCGACACAGTCATTAGTGTAACCACAAACCAGAGTACGATCCGGTGATGCGCCGAGATAGCGCTGGAATTCGCGGCCAAAATCCGTGCTGTATTCCGTAAACGGCTCACCGGGCAGTCCGACAAACCACACAGCTTGATCGCGGGTATCTGCGAGATAGCGCCCTGGTCCGATTCTCGCAACCTGTACCTCAGAGGTCTCGACGCTTGTTCGGTTGTGAAAGGGTAAGCTCACAGGTTTCACTCCGACTTCAACGTCCACCGCATCGAGTTCCTTGGAATCCTCACTCGCCTGTATTGCAGCCTGCCCCACCGCTCGTCCCAACGCCTGGGACTGGACAGTAGTTTCCTGACCAAAATGGTCGGGCCATGATTCGGTGTCCCGTCCAATGCGATGTGTAAGATTTCCCGTGCAACCTTGAAGAAACAAAACGGTCGGCTTATCGTTTCCGGGGTAACGCTCGCAAACGTGGTTTCTCATGGCGCCGGGCCAATCGGCGCTGATCTCCGTAACGCCCCCTGATGTTGTCGCATGACACGCGTAGTGAACGAGCAAGGCGACCGGAACATTCGTCCCATCCGCTTTGTCGAGACGCACGACACGAACTCGCTCGTCGACGGGGCCCGCCGAGTCCACACCAAGTTCGATGTGATCACCCACCCTCAGCCTTCGATTTACGTTCTCCGAAAGCGACGTCATTCCAAAACACCAGCGAACCGGTTGAAACTGGGCTGTTGCACTTTCGGCGACTGCCACAAGCTTGGACTCTAGAAACCTGAGATAGCTCCTTTCCCCGCGTACAACGCCGAGGCGAGGCAGTGTCGCAGGTCCGGAATGCGTGTGGGAGCAAATGATCGTAACTATGGACGGGCTTATGCGGAGGCGCCGGGCAATGGAACGGCGCACCCTGTTTGTAAAGGAACGATCCAGTCCGATAACGTCCAGGCTCAACAACAGCCATTCCAAACGGTCATTGTATATCGCCAAGCCCGTAGCAAAAATCGGGTCGGCGATGCCACGTGCACGCCTTCGACCGTAGCCTTGCATCGCAACGCCCACCGGTGGTGTGATGGCTATTGCAGCGGTGCCGGCCTGAAGTGAGTGCGCTGTCTTTGTCGGAGTATTCAACGCTGGGCTCTTCGTTACTTACTGACTAAAGGAATATCAAGAGCTGGCGAGCCAATGTCTGCGGAGCTATTCAGGGTTTTTATTGATCCGTCCAGGTAAAAGACGAACACCGAAAAACGATCCTTCCACTGAAACATCACGTTAAAAACATCTTGGTTCTCAGAGAAGATGTCTTGCAGTGGATGGTGCCATTTGTCGAATATCAGCTGCCGCCACACGTCAGACTTAATTCCCTCCAGCTGTCGGTCCGAGTACTCGAAAAAGCACAGATTAGGGCCGATCCCAACAACGTGCCACTTTTGCAAGTTCTTTGCCCACGCGAATAAGACATCTTTCCCCAAAATTGGCGTTTCAATGTACCCACGCTTGCCCACTCGCATGATTTCGCTGCTAGCCAGGATGGGATCGTCCACTACTTCCAGAACGTGAGCCGAATAGACGAAGTCGAAACTCTTTTCCGCAAAAGGCAGATGATGAATGTCGGCAACGACAAGTGGCTTGTTATTCGTGACCAGCGTCTCGGTTCTAAATACGGGTTGCAGGTATCGCTCAACGAGAACCGTCGCAGCCGGAAACGGATCTCCTCCGCTGCCGATGTCCAGAACTCGGGCGCCCGTTTGTACACGGAAATCGATGCTACGTTTTTGATAATTGAAGCGGCGATCGACCGGTAGTGGGGAGGAACGCTTACGGCGCAACTCAACTCTAATACCGATTTTGTCCCAGAATCTTCCCAACTGCTGCGCCAGAAATGAACGTAGAGACTGTGGCATACAAGTCACACTAATGCTATGGATTATCCGACAGGGTCAACGGGGTGACAAGAGTCTGACCTGCCGCCGTTTCCGTTAATTCCTCTAAATTCCAGTCCTGCGCCACGAGGAAACCGCCATGGCTTGAAGGAGGCAATCTCCCGGACCCGTAAAAGTCGCCGCCTTCGACTATTAAAAGCGCAGCCTGCTGGACCCAATCGGCTATGGCCCCATTGACGCGGCAGAATAGAGTGAGATAGTACTGGCCTGGGGCAAGTGGAAAACGCTCAATGCGGCAGGTGAATCGACCGGTGGGTGGAATCGTGTCGAAATTGGTCCCGACCATTTCGCTGTTCAGGATGAGCATGCATTGTCCGCTCTGGGCGAACAAGTCGATTGAAATTTCGAGATTTCTCAAATCCGTTTTCGAACTTTTGTAACTGACGGCAAACTGCATATCTCTCCCGGATTGAATAACCTCAACCGGGGTGCCGGTTTCTGACAAGAATTCGACGTCGGTGAATATCAGATCTCCGTCACCTTTGCGATCTCTCCGATCGGCAAGGGACGTACGCGATATCTGAAAAGATGATAAATAGGCCGCAATGACGTCCGCGGTATTTCCACTGTGCACAAGGCGGCTGTTGGAGAGCATTTGCGCTCCGGTGCACAACCCTTCGATTGCTGCCATATTGTGACTCACAAACAGAATGGTTCGTCCGTCTCGTGCGACGTCTCCCATCTTGCCCAGACATTTTCTCTGAAAGGCTGTGTCCCCAACCGCCAAGACTTCATCGATCAGCAAGATCTCGGGCTCGAGGTGGGCTGCGACTGCAAACGCTAACCGAACATACATCCCGCTCGAGTAATGTTTAACGGCCGTGTCGATGAAGCGTCCGACTTCGGCGAAATCCACGATGTCGTCGAACTTTCGGGCGATTTCGGTCTTCTTCATCCCCAGAATCGCGCCGTTCAGGTAGATATTCTCGCGTCCCGTTAATTCCGGGTGAAACCCGGTTCCCACTTCAAGCAGCGAAGCGACCCTTCCGTGGATATCCGCGAAACCGGACGTGGGTTCGGTGATTCGTGAAAGTATCTTCAGCAGAGTGCTCTTACCCGCACCGTTGCGGCCGATGATACCGATGACTTCGCCCTTCTTGACTTCGAAAGAAACATCGGTCAGGGCCCAAAATGTGTTCGGCTTCCCATTAGAAGCAGACCGCTGCGATCGAAAAAACGAGGTAATGCCCCCGGCGATTTGATCGCGCAACGTATCATGTTGGACCTTTCCCGCTCCGAGCGTGAATTGTTTGGATAAGTTTTCTATACGAATTGCAACATCACTCATGAATACCGTCACCCGTTGCGTCGCGTCGAAGCGGCCGCACTCTTCCTCAGTCAGTTCCGTCTAGTTGGGGACCGTTGCCGGCCCGTTATCCACCTTGCTGCTTTCAGCCGTCGATAACCCGCCCACGAAGCTGGCATCCAGATTTCCGTAGGCTGGATCGTTAGGACTGGCGATGTAATCCCAGGTCCATCGTTGAATCTCTATATCCGACAGTGCTTCGTTGGGTGGGACTTTTCGATTGTAAGCAGATGTCAGGATTGCAAGAGTCCTCTTGCATAGAGAGACCTCATTGGGATTTCCGAAGCACAGGTCGAACAGAGGTTCATAACGGCTGTTAATGGCCATAGCGCCCAGAGTATCCTCGAGACGAAACGAGCGAACCTGACCGGACTTCCAATGGCCCAAAACCTTGTAGTAGATCACCGACTTCTTTGCCGTCGAAAACATGTGCATGTCCGTAAACGGATAATACTCAAGGGCAAAAACCCAGAAAGTGCCCATCCACGTGATAAGGGCGGCGGTGCCTATTCCGTACGCAAGGACCGCTCGGGTAGTGTTTCTCGCTGGAACTTGCCTGCTGTTCTGGGTTGCGGGAATTTCGATCGGGCAATCTGATTCGCATTTCACGAGTGCCAGTCGGTTGCGGGCGATTTGGCCGTAAACCCAATTGCCGATTGTCGCCATGCCAGGCAAGAAGAGAAAAGGTACTAAAAGCCAAAGGGCAGGAATACTCAGCGCTATGAGACGATAGCCCTCAAATCCGCGATAACTCTTGCCACGAGATAACACATACATCTCGTTATCGAGGGCCTCTGCCGTTAGAGTGACGCCATGCTTCTTACCGTATTCGGCAAGATTCAAAGCGCGGAAGTCCAGGAACTCCAGCCGTCGGAAAAGATCCATAGCGGCTAAAACCCGCACAGTGCGACGGCAAAAAGGGCAGAGTCCGTCGTACAGTACCTGTACAGGTTTCCTGTTACGCAACCACTCTCCAAGCTTTTTGGTGACTACGCTGAAGTCATAGTAGATAAGCAGAATCAGCATGAAATCGAAAAACACGATGTTCTGCAGCAGAATGATGCCCACGTGCATCAGGAAAACCGTGGCGGGCAGGATCAGACGCGCACGGCGGGAGAAGAGGACGGCGACAAAAAACACTTCGCCGCAAATCGCGGCAATCGCCAGGAGAACAAACACAATATCAGGCGCGGAAACGAGATGTAAGGCAAGGCTAAAATTACTGCCTCTGGGATAGAGCGTCTGCTCATAGAGCATGCCCCTAAAGCTGGACGCGCTCATCCACTCGAGACCGGAGGTACGAAGTTTACTCAGACCCGCGGCAGAGTAAGCCAGAGCGATCACACTCCAGCAAATATACCTGCCCCAGCCATATACTGCTGAGGTCGTGGCCGAATCCGGCACCGCCTCACCTCTATAAAGCTTGCGCAAGCGGTCCAACGACCAACCATCTCCACAAGGCGTGAAACACAAGACGGCCAGGACATAGATCGGAATCAAGCCTTGATGCCAAAAACCACTGTATTCCCGAAGAATGCCATTGAATACGAACGCCAATAGTGTCGCTAAGGGGATGATGATCCTCGTTTGCCAACCAATAACTCCGAGAATCAACACCAGCTCGGTGACTCGTTGAAACAAACGCATCGCCGTTTCGTTTGTAAGAAACGCGTTAAACACACTGCCGAACGGCCCCTCGTGAAAGACCCTCATGAGGCCCATATCCATGCGGTACTCGGGCGGCAGCAACGCCAGGCTGCCCAAGTCGTCCCAGACCGTAATGATCAGTAGAATCGCACACGTCCACATTCGAATCGCCCCGAGTGTCCCCGGTGTGGCTTCCCCGACGAATTTACGAAAGAATGCTCTGGACGTTATCAGGAAGGTCATTATCCAGAATGCCAGACCTGCCACCAGCACTCTTGCGGCATTCCGATCCCACTTTTCCAAATAGTGTTCAACCGGATACTGTGCCTGTTCCTTGATCGTTTCGTTCAAAAGCCTGAAGCTTTCACCACGGTAAGCTGACTCAATCATGGGCGGGACAGCCAGCTTCGCAAAACCCATCCACAACGCAAGCGAGGCAAGGGACAAAATCAAGAGTAACTGGGTTCGGCCTAAACCGAACGCTATCGACTCTTCATGTAGTTCGATCTGATTTCTCATATGATATCGGCGAGAATTCGTTCCATCCGTTTGAAAAACACGATCCCACTTAACAGCAACACAGTGACTACGATCACACTCAATGCCATCGGGGCGAAGGCCGGAACTTGATTGCCTAACAGTGCCCACCGAAATCCTTCAATGACTCCGACCATCGGGTTCAATCCATAGAGCAGACGCCATTTTTCCGGAAACATGTTCGACGAGTAGAACACCGGGGACGCGAAAAACCAGAATTGTGTCAGGAAAGGAACCGTGTGACCGATATCTCTGTACCGTGCATTGAGCGCCGAGAGCCACAGGCCAGTCGCAATCGCTGTGGCGATGGCGAGCACCAGGAAAAACGGCAGCGTGAGCACAGGCCAGCGAACTGGCAAACGATACCATCCCATCATTAAGACAAGTACCCAAAATGATACGAAGAAATCGACAAGGGGCGCGGTAACTGCTGCAAACGGAATAATCAAGCGCGGGAAGTAGACCTTCTTCACCAGGTTCGCATCGCTAACAAGACTTGTTCCACTTCTAGCGATCGCTTGTGAAAGGTAGTTCATGGGAAGCAAGGCGGCGTAGATGAAAATGGGATATGGAGCGCTATTGGAAGCCAATTTCGCATAGCTCCCGATCGCCATAAACATGAGCGTGGTCAAAACCGGCTGAAGAATTGCCCAGACGGCGCCCATAGCAGTCTGCTTATACCGGACCTTAACATCACGCCAGACAAGGAAGTACAGAAGCTCTCTGAACTCCCAGACTGCCTTCAGATCTAGATTAAAAAGACCCCTACCCGGCTGAATCCTCAGTGTGGCCACGGCTGCGGCTGGTTCTGTTGCGATTACTGGAGGAGTTTCGAAAACTAGATCATTATCAGTCGGTGTTTTGGTCATTATATAAACCTTTTATCAGCGCAGAACGCCGGTCGTAAAGTGCAACAGGAACAATGAGAGAATTTCGTGTCGCTGTAATGCGTGCTATTCACGCGTTGACGGCGCGTCAGTACCCATTCGAGATGGATGAAACGGGGAGGGGCGAATTCTTTGATCTGGAGCCTTCGATGACCTGCACCATCCTTCGAGCAATTAACTCGTTTCCGACGGGTGTTACGTGAGTGTTGTCAAGCCAGAGTAACCCCTTCTGATCGTCAAAGATATCAGTCAGGGAATTGAGATTCTCGTACTTTTCCGTCAACGGATCCATCATTTCATAAACGGAATCGTACAGCCTTCCGAGGCTAGCATCGTCGGCGCTCGCAAGTCGCTTTTCTTCATCCGTTAACAGTTTGTTCCCCTTGGTTATATAAGGCGGCCAGAAGAAGAAGTGCTGAAAGTGAAATTTCTGCGCCAGAGAGTTCACGACTTCATAGTTCCCGAGGTAGGTGCTCACAATAGCCTTACTTAGCTCGTCTTTGCCAACGCCAGCCGTTTCATAAGTCAACATTCTCTTCGTCGGCGGTGCGGCGAACCTAGCCAATTGGTTGCGCACGAGCCGAAAGAGAGACAGCGATTCGAGCATCTGAGTCGGCAACCCTGGCTGTCCCGTGCCCTGCAGCTTGGCGGCAATAACTGCCAAATTCTCGTGAACTCCGGTTTTACCAGATTGATACCCCGTGTAAACATCGTTACTGCCATCGAAAAAGATAGCTATATCCGGTATGTTGCCCGAATGTAACTGCAGAATGAGTTCGATCACGCTCTGGGTTGAGACATAACCGGATTCCCCGAAGTTCAGCACACAGACAGGACGGCCGCGCAGTTTTTGGAAGTCTTCCTGGAGATAGGCGGGAATCGTACCCCAATCGGGCGATCCTGTTCCCCACATCGGAGAGCCGCCGAATGTAAATATCTTCAACGCATTTGGACCGCAGTCATTACCGGGTGTCGCTCGGATCCCGTGTTCGTCAATGTTT
>Ga0075424_100001537_pt1 | contig 20387 bp, 19 predicted proteins | sample SoiMethybrSBSTD3_FD_75301 | JGI IMG/M metagenome (GOLD analysis project Ga0075424, IMG submission 75301) | Bulk soil microbial communities from a Populus tree surrounding site in Tennessee, USA - Soil MetaG P. TD hybrid SBSTD3 | ecosystem: Environmental > Terrestrial > Soil > Tree plantation... | reverse complement strand
ATCCCCTACTCGCCGCGGATGGACTACGTCGCCTTCTTCGCCAACGAGCTGGCCTACGTGGGTGCGGTCGAGAAGCTGATCGACATCGACGTGCCACCGCGGGCGCAGTGGATCCGCATGCTCTTCGCCGAGCTGAACCGCATCCACAGCCACCTGATCTACCTCGGGACGTCGGCGGTCGAGATGGGCGCGCTCTCGGTCTTCTTCTACTGCCTGCGCGAGCGAGACAGCGTGCTCGATCTCTTCGAGATGGCGACCGGCGTTCGCATGCACGACCGCTACCCGCAGTTCGGCGGCGTGGCCGAGGACCTGCCCAAGGGCTTCTACGCCGAGTGCCGCCGGTTCCTGGCCGAGATGCCGAAGCGGATCGACGAGTACCTCGACCTCCTGGCCGGGAACCCCGTGTGGAAGTCGCGCTACCAGGGGATCGGCACGATCGATGCCGAGACGGCGATCGCGATGGGGCTCTCCGGCCCCAACCTGCGCGGATCGGGCGTGCCGTACGACATCCGCCGCGCCGAGCCGTATCTGGCCTACGACCGGGTGCAGTTCGACGTCATCACCCGGGACAAGGGCGACGCCTATGACCGCTTCATGTGCCGCACGCTCGAGATGTACGAGTCGGTGAAGATCGTCGAGCAGTGCCTCGACTCGATGCCGTCGGGGCCGGTGATGTCCGACAACCGCAAGTACGTGCTCCCGCCGCGCCATGAGCTGCACACGTCGATGGAGTCGCTGATCCACCACTTCAAGCTCGTGACCGAGGGCTTCCGCGCGCCGCCCGGCCAGCTCTATCACCCGATCGAGTCGCCCCGCGGCGAGTTCGGCTGCTACCTGGTCTCCGACGGCGGGACGAAGCCGTGGCGGATCCACTTCCGCGCGCCGAGCTTCGTGAGCCTCCAGTCCACCGCGATGATGTCGGTCAACCGCTACGTCGGCGACATGATCGTGGTGGTCGGCTCGCTCGACGGCGTGATGGGGGAGGCGGACCGGTGAGCGACCCGGCGACCGAGCAGACGCTGGCCGGGGCGCGCGAGACGCGCCCGCAGATGCCGGCCCCGGCCCGCGACGCTGCGCCCGAGAAGCCCCTGCGCGAGCGGATCCTCGACGTGATGGCGCTCTACCCCGATTCGCGCTCGGCCATCATCCCGGCGCTCAGGCTCGCGCAGGACGAGTTCGGCTGGCTCTCGACCGAGGCGTTCGAGGCCGTCGCCGACGCGACCGGGTTCACGCCCGCCCTCGCCAAGTCGGTCGCGTCCTTCTACGACATGTTCCGGCTGACGCCGGTGGGCACGCACGAGATCTGCGTCTGCACCAACGTGTCGTGCGCGCTGGTCGGCGCAGGCGACACGCTGCGCGAGCTCGAGCGCCAGCTCGGGATCCACGCCGGCCAGACCACGCCCGATGGCGCGTTCACCCTGCGGACGGTCGAGTGCTACGGCGGCTGCGGCTGGGGCCCGGTCGTGTCGGTCGACGAGCGCTACCACGAGCCGTGCGGGCCCGACCAGGTCGCGGGCATCCTCGCCGAGCTGCGCGGAGAGCCGGCGTGAGCGACACGACCCGCATCCTGCTCGACTTCGACGGCGACCGCCGCGACGTCCACGCCTACGAGCAGGCGGGCGGCTACGCCTCCCTGCGCAAGGCGCTCGGGATGGAGCCCGGCGACGTGGTCGCCCAGGTCGACGGCTCGGGCCTTCGTGGCCGCGGCGGCGCCGGCTTCCCGACCGGCCGCAAGGCGTCGTTCCTGCCCAAGGACAAGAAGCCCGCCTACCTGTGCGTGAACGCCGACGAGTCGGAGCCCGGCACGTTCAAGGACCGCGAGATCATGCTGCGAAACCCGCACGCGCTGATCGAGGGCGTCCTCATCATGAGCTTCGCCATCGGCGCGACGTCCGCGTTCATCTACATCCGCGGCGAGTACCGCACCGAGTTCGAGGTGCTGCGGCGGGCGCTCGAGGACGCGCGCAGCCGCGGCTACGTCGGCCTGAACGTCCTGGGCTCGGGCTACAACGCGACGGTGGTGCTGCACCGCGGCGCCGGCGCCTACATCTGCGGCGAGGAGACGGCGCTGCTCTCCTCGCTCGAGGGCGAGCGCGGCCAGCCCCGCTCCAAGCCCCCGTTCCCGGCGGTGGCCGGCCTCTACGCCGCGCCGACGCTCGTGAACAACGTCGAGACGCTGGCCTCCGTGCCGTTCATCCTCGAGATGGGCGCCGAGGCCTATGCGGCGCTCGGCACCGAGCGCTCGAAGGGCACGCGCGTCTTCTCGCTCTCGGGCAACGTCCGCCGTCCGGGGAACTACGAGCTGCCGCTCACCTCGACGCTGCGCGACCTGATCGAGGGTCACGGCGGCGGCGCCCCCGAGGGCCGCACGATCAAGGCCATCATCCCGGGCGGCTCCTCGACGCCGATCCTGCTCCCCGACCAGCTGGACACCGGCATCGACTACGAGTCGATCGCCGCGGCCGGCTCGATGGCGGGCTCGGGGGCGATCGTGGTGATCGACGACCGCACGTGCATGGTGCAGCTGGCCCTGCGGGTCGCGGAGTTCTACAAGCACGAGAGCTGCGGCAAGTGCACGCCGTGCCGCGAGGGCACGCGCTGGGGCGTCGACATCATCCGCCGGATCGAGATGGGCGAGGCGGCGCAGGGCGACCTCGACCTGCTCCTGAACGTTTGCGACCGCATCCTCGGCAAGTGCCTGTGCCCGCTCGGCGACGCCATGGCGATGCCCGTCGCGAGCTACGTCACCCGCTTCCGCGAGGAGTTCCAGCGCCACATCGACGAGGGCGGCTGCCCGTTCACCGACTCGAGCCCGATCGCCTCGCTCTACCACGAGCACGTCGAGGTGCCGGCGTGAACACGTTCCACGACGCGTTCCTGGACGCCCGCCGGAGGATCGAGGCAGGGGCCGACCCCGAGCAGGTCGTGCCGGTGCTCCTGAAGCTCGCCGCGGCGGAGGACGAGATCGTGCTGGCGCAGGAGCTCTACGCGGACGAGACCGACGAGGACGAGGAACAAGATGGTTGACCTCCGATTCCCGCGCGCCCGGCCGCACGACTCTTCGCCGCGGCGTGGCCCCGTCGTCCCTGCGGCTGCAAACCTTCGCCTCGCGGCGTCCTCGGTCGCGGCAATAGGGACTATTGCCACTCCCTGCGTCCTTGCGAGACTCGGTTTTCGCCGCCCGGGACATCACATGAACCGAAGGTCAACCATCTGATGGCGACCGTCGACACCGCCACCGTCACCCTGACCGTGAACGGGCGCGAGGTGACCGTCGCCAAGGGGCTCTCGCTGGTCGAGGCGGCCGCGGAGGCCGGCGTCGAGATCCCGGTCTTCTGCTACGAGCCGCGCCTCGGGGCGGGGGTCGGCGCCTGCCGGATGTGCCTGTGCGAGATCGAGGGCATGCCCAAGCTGCAGACGGCCTGCACGACGCCCGCGGGCGACGGCATGGTGGTGAACTCGCTCTCCGAGCGGGCCCGCGAGGGCCAGGACGCGGTGCTCGAGTTCCTGCTCCTGAACCACCCGCTGGACTGCCCCGTCTGCGACAAGGGCGGGGAGTGCCCGCTCCAGGACCTGACGTTCCGCTACGGGCCGGGCGTGACGCGCATGCGCATCCCCAAGCGCACGCTCGAGAAGCCGATCCCGATCTCGCCGCTCATCAAGCTCGACCGTGAGCGCTGCATCCTCTGCTACCGCTGCACGCGCTTCTCGGAGGGCGTGTCCGGCGACGCGCAGCTCGTCCCCGAGAACCGCGGCGCGAGCTCGATCATCACGACGTTCGAGGGCCGGCCGTACACGAACGAGTTCTCCGGGAACGTGACCGAGCTGTGCCCGGTCGGCGCGCTGACGTCGACCACCTACCGGTTCCGGGCCCGCCCGTGGGAGATCCAGCAGATCCCGAGCGTGTGTGGGCTCTGCGCCGTCGGCTGCAACACGGCCGTGAACATCCGCGAGGGCAGCGTGGTGCGCGTGCTCTCGCGCAACCACCCCGGGATCGACGAGGGCTGGCTCTGCGACAAGGGCCGCTACGCGTTCGGCCTGCTCGCCAGCGAGCACCGGGTCACGGAGGGCCTCATCCGCGGCGGGCGCGGCCTCGAGGAGGTCGGCACGGCCGACGCGCTCGACCACGTCGCCGACCGACTGCGGGCGACGGTCGAACGGTTCGGCCCCGGCTCGGTGGCCGTCCTCGCCTCGGGCGAGCAGACCAACGAGGAGGCCCACGCCTGGGCGCGCCTGCTCGATGAGGGACTGGGCGGCGGGATCTCGGTCTGCGGCCCGGAGGGCGGCGCGGGCTGGGACACGCTCGAGCCGTACGCCGCCGCCATCGCCGACATCGCATCCGCGGGCGTCGTCGTGGTGGCCGGCGACACCGACCTGGCGCACCGCGCGCCGGTCGTCGAGCTCCGGATCCGCAAGGCCGTCCAGGCCGGCGCGCGCGTCGTCACCGTCGGCGCGGGCGGGACGCGGCTCGAGGCCCTGCGCGGCTCGCATCACGTCTCGACCGGGCCCGGCACCGCCCACCTCGAGCTCCTGAAGGCAGCCGCGCAGGACGGCGAGCTGTCGGCGGCGGTTGGCGATGCCGCCGCCGTGGTCATCTGGGCCGGGCCGATGCGCCCGGCGATCGCCGCGGTCCTCGCGCACCTCGCTCACGCCCGCGGCTGGAGCGTCCTTCGCACTCCCCGGGCCGCAAACGAGCTGGGCTGCCAGGCCGCCGGGCTGGGAACGGCCTCGCCGGACGAGGCGCTGGCGGCCGCCGAGGAGGGCCGGGTCAAGGCCATCGTCCTGCTCGGGGCCGACCCGGTGGGCGACTGGCACAACGGCGAGCGCTGGCGCGCGGCCCTCGGCCGCTCGTTCTTCGCCCTCCAGGTGACGGCGACCCAGAACGACTCGAGCGGCTGGGCGACGACCATCGCCCCGGCGTCGTCGGTGCTGGAGCAGGATGGCACGCTCACGAACCTCGAGGGCCGCACCCAGCGCGTGCGCGCGGCGGCCACGGCACCGGCGGGCGTGCTCGAGGGCTACGCCTTCGCGGCGGCCGTCGCCGAGCGGCTGGGAGTCGAGCTCCCGCCCGATGCGCCGTCGGCGTTCGCGGACATGGCGGCCCGGCGGCCGGCGTTCGCCGGCTCGAGCTGGTCGGAGATCGGCGAGCGCGCCCCGCTGGGCGAGCGGCCGGCCCCGTCCGCGGTCCCGGCCGCACCGCACGCCGCCCCCTCCGAGGCGCCGCGGGGGACGGTCGTCGTCGGCTACCGCGAGCTCATGTCCGGGGCAGCGGTCGACCACAGCCCTGCGCTTCACTTCCAGCGGCGCACGGGCGTCGAGATCTCCCACGAGGATGCTGCCGCGCTCGGCGTGAAGGCCGGCGACCGGCTGCGCGTGAGCCACGACGGCGGCGAGCACGAGGGCGCCGCGATCGTCCTTCGGCGCCTGCGGCCGGGCGTCGTTCGGATCGCCGCCCGCAGGCCGTATCTGGGCCCGGGCACGGTGACGGCGGCCGAGCCGGAGGCCGGCGATGCCTGACGGCTTCATCCTGACCCTCGTGAAGGCGCTCGTTCTCGCGAACCTCGTCATGGGCGTGTTCGCGTTCCTGACGTGGCTCGAGCGCCGGCTCCTGGGGCGCTTCCAGGTGCGGCTCGGCCCGAACCGGGTCGGCCCGTTCGGCCTGCTCCAGCCGATCGCCGACCTCGTGAAGCTGATCCGCAAGGAGAGCATCCTGCCGGAGGGCATCTCGCCCGTCCTCTACATCGCTGCGCCGGCCGTGTCGCTCTTCGCGTCGCTCGCGGTCTTCGCCGTCATCCCGTTCGGCGAGGAGGCGACCATCCCCGGGACGGACTGGAAGATCTTCCTCTTCATCTCGGACCCCAGCGTCGCCCTGCTCGTCGTCTTCGCGCTCGGATCGCTCAGCTTCTACGGGTTCCTCGTGGGCGGGTGGTCGTCGAGCTCGAAGTACAGCCTGTACGGCTCGATGCGGGCCGTCAGCCAGCTCATCTCGTACGAAGTCAGCCTGGCGCTGGCCGTCATCGGCGTCGTCATGATGGCCCAGTCGCTCTCGCTCACCGGCATCGCCGAGGCTCAGAGCCGCGACGGCCTCTGGTACGTGCTGCCGCAGTTCCTGGGGTTCCTCGTCTACGTCGTGGCGTCGACGGCCGAGGTGAGCCGCATCCCGTTCGACCTGCCCGAAGCGGAGGGCGAGCTGGTCGCCGGCTACCACACCGAGTACGGCGGCATGCGCTTCGCGATGTTCCAGAACGCGGAGTACGTCGCGCTGATCGCGTTCTCGGCGGTGGCCTCGATCCTGTTCCTCGGCGGCTACGAGGGCCCGTGGCTGCCGGGCCCGGTCTGGATGCTCATCAAGATGGCGTTCTTCATCCTGATCGCGATGTGGGTGCGGGCAACGCTGCCGCGCATCCGCTACGACAAGCTCATGTCGATCGGCTGGAAGGTGCTGCTCCCGGCCGCGACGCTCAACCTGCTCGTGACGTCGGCCTTCGTGGCCTGGAGGGCATAGTAGTGCCCCATCCCGCAACACATGACGCGTTCTGGCGGCTGCAAACCGGCGCGCTGCGTTGTCCTCGGTCGCGCCAATACTTCCTCAGTATTGACGCTCCCTGCGTCCTAGCATCGCTTGGTTTTCGCTCGCCAGCTCCGCGTCGGCGTCACGGGAAGGGGCACTAATGGCAGTCGTCGACTCCGTCAAAGGCTTCGGCGTCACCTTCCGGCACCTGTTCCGAAAGCCGGTGACGCAGCAGTACCCGGAGTACAAGCGTCCGGTCTACCCGCGCTTCCGCGGCCGCCATCGCCTGCACCGGCACGCGAACGGGCTCGAGAAGTGCATCGGCTGCTCGCTGTGCGCGGCCGCCTGCCCGGCGGACTGCATCCGCGTCGTCGCCGACGAGAACACCGACGAGGAGCGCTACTCGGCGGGCGAGCGGTACGCCCGCATCTACGAGATCAACATGAGCCGCTGCATCTTCTGCGGCTACTGCGAGCTCGCCTGTCCCTTCGACGCGATCACCCTCGGCCACGACTACGAGCTGGCGGAGATGAGCCGCGACGCGATGGTCTACACGAAGGAGATGCTGCTCGAGCCGATGCACCCGAGCCGGACGACCCCGGTCGCCCCGGCCGACCCGTTCGACGTCGTGGATCCGGGGACAGCGGGATGACCTACGACGTCGTCTTCGTCGTCGCATCCGCGCTCGCGATCCTCTCGGCGCTCGGGGTCGTGCTCTCGGCCAACCCGTTTTACTCGGCGCTCTCGCTGATCGGGAACCTGGTCTCGCTGGCGGCCATGTACCTCCTGCTCCAGTCCGACTTCGTGGCGGCGGCGCAGGTGATCGTCTACGCCGGCGCAGTCATGATCATGTTCCTGTTCGTGATCGCCTACCTCGGCGGCCGGGCCGAGGAGCCCGTGCGGTCGCGGCCGTGGTACCAGACGGTCGGCGCGATCATCGCCGCGGTGGCGATCGTGGCCGAGGTCGGGTTTGCGGTCGAGGAGCAGGCCTTCGGCAACGGCGCCTCGGTGAGCGACGCGTTCGGCGCCCCGCAGGTGATCGGCGCCAGCTTCCTCGGCCGCTACGTGCTGACGTTCGAGGCAACCTCCGTGCTCCTCCTGATCGCCGCCGTCGGCGGCGTCACGCTCGCCGCCCGCCGGCCGGCGCCGCGCGAGGAGGGCGCGATCGGGGCCTTCGAGATCCAGCGGCCCGTGACGTCGATCAGCCTCCAGGCCGACGTGGTCGACGCGGAGACGCGCTTCGACGTCGTCCGCACCGGGCGGGCGCGCGACGAGGACGGCGAGGGCTGATGCACGTCGGCGTCGCCTGGTTCCTGGGCGTGTCGGCCGTGCTCTTCGGCATCGGCCTCTACGGGGTCTTCACCCGCCGCAGCCCCATCATCCTCCTGCTCTCGGTCGAGATCATGCTGAACGCCTCCAACCTCGCGCTGATCTCGGCCGCCCGGTACTCGGGCCAGCAGGCCGGCCAGGTGTTCGCGCTCGTCGTCATGGCCGTCGCCGCGTCGGAGGTGGTCGTCGGGCTCGGGCTCGTCGTCGCGATGGCGCGCCGGCGGGCCGACCTCGACGTCGATTCCCTGACGGGGCTTCGCAACTGATGTCGAGCTTCGAGGCTCTGAGCTGGACCTGCCTCTTCGCCCCGCTGGCCGGGGCCGTCGTCCTCACGCTGGCCGGGTCTCGCGTCTCGCGGACGTTCACGGCCTGGGCCGGCACCGGGTTCGCGCTGGTCAGCTTCGCCGCTGCCGTCTACGTCACCTACAAGCTCCACCACGAGCCCAAGTTCCACCACCACGGCGCCCGCGAGCACATCTTCACGCTCTACACGTGGGCCACGTCGGGGAGCTTCAAGGTCCCGCTCGACATCCTGATCGACCCGCTTTCCGTGGTCGAGATGCTGGTCGTCTCGGGCGTCGGCATGCTGATCGTGGCCTACTCGATCGGCTACATGCACGAGGACCCGAAGGAACGCCGGTTCTTCATCTACCTCGACCTGTTCCTGTTCTCGATGCTCCTGCTCGTCATGGCGGCCAACTTCGCGCTGCTCCTGGCCGGCTGGGGCCTGGTCGGCCTCTCGTCGTACCTCCTGATCGGCTTCTGGCACGAGCGCAAGGCACCGGTCGACGCGGCCAAGAAGGCGTTCGTGATGAACGCGATCGGCGACGTGGGGATTGCGATCGCGATCTTCTTCATGGTGCGCGACCTCGGCACGGTCGAGTTCCAGGGCGTCTTCGACCAGGCCGGCTCGCGCTGGGCCCAGGGCTCCGAGACGGCCAACTGGATCGCGTTCGCGCTCCTCGTCGGCGCAGTCGCGAAGTCGGCCCAGATCCCGCTCCACACCTGGCTCCCCGATGCAATGGAGGGCCCGACCCCGGTCTCGGCGCTGATCCACGCGGCCACGATGGTGACCGCCGGCGTCTACCTCGTGGCCCGCACCCACGTCCTCTTCGAGAACGCGCCCGACATCCAGGCGGTCGTTGCCCTGACCGGCGTCGTCACCCTGCTCATGGCCGGGGTGATCGCGCTCGTCCAGACCGACATCAAACGCATCATCGCCTACTCGACGATGAGCCAGATCGGCTACATGTTCGCGGCCACCGGGATCGGCGCCTACTCGGCCGGGATGTTCCTCCTGGTCGCCCACGCGTTCTTCAAGGCGCTGCTCTTCCTCGGCGCGGGCATCGTGATCCACGCGCTCTCCGGCGAGCAGGACGTGCGTAGGATGGGCGGGCTCCAGCCGGCGCTCAGAAAGACGGCGACCCTCATGTGGATCGGGACGATCGGCCTCATCGGGTTCTGGCCGCTGGCGAAGGACGCCGTGCTCGCCTCGGCTCTTGCGAAGGGCGGGACGACGGCCATGATCGTCTGGGTCGGAGGGCTGATCGGCGCGTTCTTCACGGGCGTCTACGCGACCCGGCTCATGCGGCTCACCTTCTACGGACAGCGGTCGACCTACGCCGACGTCCACCTGCACGACACGTCGCACGGCGAGGCGCCGCGGACGATGCTCTGGACGGTGACCGCGCTGGCAGTCGGGACGATCCTGGTGGGCTTCCTCGCGATCGGCTTCGGCACAAAGGACGAGCTCGCCAGCTGGCTTCGGTTCGTCGCACCCACCGTCGAGTCGAGCGTCTCCAACGAGGTCCTGACGACGGCGCTCGGATGGGGAGCCGGGCTGGCCGGCATGACGCTTGTGTTCTGGGCGTACTCGCGGCCGGAGCGGCTGGCGGCGGTCAAGCGGCCGCTGCGAGCGGGTGCGGTCGTTGCCGAGAACCTGTTCTACTGGGATGCGGCCTACAGGCGGATCGCCTACCTGCCCGCGTCGGTCACCGCCAGCGCTCTTTACCGCTGGTTCGAGCGCTGGGTCATCTGGGGGACGGTCAGCCTGATCGCCTACGTGGTGCGCGCCTTCAGCCGCGCCGCGACCGAGGCCCAGAACGGCGTCGTGCGCCTGTACGCCACGGCGTTCGTGGCCGGGGCGGCCGTGCTCGCAGGCTACTTCCTGACGCGGGCGTCGCTGTGACGAGCGCGCTGATCGTCCTCCCGCTCGCCGGCGCGCTCGTCCTCGCGATCCTGCCCCTCCCGCGGCGGTTGACGGAGGGGCTGGCGCTCCTCGTCGCCCTCGCGGAGTGCGCAGTCGGCGCCGCCGCCCTGATCGGGTTCGACGCAAACGGCGGCCAGCAGTACGTCGAGAACCGCGAGTGGATCTCGGACTTCGGCCTGAACGCGTCCGTCCGCTACCACGTCTCGATGGGCGGGCTGTCGCTCTTCATGGTGCTCCTCACCGCGGTCGGCATCGCCGCCGCGGTGGGTGCCGCGGTGCGGCTGGGGCGCGAGCGCCCGCGGGCCTACTTCGCCCTGATCCTCGTGCTCGAGTCGGCGCTCGTCCTGCTCTTCACCGCGCAGGACCTGGTGCTCTTCTACGTCGGCTGGGAGATCATGATGATCCCGCTCTACGTCCTCATGGGCGTCTGGGGCGGGGCCGGCCGGCGGGCGGCCACGATCCAGTTCGTGGTCTACACGCTCGTCGGGTCGCTGCTCATGCTCGTCGCGATCGCGACGCTGGGCGTCACCGCCGGGACGTTCGAGCTCCCCGCGCTCGTCGCCAAGCCGCACGAGTCGACCTGGCTCTTCCTGGCCTTCGCCGCCGCGTTCTGCATCAAGGCGCCGCTCTTTCCGCTGCACGGCTGGCTGCCGTCGGCCTACCGCGAGTCGTCGCCCGAGGTGGCGGCGCTCCTCTCCGGCGTCGTCTCGAAGGCCGGCGCCTACGGCCTCATCACGTTCGCCGTACCGCTGTTTCCGAGCACCGCACACGACTGGCGCTGGCTCCTGCTCGGGCTCGCCCTGGCCGGCCTGCTCTACGGCTCGCTCGTGGCGTTCCGCCAGCCGGACGCTCGCGGCGTCATCGCCTACTCCAGCCTCGCCCAGATGAACCTGATCGTGATCGGGATCTTCGCGTTCAACACGAACGGGTCGACCGGGGCGATCTTCCAGATGGTGAACCACGGCCTCGTGTCACTCGCGGCCTTCCTTCTGATCGGGATCGTCGAGGCCCGCACCGGCACCAACCTCTTCGCCTCGCTCGGCGGGCTCGCCAACGGCCGGCCGATGTTCTCGACGGTGTTCCTGATCGCCGCGCTGTGGGCGCTGGCGGTGCCCGGCTCCAGCGTCTTCGTGTCGGAGCTCTACATCCTGATCGGCGCCTTCCAGCAGGCAGCGCTGCTCGGCGCCGCGGCGGCGCTCGGCATCGTGCTCGCGGCGATGTACATGCTGCGGTGGTACTCCGCCCTGGCGCATGAGGACGACGGCGAGCGGGTGCCGGCGGGGATGCCCGACCTGAGACCGGGCGAGCTCGCGATCGCCGTCCCGCTGATCCTGCTCCTGCTCGCGCTCACCGCCTATCCCTTCGGCGTCATGGACCGGATCTCGTGAGCGACATCCAGATCCCGATCTCCTTCTCGGCCATCGCGCCCGAGATCGTGCTGCTCGCGACGGCCTCGGTGATCCTCGTGGTCGGCGTGTTCCTGCCCGGCGAGCTTGCCCGCCGGCTGTCGGCCGGGGCCTCGGTCATCGCGCTCGGCGCAGCCGCGGCCATCTCGGCAACCCAGTTCGAGGATACGGCCCGGTACGCCTTCGACCACACCCTGCGGATCGACGCCTTCGGCCAGGGCGGGCGGATGCTCATCTTCGTCTCGGGCCTCCTCGCGGTGTGCGTCGCCTTCGGCATGCGCGACCTGCACGAGCGCGGCGTCGAGTACCACGCGCTCCTGCTCTCGGCGTGCGGGGGGATGTCGCTGCTCGCGGTCTCCAACAGCTTCGTGACGACCTTCGTCGCGCTCGAGCTCTTCTCGATCTGCCTCTACGTACTCGTCGCGATCGAGACCGACGACCTGCTCTCGCTCGAGGGCGGGCTGAAGTATCTGATCGTCGGCTCCGTCGGGGCGGCGTTCCTGCTCTACGGCGGCGCGCTGGTCTACGCCGCGGCCGGCCAGCTCGAGTTCGACCGGATCCGAGCCGCACTGGCCGACGGCGACCCGCACGGCGTCCTGCTCCTGGCCGGGATCGCGTTCGTCCTCGTCGGCCTCGGCTTCAAGGCGAACGCCGCGCCCTTCCACATGTGGACGCCCGATGCGTACGAGGGCGCCCCGACGCCCGTGACGACGTTCATGTCGGCGGCGACGAAGGTGGCCGCGCTGGTGATCGCCCTGCGCGTGCTGGTGACGGCGTTCCCGCGCCAGTCCGACGTCTGGGAGATCGGGCTCGCCGGCATCATCTTCGCGTGCTTCATCGCCGGCAACCTCGGCGCGCTCCGGCAGAGCAACGTGAAGCGGCTCCTGGCCTACTCGACCGTCGCCCACTCCGGCTTCCTCCTGACCGCGGTGGCCGCGCACAGCGCGCTCGGCGGGCGGGCGCTGCTCTACTACCTCACGATCTACGCGGCGATGAACGTCGGCGCGTTCGCCATCGTCGCGATCCGGGAGCGCGAGATCGGCCGAGCCGTCGAGGTGAGCGACTTCGCCGGCTGGGGATATCAGCGGCCGCTGCTCTCGATCGCCATGGTCGTCTTCATGCTGTCGCTGGCCGGCTTCCCGCCGACCGGCGGGTTCCTCGGCAAGCTCTACATCTGGAGCGCCGCCGTGGCGAACGGCCAGACCTATCTCGCCATCGCCGGCGCGCTCGCGACGGCCGTCGGCCTCGTGTACTACCTGCGGGTGCCGTTCGCGCTCTTCGACCGCGACGCGGCCGTGCCCGCCGTCACCCGCCCCGTGAACTTCCCGCTCGACGCCGGCGTCTCGATCGCGGCGGCGCTGGTCGTCGTGGGCTTCGGGATCATCCCCTCGCCGCTGATCGACCTCGCCCGGACGGCGAGCTCGTCGCTCTTCGGCTGAGGTAGTCGAGCAGCCCGGCGCCGCGTGGCGAGAGCCGGTACCCGGGCCGCAGGCTCTCGGTCAGGCCCAGCTCCTTGAGCCGGCGCACGTCGGCCTTGAACGGCAGCCGCTCACGGCCGACCGCGGCGGCCAGGTCGGCGGCGGCCACCTCCGGCCGGTCGCGGATCAGCTCGAGGGTGGGGATCGTCCAGGCGCCGCGCCTGGTCGCCCGGTCGATGCGCTCGAGCTCGGCGGCGAGGTCGGCCCAGGCCGAGTCGGACATGCTGGCGGCTCCGCGCAGCTCGATCCGGGGATCCGTCCCCGCGTAGTGGAAGGCGATCCGGTAGTGGGTGCCGGTGCGGCGGGCGAGGATCGCGCGGATCTCGTCGGCGTCCGCGGCGCCGGCCCGCCGGGCCGCGGCATCCGTGATCTTGGCCGGGTCGACCGCCTTCACGGACTCGATCTCGACCACGCCTGCCGGCGTGCGATGGCGGGCGCCGGGCCGGGCCCGCGGCTGCTCCCAGCGGCGGAAGGCGAGCGTCACCGACCCGTCGGCGATGCCCGACCACAGGCGTTTGGGGAAGAGCATCCCGTGAACCTAGAGGATTCGCGGATCGAACATATGTTCGATAGACTTCGAGCGTGGCCATCGAGCAGCCGACCCTCTTTCCGGAGCCTGACGGGTGGGGCGACGGGCGCAACCTGCACGACGTGGAGTACATCCACACCCGTGCGAAGCGCATCGTGAACCGCGTGCCGGAGGCGTCGCGCATGCCGTTCCGGTTCACGATCAACGCGTACCGCGGCTGCGCGCACGCCTGCACCTACTGCTTCGCGCGGCCCACGCATGAGTTCCTGGGCATGAACGCCGGTGAGGACTTCGAGCGCCGGATCGTCGTCAAGGTGAACGCGGTCGAGAAGCTCCGCCGCGAGCTGCTCGAGCCGCGCTGGGCCGGCGATCACATCGCGATGGGCACGAACACCGACCCCTACCAGCCGGCCGAGGGCCGCTACAAGCTCACGCGCGGGATCGTCGAGGTGCTGGGCGAGGCCCGAAACGAGTTCTCGATCCTCACCAAGTCGCCCATGATCGTCCGCGATCTGGACGTGCTGGTCGCCGCCGCCGAGCGTACGCACGTGCGCTGCAACCTCTCGATCGGAACCGTCGACGAGGAGGTGTGGCGGGCGAGCGAGCCGGGCACGCCCCCGCCGCGACAGCGGCTCGAGGCGGTGAGGCGCCTGAACGAGGCCGGCATCCCGTGCGGCGTCCTGCTCGCCCCCGTGCTGCCGGGCATCTCCGACGACCCCGAGCAGCTCGCGGCGGTCGTCGAGGCCGTCCTCGCGGCGGGCGCCGTCTCGGTCGCGCCGATCTTCCTGCACCTGCGCCCCGGCGTCCGCGAGGTCTTCATGCCCTGGCTCGCCGGGTACCGGCCCGACCTGGTACCGCGCTACCGCAAGCTCTTCGCCGGCTCGTACGCATCGGCCGCGGGAGCGCGCATGAGCCAGCTCGTCCAGGAGCTCGTGCGCGAGCACGGCGGCCTCCCGGTCGGGCCGTCGCGAACGCGGCTCGCGGCCTAGATGATTGACTCCACGGCGCCGTGATGTTCTGGGCGGCGAGAACCGAGCGTCGCTAGGACGCAGGGAGGGTCAATATCACGTGATATTGACCCGACCGAGGACGCCGCGAGGCGATGGTTCGCAGCCGCAGGCCACGGCATGACGGGAACCCAGCACCGACGGACGTCCATGCGCGCGGCGCCGTGGAGTCAATCATCTAGCGAAGCAGGCCGGTGAGCCGGCCCCACACGGAGCGCGACCGGGCTCGCCCGGCGGGCTCGAGCAGGAACCGGGCCAGCCGCTCGGCCTCGGCTTCCTCGAGCGGGATGACCGACTCCGCCGTGCTCTCGTCATCCCAGATGCTGAGGCGGACGTGGCGCTCGTCACCGTCACCGGTCAGGTAGCGCGAGACGCGAAGCGCGCGGCCGCCCTCCCCCTCGAACGCGGGGTGCGGGTGGAAGAACTCGACGAGCTTCGATCGCAGCGGCGCGGCGCACCATGGACAGAACCGGTAGCGGCCCGAGATGGTCTGGCCGCAACCCGCGCACACCTGCACAGCTGACCCCGAATCGCGTATGCCAACGAGCATATTACGACGCCGCGGAATCCGCCAGAATCCGGTCGGCGATGTTGGAAGACCCCGCCGTTGGCGGACCGGAATACACGGGCCGACACCGGCTCGAGCAGCGCATCGTGCTCCGCCGCCGCGGACTCAGCTGACCGCGGCCGCCTCCGTATCCGCGGCCGGGAAGAGGATGCCGAGCTCGCCGGCGGCCGTCACCGCGGCGCGGCCCAGAGCATTTGCGTAGGTCGGGAACGAGAACGGCACCAGCGCGAGTTGCTCGACGCGCATGCCCGCCGTCATCGCCACCGCCGCCACCTGCGCCAGCTCGACCGCCCGCTCACCCACGATGTGACATCCCAGTATCGAGTGATCCTCCCGGTCGGCGATGAGCTTGCAGAACCCGGTCGCGCGGCCGTCGATGATCGGCCGCGGCAGTGCGTCGAAACGGATCGTCGCCACGATCACGTCGCGCGACTCGCGGGCTGCGTGCTCCGTCAGTCCGACCGATGCGTACTCGGGATCGGTGAAGCTGCCGACCGGGCTGGCCTCGGCCGTGAGCGGGATCGCATCGGCACCGGCCGCGTTGGTCGCTGCGACGAACCCCTCGCGCACGGCCTCGTGCACGAGCATCGCCGCGCCCGTCACGTCACCTGCCGCGTAGACATGCTCTGCGGACGTCCGCAGATACCTGTCCACCGTGACGAAGCCGCGGCGGTCGGTCTCGACGCCCGCGGCATGCAGAGCGAGATCGGCGGCGCCGGCCGCCCAGCCGATCGCCACGACGGCCAGTGCAGCCTCCGCCTGCCGTTCGCCTGCGCCCGTGGACGCGACCAGCCGGACGCCTGAAGAGCATTGCTCGAACCGGTCGATCCGCCCGCCGTCCTCGGTCACCGTCACTCCCAGTCCGCGCAGGGCCTCGCGCATGGAGGAAGCCACATCCTCGTCCTCGGTCATGAGTATGCGGGGCGCGGCCTCGAACAGCTCGACCCGCGTGCCGAAGGCGTTGAAGATCGAGGCCACCTGCACCCCGGTCGCCCCTGCGCCGATCACGAGCATCGACGGGGGCGTCTCGGTCAGCGTCCAGGCATCGCTGTGGGTGGAGGTGAGCTCGCCGCCCGGGACGTCGACCCGGCGCGGGATCCCGCCGGTGCAGATCACCACGGATCGCGCCCGCAGGCGCGGCCCGGCCTCGCTCTCCACGGTGTGCGGGTCGACGAACCTGGCCGTGCCGGCGTGCTCGTAGATCGATACCCCGGCCCGCTCGAGGTCGTCACGCAGGATCGAGTGGGTGCGCACGTCGTGGGTCACCTCCGCCACGCGGGCAAGCAGCGCGCGGTAGTCCAGCAACGGCTCCGAGGCGGCGATGCCATACTCGTCGAGGTGGCGCGCCTCACGGATCAACCGCGCAGCCTGCGCCAGCGTGCGCACCGGTACCGGGCCGTCGTTGGCAGCCATGCCGCCGAGAGCGTCGCGGGTGACGAGCCCCGTGCGCGCGCCCAGCCGCGCCGCGCGAACGGCCGCGACGACGCCTGCCGGCCCGGCGCCGATCACCAGCACGTCCAGCGGGCGCTGTTCGTGCGGCGGCATCGCCGGATGATGGGGGACGGTCCGAGGCCCGGCTTCATCCTGAGCGGGTGATGACGCCACGGCGCCGGCGCGGCGACCCTGGAGCATGCGCGCGATGACGGTCGTGCCGGGCCAGGCGGGAACGGCCGGCGTTGGTGACATTTCTGGTCCGGACGAGGCGGACGGGGCCCTGCTGGTGAACGGCCTCCTGGTCGGCGTTTGCGGCACCGACCGGGAGATCGCCGACGGCGGCTACGGCGAGGCGCCGGACGGGCAGGAGCTGCTCGTGCTCGGCCACGAGGGTCTCGGCGAGGTCGTCTCCATCGCCGGCCGGGCCTTCTTCCAGCGCGGCCGGGCTCTCGTCACCGGTGCTGGCCCGATCGGCTGCTGGCCTGCCTCCTGGGCGTCCAGCGCGGCCACGAGATGGTCGCGGCCGAGCTCGACTTCGAGGTGGACGTCGTGGTCGAGTGCACCGGGATCGGCGACGTCGGCCGGGCGGCGTCGACCCAACTCGTCAGCGGGGGAGTCATGTGCCTGACCGCCATCATGAGTGGCGAGCCGGCGCTGAACGTCGACGCAACAGCGCTGAACCGGGCGATGGTGCTGCGAAACGTCGTGCTGTTCGGGACGGTCAATGCCGGCCGCCGCCATTGGGACGCCGCCGCCGGCGCGCTGGCCGCGGCGGATCCCGCCTGGCTTCGCGGCATGATCACCCGCCGCGTGCCGCTCGGCGAGTGGACGTCCGCGCTCGAACGGGGCCCGGAGGACATCAAGGTCGTCGTCGACCTGGCCGCATGACGCCCGTCAGCGTCGCCGCGTGGTCGCAGGTGCCCGGGCAGTTGAGCGAGGGTCCGCGCTGGCACGAGGAGCGGGGGGAGCTGCTCTGGGTCGACATCCTCGGCCGCCACATCCACCGGGGAACCGTCGGCGCGGACGGTGGCCTCGACGAGCTGCAGACGATCACTCTCGACCGCCACGTCGCCGCGGTCGCGCCGTACGCGTATGGCGGATACGTCGTCGCGGCCGGCCAGGGCTTCCTCTACATCGATCCCGCCGGTGTTGTCCGTGAGCTCGCCCAACCCGATGCCGGCAACGCGCGCCTGCGGATGAACGACGGCGCCTGCGACCGGCGGGGACGCTTCTGGGCGGGGACGATGGCGTACGACGAGTCACCTGGCGCCGGATCGCTCCACCGGCTCGAGCTGGACGGCGGCTGCACCACGATGCTCACCGGCCTCACGATCTCCAACGGCATCGGGTGGAGCCCGGACGGTCGCACGATGTACCTGAACGACAGCGGCACCGCGCGCCTCGATGCGTTCGACTTCGACGATGCGACCGGGGACATCGGCAACCGGCGCACCCTCGTCCAGCTCGACGTTCCCGGTATCGCGCCCGACGGCCTGACCGTTGACGAGGACGGCGGCATCTGGGCGGCGCTCTGGGGTGGCGGCGCCGTGCACCGGTACGACAGCAGCGGGTCGTTGCTCGAGCGCGTGACGCTTCCGGTGGAACGGCCGACATCGTGCACGTTCGGCGGCGAGGACCGCTCGACGCTCTTCGTGACGAGCGCCCGCACCGATCTCGACGACGAGGCGCTCGCGCGTCAGCCCGACGCCGGCCGCGTGTTCGCGATCACAGGGCTGGGCGTCCGCGGCCTGCCCACGGAGCCCTACCGCGGGCGCGTGGACGCCCGCTAGAACGCGCTCAGACCTGGCGCGGCGACCGCCGTCTCCATTCTGGCGCCGCCACTAGGCGCCGACGAGCGCCAGCCCTCTGTAGAGGGCCTGGAGCGGGGTATTGGCTGCCAACATCGTCACGACGATGGCGACGATCTCGATGGAGCCTCCGAGCTCCACGTGGCTGCCGAAGCGGTGTCAACCACCTCGAGGATGACGAACTTGCCCAGGAAGAGGATCATCCACACGGCCCCGCACGACGACGCCGCCACTCGCCCGCACCCGAACGAACGCCGTTTGCCGCATCTGGCAAGCGACACTCTTCGCCGACAGCGAACGACACTTGGCGCCCCACGACCCGCGCCTAGCGCTGCAAGAGCTCGCGCAGCCCTCGGCCCGCCCGCCGCTGGAGGCGCGGCCACGGCACCATCGGCGCCACCAGCGTCGCGACCACGAGCACCAGGGAAACGAACGCGAGCTTGGTCGCGCCTGCGGGCGCGGTGGCGGAGACGACGCCGGGCACCCGCACCGCGAGATCGCCGAGGAGCAGCGCGCCCGCGACGGCGCACACCGCTGCCTCGTAGAGGCGAACCGGCCGCGGATCGTCGACGGCGACGAGGTACGCGAGGAACGCGGCGCCCATCAGCGCGGCCACCGAGAGGGTCGTGACGTAGAGCGCGGCGACCGGCGGAAGCGTGCCGGCGAGCACCGCGGCGATGGCTCCGGCGAGCGCGATCCAGTTGGGTGTGACGGGGGCCACCGTCCCGAGGTTCGCCGCCGCGCCCGGCCCTCCTGCAACCGACTAGTCTGCTCGCCACGCGAGGCAAGGAGGGTGATCGCATGTCCCTGAACGGCGCACGGCTGACCTGGTTCGGCCACGCGACATGGCTGCTCGAGACCGCGGGCGGGAAGCGCGTCCTGATCGACCCGTGGTTCACCGGAAACCCGAAGGCTCCGGAGAACCCGGAACTCGGGCAGATCGACGTCATCCTGCTGTCGCACGGCCACTCCGACCACACGGCCGACGTCGTGCGGATCGCGCAGGACAAGAAGCCGGCGGCGGTCATAGGCATGATGGAGCTCCTGGGCCACCTCGGCGGGAAGGGCGTCGAGAACGGCGTCGGCATGAACAAGGGCGGATCGACCGAGGCGGCGGGGATCCGGGTGACGCTCACCCACGCCTTCCACTCCTCGAGCATGGAGGGCGACGACGGGGCGATCGTCTACACGGGCGAGCCGGCCGGGATGATCATCACGCTCGAGAACGGGTTCAAGATCTACTACGCCGGCGACACCACGGTCTTCGGCGACATGGCGCTGATCGGCGAGCTCTACTCGCCGGACGTCGCCCTCCTGCCGATCGGCGACTTCTACACCATGGGCCCGTACGAGGCCGCGAAGGCCGTCGAGCTGCTCGGCGTGAAGCAGGTCATCCCGACCCACTTCGGCACCTTCCCGGCGCTGGTCGGCACGCCGGACGGTCTGCGGGACGAGCTCGGAAAGCGCGGCCTTGGCGACGTGACGGTGCTCGACACCCAGCCGGGCGGCACCGTCGAATGACGTTCTCGCTCGTCGCGTGCGATCTGGAGGCCGGCGACTGGGGCGTGGCGGTCGCGTCGAAGTTCCTGGCCGTCGGCGCCGTGGTGCCGTGGGCGCAGGGCGACGTCGGCGCGATCGCCACGCAGAGCTACGCGAACGTGACCTACGGCCCGAACGGGCTCGCGCTCCTCTCGGACGGGACCGACGCGCAGTCGACCCTCGACCGGCTCGTCGCCGATGACGACGGCCGCGACCAGCGCCAGGCCGGGATCGTCGACGCAAAGGGCGGCTCGGCCACCTTCACGGGGAGCGGATGCTTCGACTGGGCCGGCGGGCGCACCGGCCCGTCCTTCGCAGCCCAGGGGAACATCCTCGCCGGGCCGCAGGTCGTCGAGGCGCTGGCCGATACCTTCCTCGGCACGGAGGGGCCGTTGGCGGAACGCCTGCTGGCGGCCCTCGCCGCGGCCGACGCCGCCGGCGGCGACCGCCGCGGCCGTCAGTCTGCCTGCCTGATCGTCCGCCGGGCGGGCGGCGGCTACGGAGGCACCAACGACATCATGATCGACCTGCGGGTGGACGACCACGCCGATCCCGTCACGGAGCTGCAG
>Ga0075424_100001536_pt1 | contig 20389 bp, 22 predicted proteins | sample SoiMethybrSBSTD3_FD_75301 | JGI IMG/M metagenome (GOLD analysis project Ga0075424, IMG submission 75301) | Bulk soil microbial communities from a Populus tree surrounding site in Tennessee, USA - Soil MetaG P. TD hybrid SBSTD3 | ecosystem: Environmental > Terrestrial > Soil > Tree plantation... | reverse complement strand
CGCGCATCTCCTCGCGCATCGCCTGGTTCAGCGCCTCGCGATAGCGCATTGTCGCCATCAGTCTTCGTCCTCGTGCTGGGCCTCGTCGGCGGGGCGCTGTTCCTTGCGCCGGCGCTTCTGGACGTCCCCGGCGCCCGCGTACGCGGCGCCCGCCTCGGCCAGCTCCTGCGCCACCCCGTGCGCGCCGATCTCGTGCTCGTCCTCGCCGCGGTGCACCTCTGGCGTGCGCTCGTCCACCGAATACCAGCCCTGGACCTGGTCGCCCAGCACATAGATGTTGTCGTAGAGCGACTCGAGGGCCGGCTCCGGGCTCTCGTCGGCGAACGCGACCGCTTCATCGACGATCTCGATCGCGCGCCGATCGCGCTCCTCGAACTCTGCGTCGTCGAGCAGACCGGCTTCCTTGAGCACGTCCACATAGAGCGTGATCGGATCGCGCTCACGCCACTGCCGGACCTCCTCCTTGGTCCGGTAGACCTCCGGGTCGGCGGCCGAGTGGCCGCGGAACCGGTAAGTGAGCGCCTCCACCAGCGTGGGTTCGCGGTCCTCGCGTGCGAGCCGCACGTGCTCCGCCACGCACTCGCGCACCGCCAGCACGTCCATGCCGTCGACGCGCTCGCCCGGCACGCCAAGGCATTCGGCCTTCTTGGAAAGATCCGTCACGGCCGAGTGGCGGGCCAGCGCCGTGCCCATCCCGTACTGGTTGTTGACGACCAGGAAGACCACGGGAAGCTTCCAGAGGGCGGCCAGGTTCATGGTCTCGCCGAAGGTGCCCTGGTTCGAGGCGCCGTCGCCGAACATGCACAGTGTGACCGCGTCATCGCCGCGGTAATCGGCCGCGAGCGCGACACCGGCAGCAAGCGGGAGATTGCCGCCGACGATCCCGTAGCCGCCCAGGAAGCGCCGTTGCGCGTCGAAGAGATGCATCGACCCGCCGCGCCCGTGCGACACGCCGCCCTCGCGGCCGAACAGCTCGGCCATCACGGCCCTCGGGTCGGTGCCGCGCGCAAGGGCCTGACCGTGCTCCCGGTAGGTCGACAGCAGGTAGTCCTGCTGCTGGAGCGCGGCGGTCGTGCCCACCACGGTCGCCTCCTCGCCGACCGCGAGATGCAGAAAGCCGCCGATCTTGGCCTTCATGTACATCTCCTGCGCGCGCTCCTCGAAATGCCGGATCAGGAGCATCTTGTCGAGCAGCTCGAGCGCCTGGAGCTTCGGGGGCAGGTCGCTCTTCCGCCGCGGGCCGCCGTCGCTCTCCTGCGCCCGTGAGCCTTTCTTCTGAGCGGTCCTCTCCACCGCGGTCACATTAGCGCTCGGGCTGCCTCCGAAAGGCGATCGTCACCCCAAAAGACGTGCTCACCGACCACGATCGACGGCACGCCGACAACGCCGCGCTCGAGTGCCTCCCTGGTCGCCTCTTTAAGCGCGTCCTTGACGGTCTGCTGCTGGACCGCCTTCTCGATCGCGTGCGGATGGATCTCGCAGGCGGCCGCCGCGATCATCACGTTGTCGGGCTCGGACAGGTCGCGCCCGCCAACGAACGCTTGCCGGAAAGCGGCCAGCGCGAACGACACTCCCTTCCCGATGCCGGTGGCATAGGTCGCGGCGCGCATCGCGACCAGCGTGTTGCCGGGCCACGGCTCCGGCCAGCGCACTTCCGGAAGACCGTACTCGGAAGCGCGCCGCTCGACCTCACGCATGCCGTCCTCGCGCGCGTCGGTGGTCGCCCACGACCGGCGGCCAAGTGCCTTGAATAGACCGCCCAGCAGGATCGGGCGCCAGATTGGAACCTCGGGCAGCACGGCGTTCACGCGCTCTGCCGCGAGCCACGAATAGGGAGAGCCGAAGTCGTAGTAAAAGACGGGGCGTTCGTCCACGCTCAAGCGTGGATCACCCATCCGTCCGCGGCCCGCGCGGCCTCCATCACCGCTTCCGAGAAGGTCGGGTGTGGGTGCACGGTGCGCGCGACCTCGGCGTAGCCGCCCTCGAGCTGGCGCGCGACCACCAGCTCCGCGATCATCTCGCTGGCACGGGCGCCCACCACGTGCGCGCCGAGCAGCTCGCCGTACTTGCGGTCGCCGACCAGCTTGACCATGCCCTTGCGATCGCCGTAAACCGTGGCCGCCCCGACGCCGCCCATCGGGAACTTCGCCGTCACCACGTCGAACTCGCCGCGTGCGGTCGCCTCCGCCTCGGTGAGGCCGAAGCTCGCGACCTGCGGCAGGCAGAAGGTGACGGCCGGGATGTCGTCGTAGGCGAGCGGGTGAGTCTGCAGGCCGGCGGCGTCCTCGACGGCGATGATGCCCTCGTCGGAGGCCTTGTGCGCGAGCGCCGGCCCGTGCACCAGGTCGCCGATCGCATAGACGCCGTCGGCCGACGTGCGCATCGCGCCGTCCACTTCGACGAACCCCCGCTCGCCCGTCTTCACGCCCACGTCCTCGAGCCCGAGGCCCTCGACGTCCGGCGCGCGACCGGCGGCGATGCACAGGTAGTCGAAGCTCTCGGTGTTGCCGCCGTAGCTGACCTCGACGCCGTCCTTGCCCGCTTTCACCTCTTCGACCTTCGTGCCCAAGGCGACCTTCACGTTCTGCTTGCGCAGCTCGCTCTGCACCACCTTGGCGATCTCGGCGTCCTCCGCGGGCAGCACCTGGTCGAGCATCTCCAGCAGCACGACCTCGGTGCCGTAGCGCCCGAACGCGGAGGCGATCTCGGTGCCGGAGGCGCCGCAGCCGACCACCGCGAGCCGCTCGGGCCGCTCGTTCATCAGCCACATGGCGGCCGTGTCGAGCACGCGGTCGCCGAAGCTCGTGCCGGGGATCGGAAGCGCCACGGAGCCTGTTGCGAGCACGATCTTGGCCGCCTCGTATTCCGTGTCCCCGACCTCGACCTTGCCCGTGCCGACGAGCCTGCCGCTGCCCTCGATGAGGTCGATCTTGTGCTTCTTGAACAGCCCGCCGACGCCGCCTGTGAGCGTCTTCACGACCTTGTCGCGGTGCTTGCCGGCGGCCTTGATGTCGAACGAGACCTCGCCGGCCTCGACGCCGAACTCGGCTCCGTCCTTCAATTCGGTCAGCACGTCCGCCGCGCGGAGCATCGCTTTGGCGGGGATGCAGGCCACGTTCAGGCAGCGCCCTCCCACGAACTCGCGCTCGACGCACGCGGTCTTCATGCCCAGCTGCGCGGCGCGAATCGCGGCCACGTACCCGCCCGGCCCGGAGCCGATCACGACCATGTCGTACTTGTCAGCCATCGAGGCTGACTTTATTGATCCAAGAACAATCGGGCGGCTGCGCCGCCGTGCATGCAAGAGAGTCGGCCTACGGCCGCCTCAATCCCGCCTTTGCCGTCTTTCGGGCATCTGCAGCCGGGCCATTGCCCTGATCAGGAACCAGAACAGGGTGCCGGCGGCCAGCGTGATCAGCAGGCCGCCCCCGATCGCGAACGGGGAGCTTGCTCGGATCAGCAGGAACAGGAATCCGTTCACGAGCGTCAGCGCGAGCAGCACCTGGAAGCCGAGCACGGCCCAGTAGCGCGCGCGCCACATCCCGACCCCGGCGACCGCCAGCACCACCACGAACGGTGCGCCGGCGGCCAGGTTGCCGCCGCCGACGGCGAACGCGACCAGGTACGCGATCACCAGGACGCCCGCCACGATCGCCGCAATCGTGACCGCCAGGGGGCGCTCGCCCTCCTCGAGCGGAACCAGCTGCTCGCGGACGACGTCGGCCTTGCTCTTGGCGAGCTCTCCCGCGGGCGACTGCTGGACCGCCGCGCCCGCGATCCGCCGCTTCCGCCGCCGCTTGGACTTGTCTCTGCCGGACATCCGCCCGAACGCTATCGCGGGCCCGCGGCGACGCGGGGCACAAGCTCTGCCCGGATCGCACGGGCGGCCTCGCCCGGGTCGGCCGCATCGCGGATCGCCCGCAGGACCGCGACGCGCTCCGCACCGGCCGCGACCACTTCGGCCACGTTGCCCACATCGATCCCCCCGATCGCGAAGAAGGGCACCCGCGCGTGCGCGGCCGCATATGTCACGAGCGAGGTGCCCACCGGCGGATAATCGGGCTTGGTCGGCGTCGCGAACACGGGGCCGACGGCGAAGTAGTCGGCGTCCCCCACCGCGTCGACCTGCGCCGGGGAGTGCGTCGAGAGCCCGATCAGCAGGTCGTCGCCGACGAGGCGCCTGGCCGCGGCGGCTTGGCCGTCGTCCTGGCCGAGGTGGACGCCGTCCGCCCCACACGCGATTGCCAGGTCGGGCCGGTCGTTCACCACGAAGAGCGCGTCGTACGCGTCGCACAGGCGCCGGAAAACGCGGCCGGCCCGCACGACGGCGTGATCGCCGGCCGCCTTCTCGCGCAGCTGCACCACGTCCACCCCAGCCTGGAGGGCCGGCCGCAGAAGCTCCTCGGGATCGCGCCCGCCCGGCTGCGCCTCGATCACCAGATAGAGGCGCGCCCGCTGCAGCCAGTCGCGCCGGCGGGCGGCGACGTCCTCGGTCATCCCGCTCTGAACTCCGCCGTCCCGCCGATGGGCGTGGAGGCTTCGGCGTGCAGCTTGCGCGGCATCCGGCCCGCCTCATAGGCGAGTCGGCCCGCCTCGATCGCGGAGCGCATCGCGGACGCCATCTTGACCGGATCGCGCGCGCGCGCGATCGCGCTCGCCATCAGCACGCCATCGCACCCCAGCTCCATTGCGATCGCGGCGTCGGAGGCGGTCCCGACGCCGGCGTCGCAGATCACCGGCACGCCGGCACGCTCCACGATGATCGACAGGTTGTAGGGGTTGCGGATTCCCATGCCGCTGCCAATGGGAGCCCCGAGCGGCATTACCGCTGCGCATCCCACCTCCTCGAGCCGGCGCGCGAGGATCGGGTCGTCGTTCGTGTAGGGCAGCACCACGAACCCGTCCGCGACCAGCGTCACGGCCGCGTCGAGCAGCTCCGTGGGATCGGGATAGAGCGTGCGATCGTCACCGATCACCTCGAGCTTGACCCAGTCGGTGTCGAACGCCTCGCGCGCAAGCCTCGCGGTCAGGACGGCGTCGTGCGCCGTGTAGCAGCCGGCCGTGTTCGGCAGCAGGAACCGCTCCGCCCGGCGCAGCGAGTCGATCACCGAGCCGGAAGCGTTCAGGTCGATCCGCCTCAGGGCGACGGTCACGATCTCCGCACCCGAAGCCTCGATCGCTTCCTCCATCGCGCGCAGGCTGCGGAAGCCCCCCGTTCCCATGATCAGCCGCGACCCCCATCGCCGCCCGCCGAGCTCGAATTCGCTCATTCAGGCCCCTCCCTGCATCGCCGCCAGCACTTCGACGGTCTGCCCCGGCTCGAGCGTGGTGTCGTGCCACTCGCTGCGCGGGATCACCTCAGCGTCGACAGCGACCGCCACGCCGCGCCCGCTCTCGAGGCCCGGCGCCTCGCGGGCCACCAGCTGCGCGATCGTGATCGCGTCCGGCAGGTCGCGTGTCTCACCGTTGACGAACAGCCTCATCGGGCCACCTCGGCCGTGGCAAACCGGCGTGGCGTGAAGCGGGCGACCGCGTCCGGCAGCTCTCCGTCCGCGACGAGACTCACGACGGCGTCCGCGGTGACGGGCGCGAGCAGCACTCCGTTCCGCCAGTGACCGGTCGCCCACACGAGCCCGGGAACGGTGCTCTCGCCGATCACAGGCTCGTTGTCGGGCGTCGCGGGCCGGTGTCCGGCGGCCGCGTGAAGGAGCTCGAGCTCCGCGATCCCCGGCAGCACCTCGTATCCGGCCCGCAGGAGGTCGAGCACCCCGCCCGCGGTAACGGCGGCATCGAATCCGCGTTCCTCGACCGTCGCGCCGACGATCAGCCGGCCGTCCGCGCGCGGCACCGCATAGACCTCGGGCGTGCGGACGATCCGCGTGCAGACCGGCCGCGCCCGGTCGCCTGCGAGCCTCAGGATCTGCCCCTTGACCGGCCGCACCGGAATGCGAGCGCCCGGTGGCACGGCGACTCCGCCGGCACGGGCGCCGGCCGCGAGCACGACCGTGCGGGCGCGCAGCGTGTCGCCCGAGTGGAGCTGGACGCCCGCGGTCTCGCCGCCTTCAACCGCAAGCGAGTCCACGCGAGTGTGTGCACGCACGCGTCCGCCGTTTCGCTCGAGGGCGGCCCGCAGGGCGCTCACGAGCAGCCGGGGCGAGACCTGGTGATCGCCGGGCGCGTCGATGCCGCCCGCGATCCGTGTCGAAAGCCCCGGTTCCATGGTCCGGCACTGGCGCGCGGAGAGCCACTGCGCCTGGAGCCCGAGTGACCGCTGCAGCTCGTGCAGGCGCGCGAGCTCCTCGGCCTGGTCACGGTCGACCGCCACATTCAACGTGCCGCTTCGCCGGTAGGCGGTCGCGATCCCGCTCTCGGTCTCGAGCTCAGCGACGAAGTCGGGATAGCGCCGCGCCGACGCCAGGTTCAGCTCGAGCAGGGCCTCCTCGCCGAAGTCGGCCTCGGTCACGGGCGCGAGCATCCCCGCGGCGACGCCCGTGGCCCCTTCGCCGGGCTCGCCCGCGTCGAGCACCACCGGCCGCAGCCCGCGCTGCGCGGCGCGCCAGGCGATCGCGAGGCCGATGACGCCGGCCCCCACAACGATCATGTCGTTGGGGGCGGCGGCCCTTGGGCCGACGCTCATACATGCCGCCGGCGAAGCCGGCTTTTCATTCTCTTCCGGTCGGGACATCCCACCTTCCTGCGCCGGCATTACCCGGATCAGGTTCGACGGTCGGCGGCGACCAGCCGCCCTCTCAGCCCGGTGAGCCGGGCTCCCGTTTGCGTCATCCAATACTAGATGGCGGTGCTCAAGCGAGCAGGAACTCGAGGAGCGCCTTCTGGGTGTGCAGCCGGTTCTCGGCCTGATCCCAGACCGCCGATCGCTCGCCGTACAGAACGCCCTCGGTGATCTCCTCACCGGGATGGGCGGGCAGGCAGTGCAGCGCGATTGCGTCCTCGCGGGCGCCGGCCAGTAGTTCCTCGTCGAGCCGGAACGGAACGAGCAGACGGCGGCGGCCGTCGGCTTCAGGCTCGTCGCCCATGCTCACCCACACGTCGGTGTAGACCGCGTGCGCGCCCGCCGCAGCCGCACGCGGGTCGTTGCCGACGCTCACAAGCTCACCGGCCTGCGCGACGATCGCGGCGTCCGGCTGGAACTCGAGCGGCGTCGCGACCGCCACCTCGATCCCGACGAGCGATCCGAGCAGCATCAGCGAGTGACAGACATTGTTGCCGTCGCCCACGTACGCGAGGCGCAGCCCCGCGAGCGACCCGAACCGCTCCTCGAGCGTCATCAGGTCGGCGAGCGCCTGGCACGGATGATGGAGCGGCGTAAGCGCATTGACGACCGGCACCTCCGCGTGGCGCGCGAGCTCCTCGATGGTCGCGTCGGAGCCCGGGCGCGCGACGATCGCGTCGACGTATCGGGACAGCACCAGCGCGGTGTCGCGCGCCGACTCGCCGCGCGCAAGCTGGAGCTCCTCGCTTCGCAGCACGACCGGCTTGCCACCCAGCTGCGCGATCCCCACCTCGAAGGAAGCCCGCGTGCGGGTCGACGGACGCGCGAGCAGGATTGCCACGCTCTTGTTCTCCAGGGGCCGCCCGTCGATGCCCAGGCGCTTCAGCTCGCGCGCGCGGCCGATCAGACTCTGCAGCTCCTCGCGCCTAAGCTCCCTGCCCGTGATGAAGTGGCGCGGCTCGTTCACATATGGATCCTAGATAACCCCTGATGGCGGACGTACGGGCGCTCACGTGGAACATCTTTCACGGCCGGGACCATCCGCCCGGCCGCGAGCTGTACACGTGGCGCGCGCGCTTCCTGAAGAGAACCGAGCAAAACGCGACCCACGCGCAGGTGAACCGCGGGCTTCTGGACGAGTTCGCGGAGGTGCTCGCGAGTGCCGAATGGTCGGTCTGCCTGCTGCAGGAGGTGCCGCCACCCTGGGGCCGCGCGCTCGCGGAGCGCTCCGGCGCCGACGCCGACGCCGTGCTCACCTCGAGGAACCAGCTGGCGCCAGTTCGGCGGGCACTGGCGAACTGGAACCCGGACCTGATGCAGTCCTGGGAGGGGGGGTCGAACGTGACGCTCGTGCAGCCACCGTGGCGCATCGCCGCACGCGACACGCTGCTGCTGAACCCATGGCCGCGGCGGGGCCTTCGCGAGCGGCGGCGCCTGTTGCTCACGGCGCTGACCTCGGGCCAGAACGAGCTCTGCGTCGGCAACCTCCACGCGACGGCCGGCGACCAGCACCAAGCGGAGGCGGATGTCCGCCGCGGGGCCGAGCACGCGATCTCGTTCGCCCACGGCCGGCCGCTGATCCTGGGTGGCGACTTCAATCTCCGCCCGCGCGCGACCACGATCTTCGACGAGCTCGAGCGCCGGTTCGGGCTCGCGCCTCCCACCGACGACGCGATCGACCACCTGCTCGCGCGCGGCATCGAGGTCGCGGAGCCGCCCTTCCCCTGGCCGCCCGAACGTCACGAGCTGCCGCTCGAATGGCCCGGATCAGCATCGGTTCGCCTGCGGCTGTCGGATCATTCGCCCGTGGAAGCGGCCTTCGACCTCAATTGAAGTTGGCAGAAGCCACTCATTCACGTAGCAAGGAGGGCCAAAGGCAGAAGTTGGTTATTCCGCGGTGCGGTAAGTTGGCTGCATGCCATCGGGCAGGAGAGGACGTCGCAGTGGTGTGGCCGCTGCCCGCGACCGACTCGTGCGCGGGATGCTCAGCCCACTCAACATGGTGGTGGTGTCGCGCAAGATGGTCGACGAGCTGTTCGACGACGCCGTTCGTCGCGGCCGTATGACTCGCTCGGACGCGCAGGAAATGGCCCAGAGCCTCTTGTCCCGCGGCGCCCGTGCGACCGACGACTTCCTGGCGGACCTCGAGCGCATGCTGGGCAACCGTGGCGACGCACTCGAACTGGCGGCCGAAGCCGACGACGGCCGTGGCTCGGCGCCGAGCCTCCCGATCGCCGGCTACGACGAGCTGTCCGCTCCCCAGGTGCAGGAAAGGCTCGACGGGCTCACCACCGCGGAGCTGCGGAAGCTGCGCGACTACGAGCAGCGGCACGCCAACCGCAAGACGGTGCTCGACCGGATCGAGCGACGCCTGCGCTGACAGGCGACGACCTCCCGGCGCTAGATAGTTGGCAGAAATCGTCCGGTAGTTGTCCTTGCTGCCATCGCCCGGACCGGCGATGATGGTGGCCATGACCTCCTCCGGTGACACTCGCCGCGTGGTACTCGTCGCGTTCGAAGGGCTCCAGGCGCTCGACCTGACGGGGCCCGCCGAGGTGTTCTCGATGGCGGCGCGCCTCACAGAAGGCGCTTACTCGATCGAGGTGGCGGCCGCCCAGCGAGGCGAGATCACAACCTCGAGCGGCCTGCACGTGCGCCCCGACCGGTCCCTCGCCGGCTGTCGCGGCCCGATCGACACGCTGATCGTGGTGGGTGGTCAAGGCGTCCCGGACGCGCTGCGCGAGGGAACCATCGTGCGCTGGCTCCAGCGCGCGGCCGGGCGCGCGCGCAGGGTCGCGTCGGTCTGCAACGGAGCCTTCGTCCTTGCCGCTGCGGGGCTCCTCGACGGCCGGCGCGCGACCACGCACTGGGCCGCCTGCGAAACGCTCCAGCACCGGCACCCGGAGGTGGATGTCGAGCCCGACGCGATCTTCGTCAAGGACGGGAGCTTCTACACGTCCGCCGGCGTCACCGCCGGCATGGACCTGAGCCTCGCGCTGGTCGAGGAGGATCTTGGTCGCCGCGCGGCGCTCGAGGTGGCCCGCTGGCTGGTGCTGTTCCTCAAACGGCCGGGCGGCCAGTCCCAGTTCAGCGCCCAGCTGTCCGCCCTGATCGCCGAGCGGGAGCCGCTGCGGGACCTCCAGGAATGGATCTCGGGCAACCTCGACGGCGACCTATCCGTGCCCGCCCTGGCTGAGCGGGCGTGCATGAGCCCGCGCAACTTCGCCCGCGCATTTCGCCGGGAGCTGGGCATGACACCGGCCGCTTATGTAGAGGCCGCACGGGTGGAGGCGGCGCGGGTCGCGCTTGACGGGACACGCGAACCGATCGAGTCGATCGCCCGGCGCTGCGGGTTCGGCACCGTCGAGACGATGCGGCGGGCGTTTCACCGAAGGCTCGGCGTCGGGCCTTCGAGCTACCGCGAACGCTTCCTCACGCTCACCCATAACCGCGAGGCTGCCTAGAAACTCATTCACGTAACAAGGTGGGCCAAAGGCAGAAGTTAGTCGTTCAAAGCCGAAGGCCACTCATTCACACAGCAAGGTGGGTCAAAGGCAGAAGTTGGTTATTCCTAGTAAGGAGGTCCGCATGGACATCGCGATACCGATCTACGACCGCTTCACGGCGCTGGACGCGGTCGGGCCCTACGAGGTGCTGTCCCGCCTCCCCGACGCGCGCGTCACGTTCGTCGCCGCGGACACCGGCCCGTACAAGACCGACAACGGCATGCTGACGATCGTGGCGGAGGCCCGCCTCGACGACCTCCCGCATCCCGAGGTGTTCGTAGTCCCGGGTGGACCGGGCACGCGGCCATTGATGAAGGACGAGCGCATGCTCGATTGGATCCGCACCGCGCACGAGACGTCCACCTACACGACCTCCGTCTGTACCGGCTCGCTGCTGTTGGGAGCGGCGGGCGTGCTGAACGGTCTCGAGGCAACGACCCACTGGCTTGAGCTCGAGACGCTCGACCAGCTGGGCGCCCGCTCCACCTCGAAGCGCGTGGTCGAGCAGGGCAAGGTGATCACAGCGGCCGGCGTATCGTCCGGGATCGACATGGCGCTGGTGCTCGCGAGCCGCATCGCCGGCGATCAGTTCGCCCAGGGCATCCAGCTGCTGATCGAGTACGACCCGCAGCCGCCATTCGACGCCGGCTCCAAGGAGAAGGCGCCGCCCGAGACGGTGCAGCTGATCGAGTCGCTCGCGCGGCAGCACCTCCAGGCGCTCGAGGGCGAGCCCAGTCCCGCGTAGACCTAGACCTCCTCGAGCATCACGCCGAAGTCAAGCTGCTCGTCCGTCACGCCGGCGAGCAGCTCGTCGGCGTCGAGGCGCTGCCCTTCGCGCCAGACCGAGCGCAATACGTCGCCGGCCTCTTTGTGCGCGAACCAGTCCTCGCCGAAACGCTCCCGCAACGCCCGGCGCAGGTGCGTTTCGAATGCCCACGCACGCAGGTAGTTGGCGACGTAAAAGCCGGGGTCGACATCGGAGAGGTAGGTGATGGACGGCCAGTCCACTCCGACTGCCTCACTCAGGTGGCCCGCATACAGCCCCGGCATCTCGCTGAGCGGCCGCCGGCCCGCATGGAGCTCCAGCTCGTAGCGAAGCTTGGCGGCGTAACGGCGCAGGAACACCAGCTTGCTCGCGCGCGCGAAGGCCAGGTAATCGTCCGCCTCCGCGACGCCCAGCACAGTCCGAAGCCAGGTGGTGTCCTCCGTCAGGTGCTCGAGCAGGAAGGCAAAGCCCTCCGTCACGGAATTGTCGCCCAGGTGACGGAACTCGAACGGAAGCGACGCGTCGACGTTGGCGTAGTGCTCGGTGTGGCCGCCCTCGTGGAACAGCGCGGCGAAGTCGTCGCGGCCGCCGGTCCGCGGAATCACCAGATAGACCTCCTGCGGCACCCGCACGGGTGAGCAGAACGCCCGCGGGCTCTTCTGGGGGCGCTGCTCGGTGTCCAGCCGCACGTTCGCCTGCCCGCGCAGGTCGATGCCCAGACCGGCGAGTGTCTCCTCGAACGCGGGCAGCAGCCGCTCCTCCGGAAAGTGCGCGTCGAACGACGGGGCGCGGAAGAAGTAGGGCAGGTCCGATCGCCGCAGCGAGTCGAAGCCGATGCCGATCAACTTCCGCAGCTGTGGCTCGAGCTCGCTCCGGTAGCCGGCGGCAGTGGCGTCGAGAAAGCGGCCGGTCTGCCGTTCCAGCGCGGCCAGGTCGACCGCCTTGAGCTCCTCGCACATCGCGCCGTAGCTCGGCCAGCCGAGTTCCACGGCCAGCTCGTGCGATCGCTTCGTGACCTCGACGTGGAGCGGATTCAGCTCGGTCTCGAGGATCGCGAGCCGCGCCTCCTCGATCGTCGCGCGGCGTTCTGCGTCGGGTTCGTTGGCCTGTGAGATCGAGGCCTGCCGGTAGGGCTCGCGCTGCCCGTTGACCTCGATCTCGAGCGCGGCCTCGCGCTCCGCGAGCGCGGTTTCCTGGGCCTTCGTGGCTTCGCCCATGAAGCCGCCGACCGCCAGCTCGAGCAGGTAGCGGGCGCGGCGCTCCGCGTCCCCGGCCTCCGCTTCGGACAGCCGCTCGCGTAGCTCCTCGACGGCGGACCTGGAGAAGAGCCCACGGTGGCGGTCGTAGATCGGGCCGATCTCCAGCTCACCCTTGTGGCCCGCGAAGTGCAGGTAGTACTCGCGGTCCATCGAGCCGACGAAGGTCTCGGCTTCGACGGCATAGGCTTGCAGGTCGAGCGCCAAGGGCATGCCAGGATACGGACCATGGCGACTAATGCCACGCAGGCAGCCAGACCGCGCCGTGGAGAGGCGCTCGAGCTTCGAATCGATGGCGTCGCGCAGGGTGGCGCGGGTGTCGCGCGCGCCGACGGCTTCGTGGTGTTCGTGGCGGGCGCATTCCCGGGCGACATCGTGCGCGCCGAGATCACGAAGGCCAAGCGGAACTACGCTGACGCCCGCGTGGTCGAGCTGCTGGAGCCCAGCGCGGACCGCGTTCCGACGCGGTGCGACCACGAGGGGGGTGAGTGCTCGGGCTCGCCGTGGCAGGCCCTGCGCTACGACCTGCAGGCCCAGCGCAAGCACGAGCTCCTCGGCGATGCGCTGCGCCGCCTCGGCGGTCTCGACGAATTCGAGCTGGAACCGTTCGTGCCCGCCGATCCGATCTGGCGCTACCGCAACAAGATGGAATATTCATTTGGCACAAACCGGGACGGCGACGTCGTCCTCGGGTTCCACTCGCGCGGGCGCTTCGACCGGATCGACGACGCCCGTGATTGCGTGCTCGCCTCCGAGCGCTCCAACGCCGTTCGCAATTTCGTGCGCGACTGGTGCCGCGCGCAAGGGCTTCCCGCCTACGACAGGCGCACGCACACGGGCCTCCTGCGGAACCTCATCATCCGGGAGGGGCGCGGCACCGGCGATCTGCAGGTGCGCGTCGTCGCCAGTGACGGCGAGCTCGATGCGGACGCGCTCGCCGCTGCGCTGCACGACCGGTTTCCCGAGGCGAGCCTGCTGATGACCCGCACCGACGCGCTGGCCGAGGTGACCCAGGCCGGCGAGACGTCGGTCGTATCGGGCGCCGAGCAGATCGAGGAGGAGCTTGCGGGACTGCGCTTCCGCGTCTCGCCGGAGGCGTTCTTCCAGACCAACACGGAGATGGCGGAGCGGCTCTACGGGGTCGCCGCGGAGTACGCCGGCCTACGGGGGACCGAGCGGGTTTTCGATCTCTACTGCGGGATCGGCACGCTCACGCTCGCCCTGGCCCTGCGCGCCGGAGAGGTGTTCGGCGTGGACATCGTCGAGAGCGCGATCGCCGACGCGATCGGCAACGCCCAGCTCAACGAGATCGAAAACGCCCGCTTCTTCGCCGGCGACGCCCGGCACGCGATCCGGCCCCTGCACGAGCGCGCGCCGCGTCCCGACGTAGTCGTGGTCGACCCGCCGCGGGCGGGTCTCTCGAAGAAGGTCGTGCGGCGACTGCTCGAGCTACGCGCGCGGCGGATCGTGTACGTGTCGTGCAACGGGACGACCCTTGCCCCGAATGCCCGCCAGATCGTGGACGAGGGGTACCGGCTCGTTAAGGTGCGCGGCGTGGACATGTTCCCTCATACGCCGCATCTCGAGTGCGTGGCGCTGCTCGAGCGAACGGATGCCTGAGACCGAGCGCGGGCTCGGCGTTGCGGCCGGGCTCGACGCCGAGGTGGCGGCTCAGCTGGCGCGGCGCTGCGAAGGGTACGGCTACCGGTCGATGTGGTCGAACGACCACCCCGGCGCAAGCGGACTGGAGACGGTGGCCTTCTTCCACGAGTCCGCGCCAACGCTCGACGTGGGCGTCGCGGTGCTCCCTCTCGACAGGCACTCGCCGGAGGAGATCGCCGCGACAGCGGACGAGCAGGGACTGGACCCAGGCCGGCTCTGGGTGGGAATCGGGGCTGGATTCACGAAGCGGCCGCTGCAGGTCGTGCGCGACGGCCTGTCCGAGCTGCAGGCGGTCCTGCCGGCGCCGGTGCGGGTGGCAGTCGCGGCGATGGGTCCCAACATGTTGGCGCTGGTGGGCGCCGAAGCCGACGGAGTGTTCCTCAACTGGCCCACACCGGAATGGGCGGCCTGGGCGCGCGAGCGCGTATACGAAGCTGCCCGCGAGGCCGGTCGCAAGATGATGCCGACGATCTTCGCCTACGTGCGCGTGGCCGTCGGCGAAGGCGCCGCTGAGCGGTTGCTCAAGGAAGAGTCCTTCTACCGGCAGCTGCACCAGGGCTACATCCGTCACTTCGAGGCGATCGACGCGGAGCCGGGCACGGTCGGCATCGCCGCTCGCGATCCGGGCATGGTGCCGGAGCTGCTCGCGCCCCACGAGCAGGCGGTCGACCACGTGGTCGTGCGCGCGCTCGCGAGCGCCAACGTCGACGCGCTGGGAGCGGTCGCGGAAGCGGCCGCGCCGAAGTCCTAAGCCTCGTCCGAGAACTCGTCGCCGACCGGCACCTGCTCCGCCGCGCAGCGAGAGCAGAGAAAGACGTCCGACTCGCTCTCGAGCGCCGCCTGCAGCTCGGCAGCAGTGAGCCGGGTCCCGCAGGACTGGCACTGCTGCTGCAGCGGCTCGACGCCTTCGCGCTCTTCGAGATCCATGGCCGCAGTCTAGCCTCGCCGTCGCGTCTCGCAACCTCCTAGGATCGCCGCGTGACCACGGCCCGGAACACGATCGCGGACCGCCTTCGCTGGCAGGCGGGCTGGTGCGACAAGCTGGGCTCCCCGCTCTACACCGCGATACTCGAGGCGGCCGCGGATGACGTCGAGCGCGGCGGCCCCTCGTGGAAGCTGCTGGAGGGACGAGAGCGCGAGCCCGCGCGCTCGTTCCTCGCGCTCCGCCTCACGGGCGCGGTGCACCGGCTCGTGCACATGGGCCGCCTGCCCGAGCTCGCCGCGCTCTATCCCTCGACCGGCGGCGAGGTGGACCTGGAGCTTGCGCCCAGGCGCTTCATCGAGGCGCTGTCGGACCACGCGGACGAGGTCCGCGAGCATCTCGACCGGCCCGTCCAGACGAACGAGGTCGGCAGATGCGCCGGCTTGATCGGCGGGTTCCTGCTGGTCGCGCGCGAGACCGGACTTCCGATCACCGCGCTCGAGGTCGGTGCCAGCGCCGGCCTCAACCTGCGCTTCGACCGCTACCGGTACTCGTCGGGCGGCGCGGCTTGGGGCGACGCCTCATCCGCCGTCCGATTCGACGATGTCTTCGAATCGGGAGCTCCCCCGCTCGATGCGAGCCTGGAGGTCGCGGAGCGCAGAGGCTGTGACGCGCACCCGCTCGACCCGCGTTCGGAGGAGGACCGCCTGACGCTCCTGTCCTACGTGTGGCCGGACCAGACTCACCGGTTCGGGCAGTTGCGCGCGGCGCTCGAGATCGCGGCGCGTGACGATGTCGTGGTCGAGGAGGCGCAAGCGTCCGCCTGGGCGGAGGGCGTGCTGGCGGAAGCGAGGCCCGGCGCCGCAACGGTGCTCTTCCACTCGATCGTCGTGCAGTACCTCACTCCGGAGGAAGGCACCGCTCTCCATGACGCGATCACAGCGGCCGGCCGCCGGGCCACCCCCGAGGCGCCGTTCGCGTGGCTCTTCCTCGAGCCCGGCGAGGGTGACCTGGCCGCGGTCCGGCTCACCCTCTGGCCCGGCGGCGAAGAGCGCCTGCTGGCCCGCACCGGATTCCACTCGAGCCCGGTCACCTGGCTTTATCCGGACCGCCGCGCCTCCACGTAGATCGACTGCGTGGCGCGGCCGGGCAGGTCGAGCGCCGCCACCTCCGGCACCTCGCCCGTCCCGACGGTCCGCTCCACGACCGAGTCCGGATCGAAGCCCGCGCTCACGAGCGCATGCCGCAGCTCGTCGAAGTCATAGATCCAGCGGTGCTGCCAGCCGTAGAAGATGTCGTTCACCATCCAGCCACGACGGTCGGGCACCTCCCTGTCCTGAAAGCGCCGCGTGCGCGCCAGCTCCGCGCGGTTCAGCTCGAAGAACGGGTCGTCAGGGTTCGCATAGGCGCGCAGGAAGATCGCCAGGTTCGGCGTCGTGACGCGCACGAGGCCGCCCGGGCGCAGCATCCGGTGCACCTCCGTGAGCCATGCGATCGCATCGCTCGGCGACACGTGCTCGATGAAGTGCTCCGAATAGGCCCAGTCGAAGCTCTCCCCCTCGACAGGATATGGCTCGGTCGCGTCGTGGCGTAGGAAATAGAGCTCGCCGTCGACACGTGAGAGCCGGTCGAGCTCGGACTCGGCCCCGTCGCGCTCCTGGATCCTCACGAGATCGGTGTTGAGCCATCGGCGCTCGAGGCCCCGGCCGCAGCCGCAGTTGATCCCCCGTAGGCCGAGTCCCTCGATCAGCTCACGCGTGAACGGCGGCTCGTCGGGGAGCGTCTCGACCTGCTGAAACCAGCGCGGGCTCAATACGGCGGTTGATCGGCGTACCACTCGCCGAGCGGACGCAACGCCCGCCAGAACGCCTGCTTGGCCGTCTGCTCGTCGAGCGACGCGTCGATGTCCGGCACGTACATTGCATCGACGGTGGGCGTCAACTGCTGCACCTCGCCCAGCTTCGGCTCGAGCGCCGCCGCCAGCGGCAACTCGAGGCGGTTCAGGGTTGCAAGCGCCCGCTCACCCATCACCACCACGATCCGGGGCTGCACGACCGCGACCTCCTCGACCAGCCGCGCCACGCACTCCTCGGCGGCCTGCTCGGGGTCCGCTATCGGGCACTTCACGCAGAGGGTGCCGTAGACCGTGAGCGGATCGATGCCGAGCCGCTTGAAGCTCTTCATCAGCGCGCCGCCGCTGCGTCCGTAGAACGCGACGCCCTCCTCGATCTCCGAGGACGTGGGCGCGTACTTCAGGAGGAAGATGTCCGCCTGCGGATGGCCGGAGCCGAGCACGGGCATGAGGCTGCCGCGCGGACAGTAGGGGCAGTCCTGGAGATCGTGCGTGAGGCGGTTGAGCTCACGAATCGCACGCTCCAGATACTTCTCTCGTATCTCGTCATCCGTCGCCGGCATCCGCTGCACCGATTTAGACGGGACGCTGTCTTGTCCTTTCCGCTGCATCAAACGTTGCCCTCTACGCCCGAGAGTGGGGCCATACCCAACACTATGATGGCTGCGTGAAGCCGTATCTGTCCGCCTGCGCGATGTACCTGAACGAGTCGGCCTACCTGCGGGAGTGGATCGAGTTCCACCGCCTCGTCGGCGTCGAGCGCTTTTTCCTCTACGACCACGAGAGCACGGACTCGAGCCGCGACGTGCTCGCGCCGTACATCGAGGACGGCACCGTCGTCGTGCACGACTGGCCCGTGTATCCGGGACAGATCGAGGCCTTCAACGATTGCATCGAGCGGCACCGCGAGGAATCGCGCTGGATCGCCTTCATGGACATCGACGAGTTCCTGTTCTCGCCCACCGGCCGGCCGCTGCCGGAGCTGCTGGTGGAGTACGAGCAGTACCCCGGTCTGGTGGTGAGCTGGGCGATGTTCGGGACGTCCGGCCACATGACCAAGCCGCCCGGGCTGGTGATCGAGAACTACCTGCACCGCAAGGAGTATCCCGAGGGCGTCATGGAGCACATCAAGAGCATCGTGCACCCCCCGCGCGTCGAGACCTGCCCGAGCGGGCACTGCTTCTTCTACCGCGACGGATTCGCGGCGGACGAGAAGCACCTCGTGCACGACAAGAAGCCGTGGGGCCTCTTCCAGCCCGCCACGTTCGAGAAGTTCCGGATCAACCACTACTGCCGGCGCTCGTGGGAGGAGTACCAGCGCAAGCTGTCCCGGCCGCGCGCGGACACGGGCACGTTCCGGGAGGACGACGAGCGCACGCGCGAGCGGCGCGAGCGCAAGCTGAATGCCGTCTACGACGACACGATCACGATGTACCTGCCGAGGCTGCGCGAGCGAATCGCGGCCGTCGAAGACGGGCTCAAGCCGTCCGCCGGCGCGGGCGCACCTTCGTCTGCACGAACTTGAGCGACTGCAGATAGATCAGGCTCTTGCGCTTGTGCAGGATGTCGGCGTCCCGCAGGCTCTCCAGGAACTCCTCAGGGCCGTCGAAGTCCCGCATCCGGATCTTCACCGTGCCCAGTCCCTGGGTCACATGACTGTCTGAGCCGGCGCCTGCGACGACCCGGTACTTGGCGGCAAACCGGCGCGCCTCCTCGTTGAAGCCCGGCACCGCAACGCGCGCATTGAAGACCTCGAGCACGTCGATGTCCTCCACCACCTTCAGCAGGTGCTCGTAGTCCGGGACCGCGTGCAGCCGGTCGAACGGGTGCGGGACATAGGCGAGGCCTCCCTGGGCATGGATCTCGTCGATCGTCTCCTTCAGCGACATGCCGCGCGGGATCTTTCTGTCGATGAAGAGGCCGATCACCTCGCCCTCGTGCGCGGTCTTGACCTCCTCCGACACGATCACCTTGATGCCGTTCGCCTGCGCGCGAGCCTCGTGTGCGCCGGAGATCTCGTTGTGGTCGGTGATCGCGATCGCGCCCAGGCCCCGCCGCTTGGCCGTATCGAGCAGCACCTCGACGGGCGTCGCGCAGTCGGGCGAATGGTCGGTGTGCATGTGAAGGTCGCAATGGATGAAGCCGCGGCGACTGAGCCGGCGCGCGATCGCTTCGCGGTTTGCAGGCGGACGGTGGCGGCGCCCGACGACGGTCGCGTAGACCTGCTCGACGCGGGTCGCGACGTGATCCCAGGAGAGCTCCGGACGCCGGCTCAAGCACCTCGTGCGGAACGACTCACGCAGCTGCGCGTCCCCGACCAGGCGGCGAAGCTGCGCGCACAGGACCTCGGCGTCGCCGGGCTCGAACAGGAGGCCGTCCTCGCCGTCGCGCAGGGTTTCCTCGTAGACGGGGATCCTGGAGGCGACCGGCACGGCGCCCGCCGCGACCGCCTTCAGCACCGTGAGCGAGGCCGGGGCGAGGCCGGACGAAGCGGCGCAGAAGATGTCCGCCCGGCCGAGCAGCTCACCAAGCCCGAGCACACGCTCGTTCACGAACATGAGGCGCTCCCGAAGGGCGCGGCTCACCCGCGGCAGCGGCTCCGCGGATCGCGGAGACCACACCGTCGCACGCCAATCGAGATCCGTGGGGAGTCGCCTTAATGCGCGCAGGAACAGACGCAGGGACTGGCGCTCCTCGTCGGCTGCGAACGCGATCTCGACCGTGTCCTCCGCGCGGCGTCCGGGCGCATAGCGGTCGAGATCGGCGCCGCGCCCGATCAGCTCGTAATCGCCGGGGAAGAAGCTCGAGACGAGGCCGCGCGTCACGTCGAATGTGGCCGTTCGCGCATCGAGGCGGCCGAAGAACAGCTCGATGAAGCGCCGCGCAACCTGAGTCGAGAGCACCCGCTCCGTCGGCGAATGGAACGTCCCCACATTCAGCGCGAGCGAGTGGCGAAGCGCGGTGGCAGATGCGCTCGGCGCGAAAGGCTCGTGGACGTGCAGAACGTCCACCGGCAACCTCGCCAGCAGTTGCTCGATCGTACGGGCGCCGTCCAGTGGCAGGGACACGATCCCGCCCCGGCGGGCCGGCGGCACGGGCACGCTCTGACCGACCGCGATCACTCGTGCCGAGCCCTCGCGGAAGAGCGACTCCGGGCGGTCGGCAGCGGACCGGATCAGCCGCCGCGACTCCCGCACGAGTGTCCGCGAGGCGGACGGCGCGAGCACCAGCACCCGGTGGCCCCGGGCGGACAGGCGGTCGGAGAGCTCCTCGACGTACTCGTTCACCTCGCGCCGGGACTCCCACGGGAAGGGAGTGACCTGCGCGATCCTCAGTGGGGGTTGCTGTCCGGCGCCCGTCACGCGGGCAACCTACACAGCTGCCGCTACTTGGTGGCGGCCTTCTCCCCTGTGGCCTTCTTCGCGCCGCCGGGCCGTTTCAGCGCGTGCTTGCGGATGAACTCCTCCGTGTCGTCGTGCGCGATCGGGTCCGGCACCTGCTCCGGCGGGGACTTCATGAGGTACGAGCTGGGCCCCTTCAGGGCCCCGCCGACGCCCTTGTTGAGCGCCAGTTTGCACATGCGCACCGCGTCGATCACGATGCCGGCGGAGTTCGGCGAGTCCCATACCTCGAGCTTCAGCTCCATGTTCAGCGGCACGCCGCCGAACGACTCGCCCTCGATCCGGATGTGC
>Ga0075424_100001535_pt1 | contig 20394 bp, 28 predicted proteins | sample SoiMethybrSBSTD3_FD_75301 | JGI IMG/M metagenome (GOLD analysis project Ga0075424, IMG submission 75301) | Bulk soil microbial communities from a Populus tree surrounding site in Tennessee, USA - Soil MetaG P. TD hybrid SBSTD3 | ecosystem: Environmental > Terrestrial > Soil > Tree plantation... | reverse complement strand
CTCGACAAGTACGTGTTCCAGCGCGACGCCTACCTGCAGCGCCGGCGCAACCAGGTTTACGATGGCAACCCGCCGCGCGAGCCCCGCGAGCGCTACGACACGCCGGACAAGGAGCCGGACAAGGAGCCTGACAAGGAACCTGCAAAGGAGCCTGGGAAGGAGCCGGCGAAAGCGCAGTAAACCCTGGAGCCGCTGGAACGTTAATAACCCCATGAAAACAATCCTTAGCATGATTCTCGGCAGCGTCCTGGGAGGGTTCGTGGCGAGCGCGCAGGCGCAGGAGGTGCCGCCCGACGTGCTGGTGAAGAACGTCACCACCGAGGTGGTGGAGCTCATCACCAAGGACAAGGAAATCCGCTCCGGCAACCGCACGAAGCTGATCCAGGTGATCGAGGCCAAGGTGCTGCCGCACTTCAACTTCGCCTCCATGACCGCGCTTGCCATGGGGCAGAACTGGAGCAAGGCCACGCCGGAGCAGAAGAAGCGCCTGGTCGAGGAGTTCAAGACGCTGCTGGTGCGCACCTACGCCAGCGCGCTCTCCGCCTACAGCGAGCAGCGCTTCGACTTCCGGCCGCTGCGCGCGCGACCGACCGACACGGACGTGGTCGTGAACGTGCGCGTGATCCAGTCCGGCGCGCAGCCGGTGCCGATCGACTACAGCATGGAGAAGACCGCCGCCGGCTGGAAGGTCTACGACGTGATGGTCGGCGGCGTGAGCCTGGTCGCCAACTATCGGACCGAGTTCAACTCCACCGTGCGCGACGTGGGCATCGAGGGCCTGATCAGGAACCTCCAGGCCAAGAACCGCTCGCTCGAGGCGCCGCCGCCCGCGGAGAAGAAGTGATCCGCCGCGAGAGCGGGCGCATCGTGGTGAGCGGCCCGGTCACGCTTGCCAACGTGGCTGCGGTGCTCGAGGAGGCGCGGCGCCACCTGGAAGAGGGCGTGGGCACCGTGGACCTCGGCGAAGTGACCGAGATGGACTCGTCGCTGCTCGCCGCGGTCGTCGCCTGGCTGCGCGACGCCCGCCGCGCCGGACGCGAGCTCGCGTTCGCCAACATTCCCGAATCGGTGCGCACCATCGCGCGCCTGTACGGCGTGGACGAGCTCATTCCCGCAGCGCCCCGCTGAAAGCCATCGAGGTTACGAACCTGGAGAAGCGCTTCGGCGCGCTGCGGGCGCTCGCCGGCGTGAGCCTCGCCGTCGAGGAGGGCGAGTTCTTCGGGTTGCTCGGGCCCAACGGCGCCGGCAAGACGACGCTGATCAACGTGATCGCCGGCCTCGCCCGCGCCGACTCCGGTGGCGCGCGCATCCTGGGCGCCGACGTGGCGCGGGATTATCGCCGCGCCCGGCGCCTGCTCGGCGTGGTGCCGCAGGAGCTGGTGTTCGATCCTTTCTTCACCGTGCGCGAGACGCTGCGGCTGCAATCGGGCTACTTCGGCATCCGCCGCAACGACGACTGGATCGACGAAGTGATGCAGCACCTCGATCTCGCCGCCAAGGCCGACGTCAACATGCGTGCGCTGTCGGGCGGCATGAAGCGGCGCGTGCTGGTGGCGCAGGCGCTCGTGCACAAGCCGCCGGTGATCATGCTCGACGAGCCCACCGCGGGGGTCGACGTCGAGCTGCGCCAGGGCCTGTGGCAGTTCGTGCGCCGCCTCAACCGCGACGGCCACACCATCGTGCTCACCACCCACTACCTGGAGGAGGCCGAGACCCACTGCAACCGCATCGCCATGCTGAAGGCCGGCCGCATCGTGGCGCTCGACTCCACCCGCAACCTGCTCGAGTCGTTCTCGGGGCTGGAGCTGCGCCTGCGGCTGGACCGCGACGCTTTGCCGCAGCCTTTTCCCGGGCGCGTGGTCTCGAGCGAGGGCGGGCTTTTCGTCCTGCGCCTCGCCCATTACGGCGAGTTGGAGGACGGGCTTGCGCGCTTGCGCGAGGCCGGTATGAAGGTCATCGAGATGGAGCTCCAGCCGCCCGATCTCGAGGACGTATTCTTGCGCCTCACGGGAAAATGACGGGTTTTCAAACGCTCTTCCAGAAGGAGCTGCTGCGCTTCTGGAAGGTCGCGGTGCAGACCGTGGCGGCTCCGGTTCTCACGGCGGTGCTCTACCTCGTCGTATTCTCCTATGCGCTGCAAGGCCGCGTGCGCGTCTACGACAGCGTCCCGTACACCGATTTTTTGGTGCCCGGACTCGTGATGATGAGCGTGCTCCAGAACGCGTTCGCCAACAGTTCCTCGAGCCTGGTGCAGTCCAAGATCACGGGCAACATCGTGTTTGTCCTGCTCGCGCCGATTTCCTACCTCGAGTTCTTCGCCGCCTACGTGCTGGCCTCGATCGTGCGCGGGCTGACGGTCGGGCTCGGCGTGCTCGTTGCGACGGTGTGGTTCGTGGAGCTGCGGCTGCATGCGCCGCTATGGGCGCTGGCGTTCGCGCTGCTCGGCGCGGGACTGCTCGGCGCGCTGGGCTTGCTGGCGGGGATCCTGTCCGAGAAGATCGACCAGATGGCGGCGTTCCAGAACTTCGTCATCATGCCGCTCACCTTCCTCTCGGGCGTGTTCTACTCGATCCACTCGCTGCCCGCGTTTTGGCTGAAGTTGTCGCATGCCAACCCTTTTTTCTACATGATCGACGGCTTCCGCTATGGTTTCTTCGGTCTGTCGGACGTGGCGCCGGCGGCGAGCCTGGCGGTGGTCAGCGCGAGCCTGGTTGCCGTATCTTTCGCCTGTCTCGCCCTCCTGAAATCGGGCTACAAGCTGAGGCATTGAGATGGTGACGCCAGAAAGCGTGAAGCAGGGGATCCAGAACGGGCTCGCCTGCGAGCACGTGGAAGTGATCGGCGATGGGCAGCACTTCCAGGCGCTCATCGTCTCCGCGCAGTTCGCCGGCAGGAGCCGCATCCAGCGCCACCAGCTGGTCTATGCGGCGCTCGGCGAGCGCATGCGCGAGGAAATCCACGCCCTCTCCATGCAAACCGTCACGCCGGATGAATGGCAGAAGACCAGAACTGCGCCATGAAAAGCGCATTTTTGTGCCGTACAACGTGCTAGGTCATGGATAAGCTCAGGATCAGCGGCGGCGGCCCGCTCGATGGCGAGGTCACGGTATCCGGCGCGAAGAACGCCGCGTTGCCCATCATGTGCGCGGCGCTGCTGACGCCGAAGCCGCTCGCGCTCTCCAACGTGCCCCGGCTGATGGACGTGTCCACCATGGCGAAGCTCATGGGGAGGATGGGGGTTGCGGTCGAGCGCAGCGGCGACTCGATGCAGCTCAGCGCGGCAAAAATCGAGGATCCCACCGCGCCTTATGAGCTGGTGAGGACGATGCGCGCCTCGGTGCTGGTGCTCGGCCCGCTGCTTGCGCGCTGCGGACGCGCCAAGGTGTCGCTGCCGGGCGGCTGCGCCATCGGACTGCGTCCGGTCGACCAGCACGTGAAGGGACTCCAGGCCATGGGCGCGTCGATCGCGATCGAGCACGGCTACATGCACGCCGAGGCAGCGAGCGGCGACCGCGGCCTCCGGGGCGCGCGCATCGTCATGGATCTCGTTACCGTGACCGGGACCGAGAACCTGATGATGGCGGCGACCCTGGCCGAGGGCACCACGCTGATCGAGAACGCCGCGCGCGAGCCCGAAGTGGTCGACCTCGCGAAATGCCTGACGGCGATGGGCGCGAAGATCGAAGGCGCAGGCACCCCGGTCATCCGCGTTGAGGGCGTACCCGCGCTCGGCGGCGCGGCTCACGCGGTGATGCCCGACCGCATCGAGACCGGGACCTATCTCGCCGCCGCAGCGGCCGCCGGCGGGCGCGTGCGGCTGAGGCAGGTCGCGCCCGCCACCCTGGACGCCACGCTCGAGAAGCTGGGCGAAGCCGGCGCGCGCATCGCCACCGGACCGAGCTGGATCGAGATCGAAATGGCCGGGCGGCCGAACGCCGTCAGCGTGCGCACGGCCCCGTATCCGGGGTTCGCGACGGACATGCAGGCGCAGTTCATGGCGCTGGCGAGCGTCGCGCGCGGCACCGCGATCATCACGGAAACCATCTTCGAGAATCGCTTCATGCACGCGCTGGAGATGCAGCGGCTCGGCGCGGACATCGCGATCCAGGGAAATGCCGCGGTGGTCACGGGAGTGGAGCGCCTTCAAGGCGCCGCGGTCATGGCGACCGACCTGCGCGCATCGGCGGGCTTGGTCATCGCCGGCCTGGTCGCGGAAGGCCAGACGCTGATCGACCGCATCTACCACCTCGACCGCGGCTACGAAGCGCTCGAGAAGAAGCTCGGGGCGCTGGGGGCCAAGGTCGAGCGAATAAAGTAGCTATCTCCCTGTTCCGGCGGTAAAATCTCGCCCTTTTTGCCATGGCCGAGATCGCGATCGCGTTGTCCAAGGGGCGGATCTTCGACGAGACCGCGCCGCTCCTCGCGCGCGTGGGCATCGCACCGAAGCAGAACGGCGAGAGCTCGCGCAAGCTGATCCTCGAGACAGACCGCCCCGACGTTCGCCTCATTGTCGTGCGCGCGACCGACACGCCCACTTACGTCCAGCACGGCGGCGCCGACCTGGGCATCGCCGGGCGCGATGTGCTGGTGGAGCACGGCGGCGAAGGCCTCTATCAGCCCGTGGACCTGGGCATCGCCGTCTGCCGCATGATGGTGGCGGTGAAAAAAGGGTTCGACTACGAAGGCGCGGTGCGCAAGGGGGCGCGGCTGCGGGTCGCGACCAAGTACGTGAACACCACGCGGGAGCATTTCGCCGCGAAGGGCGTTCACGTGGATCTGATCCGGTTGTACGGATCGATGGAGCTCGCGCCGCTCGTGGGCCTCGCCGACGCGATCGTCGACCTCGTCTCCACCGGGCACACGCTGAAGGCGAACGACCTTGTGGCGGTCGAGGAAATCATGCCGGTGTCGGCGCGCCTCATCGTGAACCAGGCTGCGCTCAAGACGAAACGCGCCAGCCTGCAGCCGCTGATCGAAGCGTTCGCGAAGGCGGCGAAATGAAGCTGCGCCGGCTTTCAACCCGGGCCGCCGGCTTCGACGCCGAGCTCGACGCGCTCACCCGCTACGAGGCGGCGCAGGAGGGCGGAGTCGAGGCCGCGGTGCGCTCGATCATCGCGGACGTCCGCGCGCGGGGGGACGTTGCAGTCCTCGAGTATGCGCGGCGCTTTGATAAGGTGAGCGCTAGCTCTCTTTCGGAGCTCGAAGTCCCGAAGGAAAGGCTGAGCCAGGCGGCCAGCACCGTTTCCCAGCCGCAACTCGAAGCGCTCCGGCTGGCCCACCAGCGCATCCGCGCCTTCCACCAAAGGCAACTGCAGGAGTCCTGGGACTACACCGAGCCCGACGGCACCCGTCTCGGCCAGCGCGTCACGCCGCTCGAGCGCGTGGGCGTGTACGTGCCAGGGGGCAAGGCGGCGTACCCGTCGTCGGTGTTGATGAACGCGGTTCCGGCCAAGGTCGCGGGGGTCCGCAGCCTTGTCATGGTGAGCCCCAACCCGAATCCGCTGGTGCTCGCCGCCGCGGAAATTTCGGGCGTGGACCGGATCATCGCGGTCGGCGGTGCGCAGGCCATCGCGGCCCTCGCCTACGGCACCGCGTCGCTGCCGCGTGTGGACAAGATCGTCGGCCCGGGGAACGTCTACGTCGCCGAGGCGAAGCGCCAGGTGTTCGGCCAGGTCGGCATCGACATGCTCGCGGGCCCTTCCGAGATCCTGGTGATCGGCGACGGCAGCGCGCCGGCGGAGTGGGTGGCGATGGATCTTTTTTCCCAGGCGGAGCACGACGAGTCGGCCCAGGCGATCCTGCTCTCGCCCGACGTGCGCTACCTGAATGCGGTCCAGTCGGCGATCGAGCGCCTGCTTCCCGGGATGCCCCGGCGCGACACCATTGCCGCTTCCCTTGCGGCGCGCGGCGCGCTCATCGAGACGCGCGACCTCGACGAGGCCTGCGCAGTCGCGAACCGCATCGCGCCCGAGCACCTCGAGCTTTCGGTGGAGACGCCGGAGTCCTGGCTGCCCAAGCTCGTCAACGCGGGTGCGGTGTTCCTCGGGCGCTGGAGCTCCGAAGCGATCGGCGATTACTGCGCCGGGCCAAACCACGTGCTGCCTACGGCGGGGAGCGCGCGCTTCTCCTCGCCCCTCGGCGTCTACGACTTTCAGAAGCGGACCAGCATCATTGCGGTTTCCGAGAGCAGCGCTCAAACCTTGGGGACCATTGCGTCGGTTCTTGCGCAGGGCGAGGGCCTGGCGGCTCACGCGCGCTCGGCCGAGATGCGGTTCAGGAAATGACGCCCGGAAAGCTCATCCGGCCCGAAATCCTGGCGCTCAGCGCCTACCACGTCGCGGAAGCCGACGGCATGGTGAAGCTCGACGCCATGGAGAATCCCTATCCGCTGCCCGAGCGGCTACGCCGCGAGCTCGGCGAAGTCCTCGCGCGCGTCGATCTCAACCGCTATCCGGAGCCCACGGGAAGGAAGCTGCGCGAGCTCCTCGCACGCAAGATGGAGGTTCCGCCGGGCATGGAGCTCCTGCTCGGCAACGGCTCCGACGACCTGATCCAGATGGTATCGCTCGCGCTGGCCCGACCAGGGGCGGTCGCGATGTATCCGGCGCCGACGTTCGTCATGTACTCGCTCAACGCCCTCTTTACCGGCATGAAGGGCGTCGGCGTGCCGCTGCGCCCCGACTTTTCGCTCGACGCCGACGCTTTCATCGAGCGCATGCGCGCGGAGAGCCCGGCCCTGGTGTTCATCGCTTATCCCAACAATCCCACCGGGGTCCTCTACCCCGAGCAACAGGTTGTCGAAGTCATCAACGCCTGTCGGGGGCTCGTGGTGGTGGACGAGGCCTACCACGTATTCGCGCGCAGGACCTTCATGCCGCGGCTCGCAGAATTCCCGAACCTCGTGGTGGTGCGCACCGTGTCGAAGCTCGGCCTGGCCGGGATCCGGCTCGGCTACATGGCCGGGCGGCCCGAGTGGATCCGGGAATTCAACAAGGTACGCCAGGCCTACAACGTGAACGTGCTCACGCAGGCCGCGGCGCTCTTCGTGCTGGAGCGCCTGGACGTGCTGGAGGAGCAGGCGGCGCGCATCCGCGCCGATCGCGCGCTGCTCGGCGAGGCGATCGCCGCCTTGCCCGGAACGCGGGTGTTTCCCTCGGAGGCGAATTTCTTCCTTGTGCGTGTGCGGGACGCGGACGCAACCTATGACGCGCTCAAGCGCCAGGGCGTGCTGGTGCGGAATCTCCACCCGGGGCTCGACAATTGCTTGCGCATCAACGTCGGCACGCCGGACGAAAACCGTATACTGCTCACGGCCTTGCGCGAAGCGCTGCGTTGACCGAACCGACATGAGACAGGCCGAGATCACGCGCAACACCAAGGAAACCCAGATCCGGGTCAAGGTGAACCTGGACGGCCGCGGCTCGGCCCGCCTCGCCACCGGCCTGCCGTTCCTCGAGCACATGCTCGACCAGGTGGCTCGCCACGGCATGCTCGACCTCGACATCGAGGCGAAGGGCGACCTGCACATCGATGCGCACCACACGGTCGAGGACATCGGCATCACTTTCGGCCAGGCCGTTGCCCAGGCGATCGGCGACAAATCGGGGGTGCGACGCTTCGGCCACGCCTATGTGCCGCTCGACGAGGCGCTGTCGCGCGTGGTCATCGATTTCTCGGGCCGGCCGGGGCTCGCCTACCAAGTGAAGTTCACCCGCGCGCTCATCGGCGAGTTCGACGTCGACCTGGTGCACGAGTTCTTCCAGGGTTTCGTCAACCACGCGCAGGTCACGCTGCACATCGACAACCTGCGCGGCGACAACGCGCATCACCAGTGCGAGACCATGTTCAAGGCGTTCGCTCGCGCCCTGCGCATGGCGGCCGAGGCCGACCCGCGCGCCGCCGGCGTGGTGCCCTCGACCAAGGGCTCGCTGTAGCTTGAAAATCGCGGTCGTCGATTACGGGATGGGCAACCTCCGTTCGGTCTCCAAGGCGCTCGAGCGGGTCGCGCCGAACGCGGAGGTGCGCGTCACCGCCGGCCCCCGGGAAATACTTTCCTCGGACAAGGTGGTCGTGCCGGGCCAGGGCGCCATGCCGGACTGCATGCGACAGCTCGCCGCAAGCGGTGCGCGCGAGGCGGTGGTCGAGGCGGCGCGCGCCAAGCCCTTCCTCGGCATCTGCATCGGCCTGCAAATGCTATTCGAGCGTGGCGAGGAGGGCGATACTCCGGGGTTGGGGTTGCTCGGTGGCGAGGTTCCCCGCTTCAAATTGACCGGCCTCAAGATTCCCCACATGGGCTGGAACGAAGTGACGCAGTCGCGGCCGCACGCCCTGTGGGCGGGGATCCCGGACTCGAGCCGGTTCTACTTCGTGCACAGCTACTATCCCGCGCCGCGCGATGCGGCGCTCACCGCCGCCACGGCGGTCTACGGGCGGCCCTTTACCTGCGCGGTGGCCCGGGATAATATTTTTGCCGTCCAGTTCCACCCCGAGAAAAGCCAGTCCGCCGGCCTGCAACTCCTCTCCAATTTCGTGCGCTGGCGTCCCTGATTTTCTCTCCTAGCGGTCTTTCCGAGCGGCTGCTCCCGGCCCTGTGCTCATCATCCCCGCAATCGACTTGAAGGACGGGCGCTGCGTGCGCCTCAAGCAGGGCGACATGAGCACGGCGACGGTGTTCTCCGACGATCCGGTGGCGATGGCGAAGCACTGGGCCGCGCAAGGCGCGAAGCGCCTGCACATCGTGGACCTGAACGGCGCGGTGGCCGGCCGGCCGAAGAACGAGAAAGTGATCCGCGGCATGATCGCCGCGGTCGGCGACAAGGTCGCGATCCAGCTCGGCGGCGGCATTCGCGACCTCGACGCGATCGAGAGCTACATCGATGCGGGGGTGACCTACGTCATCGTCGGCACCGCGGCGGTCAAGAACCCCGGGTTTCTTTCCGACGCGTGCTACGCCTTTCCCGGCCACGTGATCGCCGGGCTCGACGCGAAGGACGGCAAGGTGGCGGTGGAAGGCTGGTCCAAGATGACCGGCCACGACGTGGTCGACCTGGCGCAGAAATTCGAGGAATACGGCGTCGAAGCGATCATCTACACCGACATCGGCCGCGACGGGATGATGAGCGGCGTCAACATCGACGCGACCCTCAAGCTCGCGCAGGCGCTGAAGACGCCCATCATCGCCTCCGGCGGCCTTACCAGCATCGCGGACGTGCAGGCGATCTGCACGAAGCTCGTCCCCGAGGGCATCATCGGCGCCATCGCCGGGCGCGCGCTGTACGAAGGCAAGCTCGACCTCAAGGCCGCGCAGGCCGCGGCCGACAAGGCGCTCGGCAAGGCCTGATATGCCTTTAGCCAAACGCGTCATTCCCTGCCTCGATGTGACCGCCGGCCGGGTGGTGAAGGGCGTCAACTTCGTGCAGCTGCGCGACGCGGGCGACCCGGTCGAGATCGCCGCGCGCTACGACGGCGAAGGCGCGGACGAGCTCGCGTTTCTCGACATCACCGCGAGCTCCGACGAGCGCGACCTCCTGCTGCACGTCATCGAGGCCGTGGCCTCGCAAGTGTTCATTCCCCTCACGGTGGGCGGCGGCGTGCGTCGCGTCGAGGATGTGCGGCGCCTGCTCAACGCCGGCGCGGACAAGGTATCGATCAACACCGCGGCGGTGCAGAATCCGGAGCTCGTGCGCGAGGCGTCGAGCGTGGTGGGCTGTCAGTGCATCGTCGTCGCCATCGACGCGAAGAAAAGCGGTTCATCATGGGAGGTGTTCACCCACGGCGGACGCCGGGCCACCGGGCTCGACGCGGTCGAGTGGGCGCGCCGCATGGAAGCGGCGGGCGCGGGCGAGATCCTGCTCACCAGCATGGACCGCGACGGCACCCGCGACGGGTTCGACCTTCCGCTGACCCGCGCGGTCGCCGACGCCGTCGGCGTGCCGGTCATCGCCTCCGGCGGCGTCGGCAAGCTCGAGCACATGGCCGAGGGCGTGCTCGAAGGCCGAGCAGACGCAGTGCTTGCGGCGAGCGTATTCCACTTTGGCGACTTCAGCGTGCGCCAGGCGAAGGAGCACATGCAAAGCCGCGGCATCGAAGTGCGCCTATGACCTTCCTGGACGAAATACCATGGGGCGAGCAGGGCCTGATCGCCGCCGTGGCGCAGGACGCCAAGAGCGGTAGAGTGCTCACGGTAGCCTGGATGAACCGCGAAGCGCTCAGGGAAAGCGTCGAGCGCGGCGAGGCCGTGTACTGGTCGCGCTCGCGCAAGCGCCTGTGGCGCAAGGGCGAGGAATCCGGCCATGTGCAGAGGATCGTCGAGCTGCGGCTCGATTGCGATGCGGACGCGCTGCTCCTCAAGGTGGAGCAGGCGGGCGGCATCGCTTGCCACACTGGGCGCGAAAGCTGCTTCTATCGCAGGCTGGAGGACGGGAGGTGGGTGGCGACCGACCCGGTCCTCAAGGACCCGTCGCTCATCTACCGAAAATGAAGACCGGATTGGCCGAAACCCTCGAGCGCATCGCCGCGCTCATCGAAAGCCGCAAGCAGGCGGACCCGAAGACGTCGTACGTCGCGAGGCTCATGTCGCAGGGCGAAGACAGCGTGCTCAAGAAGATCGGCGAGGAAGCGACCGAGACCGTGCTCGCCGCCAAGAGCGGCGATCGCCTGCACCTCGTGCGCGAGACCGCCGACCTCTGGTTCCACTGCATGATCCTGCTGGCGCGGCACGGCCTGGGCCCGGGCGACGTGCTCGCCGAGCTGCATCGGCGCGAAGGCATCTCCGGCCTGGACGAGAAGGCGGCGCGAAAACACGACGAGCGCTCCAATGACTGAGCCCCGCGCTGACCCGAACTGCATCTTCTGCAGGATCGTGCGCGGCGAGATCCCCGCGAAAAAGGTCCACGAGGACGAGCACGTGCTCGCTTTCCACGACGTGCGCCCGCAGGCGCCGGTGCATTTCCTCATCATTCCGAAGGAGCACGTACCGACCCTGTACGACGCTGACATGCGCCAGCACCAGGCGCTCGGCAGGATGGTGGCGCTCGCGGGAGAGCTGGCGCGCAAGGAGGGTGCCGCCGAGGGCTTCCGCTGCATCATCAACACCGGCCGGGTGGGGCATCAGGAGGTGTATCATGTGCATATGCACGTCCTGGGCGGTCCCGAGCCGCTGGGACCGATGCTCCATCGAAGGAAATAGGAGAGAGATATGGGCTCGCTCAGCATTTGGCACTGGCTGATCGTCCTGGTGATCGTGATGCTGATCTTCGGCACCAAGAAGCTGCGCAACATGGGCGCGGATCTCGGCGGCGCGGTGCGCGGCTTCAAGGACGGCATGCGCGAAGGCGGCGACAAGCCGTCCGACGCGGCTTCTTCGCCCGCGCCGCAGGTCACCGGCAAGACGGTCGAAGGCGAGGTCAAGAGCAGGACCGAGCACAAGGCCTGAGGCGGCAGACTCCATGAAAAGGCGCCCGCGGGCGCCTTTTTAGTCTCCGCACCCCATGTTCGACATTGGATTCTCCGAGCTCCTGGTCATCGGCATCGTGGCGCTCATCGTGATCGGCCCCGAGAAGCTGCCGCGCGTCGCGCGCACCGTGGGCGTGCTGGCCGGGCGGCTGCAGCGCTATGTGGCCGACGTCAAGGCCGACATCAACCGCGAGGTCGAGCTCGAGGAGCTGCGCAAGATGCGCGACTCGATGCAGCAAGCCGCCTCCGAGTTCCAGTCGTCGGTGCAGTCGGAGGTGAACAAGACCGAGGCTGAGCTCAACCAGACGGCCGCCGAGCTGAACAAGACTGTCGAGGATGCCGCAAAAGACCAGCCGGCCCAGAGCAAGCCCGAAGAGCCCAGGCTCGAAGAAACCAAGCCCGAAGACACCAAGCCCGAAGAAACCAAGCCCGCCGCATGAGCGACCAGGAAAGCTTCATGTCGCATCTCATCGAGCTGCGCTCGCGGCTGGTGCGCGCGGTCGGCGCGGTGCTTGCGCTGTTCCTGCTGCTGTTCGTCTGGCCCGGATCGGGCTACATCTACGATCTGCTCGCGGCGCCGCTCATGTCGGCGCTGCCCGAGGGCGCCAAGATGATCGCCACCGGCGTGATCACGCCCTTCATGGTGCCGGTGAAGGTTACGGCGCTCGCCGCATTCTTGATCGCTCTGCCCTACGTGCTGTACCAGGCGTGGGCCTTCGTCGCGCCGGGCCTCTACGAGCACGAGAAGAAGCTCGCGCTGCCGCTCGTGATCGCCAGCACCGTGCTCTTCCTGGCCGGCGTGGCGTTCTGCTACTACATCGTGTTCGTGCGCGTGTTCACCTTCATCCACAACTTCGCGCCGAAGTCGATCACGCCGGCGCCGGACATCGAGGCCTATTTCAGCTTCGTCATCACGATGTTCCTCGCGTTCGGGGTGACGTTCGAGATCCCCATCGTGGTCATCCTGCTGGTGCGCATGGGACTCGTGTCGGTGGAGAAACTGCGCGATGCGCGGCCCTATGTAATCGTCGGCGCTTTCGTGGTCGCCGCGGTGGTGACCCCGCCCGACGTGCTGTCGCAGTTCATGCTCGCGCTGCCGATGTGCCTGCTCTACGAGGCGGGGCTGTTCCTCGCACGCTTCATCAGCGTGCGGCAGAAGGAGCAGTCCGACTACAAGGCCGAATCGGGCTAGTCCGGAATCCGCAGCCTGCCTTCCACGTCGACGCCGATACGGGCGTTGGGGGCGGGCGCGCGCTCGATGGGCGGCAGGTTGGCAGGCGAGAGCGGAACCGCGCGCCCGTCCTTGATTTCCCGCGTCCGGGTGCGCACCACTTGTGAAGGCGGCAGCGGCTGGCCGTTCTTCAGGTGCTCCCACATCAGGTTGAGCGCCCGGGTGAAATAAACGTTGAGCGGCACATAGCGCGAGTCGAAGCCCGCAACGCCGTTCAGCACGTCGAGATGGTGCGCGTGCGTGACTTCGTAGTAGTACAGCCTCGAGTTGGGCTCGACCGCCTTGTTCCGGGCGTAGTACGCGCGCGACGCGTAGTTGGGCGGCAGCAGCGCGTCGGAGCGCCCGTCGACGATCAGCGCCGGCTTGCCGCGCAGATTGCCGGTGAGGTGCGTTTCCTCGATGCCGCGCCGCACGCGGCGCGCCTGTTCGGCCATCTCGGCTTCCAGGGGCCGTCCGCTGACCGCGTCGACGCCGGTAGCGAGCGAGCGCAGGCACAGCGCGCCGTCGAGGTTCAGGTCTCGGACGCCGCTCGACGGCGAGACCGACAGCCGGTCTTCTTTCGCGCCTCCGGGCGACAGATTGTTGATGAGGTTGATTCCCGCGGTCGGCGGGATGCCGTTGGAGAGGGCAAACGAGTTTTCCAGGCCTCCAGCCTCGGCTGGATTCCCCGCGTCGACGCCGGAAGACGTGCTTGCGGCGAAGCTGTAGCCGCACAGGTTGTCCAGGACCGAGAAGCGCCCGTAGCTGTTTGCGTACGTGACCGCGATGCCTTGCACCACCGAAAGGCTGTAGTGCGAGGGCAGCACCAGATTGGCGTCGGGAAGGATCCCATACTCGTTGATGATGCGCTGGCTCTCGGCGGCCTGCTGCGCCAGGGTGGGGGAGCGCAGCAGGCCTTTTTTTGCCAGCGAGGCGCAGCGCGCCTCGCGCAGCGGCTGTGGCACCGTGTTGAAAGGCACGCCGCGGATCGAGTCGGCGAGCGAGGCGCAGGGTAGGTAGACATTGAGCAGCGTCGAGGTGTCCAGCGTCGAGCGCACATCGGCGAGCGACACGTTCGGTTCGGACAGGGCGAGGCCGTCGATCAGGCCGCGCGTATCTTGTTCGGCGGCCGCGAGCGCCGCATAAGCGCCGTTGGAGATGCTCGAGGCGATGACCAGCGTGTTTTCAGGCATGTAACGCCCGGCGCGCCGGTCCGTCAGGCTGCTCAGCACATAGAACGCGAAGTCGATGGCGGCGAGCGTGTGCCGGCCCCAGTCTTTCTCGGGGTTGACCTGAGAATGCGCATGTTTTACTGCGACCCGATTCGGATAATCGCGCAGATAGCCGGCGCGCTGTTCGGCGCTGATGCGCGCAGTGAAGAGCGAATCTTCTCCGGCGCGAGCGGCGCTCGCGCGCTCGCCGGTGACGAGGTTGACCGTATCGGTGGTGAGGTCATGAATGCCAGTGCCGGTGCCCTTGTCCGTGTAGGCGACGGCGCAGCCGCGCTTCAGGCCCCACTCGCCGGAGGTGCCGATCGCGCCGTAGATGCCACGCGATCCGGACGAGGTAGCGGTCACGATGCACGGATCCTTGGGATCGAACCGGTCGGGCACCTGGACCATCAGCGTGGCGCCGTCGAGGTAGGTGAGGAACTCGTCGCCGGCAATCTTGCCTTCGCCGAGGGTGTCGCGGCCGGCGAGATCGATGTTCGGCCCGTAGAGCACGCCATACCCGCCCGCGGCGCTCATATCGACCAGGGCACGGTAGTTGTAGTAGATCGCGCGCTTGCGCAGCTCGACCGATTTCGGCTTGGTCGGATCGCTCATCGCCGGCGCTATGCTCTGGCCGAGCCCGGTCTTGCCCAGTCCGGCGGTCAGCAGATCGTCGCTCACGCCGTCGTAACGGTGTTGCAGCACCTTGCTGGGCCAGACCGGTCGAGGCGCCGGCTCGGCAGCGGGCGGCGCGGGCGGCGCGGGCGGCGCGCTCGGGGGCAGGGGCGCCGGTGTGGTCGAGGACGCGGGCGCGGAGGAAGGAGCGGGAGCGCCCGTCGGCGCGGGCGCCTGGGGCGTGGCGGCGCAGCCGGCGAGGCACAGCGCGGCCACGGCTGCAAAGATCCTGCGCTTCATGCTTGCCCTTCCTGGAATATCAGTCGCCGCGGTCGCCGCGCGGCTGCGGCTTGGGCCGCCGCCCCACGGTTACGCTGGCATCGAGGTCCTTGCCGGCGCGTTTGAGCTTCAGTCTGGCCGTGTCACCCGGCGCGAGCGCTGCGACCAGGTTGAGCATCGAGGTCGGGTCGCCCACCGGGCGGCCCTCCACCTCGACCAGCACGTCGCCGGGCTTCATGCCCGCCTTGTCGGCCGGACCGCCGCGCAGCACGCCGGCGATGAGCGCGCCGCGCGTGGTCTGCAACCGGAAAGACTCGGCGACCGCCGGCGTGATCTCCTGCACCTCCACGCCGATCCAGCCGCGCGTCACGCCGCCGCTTTTCACGATCTGCTCGAGCACCATCCTCGCCGTCGATACCGGGATCGCGAAGCCGATTCCCATCGAGCCGCCGGAGCGGGTGAAGATCGCGGTATTGATGCCGACGAGATTACCGCCGACGTCGACCAGCGCGCCGCCGGAGTTGCCGGGGTTGATGGCGGCGTCGGTCTGGATGAAATTCTCGAAGGTGTTGATGCCCAGGCCGGTGCGTCCGAGCGCCGACACGATGCCGCCGGTGACGGTCTGGCCGACGCCGAAGGGGTTGCCGATGGCGAGCACCACGTCGCCGACCTTGAGCGCGTCCGAGGAGCCGAAGGTGATCGCCGGAAGGTTCTCCGCGTCGACCCGCAGCACGGCGAGATCGGTCTCGGGGTCGTTGCCCACGATCTTGGCGAGGAGTTTCCTGCCGTCGTGCAACGCGACCTCGATTTCGTCGGCCGCCTCGACCACGTGATGATTCGTGAGCAGGTAGCCGCTGCTGCTCACGATCACGCCGGAGCCGAGGCTCGACGAGCGCTCCGGCACCTGGTCGCCGAAGAAGCGCCGGAATACCGGATCGTTGAGCAAAGGGTGGCGCGGCGCGTCCTTCGAAGTGAAGATGTTCACCACCGACGGGGTCGCGCGCGTCACCGCGCCGCTGTAGGAGCCGGTGCTCGGCACCGCCGGAAGCGGTCCGGTCGCCGGCGCCTGCTGCACCACCGAAAGCTGGCCCGCGGGCGTGCGCGAGGGCAGCCACTCGGGACGGAACGTGGAGACCACGAACAGCACCGCGACCGCAACCGTCGCGGCCTGCGCAAAGATGAGCCAGAGGCGCACCATGGAAGGTCCGCAGTATACGGAAAATCTCTAGAAGATTTAAGCGCTTACGGCCGAAATCGTGGACATTTGCAAGGCCCGCCGTTAGAATCGCCGACTTTCGCGCTCTCCCGCTGCAGCTCATAACAACGCCATCTCCATGAACGATCGAGAAAAAGTAGATAAGACGCGGCGCACGCTCGTGGTCGCCACCAGCGTGGCGGGTGGCGTCGCCACCGTCGCCACGGCGGCGCCGTTCGTTGCCAGCATGTGGCCTTCCGAGCGCGCCAAAGCCGCCGGCGCGCCGGTCGAGGCCGACATCGCCACGCTACAGCCCGGCGAGTTACGCGTGTACGAGTGGCGCGGCAAGCCTGTGTGGGTGTTCCGCCGCTCCAAGGAAATGCTCGAGTCGCTGAAGGCGGTCGAGCCCTACCTCACCGATCCGCAGTCGAAGTATTCCGAGCAGCCAAAGTACGCGAAGAACGAGAATCGGTCGGAGAAGCCGGAGGTCATGGTGCTGATCGGGGTGTGCACGCATCTCGGCTGCTCGCCGCAGATGCGGCCCGCCGAAGCGAAGGCCGAGATGGGCGCCGACTGGGTGGGCGGCTTCTACTGCCCCTGCCACGGCTCCAAGTTCGACCTGGCCGGGCGCGTGTTCCGCGGCTCGCCCGCGCCTAAGAATCTTGAGGTGCCGCCTTACGAGTTCTCCTCCGATGTGGCCTTGGTGATCGGCGAGGACAAAGAAAAGAAGGGAGCGTAAGGCATGTCGCGTCTGCAGGCTTTGTGGGGGTGGTTCGACTCGCGCATGCCGTCGGCTGCGGAGCAGTGGAAGATCCACGCGTCGGAGTACTACGCGCCGAAGAATTTCAACTTCTGGTACTACTTCGGCTCGCTCGCGGGATTGGTGCTGATCATCCAGATCGTCTCCGGCATCTTCCTCACCATGAACTACAAGCCCGACGCGAGCCTCGCCTTCGGCTCGGTCGAGTACATCATGCGCGACGTGTCGTTCGGCTGGCTGCTGCGCTATGTCCACTCCACCGGCGCCTCGGCGTTCTTCATCGTGGTGTACCTGCACATGTTCCGCGCCCTGCTGTACGGCTCGCACCGCGCGCCGCGCGAGCTGGTGTGGATCTTCGGCGTGCTGATCTACCTCACGCTGATGGGCGAGGCGTTCTTCGGCTACCTCCTGCCCTGGGGCCAGATGTCGTACTGGGGCGCGCAGGTCATCGTCAATCTCTTCGGCACGGTGCCCTTCATCGGCCCCGACCTCGCGCTGTGGATCCGCGGCGACTACGTCGTGTCCGACGTCACGCTCAACCGCTTCTTCGCCCTGCACGTGATCGCGTTTCCGCTGGTGCTGCTCGGCCTCATCGTCGCGCACATCCTCGCGCTGCACGACGTGGGCTCGAACAACCCCGACGGAGTCGACATCAAGAAGACCAAAGGTGCGCACGGCAAGCCGCTCGACGGCATTCCGTTCCACCCCTACTACACGGTGAAGGACCTGGTGGGTGCGGTCGTGTTCCTCGCCATCTTCTGCATCGTCATGTTCTTCGTGCCGGAAATGGGCGGGTACTTCCTCGAGGAAAACAACTTCATTCCGGCCGACCCGCTGAAGACCCCGCCGCACATCGCGCCGGTGTGGTACTTCACTCCGTACTACTCGATCCTGCGGGCCGTCCCGCCTATCGGAATTGACTTTCTCGGAATTGCGCCAAGCCAGTTTCCGGGGGTTTTGGCTATGGGAGTCGGGGTCCTTATCTTCTTTTTCCTGCCGTGGCTCGACCGCAGCCCGGTGAAGTCGATCCGCTACCGTGGGGCGCTCTACAAGAGCTGGCTCGCGGCCTTCGTGGTCGTGTTCGTGATTCTCGGCTATCTGGGCGTGAACCCGACCACGGTGTGGGGCCAGTTCAAGTTCAACGCCTTCTTCCTCGACACCAAGGACATCGCCACGTGGGTGGCGCGGCTGTGCACCCTCGTCTATTTCCTGTTCTTCTTCCTCATGCCCTGGTACACGGCGCGCGACAAGGTGAAGCCGGTCCCCGAGCGCGTGACCTACCATCACTGAGGACAAGGGTGAAAAGCCTCGCACTGGCCATTCTCCTCGCGCCCCTGGCGGTGCTCGGCGCGGAAACCGGCTATCGCCTCGACAAGTCGCCGCACGAGCCGACCGACCTCGTCAGCCTGCAGACCGGCGCCAAGCTCTACGTGAACTACTGCCTGGGCTGCCACGCCATGCAGTACATGCGCTACGGCGGGCTCGAGGAGCTCGGCCTTACCGAGCAGCAGATCAAGGACAACCTGCTCTTCACCGGCGACAAGGTCGGCGAGCCGATGAAGGGTCCCATGGACCCGAAGACCGCCAAGCAGTGGTTCGGCGTGGCGCCGCCCGATCTCTCGGTGGTCGGCCGCTCGCGCGGCGCCGACTGGCTGTATACCTACCTGCGCACGTTCTACCGCGATCCGAAGACCGTCACCGGCTGGAACAACGCGGTGTTCGAGAACGTCGGCATGCCGCATGCCCTGTGGAGCCTGCAGGGCGAGCGCGCCTACGATCGCGAGAAGCGCGAGTGGCGCGAGCTCAGCAAGGGCGCGCTCTCCCAGGTGGAGTACGACACGGCGGTGCGCGACCTCGTCAACTTCATCGCCTATGTCGGCGAGCCGGCCGCGATGGATCGCCGGGCGATCGGCATCGGGGTGCTGTTCTTCCTCGGCATCCTTTTCATCCTCACCTATCTGCTCAAGAAGGAATACTGGAAAGACGTGACCTAGCGTCTTTGCAGTCGGACCACGACCATGATGCAACTCTATTCGGGCACCACCTGCCCCTTCAGCCACCGCTGCCGCTTCGTGCTCTACGAGAAGGGCATGGACTTCCAGGTCATCGACGTGGACCTGTACAACAAGCCCGAGGACATCGCGGTGATGAACCCGTACAACCGCCTGCCGGTGCTGGTCGAGCGCGACCTCATCCTGTACGAGTCGAACATCATCAACGAGTACATCGACGAGCGCTTCCCGCACCCGCAGCTGATGCCGGCCGACCCGGTGATGCGGGCGCGCGCGCGGCTCATGCTGTTCAACATGGAGGTCGAGCTGTTCTCCCAGATCGACGCGCTCGAGGGCGGCAAGGAGAAGCAGATCGACAAGGCGCGCCAGCACGTCACCGACCGCCTGGTCGAGCTGGCGCCGGTGTTCACCAGGACCAAGCACATGCTCGGCGACGACTTCACCATGCTCGACGTGGCGATCGCGCCGCTCCTGTGGCGCCTGGACCACTACGGGATTAAACTCGGCAAGACCGCCGCGCCGCTCATGAAATACGCGGAGCGCATCTTTTCCCGGCCGGCGTTCATTGAAGCGCTCACGCCCTCCGAGAAGGTCATGCGAAAGTAGTCGAGCGACACGTGAGCGAGATTCCCACCAAGCCGTACCTGCTGCGCGCGCTGTTCGAGTGGTGCGTCGACAACGGCTATACCCCGCACCTCGCGGTGAAGGTCGACTCGCGCACGCAGGTGCCCCTGGAGTACGTCAAGAACGGCGAGATCACGCTCAACATCAGCCCCAACGCCGTGCACAAGCTGCAGATGGGGAACGAGCTGATCGAATTCTCGGCACGCTTCGGCGGCGTGGCGCGCCAGCTCGCGGTGCCGATCACCAACGTGTACGCGCTCTACGCGCGCGAGACCGGGCACGGCATGACCTTCGACGTCGACGGGCCCAAGGCGGGGCTGCAGTCCAAGGCCGAGTCCGAGCCGGTGCGCGAGCCCAAGCATCCCGCGGTCAAGCCCCCCGCGCAGCTTCCCGTGCCGGCTGCCACGTCTCCCGAGCCGCCGAAGAAGCCTTCCGGGGGCGGCAAGCCGACGCTGCGCCGGATCAAGTGACGGCCGCCGGGGGAGCATAATCTCCCTGAAGTGCCCGCTTAGCTCAGTGGTAGAGCAACCGCCTTGTAAGCGGTAGGTCGTCTGTTCAATCCAGACAGCGGGCACCACTTCGCATGAGGTCGTTCCTGGTTCTCATTCTCGTGGCGCTAAGCGCATGCTCGGAGCGGCCGACCGTGGGCGTCACGATCTCCAATACCCCCGAACCGATCGAGAGCTGCGGCAAGAAGATCGGTCCCTGCTGAGCCCCAATTAACACAAACAAAAAAGCCCGCCGGGCGGCGGGCTTCAGTTCGCGAAGCGGTTCGCTTACAGCGGCTTGATGTTCGCCGCCTGCAGGCCCTTGGGGCCGCGCTTCACTTCGAACTCGACCTTCTGGCCTTCCTTGAGGGTCTTGAAGCCGCTCATCTGGATCGCGGTGTGATGCGCGAACAGGTCTTCACCGCCCTCGGACGGGGTAATGAAGCCGAAGCCTTTCGAGTCGTTGAACCACTTGACGGTACCGGTTGCCATGTTCATCTACTTCCTCTAAATGCCGCGACGATTCCGGGCGCGACAAAGCCGGGC
>Ga0075424_100001534_pt1 | contig 20401 bp, 20 predicted proteins | sample SoiMethybrSBSTD3_FD_75301 | JGI IMG/M metagenome (GOLD analysis project Ga0075424, IMG submission 75301) | Bulk soil microbial communities from a Populus tree surrounding site in Tennessee, USA - Soil MetaG P. TD hybrid SBSTD3 | ecosystem: Environmental > Terrestrial > Soil > Tree plantation... | reverse complement strand
CTGCCGTCTTGACCGCAAACCCGCCCGCCTTGGGCAGCAAGCCGAGCACAGCGGTTTCCCCATGCACTGTTGCCCCAGCAGCCTGAGCGGCCGCCAGCAGGCCGACAAAGAACTTGGCGGGATGCAGCCCGCCGATGTCGTTGCGCAACAGGCCGCCGTGATAAAATTCCGTGCCCAGCACGCGCATTTGCTCGTCCCTGGGCACCGCGTAGGCTTCGATGCGCAGGTCGTTGCGCAGGTGCTCGGCCTCACGCGCCAGGCTTTCATAGTCGGCGGCGGTGGCCGCGCCGGTAAAGCGGCCTGTCAGCTCAAAGTCGCAGGCAATCTTCTCGCGGGCGATGAAGGCAGCCAGATCTTCGCGCGCCGCCTTGGCCTCGGCCGCGAGCGCAAGCGCGCGAGCTTTTCCGAATTTGCGCCGCATTTGCCGATAGCTCGGCCGCAGGTTGCCGCTAGCAATGCCGCCGTTACGGGTCGAGGCACCTTCGCCGGGGCGCTGACGATCGAAGATTTGCACCGAGCGGCCAGCCCGCGCCAAGGTGAGACCGGCGCTGAGCCCGGTATAGCCGGCGCCTACAATCAGGACATCGCAGCGGCGCTGCGGCGTGCGCTTCGGCAGGCGTGGGGGCACGGCGGCCTCCCACCAGTACGGCACGGCTGCAAGCATGGCGACCCCCGCGTGTGGCACGCCCGCCGACCCTAGCGCCGGCGGGCGCGGCTGACAAAGCCTCAAGCCGCCTGCAGCGAGGCCGCGCCATCGTGCCACTCCAGCAGCACTTTCGGCCAGGCCTGGCCGACGCTCAGGCGAAAGGCGTCGTGCAGCACGCGGGGCAAATCTCCCGCGTACCCAAGCGCGTAGGCCGCCGGGATCGCGTCCAGCGAGCAGGCCGCCTGGCGCTTGCCTTCACCGGGGAGATGCGTGTGGAAGTCGCGGCAGAAGGGGCAGCGCACGGCCCAGACTGGACCCAGCCCCAACTTTTGCAAGGCCGGCAGGTTCGGTAGCGACCAGGCCTGCACGAGCGGCAATACATCCGGCGCCCCGTGCGGGGCGGGCCACCCGATCTGGCCAAGCCCGCGCCGAGCGAGGCTTGCTAGCCGCGCCATTACTCCATTGAGCCTGGCACGCTTGGGCCGACCCTCACAGACGGCGGCGAGCGCGCGGCCCTCGAAAAAGCGCGCCAGCCAGAACCACAGTGTCCCCCACCGCCGCAAGGCCCCACCCAGCCAGTGGGGAAGACACCGGTCTTGCGCGGCAGCGAACGCGACCTTGGAAACCCCCCAGGCGATTTTTTCAAGCATGGTTTAAGACCCCTGGTTTGCCCCCCAGGCGCCCGAGCTGGAACGTTGGACCGCCGATCGTAAACAAATGGTTAACGACTGTCCCCAAGCGCGGCGAAAGCGGTTATCCTCCGGGCCATTAGAACGCGTGGAGGAGTGGCCATGGGCGGTGACGTCGAAGCGGTTGAGCGTGTGGTGTGGACCTATCTCGACGGGCTTTATGAGGGCGATACGGCCAAGTTGGCCAAGGCCTTCCACGAGGTGAGCCACCTCTACAGTCTCGAGGAGGGCGGGGTCAGCGACCTGCCGCGCGCCGATTGGTTCAAGCTGGTGGAGAGCCGTGCCTCCGCCAAGGCCCGCGGCCTCAAGCGCACCGACCGCATCGTTTCCATCGACTTTTCCGGACCCGAGACCGCCTTCGTCAAGCTCGAGTGCTCGATCCATCCGCGCTACTTCACGGATTACCTGACGCTGCTGAAGTTGGCGCAGGGCTGGCGCGTGGTGTCCAAAACCTTCCGCACCGAGCGGCGCGAGTAGCGCCTCAGCTGCGCCAGCGTGCGAGATTGGCGCTGACGAAGGCGTTGTCATTAAGCTCCGGATAGGCCGCGGTAATCCGATCGATGCCTGCGGCCTGTCCCGGACTGAGGCCCTCATTCGGGTCGAGGCAATGATGGGTTCGCATCAAGCCCTGACGTCGCAGCACCTCGTGGCAGCCGGCGATACAACCGGCAAAGCCGTTGGCCACGTCGAAAATCACGCTGTTGCAATCGGTGACCATGGCATCGAGGGCGAGCAGGTCGTCCGGCACCGCGCCGGAGCCGGCCGCGGCATGCGCGCGTTCCAAGAGCGCGACGGCAGGTTTGGTCCAGACGCTCCAGTGCCCGAGCAGCCCGCCTTTGAAGCGCAACAGCACCTCGCGCGTCGGGCTGCGGATGCGCATGGGCGTGACGAGATCGGCAACGATATGGTCATCATTGCCGGTATAAAGCGTAATGCGATCCTGAGCCCCCGCGGCCACCACGCCAAAGGCGACATCAAGCGTCTTGTAGCGGTCGAACGGCGCCACCTTGATGGCAATCACGTTGTCGATCGAGGCAAAGCGCGCCCAAAAGGTGCGCGACAGGGCAATGCCGCCGACGGCGGTTTGTAAATAAAAGCCGATCACGGGCACTTCGCCGGCAATGCGACGGCAATGCTCGATCAGCTCGTCCTCGCTGGCGCCGCGCAGCTGAGACAGACCCAACAGAACCGCGTGATAACCGAGCGCGCGGGCAAGCCGCGCCTCGGCGAGCGCCTGCGCCGTGCTGCCGATCACCCCGGCGATCAACAGCAGTGGCCGGCGCGTCCAGCTTTGCGCCGTCTCGGCGGCCAGCTCGAGGACCGGACGATAGAGGCCCGCCTCCCGGATGGTGAATTGGGTGGCATGCACACCCACCGCGAGCCCGCCGGCACCCGCATCGATGTAGTAGCGCGCTAGCGCCCGCTGCGACACGCTATCGAGCCGTCGATCCGCATCGAGCGCCAACGGATGCGCGGGCAGCACGGTGCCGCGCTGCAGAAGGGCGAGAACTTCGGCGGGCAGCTCTGTCCAGGACGCCATGGCAAAGGATCCTTGTTGGGCTCGGCTAGCCGAGCTCGGGCCCCACCAGTGCGAACACAGCGTCCGGAGCGTTGCTCGCGCCCGTCATGCCCCGCAGCATGCGGCTGAAACGGCGGGGGGCGGTTGCGCCCTGCGCCAACAGCCAGTCTCGCATGCGGCCATGCTGCTCGGGAACATCGACAATCAAGGGTCGCCCCAGTTGGGCGGCGGCGCCGCTCAGCAAGGCGAGCGCCGTGGCTTCAGCGTCTGCAACAATGGGGCCGATGTGCCAGTGACGATGGCCATCACGGCCAAGTAGAAAGCCCGCCAAGGCCCCGTCGGCCGCGTGGGCGACGTGCGCAAAGTGAGCCGAGCGGGACAACAGGTCGGCAAGAATCGCCGGGCGGCAAAAACCGCTGCGCGGCGGGTCGTATACGAGGATGGCGGCAAGGTCGTCGCCGTTGGCGGCACGCACGCGGATACCAGGCGGCGGGGCGATGGCGTTTGGCGGCGGGGCGTCCAGCTGCCAGCGTGCCAGGCCAAAGACGTCGCGGAAGCCCAGGGGCAGATAGATCGGGCGCCCGAACTCGGTGGCATCGAGCCCCGCCGCGCGGCCGCTGGCTTCGGCGGCGGCAAGCGAAGCCGACAACAGGGCGCTGCCAAGACCTTGACCGCGCGCCGGTTTCGTTACCAACACCATGCTGATCCAGGCGAGCCTTGGCCCCAGTGGCAGGGTCAGCGCGCTGCCGATCCAGCGCCCATCCCGCGCTCGCGCACCAAAGCCCTCACCCAACGTCAGCATCAGCCGCCAGTCCTCCGCGACCTGGTTCCAGCCGGCCTCAAGGGAAAGCGGGCAAAGGGCCGCGGCGTCGGCCGCCTGCAGCGCGACGATGCTTGGCAGCCCAGCCTTTTCAAAAGTGGCCATCGCGCACCTCATAGTGCGTTGGCTTGCCGTGACTGACCATGCCGCGCGCGAGCCAGTCGGCTATCCACTCCAGCATGGCCTCGATGGGCACGCGCGGCGGTCCAAACTCGGCCAGCATGCGTCCGGCGTTGTTGAGCCATCCCGTGCGCGCTTCCGTGCCGCTGAAACGCGGCTCGCGCTGCAAGCGCCGGCCGAGGGCCTCGGCCAGCTGACGCACCCGCAAGGTCTCAGGCCCCGTCACATTGATGGGACTGGTGGGATTGGTGACGCGCGCCAGACAGCGCAGCGCCACCGCGTTGGCGTCCCCCTGCCAGATAACGTTGACATGGCCCATGCTGAGATCGATGGGCACACCGTCGCGCACCTTGACCGCGATGTCGTGCAACACGCCGTAGCGCATGTCGATGGCATAGTTGAGCCGGATCAAGCGTCCCGGGGTGCCAAGCCCTGCAGAAAAGAATTCGAACATGCGCTCGCGGCCGACGCAGGAATTGGCGTAGTCCCCCGGGGGAGGCACGGCCGGCGTCGCCTCCGTCGCGCCACCGCCGTCGACGGGCACGAATGGATAGACACAGCCGGTGGAGAAGGCGACGATGCGGGAGGATTGGAACGTTTCGGCCACCAGCGCGGGAACGTGCACGTTCATCGCCCAGGTCAAGGCTGGATTGCCGCTCGCGCCAAACTTCATGGCGGCCATGTAGACGACATTGGGGAGCCGTGGCAGTTGGCTCAGCGCGCCACGGTCCATGAGATCACAGGCAATGGTCTCGATGCCGGCCGCTGCAAGTCCGGCTCGCACGGCGGGGTCGGAGAAGCGGGCGACCCCGACCACCCGCTTGCCCGGGGCCGCGCGTTTTGCCATGCGCGCCAGCGTCGGACCCATCTTCCCAGCAACGCCGAGCACGAGAATGTCGCCTCGCACGCGCGCGAGATCGCCGATCACTTCCGGTGGCGGCTCGCTCAGGAAGTTCTCGAGCTCGACCACGGATTGGAACCCTGCGGGCAGGGGCTGCGCGGCAGAAAAGACCATCATGCTCTCTCGGGATGGGCGGGCACGAGCGGCGAGAGGGTCTCAGCCGGCATCGCCCGCAGGCAAGAGAAATCCATCGGTGCCGCGACCGCGAAGCCCGCGCAATCGAGCGATGCCAGGCGCAATCGTCCGGCCTCAATGGCAAGCCGCGTCACGCCATCGCGTTGCTCGTAAAGATCGGGGTGTGCGCGGGCAAAATCGTCCTGCTCGCGAGGCGGCGCAAACGACATACCATCGACGAAGTGATGACCGTTGCGCTCGACGTGCTCGAGCCCCAACAGGGAGACGAGGGCCAGATCCTGTTGGACGCTGACACCGGCAAGCGTAGTGAGGTCTTCCGCCGTCATGAAGTAACGAGCCGCACCGGCTTCGGCATTCCATTTGGCGATGCGCGCAGCGTTAAGGACCGATTTGTAGAGACCCTTGCAGCTCTTGCTGGAGACCCCGGAATAGCCGAGGCGCCGGGCCGTGGGAAAGGACGACAACTCGCCGTCGGACTCATCGATGATGAGGGCTTTGTGGTGCGCCAACGCGACAACCGGCCGGGCCAGCGCGGCTGCGCGTTTGATGGGCTGCTCGATAAACAACGTCGAGGCGACCAGGCGCTCGAGTGCCGGGGTGGCACACATGCGCCGCCAAAGCTCGGCGATGCCGTCGATATCGTCGTACTGTTCATTGCCGTCGAGCGTCGCCTGGTACTGACCGATCTCCCGATCGAGCACCTCGGCAATCCGCCGCAACCGCTCCAGATCGGCGGCAAGGTCGCCCTCCACCTTGAGCTTGTAGTAGGCGCCGCGGTAACGCCGCGCCACATCCTGCAGGGTCTCCGGCAGGCCATCGCCGACGCGCTCGCTCGCAGTTTGATCGCCAGCGACAATGGGATCGAGCAGGCCCACGGTGTGGCGGATCGCGATACTCGGCCGCGGCTCGAGCCCCGCCAAAAAGGCCGCCAGATCGAAGCCGGCGAGCTCGGGCGTGAGCTCGGTTGCGGCAATTCCCGGCAGATTGCGCCGGAGCATGGCGGCGAAGGACAGGCCGCTGAGGCGGCCCAGCGCATCGAGGATAGCGCGATCGAGGAGGGCGGGCCCATAGCAGGCCGCCAGCGGCACCAGGCCGAGCTCGGCGCCGCGCGCGAGCTGCTCAGTGTAGCAGCCGCTATAGAGCCCGAAGGGCGTGCTCCAGCCTTGGCCGCGGTAGTGGTGGATGGCGAGGGCGAGCGATTGGCGCAACTGCGCCAAATTTTGCTGATCGCTAAAAGCTGGATTTTTGTCGAACCATTTGGCCGCCAAGCTCTCGGCCGCAATGCCCATACTTTGCCGTCCATCCTCAAGGGCGACGGTGGCGCGGATGACCGCCTGGGTCACCTCCGTCACAGTGACGACACCGAAACGGAACGGCAGCCGCAGCTTGACGTCGCGTTCGAAGCCCTCGACAGACTCAAGTCTGACCTTGACCATCAGCAGCCAATCACGATGTGCCCGAGGCCGATGCGCCCGTGGCTACCGCGGGTGTGCCAGCGGCTGCGTCGGGATAAAACTTTCTCAATGCCACGGCGCCGAGCAGGACCAACAGGACAAGGATCGCCAGTTCCGCGATGAGGAATGGCGGCTCGGACTGCGTCGGCGACAGTGGCTGCAGAAAAGATACCTTCTGAAAGGCCTGCACCACCGCGACGAACGCATTAAGATAAAGCGCAATCAGCGCAGAGACGATGTAGACCCACCGCCACGAGCCCTCGAGGCGAAAAACGTAGAGAGCCAATACTGCAAGGGCGAGCACGACGAGCGAGAGGATCGCAAAGACGTGCGACGGCAGCAGCCTCGAATACGGAAATAGCAAGCCGGTCACGCTGGTCAAAACCGTCGTGGCGAGAAAAATGGCGGTCGTGCCGGGAAGCCGGCGCGCGCCTAACATACCGAGGAGAACGATAAAGCCTGCCGCGATTGCGATCAGGCTCACGATCACATGTAGCGTCGTGAACGCGGATGGCGACAGCCCGATGATCATGGATGCGCTCCTTGAGCTCGACAGGCGAAGGCAAAAGGATAATGAGCCGGGCCGATCCGCACAACGACGCCGAACCTAATTTTAGGGCTGGCCCCGACCCTGACCTTGCCCAAGCCTGCCGTCCCGTGCTGCTCTCGGCTATGCCGAGCCGCGCGTTCATTGTTGCCAACACCAAGCTGCTGCCCGTGCCGCTGGTCCCGGAAATCACGCTCCACCTTGCCGAGGGCTCCCTGCCGATCTGGCAAAAGAGCGAGGAGGAGCTGGCGGCCAACAATATCCCGCCGCCCTATTGGGCCTTCGCCTGGGCGGGAGGGCAGGCGCTGGCGCGCTATATCCTCGATCATCAACACCTGATCACCGGGCGCCGGGTCCTCGACCTCGGCGCCGGCTCGGGCCTCGCCGGCATCGCCGCGGCCAAGGCAGGCGCCAAGAGTGTGCTTGCCGCCGACATCGACGCCTTTGCCATCCGAGCCATCGAGCTCAATGCCGAGGCCAACGCGGTCACCCTCACCGCTTGCGCGCGCGATCTCTTGGGTGATGCTGCCCCGGACGCGGACGTGGTGCTGGTCGGAGATCTTTTCTATGAAAGAGGCCTCGCCGCGCGCGTCCTCGCCTACCTCGAGGCGGCACGCACCCGCCCGGCGCTGGTCCTCGTTGGTGACCCACGCCGCAGCTATTTTCCAGGCGATCGGTTCGAACGGCTTGCCGAATACGCCGTGCCCGTGACGCGTGACCTGGAAGATGCCGAGATCAAGCGCACCGCCGTTTGGCGGCTCGCGGAGACACCCTACGAACGGCCGCCGCCTCCACACGTTAAGCCATGTGGGGGCAGCGGCCTTCAGTAAGCGCGGAAGAGTCTTGTGATTACTCGGGCTCCTCAACCCACATTTCGAATTGCTCCGGGTCGGCGCCCTGCAGGAACGTAGTCATTTCGGAAGCGATATTGGGATTGGGCTTCCAAGCCCCGTTCACCTGCTCTGCCAGCACCACCTCAGTCTCGTCTGGCTTGCCGATAATGAGCTTCATTTTTTGCCCTCGCTTAGGTTCTCGCGCAGCGACAGCCCCGAATCGGTGCTGCGGGTGGAGTATCGCCGTTTCTGGTGGCCGGGAAGAGTAGATAAAGCGCCGCCGCTGGCCTGATCCACACCGTGGCGTCGACCCGGGCTGCACCAACCAGGCGCCTGGCGAGTTGTCGTGCCCACTTGGCGGCGCGGTGCCGCGCCAAAAGCAGCGGGCCGCACCCAACTTGGGTGCAGCCCGGCCGTTACAATGAGACTTGTCGCTACTGGCGGCTCATCCAGTCGTCGACATCCTTGCGCACCTGATCCTTGGCATAACCATAGCGCGCCTGAATTTTACCCTCGAGCTGCTCACGATTGCCATTGATCTGGGTGATGTCGTCGTCGGTGAGTTTGCCCCACTGCTCCTTCACCTTGCCGCTGAACTGCTTCCAGCTGCCTTCGATGCGATCCCAATTCATGTCAAACCTCCTGTTCTCCTGTTGAACTCGTCGACTGCGATGGTTTTTTGAGGGTTGCCTGCGAGTGAGGCGTTGGGTCTTGCCAGTGGCACTGCCTGGCGAAGGAATGCGTCCGCGGTGCTCGCGACAGCCGTCGCCGTGCCTCTAGTGGATATAGCCGAGCGCGTAGAGCAGCAGGATGACGGGAAGGGGAATTCCCACCAGCCAAAGGATCAGTCCACGGCCCATGCACGCATCTCCTTGTTTGACAACCTCAGTTTCCACAACGACGGCCGCGGGCCCTGGTTCCCCCTATTCTTTTGCGGATGCCGCCCTACAGCGCCGGTGCGGCAACCAGCATCTTTGCCCAGATTATCTGTATACATATCAGCCATGGCGCGGCACTCTGCCTTTTGCCGCGCGCGCGGCCGGCCCTTAAGGCGCAGCGCGCTTAGGACAGCATTGGCGCGGCAGCGGCGCCTCGCTTGCGCCCGGGCAGACCGATTAGGTCGCGTGATCCTCGTGCAGCCCGTTGCCACGCGGACGATAGGCGCCATTGGCTTCGGGGAAGGGCGGCAGGGGGCGCTTCTCGCCCTCCTCAGCGTCTTTGCGCGTCTCGGCTTCCGTCGGCCAGAACAGGAGTGCCAGCAGCGCCAACAGGACGACAAGCGGAAGGTTGCGCAGCAAAACCTTGGCGCTGTTAGCGAAGGCCTTGGGCCCGAGCGGGGTCGACAGCAGCGCGCCTGCCAATGCCACCGGCATTTGCACGAGCGCCTGCGCGGCGGCGGTGTTGGCGACGTCGGCGGTGTCGCCGGCCTCGGCCGCTTGCTCGGCAACCGTGTCCTCATGCTCCTTATGTTTGACGAACAGGGTCGCCAGCACGCCAATAAGCGTGAACGCCGCCGCCAAGATCCAGCAGCCCGTCACCGCGCCGAAGTGTGCGATCAGCATGTGTGTGATCGCAGCTATGGCGAAACCGACGGCAATGACAAAGGGCACGGCCACCGAGGCCCGCGCCAGGTACTTGACAATGACCGACGCCGCTGCCGACTTGGCGTCATTGATCAGACCTCGAAACATCGCGACTGCCTTTGCCGCCGGGGCGCTCAGTCGGCGCCTATGACTTCCACAGGGCTCCCAGCACAAAGCCGACTACCGCGGCCATGGCCAACGTCGCCATCGGCTGCTCCTTCACCGAACGGTCGACCGCGCCTTTGAAGTTGCCGGCCACTTCCTGCATCCGCTCGCCGACCTCACGGCCCTGTTCGACCATGCGATTGGCAACATCCTCGGCCTGGTTGGCCATGTTCTTAAAATTGTCGGTCGCCTTGTCCGCCATCTTCTCGAATTGGCCGGTGGCCTTTTCTTTGATGTCGTGGGTCGTCGAACCCGAATATCCAGTGCTCTGCGCCATCTCCACTCTCCTTGCTTAGCTGAAGCCTTATTTGGAATAAACGCAATCGCCAAAGTTTGGTTCAATCGGGCAGATCGGGTGGCTCGTCGGCGACGATATTGGCCAGCGTGACGGTGAGGGCCATCAATAGCGGGACCGCCAGAAACGCCCCAATTGGGCCCCAAAACCAGGTGCAAAAGGCAATGGCAAGAAAGACGGCAAAAGGATTGAGCTCGAGCCGGCGCCCCATAAACGCCGGGGTAATGAACTGGCCCTCGATGGTGACAATCGCGATATAGATGAGCGGCGCCACCGCAACCTCGCCCAGGGTCGGGTAGGTGACCAGGCCGACCACCGCCAGGGTGGCCACCACAATCGCCGGCCCGATGTAGGGAATATAGTTAAGAAGGCCGGCCAAGACCCCCCACAGCAGTGGATTGGGCAAACCAACGAACCAGGTGAGGGCCACCGTGACGAGGCCGAGGCAAATATTGACGATGGTGAAAGTGCCAAAGTAGGTCGTCATATTCTCATCGATGTCATTCAGCGTCCGCAGCGTCGCCAACCGGGCCTGCCGATCTCTCAGCAGATAGACGACCGTGCTACGCAGCCGCTTCTGGTAGATGAGGTAGAAAACGAGCGCACCCAGGAACAGTACGAATTGACTGACCGCCGGTGTCAGGATGGAAAAGATCGTACCGACCAGCGTCGATTGCTGCGCCTCGACCCGCAGCGTACTCTCCCCCGAACCGATGGCGTTGAGCGCCTTCTGCAGCTCGTCGAGAAGCACCAGCGGCTGCCCCATGGTTTGCAACTTCTGCTTGATCAGCGCGCCAATCTCCGTGGCCCGGCCCAGCCAGTAGGCGACCGGCGTGGAGAGCAACGTCAACAGGCTGGTGATCAGCAGGAACAAGAAGAGCGTGACGAGGACGGCGGCCAGCACCCGCGGGATGCCGCGCTCGCCCAGCCATTTCACGATCGGCAACACGATCGTGGCGATGGCCCAGGCGAGCAACACCGGCACGAGCACCGGCTGGGCCACGTAGGCGCACCACAGCACGGCAATGATGAAGAGGCCAACCGCTGCAATCTGACTCGCCCGCGCCCAGGTATCGACTTCGGCCGCCGCAGGCGCGAGTGGCTCGTTACGCGCGCCGGCTTCGCCCTCAACCCTCTTGGGTTTTGCCGGCTGCGCGGCCTCCTTGCCGACGGCCGGCTTCATCGTCTGCGACATCATCTGTACTCCGCGTGAAAAAGGTCTCCCCTATGACGCGCCCCGCGTTGACCGCCTGCGACCACAGCGCACGCCAATTCGACGCGCTCTCGATGTCGCGCAAGGTGCGCAGCAGGCGCGCGCGCTGGGCCTCGGACATGAGCCCGATGATCTTCACCCACAGCGCATCAACGTTGTAGGGCGCCACGGCGATGTCGATGCGCACGGGCACGATCTCGTTGGCGGCAAAGCCGAGCTCCGTGCCGGCAGCCTCCAGCGCCTCCCGGATCGATCGGGCTTTGGCACGCGTCGGCGTGGCCAGATCATAGGGCGGCTCCCACTCGTTGAACGGGCGCAGCCTGTCGATGTGCGTGAGAACCAGCAGCAGGGGTGGTCGGCGGCGGTTGGGCTCGGCGCTGAAGTGGTCGCGAATGGCGCGCACCGCCGCCGCATCGACCTGACGCGCCGCACGGGTGGCCGACGTCACCCACAAGATCATGTCGCAGCCGTGCGCCGCCTCGATCAGGCCGGGGAGCCCGTTCGCCTCGGCAAGCCCCGGACTGTCGATAAGGAGGGCAGCAGGCAGTCCCTCGCGGCTAAGCCGATAGGCGGTGAACTGCGCCGTGGAGGGCAGCGTGTCGACCGCGGCCTCCACGGCATTGGCGAGCGCATTGACTAGGCTCGATTTGCCGACGCCGACCTGGCCCGCCACCAGGATGCGCACCGGTTCCAGCGCGCGCGCCTCCGCGGTCTGCAAGTCCGCCCTTGAGGCGGTCGTGACATGCGTTGTTACGCGCTCGGGGGCAACGCGCAGGTTGCCTCCGTAGAGGTCGATGGCAGCGCGTCCTACTTCCTTGACAAAAGCGCGCGCGATCCGCCGCGCCAGGTGCTCGCGCCCCATTTCGTAAATCTGTCGCGTGAAGCGCTCGCGCAATTCTTGGGTTACCGCGGCCACGGGATTGAGAAGCCGCACGACGCGCCACAAATCATAGCCTTTCTCGACGAGATCCAGGGCGCCTCGCCACCGATAGAGCCACATGAATTGCGCAACGGTGATGCGGTCTCCGAGGGGAAAGGACGTCACCACAAACCGGCGCAGGTTGACGCTGGCACGTTCGAGCACCGTCAGCGCCTCCGGCAGCGTGAACTGCAACAGCGGATCCGCACGCTCCGGATGCAGGCGCTTCGCCACCACCTCGATGGTTTCGAGGCCGAGCGCCCACAGCGCATCGCGGCTCGTCATGCGTGCGGGGTTCACCTCGGCGGCGAGCCGCAGCACATCGTCCCACGCCTGCGCCTGCAGCGGTGTCCAATTGGCGTCGCCCGGATCGGGCGCCTCCGCGTCGAGCCCCGCCGGCGCGGCGCTGGGAACAATCAAGCGTTGCTCCAGGTAGTAGACGGCGAGAACGAGCACGCAGATTACGATCGCCCAATAGACGATGTAGCCGTGCTGCCAGAGCCAGAGGCTGCCAAAGGGCATCAAGCTCGCCGCGGGCAGCAGCAAGGCGACGATCAGCATGGCCCAGCGCGGATAGGGTGAGCGCGGCTCGCGCGGCGTCATGGTTTGGCTTCCCTCGCACCCGGACCAATGGCCCTCGCCTTGGCCAGCTCGAACGCTTCACTCAGCGCGCGCCGATAGACGGCGCTCACTTCATCGGCGCGCAGACCCTGCTGCCGTCGGACCAGGAAGTAGTTGGCAGCCTTGCCCATCGCGTAAGTGGCCGCGAAGCTCGCCGCCGCCGCCGCCGCTGCACCGGCTGTCTGGCCATATACCGGAATGAGCTTGACCAACTGGCGCACGCCGAAGGTGGAGGCCGTGCGCACCAGCGTTCCGGCGCCAAGCGCGGCGGCGAATTCCGCATAGGCCCGCCGGTCCCAGCGGGCGCCGTGCAGCTTGGAGAGTTGCCGCAGCATCGCGGCCTGCACCATCGGCACGGCGACGACGCCGGCGACCGGCACCGCATCGCTAGCGCCCGCCGCCAGCGCAAAGCCAAGGATGTGGGCATTGTACTGGTCGGCGGCGCGGCCCGCGCTTGATCCGGGCAGTTCCGACAAAGCCAGCGCGACGGACGCGGGCGCCGCGGCGATCAGGGTATCGATCAGAGCCTCGCGCCCGTAGGCGTGGGGCGTGAGCCCGTCCTCGACGTGGGTAAAATCGATCGGCACAAAGTGCGGCTCGGCGCGACCCATCAGACCCTCGAACAAGGAGCGCTGATAGGCCAAGGCGCGCAAGAGGTTCTCCGGCACACCCGGCGTCCCGGGCGCCGCGAACGGATAGGGCAGGACGTGACCGGCCCCTAGCGCATAGGCCTCGTGCACGGTGGTTTGCGCCACCACGACCGGCCATTCCGGATGCCGTCGCCGCACCGCGCGCACAATGTCGAGGACGGCGCTCTGTTCCAGATCGAGCGCCTTCATGACGGCAAGAATGAGGTGGGCGCGGCCCTCGCAAAAGCTGATATCAGCCGCGGGGTCGTAGTTCACTTCGCCCAGGCCGCGCGTATCGAGAAAACGAAGGATGGGGGCTTGCGCGGGAAAATCGAACACGCGCGCCGTCTTGGTACAGGCACGAAAGCCGCTGCCGATCTCTGCATCGCTGGCTTGGGTCAGCTCGCGGATGATGGAGGTTTTGCCGCTCTGCACCTTGCCAAGCAACCAGACCACGGGGGCGAAGCTCCGCGCCCGCTCTGCGATTGGCTGCTGGGGATCGGCGGAGGTGGTCATGGCGGTGCGCAACCCTGGCCAAGCATCGATGACGGTTGGCCGGCCGGGCCAGGCTCGACCAGCAACGGGCAGCAAAGCAAGGGCGGCGTCCTTTGACAACGCCGCCCCTTATGGTCGCATCATTCTCGCTGCTTTTCAGGCTTCGCGCGGCACGCCTCAGGCGCGCCGTACCAGCCCGGCAATCAGGGAGATCACGAACAGCACGATGAACACCCAGAACAGCAGCCGGGCGGCCTCCATCGCAAAGCCCGCGACACCACCGAAGCCCACGGCGGCAGCGATGAGCGCCACCACTAAGAATACCAGCGCGTAGTGAAGTAGATTGCCCATGCTCAAATCTCCAGTTGAGGCCGCAGCTTAGAGCCGCAAACTTGATCGTCGCCTTAAAAACGCGGCGCGCCCGCCACGGTTCCTATCCCTCGCGGCCCCGGCGTTGCCGGCACGCTGCTTTCCGGACCGCCAAGACAACGGCTGCCGATCGGTCTTCGTATTAACCACGCACGCGGGCCGCTTGCAGCTCGCGCAACGTGACGTACATCTCACGCAGGAGATCATCATCAGATTGGGCGATGGTACCCTGGGTGATCATGCGCTGCAGGCGGAGCTTTTGCTCGCGGATGCGCCGCTGCGCGTCTGCGATCTGCTTATCGATGGTGATGCGGGGCGGGGTTCGAGACATCTGAAATCTCCTGCGGCCGGCGCGCGCGCCCCCACCCGACAACGACGCCGGGCCCTGCTTTGTTCCCGCCCCCGGGCAGCCACTGCGCCTTATCCGCAACCTCCCGCGCGGCTCTGCGTTTAGGTCAAGGGCAGGGCTCCCGCTTCGGCGCATGGGGGAGGGTTTGATGGTGGATATCACGCACACTCCTGATGCCTACCGCCCCCGCACCAACCAGGCGACCGCCCGGGCCTTGAGCATCTTTGCCGCGCTCGCCGTCGACGCCGGATTGGTGTGGCTGCTCTACGTGCGCGCCAAGTTCAATCCTCCCTTCGGCGATGCCGAAATGTTTTGGGTCCGCATTGTCGCCGGGTTCGGCGCCTACGCCGTGCTGCAGCAATGGACGCTCGCCAACCAAACGGGACGTGGTGATGACATCGCCGCCTCAATCGATAAGGCCGTCGCCTTGAGCCCGCTGTTGCTGGCCGCCGCGCTGGAAGCCTATTGGGTGGGGATGGGCGCCTGGGGGGAGCTGTCCTGGCGCCATCATGCGGCAGCACTATTGTGGAGCGCCTTTGCCTTGACGGATTACTTTGCTACCGACACCACCAACCAGCGACTGAGCGCGCAGCGATTGCACGGCGGCGATGCAGGGGAAAGTTGACGCAGAAACCGAGGTCGGGACGGGCACGCCTACACCGGCCGGGCCGGCGAGCGGCGTCGTGGTGACGGATATCCCGGCGCGTCTTGACCGCTTGCCCTGGGGACGCTTTCAGACCCTGGTCGTTCTCGCCCTAGGCATCACCTGGATCCTCGATGGCCTTGAGGTCACCCTGGTCGGGGCGGTGGCCGGGGCCCTGAAGCAGAGCCCTGTGCTCCAGCTCAGCAACACCGAGGTCGGCTTGGTAAGCAGCGCTTATCTTGCCGGTGCGGTGCTCGGCGCCCTGTTCTTCGGTTGGCTGACCGACCGCCTTGGGCGCAAGAAGCTCTTCTTTATTACGCTTGCCGTCTATCTCGTGGCGACGGCCGCCACCGCCCTGTCCTGGAGTTTCTGGAGCTTTGCGCTTTTTCGCTTCCTGACCGGGGCCGGGATCGGCGGGGAATACACCGCCATTAATTCCACCATTCAGGAGCTCGTGCCGGCACGTGTGCGAGGCTGGACCGATCTCGCCATCAACGGCAGCTTTTGGCTCGGCGCCGCCATGGGCGCCGCCGGCTCCATCGTCCTCCTCGACCCCGCGCTGTTGCCGGCCGATCTCGGCTGGCGCCTGGCTTTTGCCATCGGCGCCACCTTGAGCCTCGTCATTCTCTTTATGCGCCTGTGGCTCCCGGAAAGCCCGCGCTGGCTCGCCACGCACGGCCGGCTGCCCGAGGCCGAGGCGATCGTGGCCGGCATCGAAGCGGATTTTCGCAACCAGGGCCACGCCGTGACCGAGGGGCCGTTTGCGAAAATCCGCCTCAAGGCCCGTACCCACACCCCGATTCGCGAGGTGATATCGACCCTGGTTGGCTCGCAGCGACGGCGCACGGCCGTCGGGTTGACGCTGATGGCGGCGCAAGCCTTCTTCTACAACGCCATCTTTTTTACCTACGCGCTGGTGCTGACCGACTTCTATGGCGTACCGGCCGACCAGGTGGGTTGGTACATTTTGCCGTTTGCGGCCGGCAACTTTTTAGGCCCAGCCTTACTCGGGCGGCTGTTCGACACGCTCGGGCGACGTCCGATGATCACGCTCACCTACGCCGCCTCGGGTCTGCTGTTGGCGCTCACCGGCTACCTGTTTGTCGCCGACCTGGTCTCCGCGCGCGGGCTGACGTTGTGCTGGTCGGTGATTTTCTTTTTTGCCTCGGCCGCGGCGAGCTCGGCCTATCTCACGGTCAGCGAAACCTTTCCCTTGGAGATCCGCGCCTTGGCGATTGCCATTTTCTATGCGATCGGCACCGGCATCGGCGGTGTCATCGGTCCCTGGCTGATGGGCTTCCTGATTGAGACGGGCTCCCGCCCAAGCGTGTTCGCCGGCTACCTGCTCGGCGCCGGCCTGATGCTGCTGGCCGCCCTGGTGATGGCGCGCTGGGGCGTGGCCGCCGAACGCAAGGCGCTGGAGGCGGTAGCACGCCCGCTCGCGTCCGTCGACTGAGCTGGTCTCAGCGCGAACCCAGCTGCCAGGAAGCCGGCAAGGCGACGCGCGATAAATCCAAGTTGTTGATCACCCAGATGCCGCTCATGGCGATGACGCCGGCAACGAGCACGCTTGGAAGGGTGCGCACCAGCGCTCCCAAGAGGCCGGCAAAGGCCGCCAACGTCCTTTCGCCCGCCTCCCACAATTCGGCGGCCGCCTTATAAAGCGCCCAAACCACGCCCGCCGCGATTAACACCAATAGGACCTGCTTCCAAAACGGCCAATTTTGCCAGGGGGCATCGAGCACCCGCATGATTTGCTCGACAGACCAATTCCAGATCAGCTGCACAAAGCGGAAGATCGCTGTGATTCCCTGCTGCACAAATTGGATCAACTGATTGAAAAGCTGGTGCATTGCCGCGGCCTCCGTCGCCCATACCCAAAACCGAACCGCGAAAAGCTCTCGCGATTGCAACAGTCCACAGACCGGCCAGAAGGGGGCCGGTCGCCTCTACCCGCATGGCGTAAATGCTGGCCAACAACCTCGCATTAACGCTGTTGGCACCTTCTAAGTTCCCGCACGGCTCGCGCTTCAACAGCGCGCGCGAAAAGGGCGCCTCTCGGGGGGTGGAGAGGCGCCCTGACCATCGTCCGCGCCTTGCGCTTGGGGGAGGAAGGCGCTGCGCATCGAGCATCGGGGGGAAGCGATGTGATGCGACCGGTAAAACGCGGCCTTCCCGCGCTGGTTCCCACTTTTTAACGCGGCCTTAATCTTTTTTCTCGTCCCGCCTTGAGCGCAGCAACGCCCGGGCAAAGGTCAAGTGCTTCAGCCCGCAGGCGATTTGCCCAAGCGATGGAGGCCGGCGGCGAAGCCGCTTCCTCACGGCCGAGCTTGCGTCGGCAACCCAACGGTCGAGCTAGCGTCACCCCAAAGTTTGACTGCACGGCGATCGCGGCGCGCCAACGTGCAGGCGTGGAACCAATCGATCCTCCCGGCGTTGGGGACAGTTAGGGTCGGAATAAGGGGGTATTTCGCCAAACCCGATGGTGGTGATGCCGCGCGCCGGCGCCGAGCTCACCCCGTCGCCTTGGTCTCTCCCCTCGAGATTGATCCCCTCGGGCAGCCCTCGGGTTGCCGTTGGTGCGTGTTTGGGAGGATGGCATGCAGGACGAGACGATCGGCGCCCACCCGGCAGAGCCGCCCGCGCCATCCCTTCCCGCGCCAGCACCCCCGAACGGTCTCGCCCGTGGCGCCGACCTCAATGACCTGCTGCGCGCCCTGCAGGCCATGCGCATGGGCGACTTCTCCGTGCGCATGGCCGCCGATTCCACCGGCGTGCTTGGCAAGATCGCCGACACCTTCAACGAGATTGTCTCGACCAACCAGCACATGGCGCGCCAGCTGGATCAGGTAGGCCAGCTCGTCGGCAAGGAAGGACGCATTCGCCAGCGCCTTCGCCTTGGCCTGGCGACTGGGTCGTGGGGAGACATGGAGAACTCGGTCAACGCGTTGATCGACGATCTCCTCTGGCCGACGACGGAGGCCACGCGCGCGATTGAGGCGGTCGCGCAAGGCGATCTGTTGGTCGCCATGCGTCTCGAGGTCGATGGGCGGCCTCTCAGGGGTGAATTCCTGCGCTCGGCCACGATCGTCAATACCATGATCAAGCAGCTGAGCGTCTTTACCTCGGAAGTGACGCGCGTGGCCCGCGAGGTTGGCACCGACGGCAAGCTCGGCGGCCAGGCGCAGGTGCGCGAAGTGACGGGCGTGTGGAAGGATTTGACGGAAAGCGTGAACTTGATGGCCAGCAACTTGACGGCCCAGGTTCGCAACATTTCGGAGGTGACGATTGCCGTGGCCAGCGGCGATTTGTCGAAAAAGATCACCGTCGACGTGCGCGGCGAGATCCTGCAGCTGAAAGAGGCGATCAACACCATGGTCGACCAGCTGCGTTCGTTCGCCGCCGAGGTGACGCGCGTGGCGCGCGAAGTGGGCACCGAGGGCCGGCTCGGCGGCCAGGCCGTCGTGCCCGGCGTCGCCGGCACCTGGAAGGATTTGACCGATAACGTCAACCTGTTGGCCGCCAACCTGACGACGCAGGTGCGCAACATTGCCGAGGTGACCACCGCGGTCGCGCGCGGCGACCTCTCCCGCAAGATCACCGTCGATGTGAAAGGCGAAATCCTTGAACTGAAGAACACTATCAACACGATGGTGGATCAGCTCAATGCCTTCGCCTCGGAGGTGACGCGCGTGGCGCGCGAGGTCGGCACGGAAGGCCGTCTTGGCGGCCAGGCGCAAGTGTCCGGCGTCGCCGGTACCTGGAAGGACCTGACCGACAACGTCAACTCGATGGCGAGTAACCTGACCGGTCAGGTGCGCAACATCGCCGAAGTGGCGACCGCGATTGCTGGCGGCGACCTCTCGAAAAAGATCACCGTCAACGTGTCGGGCGAGATCCTGCAGTTGAAGGAGACAATCAACACGATGGTGGATCAGCTCAATGCCTTCGCCTCGGAAGTGACGCGCGTGGCGCGCGAGGTCGGGACGGAAGGTCGTTTGGGCGGCCAGGCGCATGTGCGCGGCGTAGCAGGCACCTGGAAGGATCTGACCGACAGCGTCAATTCGATGGCGAGCAACCTGACCACGCAGGTGCGCAATATCGCGGAGGTGTCGACCGCGATCGCCAGCGGCGATCTCTCCAAAAAGATTGCTGTTGATGTACGCGGCGAGGTGCTCGAGCTCAAGGAGACCATCAACACGATGGTCGATCAGCTCAATGCCTTTGCCGGTGAGGTGACGCGCGTGGCGCGCGAGGTCGGAACGGAAGGACGCTTGGGCGGCCAGGCGCACGTGCGCGGCGTCGCCGGCACTTGGAAGGATTTGACCGACAGCGTCAACTCGATGGCGAGCAACCTGACCGGGCAGGTGCGCAACATCGCCGAAGTGGCGACCGCTGTTGCCCAGGGGGATCTCTCCAAAAAGATCACCGTCAACGTGTCGGGCGAGATCCTTCAGTTGAAGGAAACTATCAACACGATGGTCGATCAGCTCAATGCCTTTGCCGCCGAGGTCACCCGCGTTGCACGCGAGGTGGGCACCGACGGCAAGCTCGGCGGCCAGGCGGCCGTGCCGGGGGTGGCCGGCACGTGGAAAGATTTGACCGACAGCGTCAACTCCATGGCCGGGAACCTCACCGATCAGGTGCGCAACATTGCCGAGGTGGCCACCGCGATCGCCAGCGGCGACCTCTCGCGCAAAATTACGGTCGATGTGCGTGGCGAGATCCTTCAGCTCAAAGAAACTCTCAATACCATGGTCGACCAGCTCAACCGTTTTGCTGGCGAGGTCACACGCGTCGCGCGCGAGGTGGGCACCGAAGGCAAGCTCGGCGGTCAAGCCAATGTGCCCGGCGTCGCCGGGACCTGGAAAGATTTGACCGACAGCGTCAACTCGATGGCCGGGAACTTGACCGCGCAGGTGCGCAACATCGCCGAGGTGACGACGGCGGTGGCGCGCGGCGACCTCTCGCGTAAGATCACCGTCGATGTGAAAGGCGAGATCCTTGAACTGAAGAACACGATCAACACGATGGTGGATCAGCTCAATGCCTTTGCTTCCGAAGTCACCCGCGTCGCCCGCGAGGTGGGCACCGAAGGCAAGCTCGGCGGCCAAGCCCAGGTGTCGGGTGTCGCCGGCACCTGGAAGGACCTGACCGACAACGTCAACTTTATGGCGAGCAACCTGACGGCACAGGTGCGCAACATCGCCGAAGTGGCGACCGCAATTGCCGGCGGCGATCTTTCGAAGAAGATCACCGTCGACGTGCGCGGCGAAATCCTGCTGCTCAAAGAGACCCTCAATACCATGGTGGAGCAGCTGCGTTCGTTCGCCGCCGAGGTGACGCGCGTGGCGCGTGAAGTGGGTACCGAGGGCCGGCTCGGCGGCCAGGCCGTCGTGCCCGGCGTCGCCGGCACCTGGAAGGATTTGACCGATAACGTCAACCTGTTGGCCGCC
>Ga0075424_100001532_pt1 | contig 20407 bp, 17 predicted proteins | sample SoiMethybrSBSTD3_FD_75301 | JGI IMG/M metagenome (GOLD analysis project Ga0075424, IMG submission 75301) | Bulk soil microbial communities from a Populus tree surrounding site in Tennessee, USA - Soil MetaG P. TD hybrid SBSTD3 | ecosystem: Environmental > Terrestrial > Soil > Tree plantation... | reverse complement strand
GGTGCCTGACGGATGGTTGGTGTTTCCGGGTCCGAACGGCTCGGAAAGGATCGTGTGGTTGAACTTCCCCATGAGCCGGGTATTGGAGGAGAGCTCGTAGTCGCCGCGGATGCCACCAAGTTTGACGCTGCGAGTCCCGTTCAGTTCGACGTTGAACGCCGGGTACGGCGTCTGCCAGATCGAGGTCAGCGGCTGGTGCTCGTACTCGTAGTTGCCGAAGTAATGCAGCTTGTTGAGCACGATGGGACCACCGACCGTGCCGCTGATCTGCTGGTTCGAGTAGGGCAACACGCGATGCAGGACCGGATCCTGCGCGTTCCAATCGGCGTTGCGGAAGTTGCCGACCAGCGACCCGGAAAGGTTGTTCGTGCCCGACTTGGTGATCGCGTTCACCTGGACGCCGGAGGAACGTCCCTGCGTGGCGTCGAACCGGTTCGCGATGAACTCGAACTCGGCGATCGAATCATTGCTGTAGCGTGCCTGGTTGCCGGTGCCGAGGTTCGATGTGACCTGCAAGCCGTCGACGTTGAGCTGGAATTCGCGGACGTCGCCGCGGTCCTGCACCGGGGTCGCGCCCTGCGCGTTGGTCCGATTCCCGGGAGCCAGCAGCGCAAGCGACATCCAGTTGCGTCCCTGCGATGGAAGCTCGGTGATCTGACGCGGGTCGATGTTGCCGGAGAGCTTGGACGTCGACGTCTCGACGAGTGGAGACTCTCCGGTTACCGTCACGGTCTCCGCGAGATTCGACGGTGACATCTGCATATTGATCGAGGCTGTCTGTCCGACCAGGACTTCGACACCACTTTGCGAGACGGTCGTGAATCCGGGCAGTTGCGCCGTGATCTTGTACAACCCGACGCGCACGGCGATTTGATACGTGCCGCGCCCGTCGGTGACAGCCATGAACGTGTTTCCAGAAGCTTCGTGCAAGGCTTGAATCGTGACGCCCGGCAGGACGCTGCCTGTCGAGTCGGTCACCGTGCCGTTCAGCGTGGCTTCCTGCGCGTAGGCAGCAGCCGGGAGGAGAGACAACACCAAGACGGCGAAAAGCAGTCGCTTCATCACATCGACCCCCTGGCTCAAGAAGGACTAGCTGTGATTCCAATGACTACGGGAAAAGAGCGCCGACGTGCTCGAACGAAACCGCTGCGCCGCCTCTTCGGCGCTCAAGAGTGAGCGGATTCTAGGAGCGCGATCATTGGCATGTCAATATCGCGAGGCAGTATTTTTGCGCAGCAGAGCTCATTGCTGGCTCGCCCTGGACTGCTCTACGCCTCGCTACAAGTGCGCCCTTGTCCCTTTGATAAGCTCTCGCCGTGGACGAACCCACGTTCCTCACGAACGCGCCGACCACAGCTGAAACCACAGGCGTGCCTGTGCCGGCGGCAGCACCGGTTCGCTTCGCGGCCGGCGCGATCATCGCCGGTCGCTACCGGTTGGTTGCCCTGCTTGGAAAGGGCGGCATGGGCGAGGTCTATCGCGCCGAGGACCTGATCCTCGATCAGCCTGTCGCGCTCAAGTTCCTCCCCGCTGGCGCGGACGACGAAGCGAGGTTGAGCCAGTTTCACAACGAGTTGCGCGTCGCCCGCCAGGTTTCACACAAGAACGTCTGCCGACTCTACGACCTGGGTGAAGCCGGCGGCCATCGTTTTCTGACGATGGAGTACATCGACGGTGAGCCGCTGGCCTCGCTGCTGCGGCGCATCGGTCGCCTGCCGCATGACAAGGCGGTCCAGATCGCGCGCCAACTCTGCGCCGCCGTGGCCGCCGCGCACGAGCGCGGTGTGATTCATCGCGATCTGAAACCGGCCAATGTGATGATCGACGGTGAAGGTGACGTGCGCGTCACCGACTTCGGCATTGCCACGGCCCGATCCGACACCGCCGAGTTCGTCGGGACGCCGCAGTACATGGCGCCGGAGCAGTTTTCCGGCAGCGCCGCGTCGATCAAGAGCGATATCTACGCGCTCGGACTGACCCTGTTCGAGATCTTCACCGGCCGCCGCGCGCAGGAGAGCAGGACGCTCGAGGACCTCAAGCGCTTTCACCAGACCGGAACGCATACGACGCCCTCGTCGATCGTTCGCGATCTCGATCCCGCCGTGGAACGCGTCATTCTGCGATGCCTGGAGCGCGACCCGGATCGGCGGCCGGCGTCGGCGCTGGTGGTCGCTGCGGCTCTGCCCGGCGGAGATCCGCTTGCTGCAGCCCTCGCCGCAGGAGAGACGCCATCACCCGATGTGCTCGCCGCTGCCGCGGAATCCGATGCGCTCGCCGTCGGTTGGGGCGTGGCCCTGGTGTCGTTCGTCATCGTCGGGCTGCTCGTCTTCGCGGGCATGTCACAACGCTCGTCGGAGGCTGGGCGTGTGCCGCTCGGAGATCCGCCGGATGTGCTGATCAACCGCGCCGAGCAACTGATCAAGACGTTTGGTTATACGGATCCGGTCGGCGATACCGCGTCCGGCTTCATGGCCGCCGACGACTATCGCCAGTGGCTGCGAAGGCAGGTGCGTGGGTCGGGGAGATGGGATGTGTTGTCGACGGGAGATCCGTCCGGCATTTTGTTCTGGTACCGCAGCAGTCCGCGCCAGATCATCCCGGTCGAGGAGGACACCGTCTCCCTGGACGATCCGCCGTCGATCGACACAGGGATGCGCGAAGTCGTGCTGGATCCGCGCGGACGGCTACAGCGATTCCGGTCGGTGCCGCCGCAATTCGATGAGAGCACCGGTCCTGCCGCGCCGCCTCCGTGGAACACTTTGTTCGAGGCGGCCGGCTTGTCGATGTCGTCGTTCGTCGAAGCGACACCTCAATGGGCGCCACCGGACTACGCCGATGGGCGCGCGGCGTGGACGGGTCCGCATCCCACCGTCAAGGACGTCACCCTGCGCATCGAGGCGGCCGCGTATCGCGGCAAGCCGGTGTTTTTCGATGTCATCGGTCCATGGACGGATCCCGAGCGCATGGAGCCTGAAAGACGGTCGGCGGCGGATCAGATTTTCATCGCCTTGATCTTCACGATCTTCGCCGTGATGATTGCCGCTGCCGGCGTGCTGGCGCGCCGGCACATCCACACCAGTCGCGCCGATCGCCGCGGCGCGTGGCGCGTGACGTCGTATGTGGCGATTGCGGGGGTCCTTTCGTGGGTCTTGCGCGCCAGTCACTCATCGAGTCTGGAAGGCGAGATCGGGCTTTTCTTCCGATCTGCAGGAATCATCGCCTTGCTCGGGGCCGTCTTCTGGACCCTCTACGTGGCCGTCGAACCGTACGTGCGACGGCTCTGGCCGGATGCGCTTCTTGGGTGGTCGCGTCTGCTCACAGGACATATTCGCGATCCGCGCGTCGGCCGCGATCTGCTGATCGGAATGGTCTTCGGCGTCGCCCTCATCCTGGTCGACGTGGGCAAGGCGACAATCATCCCCGCGCTTGGCTTTTCGGCACCGTATGCACGTTACGGTTTCGGCGAGGAGATGTATGGTGACGGCGCCGCGGCGTTCTGGGCAGTCCTCATCGTGAGCGTCAATGCGATCGACGGCGCGCTCTTCGCCGCCTTCGGCATCGTCATGGCCCGGCTCGTGTTACGGATTCGCTGGCTGGCGATCGTTGTCACCATGCTCTTTCTGTCGCTGACCGCGTTCTATGACATGTCCGTAATGCCGTATTCGCTCGTCTTTCCGCTGGCCAGCGGCGCACTGCTGACATGGCTTGCCATGCGATTCGGTCTGCTGTCGCTCGTCGTCGCGTGGTTCACGTGGCGGCTGCTCGCCGCCGTCCCGATGACGCTCGAGTTCTCGCATTGGCGGGCGGTGCCTTCCAACTGGACGCTCGCGATCCTCGTCAGCCTTGCGCTGTTCGGCTTCTACGCCTCGCGCGCGGGACGGCCGTTGTTCGGGTCGATCCTCGGGGAGGAGACGTCGTAGGCGCCACGTCCGTTGCCGCAAAAGAACGCGCCAGCGACTCGAACATCCCGATTCCCTGCTCGAGCAGCGTCCCATCGTCGGGGTGCATCATGCGAAGGCCTTCGACCATGTGCGCGACGGCCGGCGTCTCGGGCGCGGCGTATCGCGTTTCCTTGAGATCGAGATCGTGGACGATGCGGCCGACCCGGCTGACGATCGGATCGCGGATCGCGAATCGCTCGGCGAGGACTTCGAAGGTGCATCTATCGGCTTCATGAGTGAAGTCGCCGCCGAACATGTCAAAGGACACCTCGGCATCTCGTCGTTGATCCGAGAACGCAAACGTGGCACGCGGGTCGATGAACCGGCGAATGAGCCACGCTGAGGCCATCCGATCCACGCCTGGACGCGGCCGTGTCACCCAGCGACGCCGTTGGAAGGCATCCGTCGAGAGATGTGGCCGTTCGGCGCGAGATGCGGGGGTGGGTGGAGCAGCGATCGATTCCAGTGCGTTGAGGGCTTCGGCAGCGTCCTGTCTGCCTGAAGCGGCGAAGAGATCGCGTTCAACGACGGCATCGAAGCGAGATCTCAGGCTTCGCGCCGCGGATGCCAGGACGCGACGCGTTGGGGCCGACGAGGGACGGCCCTTCGCACGCTGCGTGTGACGAGCGCTGGACACGACACGATCCGCCTCGCGCTTGATCTCGCGGTACTCCGCGTGAGCAGTTTGTCGAAAGCGAGCCATGAGCGCCTCCTCGTCTGTCGAGTCCACGAATTCGGCCACGAAGATGGTGGCCTCGCCGCCGCCGTCGACGATCTGCCGCCGAATCCACTCGAAATCCTCGCGGCCTTGAGCGGATTGTGGGAGGACATACACCGCGTTTCTCCACAGCACGGCACTAAGCTGCTGCAATCGTCGCCACGCCTTCACTCGCGCATTGGATTGACGCGCCAGGATCGTGAACGCGAGCAACAGCCATTGACGTCGTGCCGCCATGTGTCGAGTCAGTCCTTCAGAAGGTCGAGCGGTTCCGCGCGTCCGGCTCGGGTTGATGCCAGGTAGCTGGCGCCGGTGGAGACGAGCAACATCGCAATCAGAACGTAGACGGCCGTCCAGCGATCAGCGGAGACGGTTGTGGACACCGACCGCACGACGGTCGGCACGGCGGCGGTACCGGCCAGCAACCCTGCAACGAGACCGATTCCGATCGGCTGGAACTCATCGCGCACCATCAACAGCCGCAGATCGCGTCGACGAGCGCCGACCGCGGCGCGGATAGCCAGGTCGCGACGACGTGCGCCCGCCGCGTAGGCGATCGCCCCATACAACCCGAGGAGCGCCAGGCAGAGAGCGACATAGCCAAAGACATCGATCAAGAGCACGTGTGCCCGTGTTGGCGCCATCGCGCCTGCGAGCACTTGCGACAATGTCTGTACGTTGGATGCCGCGATTTCCGGATCGACCTCGTAGACGATTCGGTGTAGATCGCGTGGCGAGAGTGCGTCGGGTTGATTCACACGAACGATCCAGTACATTCGTGCTGCAACGGGCCCGACCTGAAAGGCGGGCATTTGATGAAGCGGCACATACAAGTCGGCGGTGGCATCGCCGTCGATCCCGAACTGCTTCACGTCCGATGCGACGCCTACGACCTGCATGTCCGGGTATGACGCGGCTGGCGCGAGCGCGAGATGCTGCCCGACCGCGTTGTCATTGGGCCAATGCCGACGTGCGAACGTCTGACTCACGATGGCCACAGGGCGACCTCGTTCCTGATCGGATGTCTGGAACTCCCGACCAGTGAGGATGCGTATTCCCGCGGCCCGAAAGTAGTCCGGTCCGGCGATTCGAAAGTGCGCTTGCGGGATCTGGTCCGGCGGCGGTGCTGGCCGATCCGGGAACTCGACATCCGCTGTTGAGAGCAGGCCACTCAAAGGCAGCAGGGATATCGCACCCGCAACCGACGCTGGCGCCCGCTCGGTGATCCGCTGCTGCACGTGATCGTGGAACCGCGCGATCGATTCGCGGGTGTTGTAGCGCGTCGGCGGCAAAGACAGTTGGACCGAGAGACTCTCATCAGCCGCGAAGCCCGGGTCGTATTGCTCCAGCGCGTCGAGCGCGTGGCCGGCCGCCGCCACGCACAGGATCAGGGCAGTGGAACCGGCCAGTTGCAGCATCACAAAGGCCCGTCGCAGGGCGCCCTGCCGGCGACTTCCGGCGACGCGGCCGGTCACCATGTGGCCGGCAGTGATCTCGCGTGACGCCCCCCATGCCGGAATCGCGCCCGCGATCATGCCGGCCACGACCGATACGAGACACGCGAACGCAATCACCGGCATCTGAATGGACATCACTGGCAACCGCGGGAAGTCCGCCGGAGCCATGAGTCTCCATACTGGGATCGCTGCTGAGGCGAGGATGAGGCCGACGACTCCGCCAGCGATGGCGAGGACAGCGCCCTCCATCATCAACAACGCGGCGACGCGCGCACGGGTTGCTCCGAGCGCGAGGCGAAGCGAGATTTCCGACTGGCGTGTGAGACCGCGAATCAGCAGAAGGTTGGCGAGGTTGCCCGTGCCGATGCTGACGAGGATGCTCACGAGAACGAAGAGCGTCCACAGAATCTGCCGGTAATCACGCACGATCTCGGCATGAAGCGGATACAGGCTCACGCCGACTTTTCGTGCATCGTCAACCGGGTACTCACGTTGGAGTCGCGCGGCGATCTGATTGAGATCGGATCGTGCCTGTTCGAGGCTGACGTCGCGCCTCAGGCGCGCCACCACCCGCAGGAAGTTTGCGCCACGATCCTCGCGGCGCGAATCGTCATCGAGAGAGAGCGGAACCGCGACCTCGGCCTGCCGGAACGGAAACACGAAGTTCCTCGGCAGTACTCCGACAACCGTGTAGGCGAGGCCGTTGAGCGTGATGGATCGCCCGACGATCGCGGGATCACGAGCGAACCGCCGATTCCACAGTCGATCCGTCAGCACCACCGATCGCGCGTGCTCGTCGCCAGCGTCGAGGGTCCGTCCAACGACCGCTTGCGCCCCGAGCACAGCGAAGAAGCTGGCCGCGACGCGCGTGCCCTCCAGGCGTTCGGCCTCGCCTGCGCCGGTCAGGTTGGCGGTCCAGTTGATGAACGGCGCGAGCCCGTCGATCGTTCGCGCCGCGCGCTGGTAGTCGAGCAGGTCGGGGATGGAAAGCGGTGCTCTATCGCGCTCGGTACGCAGGTTGTACATCCAGACCAGGCGGTCTGGATTTCGGAGCGGGAGCCGGTCGAGGAGAACGCCATAGACCAGCGCAAACACCGCCGTTGCGGCGCCGATGCCGAGCCCGAGAATAGCGATCGCAAAGGCGCTCAGGCCGAGGTTGCGCCGCAGGAGCCTCACTGGCGCGCGGATAACTTCCAGCATTTCTTGGATTGTAATATATATTACATATACGTGAAATTAATATTTCTATTGAAACGCACGAGGAGGAATCCGGAGTTAACGGATCACCACGGAGCAGCGGAGAAACGGGGGACGAACGGAGGCGCCGTGCCGGTGACGCGCTTCGCGCGGCTTGGATAGAGCGCCGTCGCAATCACAAGCCGACAATCGATCGCGAAGGCTTGTGAATTGCGGTTGGCGCTCTATCCATCGGCCGGCCGAACGGCCGGCCTCACCGGCATGACGCTCTCTCCGTTTGACCTCCGTTCCTCCGTTTCTCCGTTTCTCCGTGTCGATCCGGTACCTCCGCCCGCCTCCGTTTCCTCGACGCGCGATGCGCGAACTATGATCGACGGACGATGTCAGAGTCGTTTGCCGCGCCGCTGGCCGGTCGCGTCGTCCTGGTGACCGGGGCATCGAGCGGCATTGGCCGGGCGATTGCTGTGCGCGCCGCCCAGGCGGGCGCCGATGTCGCGCTCACCTACAAGTCGAACGCGGCTGGTGCGCGTGTGACGGAATCGCAGATTCACGCCACGGGGAAACGTGCGGCCACGTTTCAGGTCGACATCGCCGATGAACAGGCGCTGAAGACGCTCGGCCCTGCCGTGTGTGGGACGTTCGGCCGCATCGACGCATGGATCAACAATGCCGGTGCTGACATCCTGACCGGACCCGGGGCGACGCTCTCCGACCTGCAGAAGATGGACCTGTTGCTCGCGGTTGACCTGCGCGGCACGATGATCGCGTCGTGGCGAGCTGCGGAAATTCTGGCGGCTCAACCGGAGGGCGGCGTCATCATCAATATGAGTTGGGATCACGTGCTGACCGGCATGCCGGGAACCAACCCGCAACTGTTCGCCGCCGTGAAAGGCGGCGTGCTCGCATTCAGCAAGTCGCTGGCGCGATCGCTCGGGCCGCGTGTCCGCGTCAACGTGCTGGCTCCCGGGTGGATAGAAACGTCATTCGCCGCTGATCTGAATTCGTCACGGCGGGCTGAGGTGTCCGATGCAACGCCGCTGGGCCGCTGGGGTACGCCCGATGACGTCGCCGGCGCCGCTGTGTTCCTCGCCTCGCCGGCGGCCGCATTCATTACCGGGCACACGCTGCTCGTCGGTGGCGGGGTCGTCATGTAACCTGTCAGCTCCAACGTATTTGTTGCCGGGAACCTGTACTTAGCCACGAAGATCACGAAGGTCACGAAGCGGCGAATTGTCACGGAAGGGTGGAGGCACTAATCAATCTCGATGTGGCGACCAGAGCGCCACGCCGGGGCCGCCCGATCGGGCGGCCGACGGATCGCGCAGCGGCCACGCGCAAGCCACGACCGTTTCTCAGTGGCTTGTGCCTGGGACGCCGCGCGATCCATCTGAGGCGAAGCCTCGCCGGCGTGGCGCCTCAGCGTCTTGGCATGCCTCCGCTGTTAAGCGATTTCGTGTTCTTCGTGTCCTTCGTGGCTTATTCTTCGTGGTATCCGATCAGGCCGGCTAACCAACCTCCCAACTCCCAAACTTCCAACTCCAGGTTTAACGTCCGGAGCACTGACATGCCGAAAAAAGAAACAACCTACGACGAAGCGCAGATCGCAGAGCGGCTGCGCGACCTTCCAGGGTGGTACTTGGAAGACGGATGGATTCGTCGCGTCTACAAGACGGATGGATGGCCGACGACACTGATGCTGGTGAATGCGATCGGCTATCTGTCGGAGGCGGCGTATCACCATCCGGACCTGTCGGTGACATGGGGGCGTATCACCGTGAAGCTGTCGACGCATAGCGCAGGCGGCATCACCGACAAGGACTTTGCGCTGGCGCGTCGAATCGAGGACGTCGTGCTGTGGCGACCGGCCGCCGGGGATGCGCTCGAAGGCACGCCGAACAAGTTCGTGCGCAGCGGCGATCCTCGCTGATGGCCGAGGCCTCGGCGCCCAGGCGCGTCCTGTTCGTCACGGGTCTCCTCGCCGAGCCGGCGTTGCGCAACGTCCTCGGCGGTATGGCCGCGCCCTTCGATTGCGAGGTCGCGGCGATGCGGATCACCGTGGCCGCATTGATGACGACGACGTGGATCGCACGTCATCTGACGGTGAACGAAGGAACAGACCTCGTCCTGATTCCCGGCCTCTGCGAAGGCGATCCGGCCGTGATCCAGGAGAAGGTCGGCGTCGCCGTGGCGAAGGGGCCCACGGATCTGAGGGAGATTCCTCGCTTTTTCGGTCGATCGGCAATTGCCCAGGAGTACGGTGCCTGGGATATCGAGATTCTCGCCGAGATCAACAACGCGCCGCGCCTGACCCACGACGACATCAGGCGGGAGGCCGAGCGATACCGTGCATCCGGCGCCGACGTGATCGACATCGGGTGCACGCCTGGTCTGGCGTTTCCGGGACTTGGCGACGTCGTTCGGGAACTGGTCGATGCCGGGATGCGAGTGAGCATCGACACCTTCGATGTCGATGAGATTCGAACTGCCGTGCGCGCGGGCGCGAGCGTCGTGCTCAGCGTGAATCGATCCAATCTCGATATCGCGAACGAGTTGTCAGCGAGCGAGGTCCGCTGGGTTGCGGTGCCCGATCTGGGCGGCCCGATCGAGACGCTCGAGCCGACCATCGCGAAGCTTGATGAATGGGGTGTCTCGTATTTGATCGATCCGATTCTCGAGCCGATTGGCATGGGCTTCATGGCCTCGCTCGAGCGCTATGCGAACGCCCGCCGCCGGTGGCCGGATGCCGAGATGCTGATGGGCATCGGGAACCTCACAGAATTGACGGCCGCCGATTCCACCGGCGTCAACGCATTGCTCGTGGCGATCTGCCAGGAACTCGGCATCCGCGCGGTGCTGACGACCGAAGTGATTCCGTGGGCATACGGGGCGGTGCGTGAAATCGACGTGGCGCGCCGGCTGATGCATTACGCGATCACCAGGCGGACCGTTCCAAAGGGCGTCGACGATCGGCTGGTCACCGTCAAGGATCCCGAGGTCTTGAGCTACTCGGAAGCCGAACTTCGTGCACTGCAGGCAGCCATCACCGATCCCAACTACCGCATCTTCGCGGATCGCGAGGCGATCACGGTCTTCAACAGCGAGCGCTTCGTCCGCGGAACCGATATCCAGGAGATCTTCTCGCAGCTCGGCGTCGACGAGCCGGCTCACGCCTTCTATCTCGGCAAGGAGCTGGCAAAGGCGAGTGTTGCCGTCACGCTCGGCAAGACGTATCGGCAGGAAGGCACGCTTTCGTGGGGCTACCTGACACCGCCTGAAGAGCGATCGCGTCACGTGCGGTTGACGCACGCGGAACGCAAGCGCGGAGAACGCAGCGATCGATGACGCCGCTCGTCGAGGAGATCGTTCCCGCGCCGGATCCGGCCGATTGTTGCGCAGCGCTCGAAGGCCTGCCCTACCGTTTGTTTCTCGATAGCGCCCGCACCGCCAGCCGATTCGGCCGCTATTCCTTCGTCACGGCCGATCCCGTTGCCGTCGTCCGCAGTCGCGGCGTGGACACGGAGTGTTTCGATCGAACGACCGGCATGTCCCGGACCATTCGCGGCGATGGGCTCGTCGCGCTGCGTGAGCTCGTCGCCCCGCACACGGCCGAGCCCGTGCCGGGACTGCCGCCGTTTCAGGGTGGCGCAGCCGGTTACGTCGCCTACGACTGGGGCCTGACGCTCGAACGTCTTCCGGCGCCGCGATACGACGATCTGGCGCTGCCCGATCTCGTCATCGGGCTCTACGACTGGGTGCTCGCGTGGGACCACGAGTCCTCACGCGCGTGGCTGATCTCGACCGGCGTTCCCGAACTGGCCCCCGCTGCGCGCCGCGCGCGCGCCGCGTCGCGCGCCGATTCGGTCAGGAGACACATCGGCGGCACGCGACCGTCGGACCTGGACCCTCGGACCCTCGGACCCGCACCTTCGCACCCTCGCACCTTCGCACCTTCGCACCTGATCGACCCCGTCTGGTGGCCTCGCTCTCTTCAGTTGCGCTCCTCGTTCACCAGAACGGAATATCTTGCAGCGGTCGAGAAGGTTCGCGAGTACATCTTCGCAGGGGACATTTTTCAAGCGAACCTGTCACAGCGTTTCGAGGCCGTCACCGGCGAATCGGCGTGGTCCTTCTACACGCGTCTACGCAGACGGAACGCCGCGCCGTTTGCCGCCTTTCTCGACTTTCCCGAAGTCGTCGTGGTGAGCGCCTCTCCGGAGCGCTTTCTCCATGTGGATGCGCGCGGCCATGTCGAGACGCGTCCGATCAAAGGCACTCGCCCGCGCGGATTCGGGCCCGAGCACGACGCGGCGCTCGGGCAGGCGCTGGCGGAAAGCGCGAAGGACCGCGCCGAGAATCTCATGATCGTCGATTTGATGCGCAACGATCTGTCACGGGTCTGCGCGCCCGGCTCGGTTCGTGTGTCCGAGCTGTTTTCGCTCGAGCACTACGCGACCGTCCATCACCTCGTCTCGACGGTCGTGGGCGATCTCAGCTCCGGCACGGATGCGATCGACGTGTTGCGCGCGGCATTCCCAGGGGGATCGATCACGGGCGCGCCGAAACTTCGGGCGATGGAGATCATCGCGGAGCTCGAGCCGTCGCGGCGTGGTGTCTACTGCGGCTCGATTGGCTACTGGAGCGTGACGGGAGAGCTCGACACCAATATCGCGATCAGGACAGCGGTGCTTCAGGATGGCAGAATCTACTTCAGCGCCGGGGGAGGCATCGTCGCCGACTCGAACCCCGAGCACGAGTATCTGGAAACGCTCGACAAGGCACGCGCAATGATCGACGCGCTGGCTGAGCGGCGTTGATACTGGGCGGACCTATTGAAGAAGTGCGGTGAGAGATCAAAGATGGTCGATCGATCATGATAAACAGCGAAATCCCTGTCCTCATCGTCGGCGGCGGCGCAGTGGGCTGTGTGCTCTCGATGGAGCTGGCGCGCCGGGGCATCGAGTATCGCTGCATCGACCGTATGGCCGGGCCCGGTCGTGAATCGCGCGCCATCGCCCTTCACGCGCGCACCATCGAGTTGATGGATCTCGTCGACCCGGCGTTGAGCAGGAGCCTGCTCGAACGCGACTTGTGGTGCCGGGGATACGTGATGCACTTCCTGCGCGACGGCGAACGCACGGAAGTACGCCCGGGGCTCGACTACACGACCGTCGATTCCAGATACAACTGCATCCTGTCTCACAACCAGAGCGAGACCGAGGGCTTTGTTCGTGACTACACGCAGTCGCGGTTTGGCCACGGCATCGAATACAACACGGTGTTCCGGGATCTCACGCAGGATGCCAGCGGCGTCACCGCGCGCGTCATCCATACCGATCGCGATGATGAGGAAGAGCTGATTCACTGTCAGTATCTGGTTGCGGCGGACGGCATCAACTCGCGCGTGCGTCGCGGGCTCGGGCTGTCGGTGAAAGGCAAGGACTATACCGGCAGCTTCTTCCAGAACCTCGACATCCATCTGAACGGTTTTACCGACTGGAGAGATCACTTCCATTACTGCGTCGGCACCGATCACTTCCTGATGGTGGCGCCGCTGCCGGGCGGGCATTTCCGGCTGCTCCTGAGCGATCGCGGTGAGGCGGAGGACCCGACGCTCACGCCGCAGCAGGCGTTCATGCGTCTGCTTGAAAAGCATTACGACGGCATCACGATGGGCGATGTCGTGTGGCACTCGCGGTGGGAGACGTGGGTCCGTCTCGCTGACACGTTCCGTGAAGGGGACGTCTTCCTCGCTGGCGATTCGGCGCACGTGCATTCCACAACGGGCGGCCAGGGGATGAACTGCTGCATGCAGGATGCATTCAACCTGGGATGGAAGCTCGCGCTCGTGTTGAAGGGGTTCGCGAAGAACGAGTTGCTCGATACCTATGAAGCCGAGCGACGCCCGGTTGCCGAGCAGGTCATCTGGGCGGCTTCGTCACTGCACGACATCTTCATGACGCACGGCAAAGACATCGCCCAGCGGAAGCAGACGATGTTCGAAACCGGCTATACGGAGAAGGTCGTGAACGCATGCTCCGGCGTGGCGTACACCTATCGCGACGTGGCTCCGAAGCCGGCCGCGTTGCGCGAGCTCGACGGACCCGCGATCGGCGATCGCGCACCCGACATCGATTTCGAGGACGGCGGCACGCTCTTCGACCGGCTCCGCCACGAGTACTTCACACTTCTGGCGATGCCCGATGGGGGTAACGTCAATCCGGCGATCGAGTCGTTGGAAAGGCGCTTTGGCGCGGTGCTCGCGGTGGAGAGACTCCCGAAATCGGCAGCGCTGTCGAGGCGTTACGGGGCTGGCGACGGGCGCCTGTTCCTCGTGCGGCCTGATGGGTACGTGTCGTTCAAGAGCGCGGCAGCTGAGACCGGCCTGCTCGAGGAGCATCTCGGCACGTTGCTGAGACTTTAAAATGAAAGATTCACGGGCCGCCAATGATCCTCGTCCTCGATAACCGCGACTCGTTCGTCCACAACCTTGCCCGCTACGTCCGCGAGCTTGGTGAGGAAGCCGTCGTACAGCGCAGCGATGAGATGACGCTCGACGAGGTCGGACGGCTCGCGCCGAGCCACGTCATCATTTCGCCGGGACCGTGCACGCCTGCGGAAGCCGGCATCTCCACTGACGTTGTGCGGCGATTCGGTTCGACCACGCCAATCCTCGGTGTGTGCCTCGGTCATCAATGCATCGGCGCGGCTTTCGGCGGCGACGTTGTCCGGGCCCGCTACCCGATGCATGGCAAGACGTCGCTCGTCACGCACGAAGGATCATCGGTGTTCGCGGGTTTACCGTCGCCCCTTCGCGTCGCTCGTTATCACTCGCTCATCATCGATCCGGCGACAGTGCCCGAGACGCTTCGCGTGCTCGCGAGGGCGCTCGACGATGGAGCGATCATGGCGGTGGAACATCGGACATTGCCCATCATCGGCCTGCAGTTCCATCCCGAATCAGCCGCCAGTGAATACGGATACGCGATCGTCGACAGGTTTCTCCATGGCGGTCATTCCCGATCCGATTCGCTGCCGTCACGTGCGGATGGTGCTGAAGGAAAACCCGACCTGTTCCTCCCATGGGCGGCCAATCGCCGCGAATCGGACGAACCATTTGTCCCTCCACCGGTTCATCTGGTGAGATAGAACATGCATCCGTGGCATGACACCTACGTTGACGATACCCTTGTCGAGACCGCATTTCCGGTCATCGTCGAGATCCCGAACGGCAGCAAGAACAAGTACGAGCTGGACAAGGAGACAGGCCTCCTCCGGCTCGATCGCGTGCTTTACAGTGCTGTTCACTACCCGGCAGATTACGGATTCATCCCGCGGACCTTCTGCGACGACGGTGACCCGCTCGATGCGCTGGTGCTCGGCCAGGAGCCAGTCTACCCGCTGACGATCGTCGAGGCGCGCGCCATCGGTGTGATGCGGATGCGCGACGAGAAAGGCATCGACGACAAGATCGTCGCGGTGAGCGTCCACGATCCGGCCTACTCGCACATCATCGACAAGGAGCAATTACCGGTTCACGTGCTGCGCGAGCTCCGCCGCTTTTTCGAGGACTACAAGGCGCTCGAACAGAAGCAGGTCGTCGTCGAGGATCTGCTCGGGCCGGCCGAGGCGGTAACCGTCATCCTCGATGCGCTCGACCTCTACCGGCGCATGCGGCGAGGCGAAATCTTAAAGGCGTGAGGGTGCGTACGTAGTGTCCGGCTTTAGCCGGACCAACGGCGATCATGATCATCGAAAGCATCGTGACGACGATCGACGCCGAGGGCCGCGTGAATTGCGCTCCAATGGGCGTCGAGTGGGGCGATGACGTCATCGTCCTCAAGCCGTTTCTCGATACCGCGACGTATCGCAACGTCGTCGCGACCGGCGCAGCGGTCGTCAATCTCATCGACGATGCCCGCGTATTCGCGCGGGCCGCGATCTCAAATCCGGAGTATCCGGCGAAGCCCGCCGCGGTGGTGCGAGGAGTGGTGCTGGCGAACGGCTGCTCCTGGCGGGAGCTGACCGTCCGCTCGATCGACAGCTCGCCGCCGCGATCGCGAATCGACATGACGGTCGTGCATCGCGGCGTGACGCGCGAATTCATCGGCTTCAACCGCGCGCGGCATGCCGTGCTCGAAGCCGCGATTTACGCGACGCGATTACATCTGCTCTCGCGCGAGTTCATCGAGAGCGAAATGGCGCGCCTCCAGGTGATTGTGGACAAGACGGCCGGTCCAGACGAGCACGAGGCGATGGCTCTGCTGACCGAATACGTTCGCTCCCGGCGGGTCTAAAGACCCGCCGCTACTTGGTATAGGTAGAGGCGGGTCTTCAGATCCGCCTTGAATCCTCGTCCGCGTTATTTCAATTCGACGCGGCCATGCGGGCCATCGATGGTCGCGATGATTGCAGGCGACGATCCCTTCTGCACCTTCAGGTCGAGTCCCAGCGCGTCGAGCATCTTTTGCGTGCGCGCGACATCCGGATGTTCGGCACGCACCTGCACGAGCGTCGCACCACGAGCCGCGGTCGCGGATGGATGCGGTGATGTTCCCCAGTCGATGAAGAAAGGCACGAGGCCGTCGGCGACTTCCGTGTTCGGGTCGGTATAGCGCCACGACAGGACGACCCCATCGGGCCTGCGCCTGCTGCCGGGGATCACAGGCCCGAGGGTCACGCCATGGCTGGCGGCGGCCGACACGAGCTTCTCCAGTTCTGTTCCCTTGACGACCCATCGGGCGATGCGCGGCGCTTTGAGTTCATCGATGCCGAAACGCCGGCGGCTCGCGGGCTTCGGCTGTTCCGGGTCTGGTCCGATGATCTCGAGATAACTCGACGGTCCCAGCGCGACGAGGGCGTTACGCGTGCCGAGTCCCGGATGTTGGCCGCCCGGAGTGGCTTTCACACCGAGGAGTTTCTCGATCGCGTCGATGCCGAGATTCAGATCCGGCGTGGCGTAGACCAGATGGTCGATGCGCATCAGCAATGATGTGGCAGAAGGCTGCTGCGCGTGGCCAATATCGATCGATACGAGAACGAGGATCACGAGCGTCGAGAGGCGCAGAGCCATCATGGCCACGAGTGTACCCTTATAATTCGCGCATGCTGACACGCCGCAGATTCCTGCGCACGACTGCCGCGACGGGGGTTGCAACCGCCGCTGGTGTCGGCACACCGTTCGGCGCGACGTACGACCTCGTGATCCGTGGAGGTCGCGTCATCGACCCGGGCCGCGGTCTCGACAGTGTTATGGATGTGGCGGTGGCGGGCGGAAAGATTGCGGCCGTGCTGCCAGCGGGATCGGTAATCGAGTCCGCACGGACCTTCGATGCATCTGGCACGTTCGTCGTCCCCGGCCTCATCGACATCCACACTCACGCGCGCTCGAAAGAGATGCCCGTCATCTGTCTGTCAGATGGCGTGACCTCGCTCATCGACGCCGGCTCGCAGGGCGCTGATCACATCGACGATGTGGTGACGGTGGCGAAGGGGGCGCCAAACCGGGTGCGGATTCTGCTGAACATCGCGCGAACCGGCATTCTCAGCGATGGCGAGCTGATGGACATCAACCGCGTCGACGTGCCGGCGGCGCGCAGGGCGATCGAGCGGCATCGCGATTGGATCGTCGGGGTCAAGGCGCGGATTTCCCGGTCGGTGGCCGGAACTAACGACCTCGAAGCGCTGCGGCGCGCGCAGGCGATCGTGGAACCGTTCCGCATGCGCGTGATGGTGCACGTCGGCGATACCGCGGCGCCGATGCCTGCCATCCTCGCCTTGCTCAAACCGGGCGACATCGTGACGCACGTCTACTCCCCGCCACCGCACGGCATCTTCGATGACACAGGTCAGGTGCTGCCTGAGGTCGTGGCCGCCAGGCGTCGCGGGATACGCTTCGACATCGGCAACGGCCGCGTCGGGCACATTACCTGGGATGTGGCCGAGCAGGCCATGCGTCAGAAGTTCCTGCCGGACACGATCTCGACCGACTGGACCGATGCCGGCCGCACCGATCAGGTCTTTGATTTCCCGAACGTGCTCTCGAAGTTCCTGATGCTCGGCATGCCGCTCGGTCAGGTCCTCGAACGGGCCACGATCAATGCCGCGCATACCTTTGCCATCTTCGGCGATCTGGGAACGCTGCGCGTGGGCGCTCCGGCGGACATCACCATCCTCGAATTGCGAACGGGCGAGTTCGAATTCGTCGACAACCCCAACACGGTTCGCAAAGGGACGACCAAGCTGTTTACGCGCGCCACCGTGTTCGCAGGCAAGCTGGCCGGGAGATCTGCCTGATTCGCCCCGAGTCGATGCGCGAAGGCGGCACTGTCTGTGTCGAGACGCATGCCCGCCTTCACTTCGGGGTGCTCGACCTTCGTGGGAGCGAAGGGCGATGGTTCGGCGGAATCGGCGCGGCCGCTTCGGCGCCGTCGCTCTGGCTGTCGGCATCCCGAGCCGATGCATTGACCATCGAAGGCGACGACGCGGATCGAGCGGCGGCCTTTGCCCGCCAGTTCCTGGACTACCACCATGTCTCGCACGGCGCTTTCATTCAGGTCCATCGCGCGCTGCCGCCCCATGCCGGCCTGGGGTCGGGCACGCAACTGGCTCTCGCCATCGGTCGGGCGCTGGCCGATCTCTACGACCTCGATGCGCGGCCGGCTGCGCTCGCGCACGCGATGAATCGCGCGCAGCGATCGGCGATCGGTACCTGGACATTTGCTGGCGGCGGTCTCGTTGTCGAGGGAGGTCGACGCGCCGGAAGCAGCGAATGCGGTCCTCTCATCGCCCGGTTGCCGTTTCCCGACACATGGCGCTGTGTCGTCGTCGTGCCGGAGGGACCGCCGGGCATCAGCGGCGCCGATGAAGCCGACGCGTTCGCGCGTCTTCCGAAGCCGTCAGAGCAGGACGTTCATCACGTGTCACATCTGGTGCTCATGACGCTGCTGCCCGCGCTCGCTGATGGCGATCTCGATCAGTTCGGCCGCGCGCTGACAGCCGTGCAGGAGATCACCGGACGCTGGTTCGCGTCGGCGCAAGGGGGCACATTCGCGTCGGGACCAAGCCGAGCACTGGTGCGTCAACTTGGGGACTGGGGTGCGACGGGTGTTGGGCAGAGCTCATGGGGCCCAACGGTCTACGGCATCGTCGCGGGATCGGAAGCAGCGTCGCGCCTCGCCGATCGCGTGCGCGAGGCGCTTGGGTCGGCTGGTCAGGTGTTCGAGGGACCGTTTCGATCCGAAGGCGCGCGCGTGTGGCGCGCGTGACCAATCGCCAGCGCGCGGCGGGCACCATGCTACGATCGCCCGCCGTGGAGGCCACATGATTAAGGTCAGCGTGTTATATCCAAACGCATCGGATGTGAAGTTCGACATGGCGTACTACCTCGATCGACACATGCCGATGGTGGCGCAGTTGCTGGGTGGTGCGCTCAAAGGCATGAACGTCGAACAGGGCGTCGCGGGTGGGCAGCCTGGTGTGGCCGCTCCATATGTAGCGCTGTGCCATCTGGCGTTCGACTCGATCGATGCGTTTCAATCGGTGTTCGACAAGCACAGCGCACAGATACTTGCCGATATACCGAATTACACCAACGCGCAGCCCACGGTTCAGATCAGCCAGGTGAAGCTGTGATCGAGTTCACGGGAGGCCGGGTATTGGCTGCTGCGCTGGTCTTGTCAGCGACGGCGTCGATGGCGTCCGCGCAGCCACGCGCGATCTATCAGCAGACGCAGTACAAGGGTCAGGAGATCGGCAAGCTCACCGGTGACGTGTACTACGCTCGCATGGACGATTACCTCTCGGTGTTCATGGTGACGCCCGACGGCATCGTCCTTGTCGAACCAATCGGGACCGAATTCGCGACCTGGCTGAAGGGCGAGCTGGCGACGAGGTTCAAGGTGCCCGTGAAGTACGTGATCTACAGTCATCATCACTGGGATCACGGGTCCGGTGCGGCCGTCTACGCCGACACTGCCCGGATCATCGGCCACGAAGCGATGATCGCGCGGCTGGCGATGCCGCCGGCGACGACACCGCTGCCGCAGAATGTGCGCGCGCAGGATCGCAACGGCAACGGACGCATCGAACAGGACGAGGCGCAAGGCAACCTGCAGGCGCAGTTCGCTCTCTACGACGCCGACCGCGACGGTGCGCTGAGCGGCGCGGAAGTGACGCGCGGGCCGCTGGCCTTCGTCCGTCCCCCGGATCTCACGTATCGCGATCCGATCACGATCACGCTCGGCGGCAAGCGCGTGGAGGTGCTCCCGCGACCCACGGCGCACGCCGACGACAACACGATTGTGCGTTTCGTTGACGGGACCGGCGTGCTGTTCGCGTCAGACTGGATCACCGTGAAGCGAGTGCCGTTTGGCGGTGATGTGGCGACGAAGGACGAATTGGCACTGGTGAAAGCCGTCGAGGCTCTCGACTTCGATCAGTTCGTGTGCAGCCACGGCATGCTGGGGAAGAAGGCCGATGTGATCGCCAACATCCGGTATCGCGAGGAACTGCGAGCCGCGGTCGCCAAATCCATTGCCGCCGGTCAGTCAGTCGAACAGGCACAAGCGAGCGTCACGATGGACGCGTACAAGGATTGGGAGTTCTACGCGCAGCAGCGTCCCGCCAACGTTGCCGGCACCTACCGCGCGTTGACCAGCGGTCGATGAGCACGTCCGGGAGCGGCGTTCGAGGGCTCGATCACGTCGCGGTGCCGATGCAGAACACCGCCGCGATGATGGCGTTTTATCGCGGACTTGGACTGGACGTCACCGAGACGCCGCGAGCGTGTTCAGTCCACATCGGCTCGCAGATGATCAACTTCCACCGGCCGGAGACCTGGCAGGATCCGGCGTTCACCTTGCGTGCCCCCGGTACGAAACCGCCGGCAGGCGATTTCTGTGTCGTGTGGGAGGGAAGCGAGGCCGAGTTGAGATCGCTGCTCGAACAGGTCGGCGTGCGCATCGAGGAAGGACCGGTCGAGCGTCGTGGTGGCCGTCGGGTCATGGCCTCGAGCATCTACGTCAGGGATCCTGACGGCAACTTGCTCGAGTTCATGCGGTATTAGCTAGGTAGCTAGGTAGCTAGGTAGCTCGGTA
>Ga0075424_100001531_pt1 | contig 20411 bp, 20 predicted proteins | sample SoiMethybrSBSTD3_FD_75301 | JGI IMG/M metagenome (GOLD analysis project Ga0075424, IMG submission 75301) | Bulk soil microbial communities from a Populus tree surrounding site in Tennessee, USA - Soil MetaG P. TD hybrid SBSTD3 | ecosystem: Environmental > Terrestrial > Soil > Tree plantation... | reverse complement strand
GACACCCTCGCCCGGATGTTCTGGGATCGCGTCGAGCGGAGTGCTGACCGCCCCGCCCACCAGTTCAAGCAGGGCGCCGAGTGGAAGACGATCACCTGGCGCGAGGTCAGCGACGTCGTGCGGGAGCTGTCGCTCGGGCTCATCGCGCTGGGCCGTGAGCAGGGTGACGTGGTCGCGCTCCTCTCGACCAGCCGGGCCGAGTGGGTCCAGGCCGACTTCGCGATCTTCAGCGCCGGCTGTGTCACCGTGCCGGTCTATCCGACCTATCCGCCCGATCTGATCGCGTACGTCGTGAACGACTCGGGCGCCAAGACGATCTTCGTCGAGGACGCCGCGCAGCTCGCGAAGGTCCTGCAGGCCCGCGACAAGATGCCGGGGCTCCAGCAGATCATCGTGATCGCGGGCTACGACGCGCCCCAGCCGCCGAAGATGGTGATGAGCTGGGAATCGCTGCGCCGGCTCGGCCGCGAAAACCTCGCGACGCACAAGGGCACGCTCGCCGACCGCGTCGCGTCGACGCGCCCGACAGATCTGGCCACGATCGTGTATACCTCCGGGACCACCGGGCCTCCGAAGGGCGTGATGCAGACGCACGGCAATCACGTCGCGGCGGTGTCCGCCTCCAAGCAGGCGACGCCGATGCAGGAGGGATGGGTGCATCTCCTGTTCCTGCCGCTCGCGCACTCGTTCGCGCGGCTCGAGTCGTTCCTCGGCGTCACGCACGGGCTGACGACGGCGTTCGCGGAGAACCTCGACAAGGTCGGGGACAACCTCAAGGAGACCCGACCGCAGTTCATCTGCAGCGTGCCGCGCGTGTTCGAGAAGGTCTACGGCAAGATCCTCGCCGGCGTCGAAGCAGGCTCGCCGGCCAAGAAGAAGATCTTCAACTGGGCCGTCGCGGTCGGCCGGGACGTCAGCCGACATCAGCAGCGCGGCCAGCCGGTGCCGGCCACCCTGGAGCTCAAGCGAAAGCTCGCCCACAAGCTCGTCTTCTCGAAGCTTCACGCCGCGCTCGGCGGGCGCCTGCAGTGGGCCGTGTCCGGTGGCGCCCCGCTCGCCCGTGACATCGCCGAGTTCTTCCACGCCGCCGGCATCCTGCTCCTCGAGGGTTACGGGCTCACCGAGACGTGTCCGGCGCTCACGTTCAACCGGCCCGACCGCTTCAAGTTCGGCTCGGTCGGGCAGACCTTGCCGGGCGTCCAGCTGCGCATCGCCGAGGACGGCGAGATCCTGGCGCGCGGTCCGAACATCGCCACGCTCGGCTACTACAAGCAGCCCGAGGCGACGCGTGAGGTCTTCGATCCGGATGGATGGTTCCACACCGGCGACATCGGCACCGTCGACGCGGATGGCTTCCTGACCATCACCGATCGCAAGAAGGACCTCATCGTGACCGCGGGCGGCATGAACATCGCGCCGCAGAACATCGAGAACCTCCTGAAGGCGGATCCGTTCATCAGCCAAGTGATGGTCTACGGCGACCGGCGCCCGTATCCGGTGGCGCTGATCACGCTCAATCCGGATGAGCTCTCGAAGTTCGCGCGCGCGCAGGGGATCCTGGCCAGCGATGCCTCGGCGATCGTGAAGCACCCGAAGATCGCCGAGCGCGTAGGGCGTACGGTCGAGGAGAAGAACAGCCAGCTCCAGTCGTACGCGAAGATCAAGCGCTTCGCGGTGCTGCCCACCGATTTCACGCTCGACGGCGGCGAGCTCACGCCGACGTTGAAGGTGAAGCGCAAGGTCGTCTCGCAGAAGTACAAGGACGCGATCGAGGAGCTCTACCGCTGACCGCTGGATCGGGGGCCCTCGCCGGCAAGGTCGCGATCGTCACCGGCGCCAGCCGCGGGCTCGGCCGGGCGATCGCGGTGGCTCTGGCCGAGGCCGGCGCGGACGTCGCGCTCGCGGCACGATCGAAGGATTCGCTCGAGGAGACCGCGGGGCTCGCCGCGGCCGGCGGCCGCCGCGCCCTCGTGATTCCCACCGACGTCGCGAGCTACGCCGAGGTCGACGCCCTGGTGGAGCGGACGATCCGCGAGCTGGGGCGGCTCGACATCGTCGTCAACAACTCCGGCGTGGCGAAGGTGGCGCCGCTCGTCGAGATGACGCCAGACGACTGGCGCTTCATGGTGGACGTGAACCTGACCGGCGTCTTCAACGGCTGCCGCGCCGCCGCGCCGCACCTGATCGCGCAGAAGTCCGGCAAGGTGATCAACGTCGCCTCGGTCCTCGGTCAGGTGGGGCTGCCGGGCTATACCGTCTACGGCGCCACGAAGGGCGGCGTCATCGCGCTCACGCGCACGCTCGGCGTCGAGTGGGCGCGGCACAACATCCAGGTGAACGCGATCGCGCCGGGCTGGTTCGCAACGGACATGACCAACGAAGCCTTCGCCGTTCCGGCGATCAACCAGCGCCTGACGCGCGACATCCCGGCGCGCCGCATCGGACGGGCCGGGGAGATCGGGCCGCTCGCCGTCTATCTCGCCTCCGCCGGCTCGGACTTCATGACCGGCCAGACGCTCTTCCTCGACGGCGGCCACTCGGCTGCCTAGGTTGCCCGCGGCGGGTCGGTCGAGTAGATTGTCCGCGATGAAAGCGGCAATGCTCCACGGCCCGCGCGATCTGCGCGTCGAGACCACGCGCGAGCCGCGTCCGGAGCTCGGTGAGGTGGTCGTCCGGATCAGCGCCGCGGGGCTGTGCGGAACCGACTACGAGATCTGGTCCGGCGCGCGGCCCGTCGCGTACCCGCGGGTGATGGGCCACGAGCTCGTCGGCCGCGTCGAGTCGGTCGCGTCCGACGTCACCCGCGTGCGCGCGGGCGATCCGGTCGTCGTCGAGCCGAACTATTCGTGCGGCCAGTGCCCGCTCTGCCGCGAGGGCAATCGCAACCTCTGCCTGTCGCGCACCACGATCGGGATCAACCGCGACGGCGGCTTCGCCGAGCTGGTCCGCGTGCCCGCCCGCTGCTGCTGGCGCGCCGCCGACGGCGCCACCACGGACGCGCTGCTGCTCGCCGAGCCGCTCGCGGTCGTGGTGCGCGCGGTGGGGCGCGGAGAGCCGAAGCCGGGCGAGACCGCCGCGATCGTGGGCGCCGGCACGCTCGGGCTGCTGGCGCTCCAGGTGCTGCGCGCCCGCGGCGTTCGGGTGATGGTCGTGAGCCGCTCGCGGCGGCGCTTCGCGCTCGCGGCGGAGCTCGGCGCCGACGCCACGCACGCGACAGCCGATGCGCCGCCGGCGGATGCGGCCCGGCGATTCTCCGGGCGCGAGGGCGTCGATCTGGTCGTCGAGACCGCCGGCACGCCGGAGGCCGTCACACACGCGCTCGACCTCGTCCGGCCGGGCGGGCGCATCGTGCTCACGGGACTTCCCCACGAGCCCACGCCGGTGTCGTTCTTTTCGGTCGTGCGACGCGAGGTCACCCTGACCGGCTCGATGATCTATCAGGACGAATTCCCGGAGGCGCTCGAGCTCGTCACCAGCGGCGCCGTCAAGGCCGGGCCACTGATCACTCACCGATTCGGTCTCGACCGCATCGCCGAGGCATTCGCCGCACACGCCGACGCCAATTCGATCAAGGTCGCGCTCGAGCTCTGACGTCCACGAGAGGAACATGACCGACCAGCCGGTTCGCCACGAGCACTACACGCATGGCCATGCGCCGGCGACCCTCAAGCAGCACGCTCAGCGCACGGCCGACGAGGCGGCGGCGTTCCTCCTGCCGCATCTGCGAACCGGCATGCGGCTTCTCGATGTGGGTTGCGGACCCGGCAGTATCACGCGCGGCTTCGCGGAGCGGCTCGCGCCGGGGCAAGTGGTCGGCATCGACCTGTCCCGGGAGGCGCTCGACGGCGCCCGGCGCGACGCTGCTGAGCGCGGGCTGACGAATCTCCAGTACGAGGAGGCGAGCGTCTACCAGCTGCGGTTCCCCGACGGCTGGTTCGATGTCGTGTACGCGCATCAGGTGCTCCAGCACCTGCGCGAGCGCGACGCGGCGCTGCGCGAGATGCTACGGGTCGTACACCCGGGTGGAATGGTCGCCGTGCGTGAGGTGGATTGGGGGACCGCGGCGTACTGGCCTCGAGACCCGTGGATCGATCGCTTCATCGACGTGCACCATCGGACCTGGTACAAGAACGCCGGCGAGCCCCAAGTGGGGCGACAGCTTCGTGCGCTGTTCAACGCGGCCGGGGTCGTCGACCTGCACATCACGGCAAGCGTGTGGTGCTACGCCACGCCGGAGGAGACCGGCGCCTGGGGCCACTCCTACGCGGACCGCCTGTTGACCTCGCCCATGGGCGAGCGTCCCGTGGAGTACGGCTTCGCAACGCGCGCCGAGATCGAGTCGATGGCCTCGGCGTTCAGGGCGTGGAGCTCGCATCCGGACGCGATGTGGATGTTCATCCACATCGAGGCGCTGGGCCGCAAGGGTTGAGGCTCGCGATCGCGCTTCGGTCGTTTCAGCTCGTGTCCTGAGGACCCTTCGCCATGTGGCTCGTGCTGTCCCTGGCTGCCGCGCTGTTCCAGGTGCTGCGCAATACGACCATGAAGCGCCTGGGCCACGCGCTCGACGAGTACATCAACGTCTGGGGCCGCTTCACGTTCCTGTTGCCGTTCGCGTTCGTCGCCTGCCTTCTGAGCGGCTGGCCCGAGCTCAAGCCCGGCTTCTTCGTCTGGTGCCTGATCTTCGGCGTCTGCCAGACGCTCTCGACCCTGGCCCTCTCGAAGGCGCTCAAGCTCTCCCAGATCTCGCTCGTCACCGCGCTCTGGAAGGTGAGCTTGCTGATCCTCCTCGCGATGGGTGTGCTGATCGGCGAGCGGCCGAGCGCGCTCGGCGTCGCGGGCGTGCTGTTGAGCGCCGCGGGCGTCTATCTGCTCAACGTCCGCAGCGCGAGGATCTCGCCCCTCGAGCCGCTGCGCGTCCTGTTGACCGATCGCGGCCAGCGCTACACGTTGCTGGCGGCGATGCTCTACGCGCCGTCGGTCATCACGATCAAGAAGGCGATCCTCGCGTCGAACACGGCGGTCGGCACGTTCGGCCCCTATCTGGCCGCGAGCCTCGTCGTCACACCGCTGGCCCTGACGACCTCGGCGCGCCACTTCAAGGCGGTCCCGCGCTACTGGAAGGAGTTCGTCGCGCTCGGGCTCTTCGCATCGCTGACCACCCTGAGCCAGGGCAAGGCCTACACGCTCACGCTCTCCTCGTACGTCGAGGCCGTGAAGCAGGTCGAGATCCTGTTCGCGATGGCGATCGGGGTCTTCGCCTTCGGCGAGGGCCAGAAGGTGAAGGAGTCGTCGCTGGGGGCGCTGGTGATGCTGCTCGGGATGGTGCTGCTGGCGCTGGCGAGCTAGACGTCCGGGCGCTTGCCGTGGGTGACGCGCACCTCGGTCTTGATGCCGCCGCGCACATTGAAGTCGCCGGTCACCTCGAGCCAGCGGGGGTTGGCGGCGCTCACGAAATCGTTGAGGATCGTGTTGGTCACGTCCTCGTGAAACGCGCCCTCCTGCCTGAACGACCAGAGATAGAGCTTCAGCGACTTGAGCTCGACCAGATGCTGATCGGGCACGTACCGGATGCGGATCGTCGCGAAGTCCGGCTGGCCGGTCATCGGACAGAGGCACGTGAACTCCGGCACCGTCATCGTGACCTCGTAGTCACGATCCGGATGCGGGTTCGGCACGATCTGGAGCGTCTTCGACGGAGCCGACGGCATGCGGCGATTATACCGTGCGGCTCAGCGGCTCGTGAGCCCGATGCCGATCGCCACCGCCGCGCACGCGATCAGGATGTCGGCCGTGAGCGGGTCGCCCGCGACCAGCGCCGCGGCGATCACGCCGAAGATCGGCTGGGTGAGGAAGAACGCCGAGAGCGCGCTCGGCCGGTAGCGGCGCAGCAGCGCGAGGTTCACCACGAAGTTGAAGCCGGAGATCAGCACGCCCTGATAGCCGATCGACGCGGCGAGCCTCAACGACCAGTGTGTCCCCGCCGGCTCGACCAGCGCCGAGACGACCACGAACAGCGCGGTGCCGACGATCGCCTGCGTCAGCAGGAGCTTTACCGGGTCGAGCCGCTGGACCGCGCGCGCCAGATACACCGTGCGCTCGGCCAGGAGCACGCCGGCCACCGTGACGATGACGTCGCCCACCAGGGTCGGCGAGCCGCGCGTGATCTGCCGCGCGCCGAGCAACACGATGCCCGTATAGGCAATGAGCACGCCGGCGAGCTTTTTGATCGTGAGTCGATCGCCGGGGATCAAAAAGTGGGCGAGGACGACGGTATGCACCGCGTAGAGATTGAGCAGCACCGACGCGTGCGCGGCGCTGGTGAGCCATGTCCCGACGTTCGTGGCGGTCATCTGCACGCTGAAGAGCAGGCCGAGGAAGATGAGCGGGCGCCATTCCGCGGGCTCGACGCGGAAGCCCGCGAAGCGACCGGTCGCCCAGGCCCACAGGCAGATCACCACGCCACCGACGACGAAGCGCATCCACGCCAGACGGAGCGGCGGGGCGTCCTCGAGGCCCATCTTGATCACGACGGTGTTGGCGCCCCACAGAAGCGAGATGAGCACGGCCATGGCCGCGCCTTTGAGGTCCATGTCTTTCGAAGGATGGCTCAGAACGCCCTCGAGAATACGACACCTGGCATAATCGCCCCATGAAGATCGGCCTGATCGGGCTTCCCAAGTCTGGCAAGACCACCTTGTTCAACCTGCTCACCGGCTCCAAGGTGGCGACGGCGCGCTACGATACCGGCCGCGCCGAGCTCCACACCGGCATCGCGCGCGTGCCGGATCCGCGGGTCGACCGGCTCTCGGCGATCTTCAAGCCGAAGAAGACGACGTACGCGACGTTCGAGGTGGTCGATCTGGCGGGCATCGAGCGCGGCGAGCGCGCGGGCCTGGACACCAAGGAGTTCAGGAACGCCGACGCACTGCTGCACGTCATTCGCACCTTCGCCGACGACGCACTCGGCGCGCCCGTGCCCAAGCGCGACATCGAGGATCTCGAGACCGAGCTGATCCTGGCCGATCTCGAGGTGGTCGATCGGCGCCTCGAGCGCCTCGAGGCCTCGATCAAGAAGCAGCGCAAGGACCCCGAGGTGAAGGAGCAGGCGATCCTCGCGCGCCTCAAGCAGGATCTGGAGAGCGAGACGCCGCTGCGCGCCGTGAGCCTGTCGCCCGACGACGTGCGCGCGATCCGCGGCTTCACGTTTCTCTCGCAGAAGCCGATCCTGCATTGCCTGAACCTCGACGAGAAGGCGATCGGCGACGGGCCGCAGGCCGTTCAGAAGCTCGGGCTCGAGGCGGTCGCGCAGCGCGCGCGGACCCGGATTGGCTGGGTCTCGGCGGTGATCGAGGCCGAGGTGGCCGAGCTGGCCGGCGAGGAGCAGCGCGCGTTCCTGGCCGATCTGGGTCTGAAGGAGCCGGCGATCCACCGCGTGCTGAGCGAGTGCTACGCCTTGCTCGGGCTCGTCTCGTTCTTCACGGTCGGTGAGGACGAGGTGCGCGCCTGGCCGATCCCGGAGGGCACGCGGGCACAGGCCGCCGCCGGCACCGTGCACTCGGACATCGAGCGCGGCTTCATCCGCGCCGAGGTCAACGGTTACGACGAGCTGGTCGCGGTCGACGGCTCGTTCGCCGAGCTACGCGCGCGAGGCCAGCAACGGCTCGAGGGCAAGGACTACATCGTGCGCGACGGCGAGATCTGCCACTTCCGATTCAACGTCGCGAAGTAGCCGCTACGCCGTCACGCCCGGAATCTTCTTGAGCGGGCCGCCGAGCGCCTGCACGACGGCCGCGACGTTGGCGTCGGGCGTGTTCATCGGCAGCACGCAGCCCGGCCCGACGATGAGCCCCGTGCCGTCGGTCTGCGCGATCGCGTCGCGCGTCTCGGCGACCGCTTGCTCGGGCGTCCCGTCGCGGAGCGTCTTCCACTGGTGCAGGCCGCCGATGACGGCGCCGACGACCTTGGCGCGACCCTCCTTCAGCGAGGGCGGCGTCGCTCGGTCGTCCCAGTTCCAGGCGTGACCCGGCAGGCTCGCGAGCGGATCGAACATCAGCTCGTTGCCGTGGCCGTGGATGATCGTGAGCGTCGATCTCGACTCGATCGACTCGAGGAACCGCCGGTCGTAGGGCTCGCCGAACCGCGCGTAGTCCTCCTCGGAGTTCGCCGACCGGCTCGCCGCCTGGATCGAGTAGAAGATGCCCGAGACGCCCTCGGTGAGCGCTAGGTTCGCGAACTTGATCAGGGTCTCGGTGATCGCCTCGAGCGCTCCGGTGACCGCATCCGGATACTCGCGCAGGTCGTGCGGGAGCCGGTCGCCCGAGAGCTTCCTGGCCAGCGAGAGCGGCGAGAAGAGCGTCGGGACGACCGGAGCATCGCCGATCCGGCGATCGAAGCCCAGGCGGATGATCGTCTCGATCTCCTCGGCGTAGCCCGGCGCCCCGCCGGGATCGAGCGCGCGGATCTTCTTCCAGTCGTCCGGTGATTTCACTGCGCAGCTCGCGCACGGGCGGTGACCGTCCTCGCGCACGGCGTCGCCCTCCACGCAGCCCCACGCCTCGACGGCGTAGCCGCCGCGCGGGGTGATCTTCAGGAAATCCGAGCCGTAGCGCTCGTGGAATCGGAGCGTCGCCTGGGCCAGACCGGCCGGTGAGTGATCGACGGTCGGGAAGTGGCGCCACACCGCGTACGGGACGCGGTCGACGGGCTCGCGGTTGATCGCGGCGAGCACGCGCTCGCGTCGGCTCATCTGCTTCATGCTCGTATCACTCCGTCGCTCAGCAGCGGTTCGCCGCGCTCGTCGACGGCGTCGAACGCGATCAGATCACCCGCGCGACCGCGACCCCGCACCGTGAGGGTCGAAGGCATGAACACCAGCCCGGTGAAGCGCACCGCGATCTCCTTGACGCGCGCCGGGTCGCCGTCGAGGTCCTGTCCGATCACCTGCGAGACGGCGAGCGCGAGGGTCGCCGAGCCGTGGAGGACCGGCGCCGCGAGCCCGGCCGAGCGGGCGAGGGCGATGTCGGTATGGATCGGGTTCCAGATGCGGGCGCACTCGGAATACACGTGTGACGCGCGAGCGCCGACGGATACGGTCGCGCTCCAGCGAATCGTGTCGGACGCCGGCGGAGATGGTCGGGGCAGGGGCTCGACCTGAGCGCGGGTCTCGCCGTTGGTCGCCACGCCCCGGTACACCGAGCCGTAGTCGGTCGTCGTGACCGGCCGCCCGTTTCGGTCCACGGTGGACAGCCGCGCGACGATCAGACTACCGGCGCGACTCGGCCGCACCGTGATGATCTGGGCCCGCGTCAGCAGACGATCGGCCGCGACGGGAAGTCGGTGGATCACGACGTGATGGGTCGAGTGCACGCCGAGGACCGCCCACGACTCTCGGACCGCCTTAGCCCTGAGCGCCAGCATCGCCGGCCACTCGTAGCACACCGAGAAGAGCGGGTGCGCGAGCGGCCCCTCGCCGGCGAGGGTGTCGTAGTAGCGCGCATCTTCGACACCGACGCCGGCGGAGTAGGCCATCATCCAGCGCGAGTCGAGCGAGGTGCTGAGCGCGCCGACCTCGGTCCCGACGATCGTGCCGGGGAGCACGCCGACGTCGTCCGGTTTCGTCATCGCGCGAGGTTCGTCGTCGGGGCTTGCGGAAAGTTCATGCAGTCCACGAAGATCCCTTCGAAGTCAGGATGCGCCGCGAGCGACACGTGCTCGATCCGCGCGGCCACCGTCGCCGCCCGCGCGCGCTCGGTCTCGGATACCAGGCAGAGCTGCGCACCGAGCGAGGCGGCGTTGCCGACGTAGCGGATGCGCTCGCGGGGCAAGGGCGGAATCAGGCCGATGCGCAGCGCGCTCTCGACCGAGACGTAGTTGCCGAATCCGCCGGCGAGCATCAGCTCCGAGACGGCCTCGGCCGGCACGCCGGCGACGTGCTGGAGCATCATCACGCCGGAGGCAATGGCACCCTTCGCCAGCTGGACCTGGCGCACGTCGTCCTGGGTGAGCACGATCTCCTGCCGCGCGCCGGCCTCTCCCGGCCGCAGCACGATGACCTGGCGCTCCTCGCCGCGCATGACGACCCGCTCGGCAAGCCGGGGCGGCAGGGCGTCGCGGGCGTCGACCTGGATCAAGCCGGTCCAGTCGATCACGCCACGGTCCAGAAGTCCGGCGAGCAGGTCGATGATCCCTGAGCCGCAGATGCCGAGCGCGTCGACCTGGCCGATCGTGTGCACGTGGATGTCGTCGTCCACCGTCACGCGGTCGATCGCCCCCAACGCGCCGCGCATGCCGTGACGGATCTGGGCGCCCTCGAGCGCCGGTCCGGCCGGCGCCGAGCATGCCCACAGCCGCTCGCGCGAGCCCAGCAGCACCTCGCCGTTGGTCCCGATGTCGACGGCGATCCGGATCTCGGGGCTGTCGTAGATGCGCGTGGCGAGCGCCACGCCGACCGCGTCGGCGCCGACGAATCCCGCCACCAGCGGCAGGAAGCACACGCGCGCCTCCGGCGCCACCTTCAGGAAGAGCTCGCGGGCCGACAGGGTCACCGGGTGACGCATCACCGGCGCGTAGGGCGCCAGGCCCACGTGGGAGGGATCGATGCCGAGCAGGATGTGGTGCATGCACGTGTTGCCGACGACGACGACCTTGTAGATCCACTTCGCGAGCACGCCCGATTCGCGGCAGATCTGCTCGATGTGCTGGTTCAGGAGCCCGACGATCCGCGTGTGGAGCTTGCGCAGGTTGCCCGGATTGAACTGGGCAAATGCGATGCGAGACATGAGATCGCCGCCAAACACCGTCTGAGGGTTCAGGCTCGATACGGACGCCAACTGCTCGCCCGACTCGAGCTCGACCAGCGTGGTGACCACGCTCGTCGTGCCGACGTCGATGGCCAGGCCGAATTTCATCAGCGCCGTGTCGCCGCGCTCGACGGTGAGGATCCGCTGCCGGGCCACGGGCTCGCTGGCGGCGCCGCCCTCGACGAACGTCGTCACCGTGACGCCCGCCGGATCATCGCGCAGCGCCGACGGCAGCCCTTGCAGCACCGCCGGCGCGACGTCAGCGGTGGAGAGGCCGACGGCCGCGAGGAGCTGCTCGAGATCCGACGTCTGATGATGCTCCTCGCGCGGAAGGGTGACCTTGACGACCTGCTTGGCGATGCCGGAGTCGAGCGAGACGCGCCCGAGCTGTCGCACGCCGGGCCCGGCACCGAGGATCTGGAACGAGCGCTCGTCGAGCGGCGGCGCCGGCTGGACGGTGACGGCGCTATGCAGAACGCACTGGCAGGCGAGCCGATAGCCCTCGCGGACGAGATCGTCGCCGAGCTGGACCTCGTCCATGATCGTCGGCGGCGGCGGCGAGCCCACCAGGAACTTCACCCGGCACGAGGTGCAGCGGCCGCGTCCCCCGCACGTCGCGGTGATGTCGACTCCACCCGCGTGCGCCGCCTTGAGGATCGTCGTCCCGGGCGCGACCGTCAGCGTCCGGCGCGTACCGGAATCGCTCGGATCGACGACGAACGTCAGCGGGACGGCCATGGCTTCTCATTCTAGTGGTATGCTCGCGCGCATGGAAATAAGCGTGGAGATGCTCAAGCGGACCGCGGCGCTCGCCGGCTTCGACTGGAGCGAGGCGGAGCTCGAGCCGATCCGGCCGGCGGTCGAGAATCTGCTCGAGGCCCTCGCGCGCCTGGAGCAAGTCCCGCTCGGTGACATCGAGCCGACGACGCAGTACCGGGTCATCTAGTGAGCGAGCTCTGCCGGGCATCGATGGCCGATCTCGGCCGCATGATCGCGACCAAACAAGTCTCTCCGATCGAGGTCGTGCGCGCCCATCTGGATCGGATCGCTGCGCTCGACGGCACGCTTCGCGCGTTCATCACGGTCTGCGCCGACGCGGCGCTCGAGGCGGCGCGCGCCGCCGAGAGTGAGCTGATGGCCGGGCGGCCGGTCGGGCCGCTGCACGGCGTGCCGTGGGCCCCGAAGGATCTCTACTCGACCAAGGGCGTGCGCACGACCGGCGGCTCGAAGATCCTGGCCGACTCGGTGCCGGCCGCCGACGCGACGGTCGTGGCCCGGCTCGCACGAGCGGGCGCGATCGTGCTCGGCAAGCTCAACATGCACGAGTTCGCCTACGGGCCCGAAGGAATCAACGCCCATTACGGCGACACGCGCAACCCGTGGAGCACCGACGCGCATCGGATCGCCGGCGGATCGTCGTCGGGCTCGGGCGCGGCGGTCGCGGCCGGGCTGGTGCCGGGCTCGCTCGGCTCCGACACCGGCGGGTCGATCCGTATTCCGGCCTCGCTCTGCGGCATCACGGGGCTCAAGCCCACCTATGGCCGCGCGAGCCGGACAGGCGTACTGCCGCTCGCGTGGTCGATGGACCACGTGGGCCCGATGACGCGCTCGGCACGCGACTGCGCGCTGATGCTCGCCGCCATCGCCGGCTACGATCCGGCCGATCCGACCACGAGCGTGCTGCCCGTCCCGGACTACGGCGCGGCGCTCACCGGCGAGGTGAAGGGGCTGCGCGTCGGATTGCTGCGCGCGCACTTCACGGACGTCGCAACCCCAGAGGTGAAGGCGGCGATCGAAGCGGCCGCCAAGAAGCTCGAGGGCGCCGGCGCGGTCGTCGACGAGGTGAACCTGAAGGAGGTCGTGCACGTCGCGACGGCGTCCACCGCGATCGTGGCCGCCGAAGCGCTCGCGTATCACGCCGCCTGGATGCGATCGCGGCCCCAGGACTATCAGGCCGATGTGCGCGAGCGGCTGCGGCTGGGCGCGTTCGTGACCGGCGCCCACTACGTCCGGTCGCAGCAAGTGCGCGCGCTGCTGACACGCGAAGTCGACGAAGTCCTGGCTCGGCGCGACGTGCTCCTGGCGCCGGCGACGCCGCTGGCGGCGCCTGTGCTCGGCGAGCGCGAGACGGCGCTCGGCGACGGCGCGTCGGCCGTGCGCGCCGCGCTGTTGCGCTGCGCGCGCCCGTTCAATTTCTCCGGGCATCCCGCATGCGCGGCGCCATGCGGCTTCACCGCCGGCGGATTGCCGATCGGCCTGCAAGTGGTGGGGCGCCCGTTCGACGAGGCGACCGTCCTGCGCGTGGTCGATGCCTACCAGCGAATGACCGACTGGCACACTCGTCGACCGGTGGCCTGACGAGCGGCCCCGGCCCACGGAGGATTGTTTGATGAGCGACACGAACGTCGACGCGCGGCTCGCGGCGCTCGAATCCAGGCTCGGCCGCCTCGAGCAGCTCCTGGCCACCGTCAACGACAAGCTGGATCGCGCGGCGCCGAGCGTCGACGAGGCGCGCCGCGGGATCCAGGCGTGGGTGACCGAGTACGTGTCGCTGCGTCTGCAACAGCTGGTCCCCGAAACGTGCGAGCACCCGGAGCGGGAGGCCGACGCGGTCGTCGCCGATGGGCCCGTGCTGCCCGGCACGCGCATCAGATGCACGGACGAGGTGCTCCATCGCCTGGGCCGGATCCCGATTCCGTTCGTGCGCCAGATGGTCGCGGAGAAAGTCGCCGAGACCGCGCGCGCCGAGAAAGTGGGCGTGGTCGATGTGCCGTTCTTCGAGCGCGCCGCCACGTTTTGACAGTGCAAACTGTCGGGGGAGGATCTCCTGACTTTTGATCATTGGAAGGAGCACGTGCTCGGGGGACCGCGGCTGTAGCACGGGACGACGAGCCCGTCCGCATCCCCATCGAGGATGCGCTCGACCTGCACGCCTTCGCGCCGCGTGACGTCGCCTCGGTCGTCGCCGAGTATCTCGACGCCGCTCACGCCAGAGGGTTCATCGAGGTGCGGCTGATCCATGGCCGCGGCATCGGCGTCCAGCGGAAGATCGTGCAGTCGGTCCTCGCCCGCCATCCGCTCGTCGCCGGCTTCGCCGATGCGCCGCCCGAGCGCGGGGGTGCCGGCGCCACGATTGTCCGCTTGCGTCGCTGATCGCGCGCGCGTCGAGGGAACGCGCCGCACGGGGAAGCGGCGTCCGCACTATGGTCAGTCGCGATCGGCTCGGATCAGGATCTGGCGATCGTTGAACGAGACGACGGCCTCAGGGGTCAGTCGAAACTCGAAGGCCTCGCGACAGCGTTCGGACGCGCGGCGTACGAAGTCCTCCAGATCACGCCGCGCCTCGGCCGTCATCCGCATCCGGCCGGTCCATTCGTTCCACTCGCGAAGCTTCCAGATCAGCGAGTCCTCGATCACCGTCAGGCCCGAGGCGCGCAGGAACGCCCTCCACTCCGCGCGGCGATAGCTGCGGACGTGCGATGGGTCGCGCCGCTTCTCGACCTCCAGGATGAACGCGTTCGCGTCCGCGTCGTCGTGGCCCAGAATGTCCTGGAGCAGCAGCGAGCCGCCCGGACGCAGGACCCGGTGGATCTGCCTGACGGCCGCCGGAACGTCCGCGAAGTGGTGCGCGGCGGTGCGGCAGGTCACGACGTCGAACGACTCGTCGCGGAATGGCAGGCGGCCCGCGTCACCCGCGACGAACGCGACGTTGGCGCCGCCGCGCGCGCGGATGTGGCCTCGGGCCGCCGCGAGCATCGGCTCGGTGAGATCGTAGGCGACCACGCGCGGCGCGATCCCGGCGAACGCGAGCGCGGTGTGGCCGCCGCCGGTCGCGACATCGAGCACGCGTGCGGGCCGCCGCGCGGTGCCCCAGGCGAGCAGCCGATCGAGGTCCTCGCCCGCCGCGTGCAGCGGGCTCGTCACGTACGCCGGCGCGCTGGCGCCGAACTGCTCCTGGACACGCCGCGCCTGCGCGTCGCTCACTTCTTGGGCGTCCGGTCGGCCAGGTGGCGAAACAGGAAATCGGCGTCGAGCGGCGACAGATCGAAGCGCCGCGACGCTTCGTCGACGAGCTTCACGCGGTCGGCCCCTGGGTTGTCCGTGAGCTGATCGTCGATCCACTTCACCGCTTGCTTGATGGGCGCTTCTCCCGCCATGACGTCCCTCCCGCGGGCTTCGGCGTCCCGCGCGCGGTCATTGTACCCGGGCGTCCCGGCGACGTCGCCGGCGGCTGGGATTGGCCTGCCATGGCCAGGCCAATTGGCCCTTGACGGAAGTCCAAATCCGGCCAAAATGGCTTGCAGGCGAGAGGACGCGGGTGAACATTCCACTGGACCGCGACAAGCCGACGGCGCTGCCGCGCCAGATCCAGGCACACCTGGAGCGCCTGATCCACGAGCGGCTCCTGACGCCGGGAATGAAGCTGCCCGCCACGCGTGAGCTGGCCCGTCAGCTGGGCGTCAACCGGGGCACGGTGGCGCTCGCCTACGAGGAGCTGGTCGCGACCGGCTGGGCGCGCGCACACGTGGGGCAGGGCACCTTCGTCGCCGAGCGTCCCACGAGCGGCGCCGCGCCGACCCTGTCGGCGGCCGCTCAGCCGGCCGCGCTCGACTGGTCGGGACTCTTCTCGCGCAGCGCGCAGATCCTCGGCGCCGACGACGAGCGCTCGCGCGCGGTCCCGCCGATTCCGTCGAACGGCGCGGTCGTCTCGTTCGCGGGCGGCATGCCCGACAGCGGGCTCTTTCCGACCGACGCGTTCCGGCGCGTGCTGAACCAGGTGATCCGCGAGGAGGGGTCGGCGCTCCTTCAGTACTATCCGGCCGGCGGCTATCCGCCGCTCCGACGGTACCTGTCGACCTATCTACTCCGATTCGGGCTCGAGGCGCGGCCCGAGGAGATCTTGATCGTCAACGGCTCGCAGCAGGGCTTCGATCTCATCGCGCGCACCTTGATCGATCCCGGCGACTTCGTGGCGATCGAGCAGCCGACGTACCCGCGCGCGATGCAGGTGTTCCGCTCGTTCGGGGCCCAGCTGCTGAGCGTGCCGTGGGACGCCACGGGCCCGCGCGCCGAGGTCTTCGAGCGGCTCCTCGAGCGCCACACGCCCAAGCTCTTCTATTGTCAGCCGAGCGCGCACAACCCGACCGGACTGGCCGTGGGCGCCGAGACCGCGCGGCGCCTGCTCGAGGTCGCGGCGCGCCATCAGGTGCCGATCGTCGAGGATGGGTTCGACGGCAGCCTCTACTACGGCAGCACGCCCACCCTGCCGCTCAAGGCCGTCGACCGCGGCGGCGTCGTCATCTACATCGGCACCTTCTCGAAGATCCTGTTCCCCGGGCTCCGGCTCGGCTGGCTCGTCGGCCCGCCGCCGATCCTGGAGCGGCTGCAGGCGGCCAAGCAGCTCGCCGATCTACACACGAGCGCGCTCATCCAGGCGGCGGTGCATCGGTTCTGCGAGCGCAAGCTGCTCGATCGGCACGCCACGCGCGTCGCGACGGAGTACGCGCGTCGCCGCGCGCTCCTGCTGGCCGCGCTGCGCCGGCGCATGCCGTCCGAGGTTACCTGGACGGAGCCCCAGGGAGGATTCTCGCTGCTGCTCACGTTGCCGCAGGGGCTCGACGCGGGAGCGCTCCTGCCGCAGGCGATCGAGCGCGGTGTGGCCTTCACACCCGGCGCGCCCTTCTTCGTCGACGGCGGCGGACAGCGTACGCTACGGCTCTCGTTCTCGTCGGTCGCGGCGGGACGCATCGACGAGGGCGTCCGGCGCCTCGCCGACACGATCAAGGCCGCGCGCACCCGGCTTCGTGGCCGGGAACGAGTGGAGCGCGGCGCGGTACCAGTCGTATAGAGAACAAGGAGAAATCACATGGCGGACCTGAACGGACTGAGAATCGCGGATCGCAAGCACATCGGCCTGGCCGAGATGCTCAAGGGCGGGGTCATCATGGACGTCACCAATGCCGAGCAGGCGAAGATCGCCCAGGACGCCGGCGCCGCGTCCGTCATGGCGCTCGAGCGCGTGCCCTCGGACATCCGCCGCGACGGCGGGGTCGCGCGCATGTCGCCGGTGAAGAAGATCCAGGAGATCCAGAAGGCGGTGACGATCCCGGTGATGGCCAAGGCGCGGATCGGTCACTTCGTCGAGGCGCAGATCCTCGAAGCGCTCGCCGTCGACTACATCGACGAGTCCGAGGTGCTGACCCCGGCCGACGAGCACTTCCACATCGACAAGTTCGCGTTCCGCATTCCGTTCGTCTGCGGCTGCCGCGACCTCGGCGAGGCGCTCCGGCGCATCGGTGAAGGCGCCGCCATGATCCGCACGAAGGGCGAGGCCGGCTCGGGCAACATCGTCGAGGCCGTCCGCCACATGCGCGCCGTCACCTCGGGCGTTCGTCGTCTGACCATGCTGGGCCCCGAGGAGCTGATGACCGAGGCCAAGACCCTGGGCGCTCCCTACGATCTCGTCCGCTGGGTCGCCAAGGCCGGCAAGCTCCCGGTGCCGAACTTCTCCGCGGGCGGCATCGCCACGCCGGCCGACGCCGCGTTGATGATGCAGCTCGGCGCCGAGGCCGTGTTCGTCGGCTCCGGCATCTTCAAATCGAGCGATCCGGCGAAGCGCGCCAAGGCCATCGTGCAGGCGACCACGCACTTCAAGGACCCCGACGTGCTTGCGCGCGTCAGCGAGGATCTCGGCGAAGCCATGGTCGGCATCGAGACCTCGAAGCTCGCGGAGAAAGATCTCCTGCAGACGCGAGGCTGGTAGCCGCGTCTGACGGAGAGAGCCATGCGGATCGGCGTGCTCGCCCTGCAAGGGGACTTCGCGCTCCACGCCAAGGCGCTCGAGAAGTGCGGCGTCGAGGCGGTCGAGGTGCGCAAGCCGATCGAGCTCGACGAGGTCGATGGGCTCATCATGCCCGGTGGTGAGTCTACGACCTTGCTCAAGCTGATGGACGCGTGGCATTTCCCGCCCGCGCTGGAGAAGTTTCACAGCGCGGGCAAGCCGATCTTCGGGACGTGCGCCGGGCTCATCCTCCTGGCCCGGGAGGTCGAGAATCCCAAGCAGTTCTCGCTCGGGCTGATCGACGTCACGGTCGAGCGCAACGCCTATGGACGACAGCGCGAGTCGTTCGAGGCTTCCGGCACGCTGCGGCTGGAGGACAGGCCGGCCCAGCTCGAGATGGTCTTCATCAGGGCGCCGCGCATCAAGCGCGTGGGCCCGGGTGTCGAGGTGCTGGCCGAGCACGGCGGCGAGGCCGTCATGGCGCGGCAGGACCGCGTGCTGGTCGCCACGTTCCATCCGGAGCTCACGGACAGCACGGTCGTGCACCGGTACTTCTGCGACGTCGTCGAGAAATCCAAGACACTCGCATGATCTTCCACGATTACTACTCGGACATTCCGCGCGACGAGGTCGACCGCGTGGTCCAATCCCAGGAGCTCGCCCGGCTCATCACGGTCGGCGACGACTCGTTCCCGCACGTGGGACTCTATCCGTTCGTCTACGACGGGAAAACGCTCGACCTGCACCTCGTGCGATCCGACGAGCAGATCAAGGATCTGAAGTCCCGGCCGCGCTGCGTGCTCGAGGTCGACGAGATCCTCGCGGTGATCCCGTCGTACTGGGTCTCGCCGGAGTACGCCGGCGCGGCGACCGCCTACCATCGCACCGTGATCTTCGAGTGCGAGGCCCGCGTGTTGGAAGATCCGGCGCCCGTCGCCGCGCAGCAGGAACGGCTTCTCGGCCGCTACCAGCCCGAGGGCGGCTTCAAGCCACTCGACCCGAATCATCCGCTCTATCGCGGGGCCATGGCGCAGCTCGCGGCCGTGACCCTCGAGATCAACCGCTGGCGCGCGAAGTTCAAGCTGGGGCAAAATCGGCCCGCCGAGGCTCGGCGGCGCGTGATCGCCGAGCTCAGGAAGCGGGGCCGGCCGAACGACGGTCGCGCCGCCGACGCGCTCCAGTGGACCATCGACGCTCGCGCCGAGCGGTGAGGGCCTGGGCGAATGCCCGGGCCCGGAGGATGACGGCATGAAGATCACGGCGAACGGTATCTCGATGAACTACACGCTCGAGGGCCCGGCCAATGCGCCGATCGTCACCTTGAGCCACTCGCTCGCCACGACGCTCGAGATGTGGAAGCCACAGCTCCCGGCCCTCACGGCGCGTTGGCGCGTCCTCTCGTACGACACGCGCGGCCACGGCGGAACCGACGCGCCGAAGGCGGCGTACACGCTCGATCAGCTCGCCGACGACGCGCAGGCCCTTCACCGCGCCCTCGGCATCCAGCGCACGCACTGGGTCGGTCTCTCGATGGGCGGCATGATCGGCCAGACGCTCGCGCTGAAGGCGCCGGAGCTCTTCGGGAGCCTCACGCTCTGCGACACCTCGAGCCGCATTCCGCCCGAGGCCAAGCCCCTATGGGACGAGCGCATCCACACCGCCGAGACGAAGGGCATGGAGCCACTCGTCGAGGGGACGTTGACCCGCTGGTTCACCGCGCCGTTCAAGGACAAGGGTGGCCCGGTGATCGAGACCGTGCGACAGATGATCCGCTCGACGCCGCCGGCCGGGTACATCGGCTGCTGCCAGGCGATCTCGGGTCTGAACCTCACCGACCGTATCGGCGCGATCCGGGTGCCCACCATGATCATCGTGGGCGAGGACGACCAGGGCACGCCGGTGGCGGCATCCCGGGTGATGAACGAGAAGATCGGCGGCTCTCAGCTCGTAATCCTCAAGTCGGCCGCCCATTTGTCCAACATGGAGCAGCCCGACGCGTTCACGAACGCGCTGACCGGCTTCCTCGGCAAGGTCAGCTAGCCCGAGGCCCCGGTTTCCGGACGGGCGGGGCGCAATCGTGAGAATCCCCGTCTTGACAGGGCCGGAGCCGGGCCGTACTCTCCGTGGTCAGACCAGCCGACCACGATGAGAGCCCACGACGTAGCCGGCGAGCTTAGGAGGAGCGCATGGCAGCCCTGATCTGTGAAGTCGTCTATCGCGGCATCTACCAGAAGAACCTCGCCGCCCGCATCACGCGCGGGATCGTCCTCTCGGCGCGCAAGTCCGGCCGGTGGGGCATCGCGTTCGGCCGCTACGGCGACAGCCCGCAGCGGAACGGCATCCCCGCGAAAGACTTCGCGATCGTCGCCGACACCAAGGAAGAGCTCGAGCAGAACATGGCCCGCTACGAGCCCAAGCACGTCGACGTCACGGTCGCCGTCGACGACACGCTCTCGAAGGGCGTCGAATCGTGGGCGTGGTACGGGCTGCAGCCGATCAACCGGCTCACCGTTCCCAACGGCACGCTCCTGATGACGTCGCTCCAAAGCTACGAGAGCCTCTTGAAGGACATCCACAAGAAGGACGCGCCCTACAAGCTGGCGCTGATCCGTGCCAAGGCGTCGTTGTCCGGGCTCTGGGTCTACCGCGAGGACCACACCGAGGTGCGTATCCTCGGCGCGCTCGCGAAGATCGCCCCGTCGTTCCTGACTTTGCAGGGCGTCAGCGACGCGATCCGCGAGATCGAGTGGGGCTCCGACCTGAAGGTCAACTCGGCGAAGAAGGCGTACGAGCGCCTGGAGTTCCGCGACGTCAAGATGACCGAGGGCAAC
>Ga0075424_100001530_pt1 | contig 20411 bp, 25 predicted proteins | sample SoiMethybrSBSTD3_FD_75301 | JGI IMG/M metagenome (GOLD analysis project Ga0075424, IMG submission 75301) | Bulk soil microbial communities from a Populus tree surrounding site in Tennessee, USA - Soil MetaG P. TD hybrid SBSTD3 | ecosystem: Environmental > Terrestrial > Soil > Tree plantation... | reverse complement strand
CATCGCGCGCGTTTGTGGACGATGCGCGCCAGCAGGGAATGGTGCAGTGCGTCGCCGCTGCGGGCTCGCGTGTCGTCGGATGGTGCGACATCGTCCCGCATCCGCGGGAGGGGTTTCGCCACTCGGGGCGGCTCGGCATGGGGATCGCTGCTGATTTCCGTGGCAAGGGCGTCGGCCGGCGTTTGCTTGAGGCGACGGTGTCTGCGGCGCACGAAGCAGGGCTCACGCGCATCGAGCTCGAGGTGTTCAGCTCGAACACCAGCGCGATCAGACTCTATGAGCGATACGGGTTCGTTCACGAAGGCGTTCATCGCAGAGGCCGCATCATCGACGGCCGTGTCGAAGACGTGCTGATGATGGGCCTCCTGCTCGACCAGGCTCATTCGGAAAGGCGTTGACGCCCGCAGCGAGACCACGCATTCTCAACCTGATGTACGAATCGCGTCACGCCCCGCTTGCAACACGCGAGCAGTTTGTCCGGCGCCTCGCGCACCATTTCGGCTTCGGGATGGCGGTCATTGCCGGTTCGCTTGTCGTCGGTATGCTCGGCTATCGGTATTTCGAAGGTATGCAATGGATCGACGCGTATCTGAACGCGGCCATGCTGCTCGGCGGGATGGGACCTGTGGAACCGAAGCTGACGACAGAGGGCGGCAAATTGTTCGCCGGACTGTACGCCCTTTACGCTGGCATGATCGTCCTGGTCGTGGCCGGCGTGCTGCTCGCTCCAGTGTTCCACCGTTTCATCCACCGGTTTCATCTCGAAGCAGACGAGAGGCGCCGAGCTCGATGAACGAGGAACTCTGGGCGAAGGTCGACGACTACATCAACGAGATCGCTATTGCGCCTGACGCGGCGCTCGAGGCGGCGTCAGCCGCGGCGGCGAGGGCGCAGCTACCGCCGATCAGCGTGACACCCGCGCACGGGAAGCTGCTGCACCTGCTGGCACGGGCGCAGGGAGCGAAACGGATTCTCGAGATTGGCACCCTGGCGGGCTACAGCACGATCTGGCTCGCGCGTGCCGTGTTGCCCGCCGGCCACGTCATCTCTCTCGAATCGAACGAAATGCACGCGCAAATCGCTCGCGAGAACATGCTGCGCGCGGGGCTCTCCGGGCGCGTCGAGATCCGCGTCGGTGCCGCGCTCGACACGCTCCCACGGCTGGCGGCGGAGAAGCAGTTGCCATTCGACTTCACTTTCATCGATGCCGATCGAACGTACCTGCCGGAGTACTTCGACTGGGCCGTGAAGCTGTCTCACCCAGGCAGCGTCATCATTGTCGACAACGTGGTGCGCAAAGGCGCCGTCATCGACTCGGCAAGCGAAGACGTGAACGTCAAAGGTGTGCGTCGCTTCAACGAGAGGCTCAAGACGGATGCGCGCGTCAGCGCGACGATGGTGCAGACCGTCAGCGCGAAAGGATACGACGGCTTCGCCATGGCGCTCGTTCGTTGACGAGCATCGCCATTCGCCAGGCGACTGCCGAGGATGTGCGCGCCGTCGTCGACACGTTGACTGAAGCGGCCGACTGGGTCGAGCAGATGGACGGAACGGTCATGTGGGTGGAAGGCGAACTCGAGGAGCATCGCGTGCGAGCCGAGGTGGACGCCGGCATGTTCGTCGTTGCCGTTGCTGGCGGGTCCATCGTCGGCGCGATCCGCTTTCAGCTCGAGGATCAGTTGTTCTGGCCCGATCTTGACGGCAGCGACTCGGCGTTTGTGCATCGCCTCGCGGTGCGCCGCTCCCACGCCGGGCAGGGCATATCGACGGCGCTGTTGCGGTGGGCGGTGGATCGCGCGAAGTCGCTGGGCAGGCGCTGCCTCCGTCTGGATTGCGATGCCGATCGCACACGTCTCCGCGCGTTGTACGAGCGATTCGGATTTCGTTTGCACAGCTTCCGGCAAGTGGGCGCGTACTACGTGTCCCGGTACGAGCTACCGCTCTGATGGCGCTCGTTGTGTTTCTGCGGGGCGTGAACGTCGGGCGGCATAAACGGTTTCTGCCCGCTCAGCTTGCCAGGGACGTTGCCGAATTCGATGTCGTCAACGTCGGCGCGGCCGGCACGTTTGTCGTTCGTGCATCGGCTGCGCCGTCGGCGATCCGCGCCGCTATCGGGAGGCAGCTCGCGTTCGAGGCGGCTATGGTCATTGTCACCGGGCGCGAGCTGTTGGAATTCGTCGCGACCGAGCCGTTCGGCCGCCGGCCGCCTGCATCAAATGAGCAGCGGTTCCTGGCCGTGCTCGTCGAACGGCCTCGCGCCGTGCCGACGCTTCCAGTGACAATTCCGCAGACAGCGAAGTGGCAGGTGAAGGTCGTCAGCAGGTCCGGGCGTTTCGTGGCGAGCGTGTGGCGGCGGCAGGCAGGGACGCTTCTCTATCCAAACGTGGCGATCGAGAAGCTAATTGGTGCCGCCACGACGCGCAACTGGAACACCATTCGCGCCATCTGCAAAATTCTGCAACCTTGAGTCGCCCCATCACCCGACTCTGACTCGCGTACAACCCATCACCCGAGTCTGACTCGCGTACGACCCATCACCCGAGTCTGACTCGCGATTCAGTGGGTCAGCGCATATAGAACCGCGTTGATGCCGAACGCATAGCCACGCGGCCCGACGGCGACGAAATACTCCGGACTGTCGCCCTCCCGCTCCCATGAATCGCCGAAGTCGGTGTTGTGCGTCATGAGCACGATGAGACGGCCGTGCTTGTCGTTGATCCCTCGCGCATGCGCGACCGCGCTGTCCGCCCCGCGCTCTGATGTGCCGCCGCCAGTGCCGAGGTAAAACCCGATGTTCGGAATCTGCGGCACCGATGTCACTTCGAACTGCGTGCGGAACAGCGGATGCTCCGGCGGAAGATCGAAGATCGGAAACTCGTTCGCAGGGAGCGCCTTGCGAATCTGCGCCACCCAGTGGTCCCAGGCGTAGCTGCCCCAGAAGTCGTCCACCCAGAGGAAGCCGCCCTTCTCGAGATAGAGCCGGATCGTCTTCGCGTCCGCGTCGGTAATCAGCGCGCGCCCGACTTCGGTCGCCATGACGAATGGGCAATCGAACACCTCGGGATTGGTGAAGCGGATGAGCAGATGGTTTGGTTCGCCGGTCGCATCCTTGCTCACGTCCGCCTTCGTCAGTTCGGACAGACGGATCGAGAGGTTGATGTCCGCGCGCGGCCAGTCCGCGTTCCAGTTGCCTCCATCGCCATCGAGCGCCGATTGGTACACCCAGCGGCAGAAATGGAAATGGCCGTCGAAATCGTGCGCGGTGGCAAAGCTCGCCCTGAACCCTCCGAACCCTCGGCGGCCGAACTGCGCCGTCGCAATTGCCGCCGTCAGGCAGATCACCGCCGTCACCACCATCACGATCGGACGCCGCCTCGGACGCCTCATGGAGATGACGATATTATTCACCGCATGACGCCGGAATACATCGGCATGTTGATCGACTACAACTACTGGGCTCGAGATCGCATCCTCGGCTCCGCCGATCGTCTCACCGGGGAGCAGCTGACACAGAGCGTCGGAAGCTCATTCGGCTCCGTACTCGACACGCTGGTCCACATGCATTTCGCCGAGTGGATCTGGTATCGGCGGTGGCAGGGCGAATCGCCAGTCGAGGGGCCTGACCGCAGCAGCCTGATGAGCGTTGCAGCGCTGCGAGACGCGTGGCACCCGCTCGAGGCGCAGATTCGCTCGTTTGTCGAGTCGCTCGGTCCTGCGGGCCTGTCGCGCGTCATCGAGTACAAGACAATGAACGGTCAGCCCGGAATGTCGTCGTACTGGCAGATGATCGTCCATCTCGTAAACCACGGCGGCTATCATCGCGGCCAGGTGGCGACGATGCTGCGGCTGCTCGGCGCCAGGCCCGCCCAGAGCACGGACATGATCGTGTTCTTTCGCGAGCAGGCGGCTGCGGCACACCCTGTCCTTTCGGACGCCGCAGGCAAGCCTTGATCGATCTGCGCTCCGATACGGTCACACGTCCCACCGACGGGATGCGCGCGGCGATGGCCGCGGCGCCTGTCGGCGACGATCAGTTCGGGGAAGACCCGACCATCAACGAGCTGCAGTCGCGGATTGCAGCGCTGCTCGGCAAGGAAACGGCTCTCTGGCTGCCGTCTGGAACGATGGCCAACCAGGTGGCGCTTCGGACACTAACGCGCCCCGGCGACGACGTGGTCGTCAGCCGCGAGAGCCACGCGGTGTGGCACGAGACAGGTGGCGGCGGCGCGAATGCCGGCGTGCAGTTCACCGAGATCGGCAGCGCCGGCGGGTTCACGGCCGCCGAGTTCATCGCCGCGGTGAAGCCGCGCGATCACATGCTTTATCCACCGACAACGCTGGTTGAAGTGGAGAACACGCACAACCGCGCCGGCGGCGTCGTGGTCGATCAGATCGAGGCAGTGCACATCTGCGAGGCTGCGCGCGAGCGGCGCATCACATCCTTTCTGGATGGCGCGCGTCTCTGGAATGCGGCGATCGCGAGCGGGACGACCGTGGCACAACTTGCGGCACCATTCGATGTCGCATCAGTCGCGCTGTCAAAGGGGCTTGGTGCGCCCGCGGGAACGATGCTGGCGGGGCCGCGCGATGTCATCCGCAGCTGCGTTCGCCATCGGCGGATGCTTGGCGGCGCTATGCGACAGGTGGGGATCCTCGCCGCCGCGGGCCTGTACGCCCTGGATCATCACGTTGATCGTCTCGCCGCCGATCACGAGAACGCGAAGCGGATTGCGTTGCGTCTCCGGTCGAATCCAAGGGTGTCGCTCGTGGCGGATCCCATTCAGACGAACATCGTGATCTTCTCGCTTGCTGCGGGAGGCCCTGATGCGTCCGCTGTCGTCGCGGCGGCGCGCGCACAGGGTGTCCTCGTCGTTGCCTTCGGCCCGCGGACCGTACGTGCGGTCACGCACCTCGACGTGACGAAGGAACAGTGCGATCGCGCCGCCTCGGTCCTAGTCGATGTGGTTGGTGGCTAGCCGCGCTTGCCGCGGTGGCTATTCTTTCCTCCCTTTCGCATCGGCTCATGGTTCTCCGGTTTGCCGTAACCGCCGCCGCCCGGTTTTTCACCTCCGCCATGAACCTTGTTCACCGTTGCCCAGGCGCGCCGTTCGGCTTCATCTTCCGGCACACCGCGTTCGGTGTAGCCCTCCTCGATGTGCTCGGCCTGCCTCTTCTCCTTATCCGTATATTTGCTTTTATCCCCACGAGGCATGGCTCCTCCTTTTCTCCGTTGACAGTACGAATGCAAGAACGGCGAACTGAGCTGTCGAAACGCCGCATCGATTCTTGCAGCATCAACCAGTACCTCTCAGCCGTTCCGCATATCGCGTGACGCAAATGAATAGGGGAGGAAAGCATGCTGTATACGCTGGCGGTGATTCTGTTGATCGCATGGCTGCTCGGCATCGTCGGCACGTACACGATTGGCGCGTTCGTACACGTGCTGCTCGTGATCGCCATCGTGCTGTTCATCCTTGGGTTCGTCACCGGACGTCGCCCCATCGTTCCGTAGCGCAGGAGTACGGTCGCCCCGCTTCCCTCTTGGGAAGCGGGGCATTAGCATGGCGCTGAGTGCGCGGCCTCCATCCCGTCCGGTTGGCCACCGCCGTCGCCATCAGCGCGGCGGTAATCGCGTCCGCGCCGTTTATTGGCGACATTCGCTCCGCCATTCTCCGGGCGTTCCCGTCACAATTCCCCGTAATCATCGGCGCGGCAATAGCCGCGTCGGTCGCCGCTGGGCTAATCGTCGCCGTGGTGAGCATCCGGGATCGGCGGCGCCTGCGGTTCCTCGGGCTGGGTGTCGCCATCGGCGGCGCGGTGATCTACGCTCGCCTCGTTGCGACCGGTAACCTTCTGGTTGACGTCGTCGAGCACGTCCACTTCATCGAGTACGGCCTCGTTGCGTGGTTGTTCTATCGCGTCTGGCGGCCGTTCGACAGCGGCGCTGCCATCATCTGGCCGCTGCTTGCCGGGACATTGGTCGGGATTGTCGACGAATCCGTTCAGGCGTTCATTCCCGGAAGGGTGGGCGAAGCGCACGACATCTTTCTGAATGTCGTCGCCGTCGGGTGTGGTCTCTGCTTCGCGGCCAGTGTTGATCCGCCCGCCCAGCTCGGCATTCCACTGCGGCGATCCGTCGTTCGTCCCATCGCGTATGGCGTGAGCGTCGTCCTGGTGGCGTTCGCGGCATTCTTTCACGCCGTGCACCTTGGTTATGAGCTCTATGACCCCGGCATCGGCATGTTCTGGTCTCATTACGACTCAGCCACGCTCATGGCCATGAGCGCCGACCGCGCCGTTCGCTGGCGTGCTGATCCTCCAACGCGGCCTCGACGACTCTCGCACGAAGATGAATATTTGAGCGAAGGGTTGTGGCACATACAGGAGCGCAACCGCGCCTGGGGCGCCGGCGATCCGTTCTCTGCATGGCGCGAGAACCTGATTCTCGAGCGTTTCTTCGCGCCCGTGCTCGAGACCTCGACGTTCGCGTCACCCGTGCCGTCCCGATGGCCTGCGCCGCAGCGCGATGAAACTGCCGCGCGCGTTGCATCGGATCCCGGCATTTACGTCAGCCGCGCCGCACCCTATCCAATCTATGCCTGGTCGCCACTTGCGTTCTGGGCGGGGGTCGCGCTCGTGGTCGCGGGCGTAATTAGCGCGTGCTAGCATCGGCGCATGGCCGCCCGGCGAATGTCGGTCGCACTGCTGCTGGTGTGCGTGAGTGGTCCCTACGGCTCCGCGCAGAGATCCGCGACGATCACCATCTCCGTTGTCGCGACGACCGATCTTCACGGCGGCGTGATGCCGCGCGGCGAGCGCGGCGGCCTCGCCATGCTGGGTGGGTACCTGCGGAACATCCGCGCCGCGCGCGTCCGCGATGGCGGAGGAATGCTGCTCGTCGATTCGGGCGACATGTTCCAGGGGACGCTCGAATCGAACCTGAACGAAGGCGCGGCGGTGGTTCGCGCGTATAACGGCCTGGGCTACGCAGCCGTGGCTATCGGCAACCACGAATTCGATTTCGGACCGGCGGGGCCCGACGAGACCCCGCGTAAACCTGGCGAAGATCCGCGAGGGGCGCTGAAGGCGCGCGCTGCGCAGGCGCGCTTCCCGTTCCTCGCCGCCAATACGATCGATACGGCGACGGGCAAACCGGTTGCGTGGCCGAACGTGAAGCCATCGACGATGGTGGTCGTTCGCGGCGTCAGAATAGGCTTGATTGGTGTCACGACGATCGGCACTGCCGCGCAGACCATTGCGGCCAATCTCGGGGGACTGACGTTCGCCCCGCTCGCCCCTGCCGTTACGCGCGAGGCGATGTCGCTTCGAGGTCGAGGTGCGACGATTGTGATTGTGCTCGCACATGCCGGTGGGCGTTGCACCAGGCTTGACGACCCCGAAGACCTGAGCTCGTGCGACCAGATGTCCGAGATCATCAACGTGGCGCGTCAGTTGCCCGACGGTATGGTCGACATGATCTCGGCGGGCCACACACACCAGGCGATGGCGCAGGACTTCGCTGGCGTCCCGGTGGTCGAGGCCTATTCGAGCGGCCGGTCGTTTTCCCGCGTCGACTTGACGATCGATCGATCGTCCGGCACCGTGGTCGCCAGACATATCTTCCCGCCGCAGGACGTGGTGCCAGGGCGCTACGAAAGCCGCGTGGTCACCTCCGATGCGATGGCGAGCGCGGCCATTGCGCCGGCGGTTCGTAAGGCGCTGACTGTCAAGAACCAGCCGCTCGGCGTGTATCTCGAGACTCCATTTGCGCGCGGCAACCAGCAGGACGAAACGGCGCTCGCCGACTTGATCACCGATGGCATGCTCGCATCCGTTCCCGGTGCGGATGTGGCTTTCGGCAACGGAGGAAGCCTGCGCGCCGATTTGCCGGCGGGGCAGCTGACGTACGGATCCGTCTACGAGGTGTATCCATTCGACAACCGCCTTGTCACACTGACATTGACGGGCGATCAGCTGACGCGCATCGTCTCCTACAGCCTGACGCGCCGAGCGGTGCCAACCGAAATGCTGCCGATCGCGGGCGTCAAGGTTGACGCCGGCTGCCAGGGCAAGAACCTGCGAGTTGTGCTCATCCGTCCGTCAGGTACGCCGATTCGCGCTGACGATCGCCTGACGGTCGTGACCAGCGATTTCGTTGCCGACGGCGGCGATGGCGTGGTCGACCCAGCCGGTCCCCTCGGAGAAATCAAGAAGCCTGCGGGAGAGCCGCTACTTCGCGAATCGGTGGTCTCGTGGCTCCGCAGCCGCGGAGGCCGGCTGAATGAAAATCAATTCGTCTCGGCCGAGAACCGTCGCTGGCATCTTGCCGCCCCGCGACCGGTGATGTGCCAATGAACCGAACACTTGTGCTCGCCGCGCTCATGTTGTCGGCGTGCGGGCAGACGAAGCAGGCGGGTCCGCCCATTCCGTTCGATGAAGACGGGGCGTGCCCTTTTCATTGCTGCACGTACCGTGAATGGAGCGTCGATTGGGACACCGATCTTCACACGGACAGAAGAGACGATGCCCCGGTGGCGTTTCACGCGGCGCTCAACGATACGGTGACTGCGATGACCGGCGTCGTCACGACCACCAAGGTTGGACGTGCCACTGCCACACGTCAGGTAAACATTGGAACGAAACACCTCACCGTCGCGGCAGGCGAGCCGATCTATTTGCTGCGCAGCATAGGCGGGGGCGACTGGAAGATTTGGGTCAAAGGCGTTATGGACCAGCAATACATGCCGAGCCAGGGCTACTGCACGGGCGACAAGCAGAGCTCGGATGAATGCGCCCTGACGGTCATCGAGCAGCCGGAAACGGTCTGGTGGGCCAAGGTCCGCGATGTCCGCGGCCGCGAAGGCTGGACACGAGAAGTCGATCACTTCGGCAATATCGACGCCTGCGGCTAACCGCCGAGCTTCTCTTCGCTGGATGGGCACGTAACGTGAACGTAACAGACGCCCGGAGGCTGCCCATGAAGGTCATCCGGTCGTTTGGTGTGATCACGGTGGTGTGCGCAATCGGAGCCGCGCCTGCGGTGGCACAGAAGAAGGCCGCCCCTGGTCCACCCAAGCCGCAGATTTCCGACGCCACGCGCGAGAAAGCCGCGGATCAGAACGCGAATCCCGACGCGCTGGTACTCGCGGACTTCCAGAAGCGAATCGACGCGTACATGGCGATCCACAAGGACGCCGCGAAAGACGCGCCTCCGCAAAAGGAAACCAACGATCCGGCGAAGATCAAGGCCGCGCAGGAAGCGCTCGGCGCGAGGATTCGCGCGGCACGGGCGAACGCCAAGGCGGGCGACATTCTCACGCCTGAGATCAGGAACAAGTTCCGCCGGCTGATGTATCCGGTTGTCCAGGGGCCGGCTGCGCAAGGTACGACGGGAAGCGCGAAGGCGGTCAAGGCCGACGTGAAGGACGAACTGAAAGAGAACAAGGAGGAACAGGCGGAAGAGGGCGGCAAACCTGTCGTGCTCAAGGTGAACGCGATGTACCCGCCGGATAGTCCGCTGCCATCCACGCCGCCGCAGGTGCTGATGAATCTGCCGAAGCTCCCCGACCAGCTCGAGTACCGCATTGTCGGGAAAACTCTCATCATTCGCGACGTTGACGCGAACATCATCGTCGACTTCGTGCCTAACGCGATTCAGTAGGAGGCGAGGTACATCATGCGCCGCGTATTTCTCTTCGTGCTGATACCGATGGCGGTCGCCTGCGCGATTCCGGCGGAGTCGGTCAACGCGCAAAGTCAGGTGGCTGCACCACCTCCTCAAAGCGTGCCGGCGGGGAAAGTGCTACTGCCGAACAAGGCAGGCTCGGCCAAGTTCGCCGTCATAGGCGATACGGGTACGGGTGACAAGCACCAGCTCGCCGTGGCGAAACAGCTGACCACGACACGCTCGCAGTTTCCATTCGAGTTCGTGATCATGGTCGGCGACAACATCTACGGCAGCAACGCGGCGAAAGATTTCGAGAAGAAGTTCTCGACGCCGTACAAACCGCTACTAGACGGTGGCGTGAAGTTCTACGCCGCGCTCGGCAACCACGACGATCCGAGCGAACGGTTCTATAAGCCGTTCAACATGAATGGCGAGCGGTACTACTCGTTCAAGCCGGCAGACGGCGTCCGTTTCTATGCGCTCGACAGCACGTATATGGACGACAAGCAGCTGAAATGGTTCGAGGACCAGCTGAAGATGAGCGGCTCGGAATGGAAGATCGCGTTCTTTCATCACCCGCCGTACTCCTCGGGCGAGACGCACGGCTCCGATGAGACGCTGCGGACGCAACTGGAACCGCTGTTCGTGAAGTACGGCGTCAACGTTGTGTTGACCGGCCACGAGCACTTCTACGAGCGCATCAAGCCGCAGAAGGGGATTGCGTACTTCATCACCGGCAGCTCCGCCAAACTGCGCGAGGGCAACATTACGCCATCGGATTTCGAGGCGGCGGGGTTTGATACCGGCTACACGTTCATGATCGTCGAGATTGTGGGCGACGACATGTATTACCAGGTGCTGACCGATACGGGTAAGACCATTGATTCGGGAAGCGTGCATCGCGTCGGCAAGGTCGAGCCGACGCCAAACCGGACCGCTCAGCCGATTGTGCCGACAACGGGCAACGGCAAGAAGCTTCCGCCGGCGGGCGATCGGAAATAGCGCTTCCGCGCTACGATTTGCGGCGAATGTTCATCGGGCACTTTGCCCTGGGCTTCGCCGCAAAGCGCGCGGCTCCGCGTGTGTCACTCGCGGCATTGTTTGCGGCAGCGCAGCTGGCCGATATCATCTGGCCGTTTCTCGTGGCATTCGGCATCGAGCAGGTTCGGATCCAGCCGGGTATCACGGCGTTCACGCCGCTCGATTTCGTGTCCTACCCCTATTCACATTCACTGGTGACGCTGTGCGTCTGGGCAGCGCTCTTCGGCGCGGTTTGCGCGAGGGCCGTTCACGCAAGACGCGCGTTCACGGTCGTCGCGGCGCTGGTCGTCAGTCACTGGGTGCTCGATTGGGTTTCCCATCGCCCCGATATGCCTCTGTATCCCGGCGGCCCGAAGTTCGGTCTGGGCTTGTGGAATTCCGTGGCGGCCACCGTGACTGTGGAAGTACTGATGTTCGTGGCGGGGGTATGGATCTATGCGCGCACGACGCGCGCTCGCGACCTGATTGGACGGCAGGCGTTGCCGGCGTTCGTCGGGTTTCTCCTTGTAGCCTATCTGGCCAGCAGCATCGGACCGCCGCCCCCGAACGTCACCGCCATCGTGGTGACCGGAATAGCGGGGGCGGCTGTCATCGTCCTCTGGGCCTGGTGGTCCGATCGCCACCGAGTCGTCGTCAGTCGCTAGTCTTCGAGCGAAACCCGCGTGGCGAGGATCGATCCGTCGGTCTGCTTGGTGCCCTTCACCTCGACCTTCGCGCCATTCTTCGTCGCCTCCGCACAGGGCTTATCAGGGAAACTCGTGTCCTTGTTGACCGTCACCTTCGTACGCTGCACCGTGAACGTGACGGTCGGGCACGTGCCGGTTGAACCGGAAATCACGCCGCTGACCTCTGCCTGCCGGCCGGCCTTATCGTCGTCTTCGTCCTCGTTGTCATCTTCGCCCTCGCGCTCGACTTTCACCTCCGTCGCGGTCAGCGTGGTGCCGTCAATCGTTCCGCGCGCTTCGACATGGTCGCCGACTTTCAGATCGGCGAATTGCATGGTCCTGTTGCCGTGACGAATGACCGTCGTCGCGGTGATCTTCACCGTAAGGCCAGGAATCTGGAACGACTTCGCGTTCGCGTCGATCGACGAGATCCGCCCCTGGAACTCGCGTTTGTTGCCGGCCGGCGCGGAATGATGCTCTGAGTCCACGTGGGCGCTGTTGCCGTTGACAGTGACGGAGATCTGGACCTTGTCGTTCGGGCCGACCCCGGTCAATGTCACCGTTGCATTGGAGCCGGGGCCGGTGAAATTCAGCTGCACGGTGCCTTCGGGCACATTGGTTAACGTGAACTGTCCATGGTTATCGGCCGTCGTCGAGATGCCCGTGCCGACGACGCTCACGGTGACGCTCCGCGTGTCCAGCATGCCGAACGAACCGGAGTCGACGGCCAGCGGCGCCGCAACGGCGCTGCCGCTGATGATTCCGGAAATCGACGCGCCGGCCGACGAGGAAGATGGCGCGACGGGCGATAGGGAAGCGTTGCCGCCGCAGGCCGCGGCGACAATGGCCGTAAGCACGAAGGCAAAAACCGTAATGGTGGACCGGATGACCCTCATGAATTCCTCCAGAGCGGGAAGCTCCGTCCGGCGACCGCAATCAACATTCCTTTCCGGCGCTTCGTCTTTCCTGGCGAATCTGGCTGGTCCTCCGACACGAGATGCGCGCGAAATTGCCACTGGTAGGTAAAAACGACGGACGTGTAAAAGATCAGGTCGCGCTAAGATCATCGGCCGCCATGCGAAGCGCCGTCCAGACTTTCGTAATTCTCGCCCTCACGGGGGCGTTGTTCTCGTGCTCGCAGCCGAGTCCTCCCGCGGGCGCGGGTTCTCCGTCCCCCGCGGCGGCAGCCGCAACGCAGCCGCCCAAGTGGGGACTCGTCATTCATACGGGAGCTGGCAATTTCACGCTCGACGGAATCGCGGAGCGCAAGGACGCGATGCAGTCCGCGATGAACGACGCCTTGATGGCCGGTTACCACGTGCTCGCGGGTGGTGGAATCAGCCTTGACGCGGTCCAGGCCGCGATTGTCATCCTCGAGGACTCGCCGCTGTTCAATGCGGGCAAGGGTGCGGTATTCACACATGAAGGGACCAACGAGCTCGACGCGTCGATCATGGAAGGCAACACGATGAAAGCAGGCGCCGTGGCCGGGCTGAAACACATCAAGAACCCGATCAAGCTGGCCAGACTCGTCATGGAAAAGTCTCCGCACGTCATGATGGCCGGCGAAGGCGCCGAAGCGTTCGCGAAGGAGCAGGGCGGGATCGATTTCGTCGATCAGAAGTACTTCTACACCGACCGTGCGTGGAAGGCGCTGCAGGACGCGATCGCTGCCGAAAAGAAAGCGGCGCAGAGCGACGACCACCACGGCACCGTCGGCGCGGTCGCGCTCGACCAGCATGGAAACCTTGCGGCGGGCACGTCCACCGGCGGCCTGACGAACAAGCGCTTCGGCCGCATCGGCGACTCTCCAATCATCGGTGCCGGCACGTACGCCAATAATCAGAGCTGCGCGATCTCCTCGACAGGCATCGGCGAGTACTGGATTCGATACACCGTCGCGCACGACATCTGCGCGCGCGTGCAGTACAAAGGCCTCTCGATCCAGGCGGCCGCCGACGCCATCATCCAGAACACGCTGAAGCCCATGGGCGGCGAGGGCGGTGTGATCGGCCTCGACGCGCACGGCAATGTCATGATGTCGTTCAATACGACCGGGATGGGCCGCGGCTATGTCGGCGCAGACGGGAAACCGATGATCATGTTCGCCACCGATGACCACAAGTAGGGCGGGCGCCGCCGCCGGCCGCGAAGGCAACAGCGGCGGACCAGCCAGAGTCGCAATCGTAACGGGAGCAGGCACTGGTATTGGCAAGGCGGTTGCGCTGGCGTTGGTGGAAGACGGCTACAGCGTGGTTCTTGCCGGTCGCCGCGCGGATCTTCTCGATGCGGCGGTCAGCTGCGCCGGCGACGCCGCATCGCGGTGCCTGGCTGTGCCGACCGACGTGAAGGATCCAGAATCGGTTCGGGCATTGTTTGCCCGAGCGAAAGAGCGATTCGGTCGCCTCGATCTCCTCTTCAACAACGCGGGCATCGGCACGCCGCCTATTCCGATGGAAGATCTTCCCTTCGAGCAGTGGAAAGCCGTCGTGGATACGAACCTCAATGGCGCGTTTCTCTGTACGCAGGAGGCCATCAGGATAATGAAGGCGCAGACGCCTCGCGGCGGGCGCATCATCAACAACGGATCGATTTCGGCGCACGCGCCGCGGCCGCACTCCGTTGCCTACACCGCGACCAAGCACGCCATCACCGGCCTGACCAAGTCGACCTCACTCGACGGGCGCGCACACGACATCGCGTGCGGCCAGATCGACATCGGCAACGCGGCCACAGAGCTGACGGCGAAGATGCCGCTCGGCGTGTTGCAGCCCACCGGACAGGTGATGGCCGAACCGACGATCGACACCGCACACGTCGGCCGCGCGGTCGTCTACATGGCGGGGCTGCCGCTCGATACCAATGTGCAGTTCATGACGGTGATGGCGACGAAGATGCCCTGGATTGGCCGTGGTTAGCACGCTCGCGGAGACCGTCCGTGCTCTTGCGCCGCGGCTCGCCGATCGTGAGGCTGCCGATTCCGAGAGCTATCCCGCCGACAACATCGCCGACCTCGTCGCGAGCGGCGTCATTCGGGCGCCGTTTCCGGTATCGGTCGGCGGCATCGGCTGCACGCTGCTGGATGCGGTTGATGCGGTTGAAACCATCGCCGCGGCCTCGCCGTCCACGGCGCTCCTTGCGGCCATGCCCATCGGGCTCGCCGGTGTCTATGCAGCGGGTCCAGACGTCGCGCCTCAAGAACATCGGCGTGCGTGGTCTGAACAGATCGATCGTGTAGCCGCGGAGTATCGGGCCGGAACGATATACGCGGCGTGCAATTCGGAAAAAGGCGCCGGGGGATCGCTCGAAGCGACCAGAACGGTCGCGCAACGGAGGAATGGCGCGTTCGAGCTGACCGGCGAGAAGATTCTCGCATCGTTCGGCCGACACGCCGGGATGTTCTTTTCGACCGCGAAGGTCGATCAGGCGGATCTTCCAGCGTGCGGCGTCGTCGAGTTCTTTCTCGTACGGCCAGATACGCCCGGCGTCGAAATCCTCAACGACTGGGACGGCTTCGGCATGCGGTCGACCGAAAGCCACACCGTCAGGTACACGTCAGCAGCCGCGGAGGGCATCGTCGGATTTCCGAACTTCATCGAGATCGTGCAGCCGTTGACCTACTGGTTCGCCTTGTTCGCCGCGATTCCTCTCGGGTGCGCAGCCGCGATCCGCCGCGAACTGTCCGTGCCGGCTCCGGAATCCGCCGCGCTGCGCCTCAGGTTATCCGAGGCGCGCATGCGAGAAGAGGCGCTCCGCGCGTACCTCCACGAGACCGCGCGAGCCTGGCGGCCAGGCGCCGGCCCGGCGTATGCGGCCCGCACGCTTCGCATGAAGACCTACGTCACGCAGGAGTCGACGCGGCTGTGCGCGGAGCTTTTTGCGTTGAGCGGTGGACGCCACTACAAACGCGACGGGCGTCTTGCGCGAACGCTCGCCGCCTCGTTCGCAGGGACCGCCCTGCGGCCTCCGCTGCCGCTTGCGCTTGATATTCTCGTGCAGCAGTTCTCCGCAGAATGAGCGACAACCGCGCCATCCTCCTCACGCCCATCGGGTACGTGCGCAGCAGCCGCCGCGACCCGCAGGACGATGACTGGGACAGCGTGAAGAGCCGGATCGAGCTCACCGAGGCGTTCCCGGCGGATGCGCTCGACGGCATTGAACAGTTCTCGCATGCAGAGGTTCTCTTCGTCTTCGACCGTGCCGACGGCAACGACGTCACGCGTGGTGCGCGGCATCCGCGCGGCAATCCCGCCTGGCCGCGTGTCGGCATCTTTGCCCAGCGCGCCAGCCGTCGCCCCAACCTTCTCGGCGCGACGATCGTCCGCATCGTCGCGCGCAACGGCCGGACACTCGAGGTCCAGGGACTCGACGCCCTGGACGGCACACCGGTCGTCGATATCAAGCCCGTGATGTCCGAATTTCTTCCGCGCGGCGATGTCCGCCAGCCGCAATGGGCAACCGAGTTGATGCGTCAGTACTGGCGTAAGAATGGTTGACGCGGCAAGGACCGCCATCCGGCTCGCTGGCGCCGCAGATGCAGCCGCGATCGCCGCCATCTATGCTCCACATGTTGACGGCAGCGCGACGTCGTTCGAGACGGAGCCGCCCTCAGCCACCGACATCCAGCATCGTCTCGCGGAGACGATGAAGGAGTATCCATGGCTCGTCTGTGATTGTGGCGGGGTCGTGGCCGGATACGCGTACGCGACGCGGCACCGGGTCCGTACGGCGTATCAGTGGTGTGTGGAAACGTCCGTATACGTGCATCCGGATTTCCAGCACCGGGGTGTTGCGCGCGGACTTTACACATCGCTCTTTGCGATTCTCGCCGCGCAGGGGTTCGTCAACGCGTACGCGGGCATCACGCTGCCCAATGCGCGCAGCGTCGCGCTGCACGAGAGGCTGGGATTTCTGCCGCTCGTCGTCTACCGCGGCATCGGGTTCAAAGCAGGAGCATGGCACGACGTCGGTTGGTGGCATCTGGTCGTCACCCGCCATCCCTCGTCGCCGTCGGCGCCGAAGCCGCTCGCCGACGTGCAGCGTCAGCCCGAATGGGAGGCGCTGCTGTCGGCAGGAGTGGCGTTGATTCGTGCTGACGGCGCCCCTCGCGGGGCTCGTCCCTGAACCAGACGGCCATCACGAAGCGTAAAGACGAGAGCCGCATCGGAGCGCCCGGCGGTCGCCGCTTCGTCGGTGATCGTTCCACGCACCGCCGGACCCACAAAGAGGTGAACGGCATCTGGAAAGAGCGATCCGAAGGCGCTGTCGAGCGTGACCGGCGCCTGCGGGTCGTCAATCAGGACAATGTCGCGCGCGCCCGGCTGGGCGCGCACCGCTGCCTGGATCGTCGCGAGTGATTGCGTCGCCAGGTCGGCCGGCTCGACAAGGCCGTGGTTCCGCGAACGATACACCGGAAGCAGCAGCGCAACGGCGGCAACCATCAGCACTGCGATGCGTGCGAATCGATCGGGGACGGCACGGGAGGCCCGCGCGGCAAACGCGCCCGCAACCAGTGCGCTGCCGATCGACGGAGCAACGGCATAGAGGCTCGATCGGACCGGCACGAAGATCGTGATGGCGAACATCGCGATGAACCAGCAGATCCCGAACCGAATCGGGCCGCGCTCCTGATCGCCGAGCGGGATCGTGCGCGGCGCCGCGAGCCAAAGGATGATCGATACGATGGCGGCGACCGTGGCGCCGCGGTCGAGGTACTCGCCAACGTTTTTCAGCACGCCCCGAAGGTCGAACGTGAGCCGGTAGTAATCGGGGGCGTTCGAGACGCCAAATGCGCCGCTCTGGGCACGCGCGACTGCGTACGCCATCGCCGCGATCCACACCGGCCATGTCCTCGCGAGTGCACCACGCAGCGTCCGGCGCTCGCGCGCTGTCCAGAGATGCAGCGCAACATACAGCGGCGGCAGCATCACTGCTTCCTCTTTGCACAACATGGCGGCGAACGCGAGCAGCGCTGTAAGCGCTGCGCTCCAACGTCGCTCGCTCAGCAACGCCAACGCGCCCGCCTGTGCAAACAGGCAGAGGAGCAGCGCTGTGCGGCCGCTGGTCCAGAGCAGCGCCATGTTGATGCCGTGGAAATTGAACGCCCAGACCGCAGCGGCGAGCAGCGCAGCCTCCGGTGGCAGCGACAGGCGACGGCCGACGAGAAACAGCACCCCGGCGTTCGCGAGCAGAAGCGTCGCGTTGGTCAGCGCGTAACCGCGGGCATCCAGGTGCCACATCGCTCGATCGATCGCAAATGAGGTGGTAACGAGCGGACGGTAAAAACCGAGGTTCGTCGAGAAGATGCGGGCAACGTCTCCGGGCGAGTGAACATCGGCGGCCGCGATCCACCGGAAATCATCCTTGACGAATCCGTGTCCGAGCGCCGGCGCATAAATCGCCGCGAACAGCCCGAGGAGGATGATCGTTGTGATGGGGAGGCTGTTCCTGCCGAGCACGTCAGTAGCGAAGCTTCGGTCCCGACTTCGCGTCGCGTCCTTCCGCTGTCATGTCCAGCAAGTGTCGCCGGCAAAAAGCGGTTGCGTTCCTACCATCCTGGCCGTCAGTGGGTGAGGGCGTACAGCACCGCGTCGATCCCGAACGCGTACCCGTCGGGGCCGAAGTTCACGAAGTACGTCGCGTCGTCGCCCTCGCGCTCCCATGAGTCGCCGAAATCGGTGTTGTGCGTCATCAGGACGATGAGACGCCCCTGCTTGTCCGCGATGCCGCGTGCGTGCGGCACGGCGCTGTCGGCGCCGCGCTCGGATGTGCGGCCCGAACCAAAGAAGAAATTGATCGATGGAATCTGCGGGACCTTTTTCACCTCGAACTGTGTGTGAAAGAGCGGATGCTCCGGCATCAGATCGAAGATCGGAAACTCGGGCGCGGGCAGCGCCTTGCGCAACTGGCCCACCCACCAGCTCCACGCGTACTCGCCCCAGAAGTCGTCGGCCCACAGGAAGCCGCCCTTTTCGAGGTAGAGGCGCAAGCTCGCCGCTTCCTGATCGTCGAAGCCGGCGCCTCCCGGCTCGGTCATCATCACGAACGGACAGTCGAACAATTCTTTGTCGGTGAGCCGAACCAGCAGATGGTTCGGTTCGCCGCTGGCGTCGTGGCTGACGTGCGTTTTGGTGAGCTGTGAAAGCCGAATTGAGAAATTGATGTCCGCGCGCGGGTAGTCGACGCTCCATCCACCGCCGTCGCCCTGAATCGAGTTCCGGAAGACGATGCGGCAGAAGTGGAAGCTGCCGTCGAAATCCTTTGCGCTGGCGGTGCGGGCGCCGAAACCGAAACCGCCGCGTCCGCGGAACTGGGCCTGCACGGTCGCGGCAGTACAGACAAGCACCGCGACGAACATTGCGGAAATCAGCCGGCGCCACCGGCGTTCCATCGGGCTAGTCTACACTTTCAACTTACTTTTCCACTTTTGAACTTTTCCACTTCTTCCACTTCACGAGCCGTATTCGTCACGGGCGCGACGGGTTACATCGGCCGGCGCCTGACGGCCGCGCTGCTCGCGCGCGGACATCGCGTTCGCGCGCTCGTGCGCCCCGAGTCGGCTGACCGTGCTGCCGCGGGAGCCGAGACTGTCGTCGGCAATGCACTGGATGCCTCCACCTTTGCCAAAGCGGTCACCGCGTCGGACACGATCGTGCACCTGGTCGGCACCCCGCATCCATCGCCGTCGAAGGCGGCCGAGTTCCGGCGCGTGGATTTGCCGTCGATCCTTGCGTCGGTCGACGCCGCGCGGCGGACGGGCGCCGCGCATCTGGTCTATGTCAGCGTGGCGCACCCTGCTCCCGTCATGCACGCCTACATCGAAGCGAGATCTGCGGGCGAGCGTGCGATCGCCCAAGCCGGGCTGACGGCAACCATCCTGCGGCCATGGTATGTGCTCGGCCCCGGGCACCGGTGGCCGTATCTGCTCGTGCCCTTGTATGCGATCGCGCGGCTGATTCCGTCGAAGCGTGACAGCGCGCAGCGGCTCGGTCTCGTGACGCTGCAGCAGATGGTCAACGCGCTCGTGCGAGCGGTGGAGAACCCGCCCCCGGCGGGGCAGATTCGGGTCATCGAGGTTCCACAAATACGCGCAAGCTGAGCTAGGATGTCGCCCGTGAATCGGCAGATCGTCATTCTCGTTTTCGTCAGTCTGCTCGCCTTCAGCGCCATCGGCTTCTACGTCATCTCGCGGCCGAAGCCGGCCCCCGCGCGAACACCCGTTGCCACGGCGCCCGCTCCGGTCATCGTGCCGCCACCCTCGCCACCGCCGGTTGTCGAACCACCGCCTCCGCCGCGCCGCGCGGCTGCACCGCCGAGGGCTGCCGCACCGCCGCCGGCCGCTGCTCCCGCGCCGGCTCCCGATCTGGTCACGCTTCACATCGACAGCGACGTTCCGGGCGCGCAGGTATTTGTCGATCGGCAGTTCGTCGGTGCGGCGCCGGTGACGACGACCGACGTCAAGCCCGGGACGCACCAGATCAACGTGTCTGCCCCTGGCTACGACCAGTACGCGCAATCGATCGAAATCGAGCCCGGCCCGCGCGACCTGATGGTCCGCTTCAAGGAAGTGAAGCTGGATGCAAAGGCGGACGTGATTCACAAGCACGGCATCGGCTCGTGCCGCGGCACGCTGGTCGCAACACCGCAGGGACTCCGCTACGACACGACCAACAAAGGCGACGCGTTCGCGGTACCGCTCGCGAATCTTGAAGTGTTCGAGGTGAACTATCTCGAGAAGAACCTCAAGGTGAAGATCAAGGGCGGCAAGCAGTACAACTTCACCGACCCGATGGGCAACGCCGACAACCTGTTCGTCTTTCAGCGCGACGTGGACAGGGCGCGCCAGCGCCTGCTCAAGGGCGATCAGCCTTCGACGAACTGATGCGGACTCGATTGGGCGGAAGCGAGTGCGAGGTTCAGTGCGTCATTGCGTAGATGAGGACGTTCATCGCGACCTGATAGCCCTCGACGGAGAATCGGTAGAAGTACCTCGCATCTTCGCCTTCACGCTCCCACGAGTCGCTGACGTCGGTGTTGTG
>Ga0075424_100001529_pt1 | contig 20412 bp, 17 predicted proteins | sample SoiMethybrSBSTD3_FD_75301 | JGI IMG/M metagenome (GOLD analysis project Ga0075424, IMG submission 75301) | Bulk soil microbial communities from a Populus tree surrounding site in Tennessee, USA - Soil MetaG P. TD hybrid SBSTD3 | ecosystem: Environmental > Terrestrial > Soil > Tree plantation... | reverse complement strand
CTGGAGCTGCGCCTGCTGAAGCTCCCGCTCGTCCACTTCTTCGAGACCAGCTTCGGGCGCATCGACGACAAACACTTCATCCTCGTGCGCGTCGACGACGGCGGCGTCTCCGGCTACGGCGAGTGCGTCGCGGAGCAGGATCCGTACTACGGCGCGGAAACCAACGAGACCTGCTGGCACATCATCCACGACTTCATCGCGCCGCGCGTGCTCGGCGCGACCTTCGATCACCCGCGCGACGTGTTTCCGGCGCTCAAGGCGATCCGCGGCAACAACATGGCGAAGGCCGCCGTGGAAATGGCCGCCTGGGATCTCCACGCGAAGCAGCGCAACGAGCCGCTGAGCCGTCTTCTCGGCGGCGCGCGCGATCGGATCGCGTCGGGCGTCTCGATCGGCATCCAGCGCTCGCTCGACGATCTCGTCGCGAAAGTCGAGCGCGAGCTCGCGGCCGGCTACCAGCGGATCAAGATCAAGATCAAGCCTGGCTGGGACGTCGAAGCGGTGCAGGCCGTCCGCGCGCGCTTCAAGACGATCCCGCTGATGGTCGACGCCAACGCGGCGTACTCGATCGCCGACGCCAGCCATCTCGGCGAGCTCGACGGCTACGACCTGATGATGATCGAGCAGCCGCTCGACTACGACGACGTGTCGGATCACGCGCGGCTGCAGAAGAAGCTGAAGACGCCGATCTGCCTCGACGAGTCGATCAAGACCGTCGCGATCGCGAGCGAGGCGATTGGCGCCGGCGCCTGCCGGATCATCAACATCAAGCCGGGGCGCGTCGGCGGGTTCGGCGAGTCGATCCGGCTGCACGATCTGTGCGCGTCGTGCGGCATCCCGGTCTGGCACGGCGGCATGCTCGAGTCGGGCATCGGCCGCGCCGCCAACATTCATCTGTCGACGCTGCCGAACTTCACGCTCCCGGGCGATGTCGCCGCGAGCCGCCGCTACTTCGATCCGGATCTGATCGATCCGCCGATCGAGATCAGCCCCGACGGCACGATCGGCGTGCCGCCCGGACCGGGGATCGGCGTCACGATTCGCGAGGATCGCGTCGAGCGCGCGACGCTGAAGCACGCCGTGCTCGAGGCCGCGCACACGTAATGCGCCGACCTCCGCCACGGTTCTTCGCGTTCTTTGCATTCTCTCCGCTCTTTGCGCTCTTCGCGCTCGTCGCGTCCGCCTGCGCGAGCGCGCCGCCCGCGCCGCCGCCGGCGCCGGTCGGACCGACCTACGAGGAAAAAATCGCGTCGATCCTGCGGCTCGAGGATCAACGCGTGCTCCGCGATCCGGCACCGCCGGCAGCGGCGTCGCCGGCACCCGCGCCGCCCGTGCGCGGCCAGCGGCCGGCGGCCGTCGCGCCGCCGCCGCCGCCGCCCGATCTCACGCGCCTCGTCGCCGACGCCGAACCGCGCGTCCGGCGCCGCGCCGCGCTCGCGATCGGCCGCGTCGGCCTCGCCGAGGGCGTGCAGCCGCTCGTCGCGCTCGTCGCAGACATGGATCCCGAGGTAAGGCAGATGGCGGCGTTCGCCCTCGGCCTCATCGGCGACGCGCGCGCGCGCGAACCGCTCGTCGCCGCGCTCAACGATCCGTCGCCGCTCGTGGAGGGCAGCGCGGCGGAGGCGCTCGGCCTGATCGGCGACGCCGCGGCCGCCGACGCCGTCGGCCGCCTCGCAGGACGGATCGTGCAGTCGGGCGCGGTGGCGCAGCCGCCGCCCGAGGCGGACGACGCGCGGCGCGACACGCCGGCCGGCGCGCTGCGGCTCGCGGTCGGCGCGCTCGTGCGGCTGAAGGCGTACGGGCCGCTCGCCGCCGCGGTGCTCGACAACGGCCAGCCGCGCGTGCGCTGGTGGCCGATCGCCTACGCGCTGCAGCGGCTCGAGGACAAACGCGCGCTGCCCGCGCTGATGACGCTCGCGAAGGAGGCCAGCCCGTACACACGCGCGTTCGCCGTGAAGGGGCTGGCCGCGCTCAAGGATGCGTCGGCGCTGCCGGTGCTCATGCCGCTCTTGACGAGCGGCGATCGCCACGTGCTCGTCGAGACCGTGCGCGCGCTCGGAAACATCGGGAACGCCGCGTCGGCGGACGCGCTGCTGAAGCTGATTCGCGATCCCGAGGTCGACCCGAACGTGCGGCTCGAGGCGGTTGCGGCGCTCGGCCACGTGCAGACGCCCGCGGTGGGCGACGCGCTGCTCGATCTGATGACTGATCCGAGCCCGCCGGTGCGCGCGGCGGCGTTGAAGTCGCTCGCGACGGCGGATCCGGAGAATTTCATCACCGTGCTGTCGGGTCTCGATCCCGATCAGAACTGGAGCGTGCGCGCGGCGCTCGCCGGCGTGCTCGGGACGCTGCCGCTCGAGTCCGGCCTCGCGCGGCTCGAGCCGCTCTTGAACGACGCCGATCAGCGCGTCGTCCCCGCAGCGATCGCAGCGCTCGTGAAGCTGAAGCCGCCGTCGGCGGCGGCGACGCTGCTCGACAAGCTGAAGGCGGAGGACTTCGCGGTGCGCGCGGCCGCGGCCGCCGGCATCGGCGAGCTTCGTCCGCCGAACGGCGCGGCGGCGCTCGCCGAGGCGTTTCGGTTCGGCCAGCGCGATTCCACCTACACCGCGCGGGCGGCCGCGCTCGCGGCGCTCGAACGCTACGGCGCCCAGGCGGCGCTGCCCGTCCTGCAGAGCGCGCTCGCCGACAAGGACTGGGCGGTGCGGGTGCGCGCGGCCGGCCTCATCAAGCAGCTCGACCCGAACGGCGTGGGCGGCGACATCGACGCGTCGATTCGCCCGGCGCCGACGACGCTCGCGCGCGACGTCTACGCGGCGCCGCGTCTGGTGGCGCCCACCGTGTCGACGCAGGCGTACCTCGACACCGATCGCGGCACGATTCAGATCGAGCTCGCGATGAACGAGGCGCCGCTCACGGTCGAGAACTTCGTCACGCTCGCGCGCAAAGGCTACTTCAACGGGCTGAGCGTGCACCGCGTCGTGGCCGACTTCGTCGTGCAGGACGGCGATCCGCGCGGCGACGGCGAAGGCGGACCGGGCTACTCGATTCGCGACGAGCTGAACGAGCTGCCGTATCTGCGCGGCACGGTCGGCATGGCGCTCGATCCGTGGCGCGATACCGGCGGGAGCCAGTACTTCATCACGCACTCGCCGCAGCCGCACCTCGACGCGAAGTACACCGTCTTCGGCCGCGTCGTCTCGGGCATGGACGTCGTCGACAAGCTGCAGCAGTGGGACGTGATTCGAAGCGTGAGGATCTGGGACGGAGTGGCGATGACGCGTCGCCAGTGAAGAGCACTGGAATCAGTCGGCAGTCGGCAGTCCCAGTCGGCGGTCGGCAGTCTCAGTCGGCAGTCGCAGCTTGCCGCGCCGAAGCGCGAAGGCGGGTCGGCCGTCAGTCGGCATGAATTGAAAAGGGGGCCGCTGTCGGCCCCCTTTTATACACGGGCGAGGTCGGCGTTAGCGTTTCTTGCCGGCCTTCTTCTTCCCGCCCTTGGCTTTCTTCGCCATTGTCTGTTATCCCCCCCTTCATGTGGGATTGCTTGCGAGAGCGCTCGTGCGCATCCGCAGGTGGCTGCCGCCTGGCACGCTCACCGGATGACGGCGCTCTTCGCTTCGGGGCACCTTCCGGTGTATCGGAAGGGCGAGCTCGAACGTTTCGCACTCGAGCTTCACTAGGGATGGCGATGAGTTCACCATCCTCATACCAGATGTAGATTCTAAACGCGAACGCAGCAGTGTCAAGCACAATCGACAGAAAAAGTCAAAAAAATCGCCGACCTCCATCGCGCGCGCGCGCGTCGGCGCGCTGCTCGACGCGCGCGGCGTCGTACACGCGGCGCGCGCGCGCGCGATCGCGCAGCGCCGACCACGCCGCCACGCTCCGATCGTGATCGTGGAGGTACGTCTCGAACAGATCCGCGATGCGCTCGAGGAAGAGCGGGTTGCTCGGATAGCGCGCGTCGAGCGATTCGAGGAGCGCAAGCGCGTCACGCGGCCGCGCTTCGTACCAGAGGTCGATCTGCTGCAGTTGAAAGTCCGCTTCGCCGCGCAGGATCGCGCCGCGCTCGCGCGCGCGCCTCATCTCCTCGAGGCCCTGAACCCGATCGCCGCCGGGCAGCGCGAGCAGCCAGCGCAGCAGCTTCGCGTACATCGGCGCGACGGCGGCGTAGTAGTGATACAGCCCGATGCCGAAATACGCATCGTCGAGCGACGGATCCAGTTCGAGCGCGCGCTCCAGCGCCTCCTTGATCTGCTTTCCCTCGCGCGCCGCCGCGAGCCGCTCGCCGCGGAGCACGAGCCGGTTGACGCGCGGCGCGCGCGCGGCCGCCAGGTAGAACCACGCTTCGCCGCGCTGCGGATCGCGCATCGTCCAGTCGCGCGCGGCCGCCGTCGCGTCGGCCACCGCGCGCTCGAGCGCCTCGTCGTACGCACGAGACGAGGGATCGATCAGGATGCGCCACCACAGCGCCGCCGCCGAGAGCGCCGCGCAGACCGCCCGCGGCGCCGGCGGGCAGGTCTCCTGCAGGCGGCGAGCCGCCTCGTCGAACCGCGCGGCCAGAATCAAATCGTACGCCGCCGCGACACGCGTCGGTTCCGTGAGGCCGCGCGGCGGCGCAGCAGAGACCGCAAAGGAAGCAAAGACCGCAAAGGCAAAGACCGCGAAGACGAAGAGCCCTTTCGCTTCGTTCACATACTCGTCCGCAGCTGTTGCTTGTCTGCGTGCCGCTCGATTGCGAGCGCGATGAGGCGATCGATGAGCTGCGGGTACGACACGCCGCTCGCGGCCCACATCTGCGCGTACATGCTGATGGTGGTGAACCCGGGCAGCGTGTTGAGCTCGTTCAGGTAGAGGACGCCCGAATCGCCGGCGAGGAGGAAGTCGACGCGCGCGAGGCCGGAGCAGTCGACCGCCTTGTACGCGTCGATCGACAGGCGGCGCACCTCGTTCGTCTGCGCCTCGGTCAGCTTCGCCGGAATCACCGAGCGGGACGAATCGTCGATGTATTTCGACTCGTAGTCGTAGAACTCGCGCGACGGGATGATCTCGCCGGGCACCGACGCCTCGGGCTCGTCGTTGCCGAGGACCGCGACCTCGATCTCGCGCGCCTGCGGCACCGCCGCCTCGATGACGATTTTCCTGTCGAAGTCGGCGGCGAGCTTGATCGCCGTTCGCAGCTCGGCGACGTGCTTCGCCTTCGAGATGCCCACGCTCGATCCGAGGTTCGCCGGCTTCACGAACACGGGGAACCCGAGGCGATCGACGACGCGCTGCAGGACGCTCCGCTCGTCGCGCTGCCAGTCCCGCTTGAAGACGACGTCGTAATCGCAGATCGGCAGCTGCTTCGCGATGAACGCCTGCTTCATCGCCGCCTTGTCCATGCCGACCGCCGACGCGAGCACGCCGGCGCCGACGTACGCCACGTTCGCGAGCTCCAGCAGGCCCTGCACCGTGCCGTCCTCGCCGTACGGTCCGTGCAGTACCGGAAAGACGACGTCCAGCGACAGGCCGGAGACGCCGCCGGGGCCCGCGGATCGCGACGATGCTCGCGGCGCGTTCGAGGCAGTGGGAAGGCTGACCAGCGTGTCGTGTCCCGGGCGCGGGATCACGTACGCTTCGGCGGCTTCAGACGCCGGCGCCGCGGTGGCGTTGCTCTCCGCCGCGATCCCCTTGATGACGTCCGCCGCCTTCATCGTCTTCGGCGGCTCGGCCGGCAGCGTCCAGCGTCCGTCCTTCTCGATCTTGATCGGCACCGCGTCGTAGCGCTCCGGATCGAGATGCTTGAACACGGCGGCCGCCGACGCGAGCGACACCTCGTGCTCGCCCGAGCGGCCGCCGTAGATCACGCCCACGCGTAATCGTTTCACTCGAATAAACTTAGCACGTGTCGCTCGGTTTCACGGTGACGCAGGCCGACGGCGCCGCGCGCTCGGGCCGCATGACGACGCCGCACGGCGAGGTGGAGACGCCGGCGTTCATGCCCGTCGGCACGCAGGGCGCGGTGAAAGGGGTGACGCACCGCGACCTCGAGTCGATCGGCGCCGAGATCCTGCTGAGCAACACGTATCACCTCTATCTGCGCCCGGGCGACGATCTGATCGCGCGCCTCGGCGGGCTGCACCGCTTCATCGGCTGGACGCGGCCCATCCTCACCGACAGCGGCGGCTACCAGGTGTTCAGCCTCGCCGAGCGCCGCACGATCGACGAGGAGGGCGCGCGTTTCCGCTCTCATCTCGACGGCTCCGCGCATCTCCTCACGCCGGAGAAGGCGGCCGACATCCAGGCGCAGCTCGGGTCGGACATCTCGATGGTGCTCGACGAGTGCCTCGCGCACCCCGCGACGGCCGACGGCCGCGAGCTCGCGCGGCGCTCGATGGAGCGGACGCTCCGCTGGGCGCGCCGCGCGCGCGAGCGGTTTCTCGCGCTGCGCGACGGCGGCGTGCCGGGCGTCGTCGTGTGCAACCGCGGGCAGGCGCAGTTCGGCATCGTGCAGGGGAGCATCTATCCGGATCTACGCGAGGAGAGCGCGAGAGAGACGGTTGCGATCGGCTTCGAGGCGTACGCGATCGGCGGGCTGAGCGTCGGCGAGCCGGCCGACGTCATGTACGACATCGTCGCGCGCACCGCGCCGCTGCTGCCGGCCGATCGGCCGCGCTATCTGATGGGGACGGGGACGCCGCTCGACCTGGTCGAGTCAGTGGCGCGCGGCATCGACCTCTTCGATTGCGTGCTGCCGACGCGCAACGCGCGCAATGGCCAGCTCTTCACGAGCGCCGGCCGGCTCAACATCGGCAACGCGCGGTACGCCGACGACCGTCGGCCGCCCGATCCGGCCTGCGGCTGCTACACGTGCCGCACCTGCTCGCGGGCATATCTGCGCCATCTCTGGAAGGCCGGCGAAATCAACGCGGCGACCCTTAACACGTTGCATAACCTGACCTTTTACCTTGACACCATGCGGCGGATCAGGGAAGCTATTACGTTCCGGCGGTTTGAAAGTTTCAGGCTAGCGCTCCATCAGAGCTTGTCCCGCCAGCCTCACGATTCATGATGGTGATCGGTGGTCTCGTCGTAGCCATGGGCATGATGGCGGATGGCGCAAGCCCGCTGCTGCAGCTGGTCCCGTTCGCGCTGATTCTGGGAATCTTCTATTTCATCATCCTGCTGCCGGCCAAGCGCAAGCAGCAGAAGGTGCAGGAGTTTCTGGACGGCCTGAAGGTCAACGACAAGGTGATCACGACGAGCGGCATCTGGGGGCAGATCACGAAGATCGACGATCAGAACGTGCAGCTCGAGATCGCCGACAACCCGAAGGTTCGGATCAGGGTCTCGCGCGCCGCCATCGGCGGCCTGCAAGGGCAGCCGCCCGTTGTCGAGCCGGCGAATACATAAGGAAGCACTGTCATGTCCAACCTTCGGTGGAAGGTCGTCACCATTCTGGTGGTCTTCGTCGTGTTCGTCAGCGTGGGCGTGTACCCGCTGATCGCGCAGCGCTACAACGTCCACTCGCCGTCGTGGCTGGTCGACAAGGCGCTCAAGCTGGGGCTCGACCTCAAGGGCGGCGTGCACCTCGTGCTGCGCGTGCAGACGGAGGACGCGCTGCGCCTGGTCACCGATCAGGAGAGCGAGCGGCTGCGCGAGGAGCTGAAGAACAAGGGGATCACCCCCGCGAAGATCGAGACGCCCGACCCGACGCACATCCGCGTCGAGGGCGTGCCGCCCGCGCAGGACGCGACGTTCCGCCAGGTCGCCAACGAGATCACGTCGAACTTCGAGCGCGGCTCGGGCGCCGGCGGCGCCTACACGTTCACGATGCGGCCGAACATCCAGGTGAACCTGAAGGATGAAGCCGTCGTGCAGGCGCGGCAGACGATCGAGCGCCGCGTGAACGAGCTCGGCGTCACCGAGCCCAGCATCGCGCAGCAGGGGGAGAACGGCGATCAGATTCTCGTGCAGCTGCCGGGCGTCACCGACGTCGAGCGCGCGAAGGAGATCATCCGATCGACGGGTCTGCTCGAGCTGAAGATCGTGGAACAGGGGCCGGCGCCGACGAAAGAAGCGCTGATGACCAACGGCAAGGTGGCCGACGGCATGGAGATCGTGCCGGGCGCGGCGGGCGGCGGCGGGACGGCCGACGCCGGCACCGTGTATTACCTGGTGAAGAAGGTCGCGGCCGTCAGCGGCCAGGATCTGCGCAACGCGCGCGTGTCGGTCGACGAGAACAATCGTCCGGCGGTGAGCTTCACGCTGAGCAACGAAGGCGGCCGCAAGTTCGGCAAGGTGAGCGGCGAGAACATCGGCCGCCAGCTGGCGATCATCCTCGACGGCCGCGTGCAGTCGGCGCCGACGCTCGAGTCGCGGATCACGACCGAGGGGCGCATCACGGGCAGCTTCACGCAGGAAGAAGTGCAGAACCTGTCGCTCATCTTGCGGTCGGGCGCGCTGCCGGCGACGCTCACCTATCTCCAGGAGCGGACGATCGGCCCGACGCTCGGCGCCGACTCGATCCGCTCGGGCGTGCTCGCGTCGGTGGTCGGCCTGCTGCTCGTCGTCTCGTTCATGCTGTTCTACTACCGGCTGTCGGGCGTGAACGCCGTCGTCGCGCTGATCTTCAACCTCGTCATCCTGCTCGGGCTGATGGCGTACGTCGGCGCGGTGATGACGCTGCCGGGCATCGCCGGCTTCGTGCTGACGATGGGCATCGGCGTCGATTCGAACGTGCTGATCTTCGAGCGCATCAAGGAGGAGCTCGAGGCGCAGCGCGGCGTGCGCGCGTCGATCAACGCCGGCTTCAGCCGCGTGTTCTGGACGCTGTTCGACACGCACATCGCGGCGCTGATCTCGTGCGCGTTCCTCTTCCAGTTCGGCACGGGCCCGATCCGCGGGTTCGCGGTGACGCTCGTCATCGGTCTGATTTCGAACCTGTTCACCGCGATCTTCGTGTCGAAGACGCTGTTCGAGGTGGCGCTCGCGAACCGCCATCAGGTCGCCACGCTGAGCATCTAGCCATGCATATCTTCAAGCACACCGACATCGACTTCCTCCGCTGGCGCTGGCACGCGATCGCGGCGTCGTGGGTCATCATCATCGCCGGCGTGATCACGATCGCCACCAAGGGGATCCCTAAGGGCGTCGAGTTCGCCGGCGGCACCGTCGTCATCGAGCGGTTCGATCGGCCGGTCTCGGTGCAGCAGGTGCGCGAGGCGCTCGACCGCAACTATCCCGGAGGCGGCCAGAACACGGTCGTGCAGTCGACGGGCGATCCGTCCGCGAACATGGTGATGATCCGCGTGCCGCAGGTCGGCGCGGAATCGGGGGCGTCGCTCAGCAGCGAGGCGCAGAAGGTCGAGGACGCGCTGAACAAGGGGAGTCTGGCCGCGCACCACCGGGAGGGCGCCGAGATCGTCGGCGCGACGGTCGGCCGCGAGCTCACGAGCCGCGGCATCTGGGCGACCGTGCTGTCGCTCTTCGGCATCCTCGCGTATCTCGCGTTCCGCTTCCAGTTCAGCTTCGGCGTCGGCGCGGTCGTCGCGACGATCCACGACCTGCTGATCACGCTCGCGTTCCTCGCGTTCTTCCGCTACGACATGTCGCTGAACGTGATCGCCGCCATCCTGACGATGACCGGCTACTCGACCAACGACACGATCGTCATCTTCGACCGGATCCGCGAGAACCTGCGCGTGATGCGCCGCGACTCGATGAACCACATCATCAACGTCTCGGTGAACCAGACGCTCGGCCGGACGGTGATCACCTCGGGCACGGCGCTGCTGACGGCGCTCGCGCTCTTCTTCTTCGGCGGCGAGGTGCTCCACGGGTTCGCGTTCACGATGGTCGTCGGCATCATCACCGGCACCTACTCGAGCGTCTTCATCGCGGCGGCGATCGTCAGCCTCTGGCGCGGCGACGCGCCGACGCGCGCCGCGGCGCACGCGCACGTGATGGCGTCGGCGGCGCCGGCGCCGCAGCAGCCGCAGCGCAAGCAGAAACCGCAGCGGAAGGCGCGAGCCTCGTAGCGACGCCGACGCTTTGCCCTCGCTCGCCAAAGCGGCGCTCCTCGGTGTGATTCAGGGCGTCACCGAGTTCCTGCCGGTGTCGTCGACCGCGCACCTGCTGATCGGCAACCGGCTGCTCGGCTACGACGACCCCGGCGGCGTCTTCACCACGATGATCCAGCTCGGATCGATCTTCGCGGTGATGTGGCTCTACCGCGAGAAGATCGCGCGCGTCGTCGCCGGGCTCGGATCGGATCCCGACGCGCGGAGCTTCGCGATCGCCGTGATCGCGGCCGTGATTCCGCTGCTCGTCGCCGGCGCGCTCTTCTCGAAATTCGTCAAGACTGTTCTGCAGGGCAGCCTGATCATCATCGCCGTCGCCTTCATCCTCGGCGGGATCGTGATCCTGATCGTCGAGCGCGCGCGTCCCCGCCCGGATATCGTCGACGCCGAGCGGATCCCGGTCGGCCGCGCGTTCACCGTCGGCCTCGGCCAGACGCTCGCGCTCGTGCCCGGCGTGTCGCGCTCGGGCGGGACGATCGTCGCGGCGATGCTGCTGCGGGTCGATCGCGCGGCGGCGGCCGAGTTCTCGTTCTTCCTCGCGATGCCGACGATGGCGGCGGCGTTCGCCCACGATTTCTGGGAGGCGCGCCACGAGCTGCACGGCGCGCGGGCCGAGGAGATCGCCGTCGGCTTCGTCCTCGCGTTCATCTCGTCGGCGCTCGTCGTGCGGCCGTTCCTGAACTACGTGCGCGGCCACGGCTTCGGTCCGTTCGCGTGGTACCGGATCGCAGCCGGCATTGCGATCCTCGCCGCGGTGGCCGCCGGCTGGTCGTAAGCGCCGCGAGATGGGCTGGCTGCGCCGCAGCTTCGTCGCCGGCTTCTTCGTGACGGTGCCGCTGTTCATCAGCGTCGCCGCGCTCATCTGGATCTTCAACGTCGTCGACGGCGCGACGACGCCGCTGTACGACCGGGTGATCGGCCGGCGGATCCCGGGGCTCGGCACCCTCTCGACCCTGATCGTGATCGTCGTCGTCGGCGTGATCGCGCGCAACGTGATCGGGCGCCGCGTGCTCGCGCGCGGCGAGTCCTGGCTGCTGAAAGTGCCGGTGTTCAAGACGATCTACTCGCCGGTGAAGCAGCTGCTCGCGGCGTTCGCGCCCGACAGCGAATCGAGCTTCAAGCGCGTGGTGATGGTGGAGGATCCGCGGCGCGGCTACGCGCTCGGCTTTCAGACGCGCGAGTTCACGGTCGATCGCGGCAACGGCCCCGAGCCGATGCTCGCCGTCTACGTGCCCACGAACAACCTGTACCTCGGCGACGTCGTGATCGTGGAGCGCAGCCGCGCGCTCTTTCCCGACATCTCCGTCGAGGACGGCATCCGCATCTTCCTCACCGGCGGCATGGCGCTGCCGCCCAAGGTGCGCTTATAATCCGGTCTTTTGTGTCGTGAGCGAGGTGGAATGATTGTGAGCGTTCAGCGACTGGCGGGGCGGGCGTGCGCCCTTGCGCTCGGGCTCGTCCTCTGCGGCGCGATGGTCGCGACCCTCCGCGCAGCCGATGCGGCGCAGCCGGCGACGCAGCTCGAGACGGCGCGTCAGCCCGAGCGGCCCGCCGCGCACCAGGGCGGCGAGGCGAATCTCGTCCTCCCCGATCTGTCGATCGTGACGTTCGGCGGCGTCAACGGCCGCACGCTGCTGATGGGCGGCCTCGTCGTCTGCGCGCTCGGGTTGCTGTTCGGCCTCCTCACGTTCACGGAGCTGAAAAACCTGCCGGTGCACGCGTCGATGCGCGAGGTCTCGGAGCTGATCTACGAGACGTGCAAGACGTATCTCGTCACGCAGGGAAAATTCATCCTCGTGCTCTGGGCGTTCATTGCGGTGATCATCGCCGCGTACTTCGGCTGGCTCGCGCCGGTGCCGGGCAAATCCATCGGCGTGACGCTGCCGATCATCCTGCTCTTCAGCCTGATCGGCATCGGCGGCAGCTACGGCGTGGCCTGGTTCGGGATCCGCGTGAACACGTTCGCCAACTCGAGGGCGGCGTTCGCGAGCCTCCGCGGCAAGCCGTTTCCGATCTACGCCATTCCGCTGCGCGCGGGGATGAGCATCGGGATGCTGCTGATCAGCGTCGAGCTCTTCCTGATGCTCTGCATCCTGCTCTTCATTCCGGGCGACTACGCGGGCCCGTGCTTCATCGGCTTCGCGATCGGCGAGTCGCTGGGCGCGGCGGCGCTGCGCATCGCCGGCGGCATCTTCACGAAGATCGCCGACATCGGATCGGACCTGATGAAGATCGTCTTCAACATCAAGGAAGACGATGCGCGCAACCCGGGCGTGATCGCGGACTGCACGGGCGACAACGCGGGCGATTCGGTCGGCCCGAGCGCCGACGGCTTCGAGACCTACGGCGTCACGGGCGTCGCGCTGATCTCGTTCATCCTGCTGGCCGTGCCGAGTGCGACGGTGCAGGTGCAGCTGCTCGTCTGGATCTTCGTCATGCGCGTGATGATGATCGTCGCGAGCGCGCTGTCGTACTTCCTCAACGAGGCGATGGCGAAGGCGCGCTACGCCGCGGTCGACCGGATGAATTTCGAGGCGCCGCTCACCTCGCTCGTGTGGCTCACCTCGATCGTCTCCGTGATGCTCACCTACCTCGTCTCCTACTTTCTGATTCCGCAGCTCGGCGACGGCACGCTCTGGTGGAAGCTCTCGACGGTGATCACGTGCGGCACGCTGGCCGGCGCCATCATCCCCGAGTTCGTGAAGGTGTTCACGTCGGTCGAATCCGCGCACGTGAAGGAGGTCGTCACCTCGTCGCGCGAGGGCGGCGCGTCGCTGAACATCCTCTCGGGCTTCGTCGCCGGCAACTTCAGCAGCTACTGGCTCGGCCTGAGCATCGTGACGCTGATGGGCATCGCCTACTACGTGAGCACCTTCGGCGTCGGCGCGCTGATGGCGGCGCCGGCCGTGTTCGCCTTCGGCCTCGTCGCGTTCGGCTTCCTCGGGATGGGGCCGGTGACGATCGCGGTCGACTCGTACGGGCCGGTCACCGACAACGCGCAGTCGATCTTCGAGCTGTCGGTGATCGAGACGCTGCCGGGGATCAAGGAGCAGCTGAAGCGCGACTACGGATTCGACGTGCGCTTCGATCACGCGAAGGATCTGCTCGAGGAGAACGACGGCGCCGGCAACACGTTCAAGGCGACGGCGAAGCCGGTGCTCATCGGCACCGCCGTCGTCGGCGCGACGACGATGATCTTCTCGATCATCATGTCGCTGACGGGCGACCTCACGCACGACGTCGACAAGCTGTCGATTCTCCATCCGCCGTTTCTGCTCGGGCTCATCACGGGCGGCGCCGTGATCTACTGGTTCACCGGCGCGGCGACGCAGGCGGTGAGCACGGGCGCGTACCGCGCCGTCGAGTTCATCAAGGCGAACATCCGCCTCGACTCCGGCGCGACGAAGGCGTCGGTCTCCGACAGCAAGAAGGTGGTCGAGATCTGCACGCAGTACGCGCAGCGCGGCATGTTCAACATCTTCCTCACGGTCTTCTTCGCGACGCTGGCGTTCGCGTTCCTCGAGCCGTTCTTCTTCATCGGCTATCTCATCTCGATCGCGCTCTTCGGGCTGTTCCAGGCGATCTTCATGGCGAACGCCGGCGGCGCGTGGGACAACGCGAAGAAGATTGTCGAGGTCGAGCTTAAGCAGAAGGGGACGCCGCTGCACGCGGCGACGGTCGTCGGCGACACGGTCGGCGACCCGTTCAAGGACACCTCGTCGGTGGCGATGAACCCGGTCATCAAGTTCACGACCCTGTTCGGGCTGCTGGCCGTCTCGCTGGCGGTGAACCTGTCGCGCAGCCAGGGCACCGGTCTCAGCCTGGGATTGTCGGCCGTTTTCTTCGTGCTTTCCCTGATTTTCGTCTGGCGTTCGTTCTATGCGATGCGGATCGGTTCGGCGGGCTGATCCGCCGCCGCGCGTCGCGCCCCGGTTCGGCCATTTCGGGACTTGCGGTGTCTAAGCCTACTGAGTTCCGTTGACTCGCTGTTTGGACTGACTATAATCTGCGGCCTTGCGCGTGCCGTTCCTGCAAGCTCCCGAGGAGGATTGACCCGTGCCACGTGACATGTTCGGCGATGTCGTGGAGCCGTCCATCAAAGTGGGCAGCCAGAAGTGGTATACGGTCCCGCTGTCGATCATCGTGCACACGGCGATCATCGCGGCGGTGATCATCATCCCGCTGATGGCCGCCGACGTGCTGCCGACGCCGCCGTCGATGATGGCGTTCGTCGCGGCGCCTCCACCCCCACCGCCGCCCCCGCCGCCCCCGCCGCCGCCGGCGGCCGCCGCGGCGCCCAAGCCGGTGATGGATGTGAACCCGAACGCGGCGCCGGTCGAAGCGCCGAAGGAAATCAAAGCCGAAACCGGAATTGAGCAGGCCAAGGGCGTTATCGGCGGCGTCGAAGGCGGCGTCGTCGGTGGCGTGACCGGCGGCATCGTCGGCGGCCTGTCCGAAGCGCCGCCGCCGCCGCCGCCCCCGCCGCCTCCGCCTGCGCCGGTCCGCGTCGGCGGCAACATCAAGCAGCCGACCAAGGTGAAGGACGTGAAGCCGGTCTATCCGGCGATCGCGCAGTCGGCGCGCGTGCAGGGCGTCGTCATCATCGAGGCGACGATCGGCCCGAACGGATCGGTGCAGGAGGCCAAGGTCCTGCGCTCGATTCCGCTCCTCGACGCGGCCGCGCTCGAGGCCGTGCGGCAGTGGCAGTTCACGCCGACGCTGCTCAACGGCGTGCCTGTGCCCGTCATCATGACGGTGACCGTCAATTTCACGCTGCAGTGATCGAATCAATCAGCCACCAATAATCAGCAGGCGACCTGTCGGCATTGATGTGAGGAGGATGGACCAGTGGATTTAATGGCAATGTGGCAGCAGATGGGCATCGTGGCGAAGGCGGTGGCCTTCGTGCTCTTCTTCATGTCGATGTGGTCGTTCGGCGTGGCCATCGAGCGCATCTTCACCTTCACGCAGGCGCGCAACCAGTCGAAGCTGTACGCGCCGCAGGTGGCCAAGCACCTCAAGGAGGGCCGCCTGAAGGACGCGATCGCGCTCTCCTCCTCGAAGAACTACCGCTACAGCCACCTCGCGAAGGTGGTGCTCGCCGGGCTGCAGGAATATCAGTTCCAGCAGGAGAGCGGCGGCGCGATGTCGCGCGAGGATTTGATGGACACGGTGCGCCGCTCGATCCAGCGCGCGTCGGCGCTCACCGCGTCGGACCTCAAGAAGGGGATCTCGGCGCTCGCGACCATCGGCTCGACCGCGCCGTTCGTCGGTCTGCTCGGCACGGTGGTCGGCGTCATCACCGCGTTCCAGGGCATCGCGGCGTCGGGCTCGGGCGGCATCGGCGCGGTGTCGGCCGGTATTGCAGAAGCGCTCGTCGAGACCGCGCTCGGCCTCGTGGTCGCGATTCCCGCCGTGTGGTTCTACAATTATCTGACCGGCCGGATCGAGTACTTCAACGTCGAGATGGACAACTCCTCGTCAGAGCTGGTCGACTACTTCGTCAAGAAGACGGCGTAGCGGCGGACCACGCTGGAGGGAGATGTAGCTATGGCAATGGACCTCGGCGGCGCAAAAGGCGGAGTCAAGTCCGACATCAACGTGACGCCGCTGTGCGACGTGATGCTGGTGCTGCTCATCATCATGATGATCGTCGCGCCGCTGTTGCAGCAGGGCGTCAGCGTCAAGCTGCCGCAGGCGGGCAACACGGTGGACAAGCCCGAGGTGCAGGGGCAGACCGTCATCGCGATCGCCAAAGACAAGTCGATGTACGTCAATGCCAAGCCGGTGCAGGAAGCCGAGATGGGGCAGAAGATCAGCGAGCTGCTCGAGAACGCCAAGGAGAAAGTCGTCCTCATCAAGGCGGATGAGGAGGTCGAGTACGGCGCTGTGATGGCGGCGATGGACCAGCTCCGCCAGGCGGGCATCGAGGACATCGGCCTGATCGCCGACCCGAAGAAGACGGCGGGCGGCCCGTCGGGAGGCAAGTAATGGCGCACGCACACCACCATCTCGGCGCCGACAAAGTCGTCAAAGGTGAAGTGCCGCACGCCAGTGCGGACATGAACATCACGCCGCTCATCGACGTGCTGCTCGTGCTGATCGTCATCTTCATGGCCGCCCTGCCGCTGACGCAGAAGGGCGTCGACATCAACCTGCCCGCGGAGGCCAAGAAGACCACCGACGTCACGCCGGACGTCAGCCAGATCGTCATCGACTACACGGCGGACAAGCGCCTCTCGGTGAACAAACAGGACGTCCCGCTGCCCGAGCTCGAGCAGCGGCTGCGCAACATCTTCGATCAGCGCAAAGACAAGACGATGTTCATCATCGGCGCCGGCTCGCTGCGCTACCGCGACATCATCAACGTGATCGACGCCGCGAAGGGCGCCGGCGTCGAGAAGGTCGGCATCGTCACCGAGGGGATGCGCAAGGCCGGAGGCGCGTCGACGGGAAGCAATTAAGAGTCACCGGCGCAAGGAATCGAGACGCACCGCAGGGCGGCCCTCTCCGGGCCGCCCTTTTCTTTTTCCGGGGTCTAACGGTACGGAGGGTCCGATGACGCGTCTCCGCGCCGAAATGAACCTCACGCCGCTCGTCGACGTGCTCCTCGTCCTGATCGTGATCTTCATGGCCGCGCTGCCCCTGACGCAGAAGGCGCTCGATGCCGATCTTCCGGCGGCGGTGCGCGACCCGGGCGCCGCCGCGCCGCCCACCCAGATCGTCGTCGAATACTCCGCCGCGGGAGACATCACCATCAACCATCAGGCGACGCCGCGCGGGGAGCTCGAAGCGAGACTGCGCGACATCTACGCGCAGCGCCGCGACAAGACGCTCTACATTTCGGGCGCGGCGTCGCTGCCGTACCGCGCGATCGTCGGCGTGATCGACGCGGCGCGCGGCGCCGGCGTCGACCGCGTGGGGATCATCACCGAAGGAATGAAGGCGCTACGTTGACCGGTCGAAGACGAAGAACGCCGCGACGGCCGCCGCGAGGAACGCGAACGAGAACGCGATGCCGGCCGGCGACGCCGTCGCGAAGATGTAGAGCCACGTCGCAAGCGACACGAGCGCCGGCGCCGGGTAGAGCCACATCCGGAACGGCTTGGGGATGTCCGGGCGATAGCGGCGGAGGAGCATCACCGCCGCGCACTGCCACACGAACTGCAGGAGGATCTGCACCTGAATCAGCCAGGTCACGAGCTGACCGAGCGTGAAGAAGCAGAACGGCAGCGTGACAGCGCAGATCGTCAGCAGCGACACGTGGGGAAAGTGCTTCGTCGGGTGCAGCCGCGCGAACGCGGCGAAGAACTCGCCGTCGCGCGCCGCGGCGAACGGAATCCGTGAGTAGCCGAGCACGACGGCGTAGAGCGACGCGGCGGTGATGAACAGGATGAGCGCCGTGATCACGATCGCCGCGAGGCGTCCGCTGGCGGGATCGCTGAAGGTCCGCGCGATGAAGACCGACGCGATGGCGCGCGTCCCCTGCGCCTCCTGCCACGGAATCACCGCGAGGACGACGGTGCTCATCGCGACGTACAGCGCGACGACCACGACGATCGACAGCACGATCGCGCGGGGCAGCGTCCGGTGCGGCGCGCGGATTTCCTCGGCGATGTTGCAGACGTTGTTGTAGCCGCCGTAGTTGTACATCGCGAGCAGGCCGCCGGCGCCGATTGCGCGCAGCAGACCGCCGTCCAGCCGGCGCGCAGACGCCGGGACGTCGAACGCGCGCGGCCACGACGCCGCCGCCGCGCCCGCCGCGATCACCCACGCGATCGTTCCGAGCGTGACGACGAGCATCACGACCGCGAGCCGGCCGATCGCGCCGATGTCGCGATAGAGAAGCGCCGTCACCGCGACGCACACCGCGGCCGCGACGAGGCCGTGCTGCGCCGGCGACATCGACGTCCAGTAGAACCCGAGGTAGTCGGCGAACCCGACCGCACCGCCGGCGATCGCGAGCGGCGCGACGAGCACCGTCTGGAAGATGAAGACGAAGGCCATGAGCCGGCCGAGGCCGAACGGACGGTACGCCTCGCGCAGGTAGACGTACGAACCGCCGCTGCCGGGCAGCGCCGCGCCGAGCTCGGCGTAGACGAGGCCGTCGCACAGCGCGAGCAGGGCGCCGAACGCCCACGCGTAGATGATGTGCGGCCCGCCCATCGCCGCCACCATCAGTGGCAGCGTGAGGAACGGGCCGACGCCGACCATGCCGATGATGTTCGTCGCGGAGGCCTGCAGCAGGCCCATGCCGCGATCGAGCGTCACCATAGCGGCAGGAGATCGTCGACCAGCGCATCGGCTGCGGCGCGGCCCGGCACCAGCGGGTTGGCCGCGAGCGCCGCTCGTGCGGCGTCGAGCGACTGCGCCAGCGCCGCGCGCACCGTGAGCCGCTCGTACTCTTTTACGCGCTGCAGCAGCGGCCGGACGCTGTCCGGCACGCCGCCGACGTGCAGCGCGCGAGCGCCGTTCGAATCGACGACGCACGGCACTTCGACGACGTCGCCGCCGTCGAGATCGGGCAGGGTGCCGTGATTGACGACGCTGAGCGGGATGACGTCGTGCGTGTTGAAATGGATCGCGCGCGCGACCGACGCCGCGATCCGATCGTAGCCGCCGAGACCCGCAGCCGCCGGCGTCATGTTCGGATCGTAGGCGCCCGACTCGATCTGCATGTAGCTGCCGCTCCGCAGCGACAGGTATGCCCTGTAGCGGGCAACGCGGCCGTACTGGCCGCCGGCGTCCGCCTGCGGGTCGCCCAGCGAATCGAACAACGCGCGGTTCAGCTCCTCGATCACCTCGCCGCGGCTGCGGCCGGTGCGCCGGACGTTGTCGAACGCGCGCGTCGGCTGATCGTAGTAGTAGACGTACTCGGTCGGGAGCAGCTTCAGCTCGCGCAGCGCGCGAGAGTCGAAGAGCGGCACCTTGTAGATCGACTGCAGCCGCTCGGCATCGTTCCACAACCGGTGCAGCTGCGGCTCGCCGCCGCTGGAGATCTCGCGCAGCCACCCGAGATGATTGAGGCCGAAGTAGTCGAAGCTGCAGCTGGCGGGCTCGAGGTCGAGCGCGTGCGCGGCCGCCTCGAAGAGCTCCGTCGGCGTGTCGCAGATCCCGATGACGCGATCGGTCGCCGTCCGCATCGCCTCCGTCACCATCCCGACCGGGTTGGTGAAGTTGACGATCCACGCGCGCGGCGCCGCGTCCGCGATCTGCCGCGCATAGCGGACCATGTGCGGAATCGTCCGCATCGCCATCGCGAACCCCGCCGGCCCGATCGTTTCCTGGCCGACGATCCCGTGCCGCTGCGCGGTGGCCTCGTCGCGGATCCGGCGCTCGAGGCCGCCGACGCGGATGCTGGTGAAGACGAAGTCGGTCCCGGCGATCGCCTCGGCGGGCGATCGGCAGACGGTGACTCGCCCGCGCCGGCCGCTGAGGCGCGCCATCTGCTCCGCGAGCGCGCCGATGATCGACAGCCGCGCCTCGTCCAGGTCGTAGAGCGCGACCTCGTCGATCGGCAGATCCGACGCGGCGAGCCCCGAGACGAGCAGCGGCGTGCGGACGCCCGCGCCGCCGACGACGGCGATCTTCACGACGGCAGCTCGCGGCGCCGCGGCAGCGACGCCACGCCGCCGGCCGCGAGCGTGGATCGCGCGCCGACGAAGTTGCCGATCCGCAGGCAGTCGCGCCGCGTGCGGCCGCGCAGCACGCCGTAGAGGAAGCCGCCGTTGAAGGCGTCGCCGGCGCCGGTGGTGTCGACCGGGCGGACGCGGGGCGCGGCGGCGCGCACGCCGGCGTCGGCGGCGATCCAGCGGCTGCCTTTCGCCCCGAGCCTGATGACGGCGTTGCGCGCGGCCCGCTCCCAGAACGCGGGCGCGTCCCCGCGGCGGCGCACGCGCGCGTACGCCGCCGCCTCCATCTCGTTCACGAACACGAAATCGACCGTCCGCACCAGCCGCCAGAAGCCCTCGCGCCGCGGCAGCGCCGGATCCCATCCGAAGTCCCACGACGTCGTCGTGCCGCGCGCGCGAAGGCGTTCGGCGACGGCGATCCACGTCGCGCACTTCGCGGGCGAGAATGCAAAGTGCACGTGCGCCGCGCGGCGGCGCGCGACGATCGGCGGGAGCCGCGCCTGCAGGCGATCGTTGACGCCGTCGAAGGTGACGAAGCTCCGGTCTTCGCGCGTCGACAGCGCGACCGTGATCGCGTGCGGCTCCCGCGCGCGCCTGACGTTGACGACGCGGACCCTGTCGGCGCGGAGCGCGCGCGACGCGTCGGCGCTCAGCGCGCTGACGATCGCGCTGCGCACGCCGAGCCGCGCCGCCGCCGTCGCCGTGATCACCGCGCCGCC
>Ga0075424_100001528_pt1 | contig 20417 bp, 13 predicted proteins | sample SoiMethybrSBSTD3_FD_75301 | JGI IMG/M metagenome (GOLD analysis project Ga0075424, IMG submission 75301) | Bulk soil microbial communities from a Populus tree surrounding site in Tennessee, USA - Soil MetaG P. TD hybrid SBSTD3 | ecosystem: Environmental > Terrestrial > Soil > Tree plantation... | reverse complement strand
TATGGCTTGATCGGCCGTTCGCCGGAGCAGGTCGCGGGCCTGATCACCGGCCTGGCGATGAACCCGTCGGTGCTTGAAAGCTTGCATGCGGGTTTCGGCGACAACCTCATGCGCTACTACGAGCGTGCGCGGCGCGACGATCTCTATCTCTGCTTTGCGGTGGTGCCGCCGACCGGCCTGCGCAGCCGCGAGCTCTTCCCGGGGCAGGAGCGCGACGATCCGAGCCTCCAGGTCGTTGCCGAGAATGACTCCGGCGTCGTGGTGTCGGGCATGAAGATGCTGGCGACCGGAGCGGTGTTCGCGGACGAGGTCTGGATCGGCAATCTTACGCCGCTCGATGAGAAGTTCGGCAAGGAGAGCATCACGGCGGCGCTGCCGTTGAACGCACCCGGTGTATCGCTCTGGTCTCGTAAGCCTTATGCGGCCGGCGTCACGCAGGAAGCCGACTATCCGTTGTCCTATCGCTTCGACGAGACCGACAGCGTTCTGGTCTGCGAGCGCGTTCACATCCCATGGGAGCGCGTGTTCCTGCACAACAACGGCGCCATGTCGCGACGCATCTATATCGAGACGCCGGCAAACTGCTATCAGAACCATCATTCCAACATCCGCTTCTGGTCGAAGCTCGGGCTGATTGCCGGGGTGGCGAGCCGCATCTGCGAGGCCAACGGCATCGACAAGCTTCCGGCGGTGCGCGAGACGCTCGGCCGCCTGGCCGCGCTCGAGGCCACGATCGGAGGTCTGGTGCAGGGCCAGATCGAGGCCTGGGAGGAATGGCCGCAAGGCTATGCCACGCCGAACCGGCGCATCATGTATGCGGCGCTCAACTGGTGTCAGGAGCACCATTCCGAGATCGTCGACATGCTGCGCACCCTGCTGGGCGGCATTCCGCTGCTCATGCCGGCCTCGATCGACGTGCTTTCTGACGCCAACCTGGGCAACATATTCGAGCGCTGGTGGAAGACGCCCTCGATCGCGGCGACCGCGCGCCACAAGCTCTACAAGCTTGCCTGGGACCTGGTCGGGACCGAATTTGCCGGCCGCCACATGCTTTATGAGAAGTTTTATGCCGGCAATTCACTGGTGGTGCGCAACCAGAGCGACCGTGAGGCACCCTGGGCGACATTCCACGAGATCGTGGACGGTTTGCTGGGAGACGTGGACTTGCCCGCTCCGCCTCGCGAGCGCGGCGAGCAATAAACTGCCGGTGTGGCAACTACGGCCCTTTGCCTTGGGCGTGTGGTTGAAGGTATATCTCTTAATCTTAATGCCGAGGTGTACGGAATCACGCTTGGCCAGGAGGGCCGCTGGGCCGTTGACATAGGCGCGTTCCGGCATGAGATTCCCGGCAAATTCGCCCGCGTGGCCGAGGGCGTAGCTCCGTTGGATGGATACCAGTAAGTCGCGAGAACTGGCGGAGCCCGCCCAGGGTTCCGGTCATCTTCCGGGCTTTTCCGGGCCGACAGCGGATGAGGGACAGCATATGACCGAGCCCGAATCTCCCAACCAGCTTTCGAGACTCGACCATTCGAGACTTGACCATTCAAGCCCCGACCATTCAAGACTCGACCATTCAAGGCTTGGCTTCGGCTCCATCGTGGCCGCCCTCGGTCTCGTTGGCCTTGCCCTGGTGATTTTGACCGGGGCTTATCGGCAGATTGGCACTTCGTATTGGACCAAGGCGCTTGCCCAGGGGCCGGCCAGACCGGATAGCGGCCCGCAGCTCGTTCGGGAGGGCGACCGCATCATTGTGCCCGAGGGCTCGCCGCTACGTGCCAAGCTGACCGTCGCAGCCGTGGCCGAGCAGCAGGTCCAGCGCACGTTGGTTCTGCCGGCAGTCGTGGAGGCCGATCCCAGTCGGCTGGTCAAGGTCCTGCCGCCGCTGGCTGGCCGTATCACCCAACTCAAGGTCCAGCTCGGCGAGCGCGTGAAGGAGGGGCAGCCGCTTGCGGTCCTGGATTCGCCTGATCTGGGGACCGCCTACGCCGACCACGAGCGCTCGACGGTGCTGCTGGAGCTCGCCCGCAAGAATCGCGACCGGGCGCGCGATCTGTCCAAGATCGGTGGCACAGCCATACGGGAGCTGCAGCAGGCGGAAACCGATTACGTCACGGCGGACGTGGAGCATCATCGGGCCGATGCCCGACTGAAGCAGATTGGCGTCAATCCGGAGACGAGCGAGCCGATGCGAACGCTGACCATCGCAGCGCCCATCGCAGGTAGCGTGATCGCGCTCGACGTGGGGGCCGGCGCATTCTGGAACGATCCGAATGCCTCCCTGCTGACAGTTGCCGACCTGAGCTCGGTCTGGGTGACGGCCAACGTCCCGGAAAAGGACACCGCGCTGGTTGCGAAGGGGCAGCCGGTGGAAGTCGTATTCGCGGCCTTTCCGGGCGAAGTCTTCAAAGGCGAGGTTCTCTTCGTCAGCGATGTCCTCGATCCCGATACGCGACGCACCAAGGTCCGGATTGCGTTCCCGAATCCCGGGATCCGGCTGAAGCCCAACATGTTCGCCAATGTGAGCTTCATTGCATCGCCTCAGCTGGTCGCGACCGTGCCGACGACCGCGCTGGTCATGAAGAATGATGGCGATCGGGTCTTCGTCGAAGTCGCACCATGGACGTTTGTGCCGCGGCCGGTTGAGATCAATTACCAGCAAGGCAATTCGGCTGTTATCAAGAGCGGCCTTACGGCCGGCGAGCGTGCCGTCGTGAAGGGCGGAGTGCTCCTCAATGATTGATTGGCTGGTCGGCTACGCTTTGAGGAAGCGCCTCGTCGTAGCAATGATCTGCGTCTTCGTCGGTATCTTTGGCTATTACTCCTGGACCCAGCTGGCGATTGAAGCCTATCCCGACATCGCCGATGTCACCACGCAGGTTGTCACCCAGGCGGCCGGTTTCGCCGCCGAGGAGGTCGAGCAGCAAATCACCATCCCGCTCGAGCGGGAGCTGAATGGAACGCCTGGGCTCCTGGTGATGCGCTCCAAGAGCACATTCGGCCTCTCGCTGATTACGCTGATATTCCGTGATGGCGTCGAAATGTACTGGGCCCGCCAGCGCGTTCTCGAACGCATTGGCAATGTCACCCTGCCGCCGGGCATCGATGCGGGTCTTGATCCGCTGTCTTCGCCCACGGGGCTGATCTACTACTACACGCTGCAGTCGGACACGAAAGGGCTGCGCGAGCTTTCGGAGATCCAGCGCTGGATCGTGACACCGGCGTTCAAGCAGGTACCGGGTGTCGCCGATGTGACGACTTGGGGAGGGCTGACAACCCAGTTCCAGCTTGAGCTCGATCCTCAGCAGCTCGTGCGCTTCAATCTTTCGCTCAAGAACGTCACCGATGCCATCAACGCCAACAGCGCCAATGCCGGGGGTAGCGTCGTGACGCGCGGCGATCTCGGCTACGTCATCCGCGGCATCGGCCTTGTTCAGAACCTCGACGATCTCGGCAATATCGTGGTGACGCAGCGCAATGACACGCCGATCTTTCTGCGCGATCTTGGCCGGCTGAGGCTGAGCAATCTCGAGCGCCACGGCGTGCTCGGGATGGACGCCAAGAACGACATCGTGGAAGGAATTGTCCTGCTGTTGCGTGGCGAAAATCCGTCGCAGGTCATGCAGGGAGTGCATGCCAAGGTGGATGAGCTCAACGAGAGGCTGAAGCTCGACGACGTTAAGCTCGTGCCTTACCTCGATCGCGCGGATCTCGTGAATGCGACCATCGACAAGGTCTCGCACACGATCTTTCAGGGCATCGGCCTCGTCCTCATTGTTCTCATCATGTTCCTGGGAAGCCCGCGCAGCGCGCTGATTGTCGGCATCACCGTTCCGTTCGCCATGATGGTCGCGTTCGCCCTGATGTTCTTTCTGAACATCCCGGCCAATCTCATGTCGCTGGGCGCGATCGATTTCGGAATCATCGTCGACGGCGCAATCGTGATGACGGAAGCCATCTTGCGCCGGCGTGAATCGAAGCCGAACGAGCCACTCACCGAGGAGGAAGTGCGCGAGACGGCGGCGCAGGTCGCGCGCCCGATCTTCTTTGCGACGCTGATCATCATCGCCGCCTATCTGCCCCTGTTCGCTCTCCAACGGGTCGAGGCGAAGCTGTTCTATCCGATGGCCTATGCGGTGGGATTTGCCCAGTTCGGCGCGCTTGCATTCACGCTGTTGATGATCCCCGGAATAGCCTACATCGCCTATCGCAGGCCCCAGCGTGTGTTTCACAACCCGGTCCTGGCCTGGCTCGAGTTCAACTATCGCCGGGCTTTGCGCACCTCGCTGGAGCGGCCGCGCATCGCCTACACGCTGGTGACTTTCGCGGTGGCGGCCATCGTGGGACTCAGCGTGACGATCTGGCGCGAATTCCTGCCGGACATTGACGAGGGCTCGATCTGGCTGCATGGCGAAATGCCGGCCGGGCTCTCGCTTGAGAAGGCCAGCGAGATGACCGCCGAGCTGCGCAAAGTCCTTTTGGAATTTCCGGAGGTCGAGTACGTGGTGACCCATACGGGCCGCAACGACGACGGAACCGATCCCTGGCCGCCATCGCACACGGAAGCAAGTATCGGGTTGAAGCCATACTCGGAGTGGCCTTCGGGCGGCAGCAAGAAGGATCTGATTGCCCGCATGGACGAACGGCTGCACCAGATGCCCGGCTTCGATCTCACATTCAGCCAGCCGATCATCGACAGCGTCGCCGACAAGATGTTCGATCCGCACAGTCAGATTGGGCTGAAAATCTACGGTGAGGATTTTGACGAGTTGCGCCGCGTTGGACATGAGATCGTCGAAGTCCTGTCGACACTGCGTGGAACGAGCGACGTTGCGATCGAGCAGCAGCCGCCATTGCCACAGATCGTGGTCAAGATCGACCGCGAAGCCATGGCGCGCTACGGCATCAATGTGTCGGATGTCACCGACCTCATAACGATCGGCATCGGCGGCGGAGCCGTAAGCCAGCTTTTCATTGGTGAGCGCCGCTATGACACAACAGTGCGTTTCCCCGCAGCTGCGCGCAACAACACCGAAGCGATCGGCAGCTTGCTGCTGACGTCGAGCAGCGGCGCGCTCATTCCCCTCTCGCAGGTCGCGCGCATCCAGATGCAGCTGGGCGAAAGCACGATCACGCGCGAGGCGAATCGCCGCCACTTGACGGTCAAGTTGAACTTCCGCGACCGTGAGCTCCCGTCGCTGGTGGCAGAGGCCAATAAGGCAATCAGCGAGAAAGTGTCGGTCGACCCGAGACGATATCGTCTCGAATGGGGCGGGGTGTTCGAGAAGCAGCAGCGCGCCGAGGCGCGCTTCCGACTGATCCTTGCGATGATTCTCGGCACAATGATCGTTCTGCTCTACGCCGGCTTCGGCATTCTGCGCCATGCGCTGCTGATTCTCGGGGTCGTCCCGCTGGCGACGCTGGGCGGCTTGATCGCGCTGCACGTCACCGAAACAACTCTCAATGTCGCCTCGGGCGTAGGCTTCGTCGCGCTGTTCGGAGTTGCGGTGCTCAATGGGGTGATCATGGTCGCTAACCTCAATCACTTCGTCCGTGACCGCGGGATGGCACTGGCTGATGCTGTGGTCGCCGGCGCCTGCGAGCGGTTGCGGCCGGTCCTGATGACGGCAGCCGTCGCCTCCGTGGGCATGCTGCCCGCCGCCATGGCAACCGGCGTCGGCAGCGACGTTCAACGCAGCGTGGCCACCGTGGTGGCGGGTGGGCTCATCCCCGCGACCCTGCTCACATTGTTCATCATCCCGACGTTCTATTTCGTGATCGAGCGGTGGGTGGAACGGCGCTCCCGTGCGAGCGAGGCGCAGCCCGCACCCGTATCGGGATGACGGCGTGGGCCTGTTGGCAGCCAACATTCTACATCTTTTCTGTTCTCATCCACAGACTTGTTGCCGGGCTGCTCGTCGCGAGTCCCGCGAGCGTTTAGCTTTCCTTAAAGCGAATCAGCGTGCTCGCGACGGCAGAGCGGGGACCAGCGATGCATGCCGTCTGAGTATTGCGTCGTATTGGACCTTGTCAGCTCATGACTGTGCCAACAGGTCGAGCTTCGCCGAACTCGCGCCGGCCTGTGGCCGGTGCTGGTCGCGTGCGCAACGGCGCCGCCTCGTATCTGATGCTGCTTACGGTGATGCTGATGGCCGGCTGCGCGGTCGGGCCAGACTTCGAGCGCCCCCAGGCCCCGCCTGTCAGTGGCTACACGGTCGGCCGGCTGCCCGCGAGCACCGCGTCTGCAGACGGCCAGACGCAACGCTTTCATCCGGGCCGCGACATCCCCGGTGACTGGTGGTCACTGTTCCGATCGAAAGCGCTCCAGGCGCTGGTCGAGGAGGGGCTGCGCAACAATCCAGACCTGGAGGCGGCGCAGGCCGCGCTGCGCATCGCGCGCGAAAACACCCGCGCCCAGCTCGGTTTCTACTTACCGAGCGTCGATGCCAGCTTCGAGGCGACCCGGCAAAAGCTCCCGGCGGATGTCACCGGGACGTTGCCCAATCCCAGGATATTCAATGTCTTTACCGCGCAGGTGAGCGCGACCTACACGCCCGATGTGTTTGGCGCCAACTTTCGAACGGTCGAGTCACTCGAGGCGATCGCGGAAAATCAGCGCTATCAGCTCGAGGCGACGCATATCACTCTGGCGACCAACATTGTGCTTGCGGCAGTGCAAGAGGCGGGTTTGCGCGGCCAGATCGCGGCAACCGAGCGCATCATCAAGATCGTGCGCGACGTTCTCGATCTGATGCGGCGGCAACGCAGCCTCGGCCAGATTGCCGAAGCCGATGTTGTCACGCAGGAGGCGGCGCTTGCCCAGATCGAGCAGACACTGCCGCTGCTGCAGCGCCAGCTGGAGCAGCAGCGGCATCTGATCACTGCGCTGGTCGGCCGTCTGCCAAGCCAGGAGCCGACTCGCAGTAAATTCACGCTCGATTCCCTGCGCCTGCCACGGGATCTGCCCGTGACCCTGCCTTCGACTCTGGTCTCGCAGCGCCCCGATATTCGCGCCGCCGAGGCCAATGTGCATTCCACCAGCGCGCTGATCGGAGTTGCGTTCGCCAACCGACTGCCGAACATCACGATCAGTGCCAATGAGGGCAGCCAGGCATTTGACATATCGAAACTGTTCTCTCCCGGTACGGGTTTCTGGACCCTCACCGGGAGCGTGCTGCAGCCGGTGTTTCGCGGCGGCACCCTTTATCATCGGGAGCTTGCCGCGCGAGCCGCATTCGATCAAGCGGCTGCACAGTATCGCAGCACAGTGATCACGGCTTTTCAGAACGTTGCGGATGCACTGTCCGCCGTACGGAGCGATGCGGTTGCGTTGGACAAGGCGATCGCGGCCGAGCGTGCGTCCTTGCGTAGCCTCGATATTGCGCGGCAGCGATTGCAGCTTGGGGACATCAACTATCTATTGCTGCTCAATGCCCAGCAGACCTACCAATTGGCGCTGCTCAATGTTGCCCAACAGCGGGCGAATCGACTTGCCGATACCGCGGTCTTGTACCAGGCGCTCGGCGGCGGCTGGTGGAACAGGCCGAACGCCAACCCGGAGCTGCCTCTCACAATCGGGGATTTCTTCCAGTAAAGTCCCGTACTGGCAATCTGGCAAAGTCTCCGGCGGCGGACCCTCGGGCAGTCCCTCTTAGGAAGTCATTAACTCTCCGGCTTAACGGTTAGTGGGCATCAACCCTGTATGCTCCTACCGTCGCGCGCGCACTCTTGAGTTGGTCCGTATCAGATGCCCGGTGAGGTGCAAACGAGAGCCTTTGGCGAGCTCATCGGCTCGGTCCCGGTGCTGCGATCGAGCGCACGCGGCGGCGGCAGGATTCTGTCTTTGCGGCGGCTCTGGTGGGCGGCCATTGTGCTGCTTGGAGTGTCGGCCGGCGCGGTTGGGTTCACGATCTGGCAGCTGCGGAACGATGCGATCGGTGCCGCTGTCGCCGAAGCGGGGAATATCGCGACCCTCCTGGCCGGCCAGCTGTCGCGTTCCATTCAGTCGATCGACGCCGTCCTCATGGAGGTCAAGCGCTCCACGAGGGGCCCCAGTCTGGAAACGACCTCGGGATTTCGGACTGCTTTCGAGCACCAGGAATTTCAGGAGTCGCTAACCGAATATCGCAATCGTCTGCCGCAAACGTTCAATCTCGCGATCGCGGATCGTGATGGAAATCTCACCGTGTCTACCGCGGCCTGGCCTACGCCGGTGATCAATATTGCGGATCGCGACTATTTCCAGGAAGCGCGTGATCGCCCCGGCGACCGCTTGGTCACGTCTATTCCAATCAAGAACCGGATTGACGGATCCCAGACGATTGTCTTTGCGCGCCGGCTTGAGAATCCGAAAGGGGACTTCGTCGGTGTGATATTCGCCGGCGTGAACACGCGGCATTTCGAGGATATCTACGGCTCCGTTCATTCCGTCCAGAGTCTCATATTCACGATGCTCAAGGCGGATGGAACGATTCTGCTCCGCTATCCGCAGGGGCAGGATTTTGCCGGCCGGCGGCTTTCCACTGAAGCGAACCGGTTGCAGGACTGGTCGCGCCAGAAGCAGGGCTTCCGCGTGCGCGCGCAATCGGACGGCAATGTTCGATACGTATCAGTGCGGGAGATGCCGGAGTACCCGCTCTTTGTAAACATCTCGGTGACTGAGGATGCGGCATTGGCGGGCTGGTGGGGCCGTGCCGCCGCGATCGGACTGGGAAGCACGATCCTGCTGATGTGCTCCATCTACTTTCTGGTTTCTGTCACCAGGAAGGTTCGGCAACTCAGCACGTCCGAGGCGTCGCTGTCGCAGAAGTCGCATCAGCTCGACACTGCGTTGAACAACATGTCGCAGGGCCTGTGCATGTTCGATGCGCAGCACCGGCTTGTGACCTGCAACATGCGTTACGCGGAAATGTATGGGCTGGGCCCGGAGGTGACGCGATCAGGCGCCTCCTACAGCGACATCGTTGCGGCGCGCCTGGCGTCTGGCAACCTGCCGGTCGGGGTTGAGAGCATTGTCGCAAACCGTCAGTATGACATCGCGCTTCCTGATGCGTGCACCATTGAAAAACTAGCCGACGGCCGCGTTGTTTCCGTCAATCGTCAATCGATGAGCGATCGGGGCTGGGTCGAAATTCATCAGGACATCACCGCGCAGAAGCGGGCCGAAGCCGAGCTTGCCCATATGGCGCGCTACGATGCGCTGACTGGCCTTGCCAACCGCGCTCTGTTCACTGAGAAGTCGAATGACGCTCTTGCGCGCATGCGCGATCGTGGCAAGGGATTCTCGGTCCTGATGCTCGATCTCGACCGCTTCAAGAGCGTGAACGATTCGCTCGGTCATTCGGTTGGCGACTCATTGTTGAAGATCGTTGCCGAGCGGCTGCAACAGGTGACATCGGAGGACGACACCGTTGCGCGCTTTGGCGGTGATGAGTTTGCGATACTTCATGGCGCCGGCCTGGAAAGCAGTGATGGCGCCAAGGCGCTGGCCATGCAAATTCTCGCCGTGATCACCGAGCCATACGACCTTGATGGCCGAAGGGTCACGATCGGCACCAGCATCGGCATCACCTATGCCCCGAAGGATGGGACCGACGCCGACGTGCTGATCAAGAACGCCGACCTCGCGCTGTACAAGGCCAAGGCCGACGGCGGCAACAGATATCGATTGTTCGAGTCGGCAATGGAGGCGGAGGCGCGCGAGCGCCAGGAACTCGAAGCCAACTTGCGACGGGCCATCGCGCGTGGCGAGTTTGAGCTTCACTACCAGACGATTGTCGATGTGGCGACTCTGGAGTGTCGTGGCGCCGAAGTGCTGGTTCGCTGGCGTCATCCGAGCCGCGGCCTGCTGCCGCCGAGCCGGTTCGTCGATCTCGCGGAGGAGAGCGGTCTGATCGTCCCTCTCGGCGAGTGGATCCTGCGGAAGGCGTGTGCCGACGCGGCAACGTGGCCGGCCCATATCAAGCTTGCGGTCAATCTTGCTCCCGCTCAATTCGAGCACGGTGACTTGCTGGCCGTGTTGAGGAGCGCGCTGGCGCAGTCTGGCTTGCCGGCCGAGCGGCTGAAGCTGGAGATCACCGAGACAGTGCTGTTGAGCAACGAGCACATTCCAGCTCTGCTTCGTGAGATCAAGAGTCTGGGCATCTCCATTGTGCTCGACGATTTTGGCATCGGATATTCGTCTCTGAAATATCTGCAGATGTTCCCGATCGATGAGATCAAGATTGATAAGTCCTTCATTCAGAGCATGACCAGCCGCGTCGATTGCGCCGCGATCGTCAGCGCCATTGCGGGGCTTGGGCGCAATCTGGATATTGAGACGACTGCGGAAGGTGTCGAAACGATCGAGCAGTTCGTCTTCCTGCGAACGGCGGGTTGTCAATTGGCGCAAGGATATTTCTTCAGCCGTCCGGTTCCTTTGCCCAATCTGTCATTCGATCGCGCGCCGGCACTGCCCAATGATGCAAAGGTCGCCTGAGGTCTGGCGACATGGCCCAGGCGGCGCTGCCGAGAGCTACTCAATCACTTCGTTTGCAAGCGCGTAGACCTGTGGCGGGATCGTCACGCCGATCGCCTGGGCGATCTTGCGATTGATGGCCAGTTGCGGCGGAGCCTGCTCGATCGGCAATTCCCCCGCCTTTGCGCCCTTGAGAATCCGGTCCACGAAGGAAGCGGCGCGGCGGTAGAACTCCGTGAGGTTCTCGCCGTAGGCCATCAGCCCACCGGCCTGCACGAATTCGCGTTTCGGAAAGATCGATGGAAGACGATGCTTGAGGGCGAGCCCGGCAAGCTCGTCCCGTTGGTTCAGAAAGTAGGCGTCATCGATCACGATCAGGGCTTCGACACCCTGGCCGTTGAATTGCACGAACGCCTCCGCAAGGCTATCCGGATTGTGCGCATCCGCCGATATCAGGACTGCACCCGCCTTCTGTGCGAGGTCTTGCGTTTCGGCAAGCACGCCGGTGTATTCCGAGATCGCAGGATTGAGCAGAAGACCGAGGCGCGCAAGGTTCGGCACAACAGTCTTCAGCAGCTCGAATTGCTTCGGGAGAGTGGATTCCTTTGAGCCAGCCAGGCCTGTCACGTTGCCGCCCGGGCGCCTCAGGCTGCTGACCAGGCCGCCACCGACCGGATCGATCGAGTAACCCATCACGATGGGGATCGTACGCGTGACCTGTCGCACAAGGTCAACGGCTGCGGAGGTTTCGACAAAGATGACATCGGCCTGCAGCCGGACAAAATCCTGCGCAAAATCCGGGAAGCGCGCATATCGCCCATTGGCGAAGCGCCACTCGGCGTAATAGTCGCGGCCGGCCTGATATCCAAGCTCGCGCATGCCTTGTACGAAGCCTTCGGTTGCCAGCGTGCGGGTGCCGGCGAGAATGATGCCGACGCGCCAGACCTTGGCCTGCTGCTGTGCGTGAGCTGCAGAAGTGGCAAGCATTGACGTGGCCGCCGCCGCACAACCGAGATGCGTCAGAAATTCACGGCGTTGCATCGGCGTCTCCTCGATCGAAATCGAGCTCTTCTCATGTCGGCCCGATCATGGCGTCTGCCACGGCGGCTGCTCCCGCCATCGCCACTTGCGCATCCTGCTGAGAAGCCGCTCCAGACACGCCGATGCCGCCGACGATCTTGCCATCGGTGATGATCGGCACTCCGCCTTCGGCGACCGATGCTCCGAATGTCAACACGCGCAGGCCCACGCCGCCGCCAGCGACGGCATCCTCCAGCGCTTTTGTGGGGCGGCGAAACTCTACGGCCGTACGCGCTTTGGCTTCAGCGATCCGCACCGAGGAGAGCTGGGCGTTGTCGAGCCGATGCAGCATGACGAGATTGCCGCCCGAATCCACGATCGCGATCGAGACTCCCCAGTTGTTGCGCATGGCATCGGCCTCGGCCGCCGACATGGCTCGTCTGGCCGCATTGATCGACAGCGGCGGACCATAGGGGGTCGTGGGCGGGGGAGCTTGAGTCATCGATCCCTCGTGCACAAAATATCTGGCGCCGTTCAGGCGGCAGCGGTCTTGGCGAATCGATGCGCCAGCACGGTGGTGCGCAGGACCGTTGCCAGCGCGTCCATCTCTTCGCGGGTAAGGGGCGCATAGGGCGGATAGGGATCGCCGACCGGCACGCCGATCAGATTGAGCGCCGCCTTCATGGTCGGGGCAAGACCGCGGTGCATCCATTTGGACGGAAACAGTGCGAACTGGAGCTGCAAGGCTGCCGCGCTCTCGTGGTCCCGGGCCACGAAGGCATCAATGATGTGGCGCGCGATCTCCGAGCCGGGCGGCGGCATGGTGGCGCCGGAGCCGCCGAGTTGCAGGCTTGCAAGCAGCATCTGCATGGTCGTGAAATAGCGGGCATGACCGGCCCGATCGATCTCCACAATCAGCCGGGACACCCGCGCCAGATCGCGCGAGCTCTCTTTGATGAGCTGCACGCGCGGGAGCTTGGCGAGCGCGATGGTATCGGGAATCGACACGTCGGCGCCTGGCCCGGGGTTGAGATAGAGCGTGATTGGAAGATCGGTTTCGCGCGCGACGGCCTCGAAATAGGCGATCAGGTCAGCCTGCGTGGGCGGGCCTGCGAATGGACGCAGCGGCGCCAAGAGCTGCACCGCCTCCGCGCCCAGCGTCTTGGCGAAATTCGCAAGCTCGACTGAGGTTCTGAATGAAGGGTGCGTGACGCCGACCATGACCGGTATGCGCTTGTCGACGAGCTCGATAGTGGAGCGGATCAGCGCCTTGCGCTGCTCGAGGCTGAGATAAGTGTATTCCTGGGTCTCGACTCCGGCCGCGACCACCATGGTGGCCCGGCAGTCCTTGACCACATAGTCGATCTGGCGTCGCAGGGCGCGCTCGTCGACGTCGAGATTGGCGGTGAACGGCGTCAGCGGCGCGACGATCAGCCCGGGTGTTGTCATGTCGTCATCCTCCCGGTTGTTGGTATCCCGCCTGCGGCGGCTTTTGCGTCAGAAGCTTGGGCCAGGGGGTACTGTGCCACAGGCCTAGCGCCTGGGCGAGCGCCGACGTGGACCTTGCGGGCCGCCGCTCAGCGTACCGGCTCAGGTCGAATTGTCGGGCACTGGTCCATGTGACTTGGGCGGCCGAATTCGGCCGCCCAGGCCGGGATGGGATGTTCGATCACGCGACCAGCGGGTTGGCGTAGCCGGCCACGAGCTTGACCAGATCGGCCTGGCGATCGGTGCCGGTCTTGGCAAACAACCGGCGCAGATGAGTCTTGACGGTGCTTACCGAGATGCCCATGGCTTCGGCGACCTCAGGCACCCCGCCCACCTGGACGATGCCGGAGAGCACGCGCAGCTCGGTCGGCGTCAGCCTGTAGAGCTTGGCGATGGCGCTATGCGGAGATGGCAGATCGCGCGACGCTTTTTGCACGAACAGTGCGGCGACCGCTCTGTCGCCGCCGGCGAGGCGTTGCGCCCCGGCGCTCAATGGCAAGACGTGCGCCACGTAATGCTCGCCGCTCCGCCCAGTCAGTGGCACTGCGCCCAGTTGCGGGTCTGAGCTGGCTCTGGCAGCGGAGCTGACGATGTCGTTGAGACCTTGCGCCGCGCTTGTGTCATGTGTCGTGAGCTTGCCGCTGCTGCCGCGCACCAGCACACCTTGCGCCAGCATTGCCTGGCCGCTGGCGTTGGCGTGGACGATCTGTCCGCCGGCATCCACGAGGAAGAGACCGGCGCAGATCCCATCGAGGGCATCGCCGAACGTGGCGGCTTGCGCGGTCGTGCGGTCGACCAGCTGGCCGACGAGCACCGCCCGGCGCAAGTGCGGAATGATCAGCCGCAAGCGATCTCTCGCTGCACCGTCAAACATGCCGCTCTCGCCGTTGCGCATGAAGCACAGATCGACAAAGTCTGTAGGTGTCTTGTCGAGGCTTGCCTGCAGCGTGTCGACAAAGCCTTGCGGCTGCAGCCACTCCTTATAGAGGCACGTCTTGCGAAGCTCGCCATGCGGCAGCAGATCAGTCGCGCTCGCCACCTCGCCTACGTCGCGCAGGAACATCGGTGCAGTCGTGGGATCGAGCTTTGCGTAGTGTTGTCTATACAAATCAACATAACGAGGCTCGATGCCGAACGCATGGATGACGTTGGCGGTCCTGCTGACCGGGTTCTGCCAAAGCAATGCGGCCGCCTGTGCGCCAACAAATTGCGCCGCCTTGCCGAGCGCCTCAGAGCCTCGTGCACGATCGAGAATCGCGTCGTAGATTTCACCGATAAGCGAAGAAATATGCTTTGGATTCGACATTGTGACCCCCATCGAAAAATCGAGCAGCGAAAACTCATGGCTCGTTGTGGGGACGTACTGGAGCAGCCGGCCTCGGGATGTGTTGGCCATCACACGAAGGGCGAAAGAGCCGCCGCGGGAGGTATCATAAGGCGCTCCAATGGCGGTTTGGGCTTGGTCCATCCTCGCATCGGCCGTCCTGCAGGGGGCGGCCGCGCCTCTGCCCGCACGACCTTGATGGAGCCTGGTTTCGTGGCTTGAGTTGGCAGTGGGCATTTGATGGAATGTGCAACCGGCGCAAACACGCCGCCGTGCAACCACTGAGAACAGCGATCCTGTACGCCCTGGCGATTACGGGACTTCCGGGAGGATCCACGATGAAGTACACGCTGCTCGCGCTTACCATGCTGCTGTCAGGTCCGGCCCTCGCCCAGAGCGTGCCGGAGATCAACTTCGACTCCGTGCCGGACTATCCCAAGCTGCCTAAGGGCATGAACTTCGGCGAGGTCCCGGGCGTGGCCGTGAATTCCCGGGGCCACGTCTATGTGTTCACGCGCTCGAACAGCGCCAACGGCCCGGCCTATGCGCCCGCGGCCGCGCAGCTCTTGGAATTCGACCAGAACGGCGAGTTCGTCGGCGAGATCGGCAAGGGCCTCTATGGCTGGTCGTTCGCTCACACCGTGCGCATCGACCGCGACGACAATATCTGGGCGGTCGACAAGGGCTCGGACATGATCATCAAGTTCAATCCGGCTGGTCGTGTGCAATGGGTGTTTGGCCGCCGCAAGGAGTCAGCCGACGAGCACGCCGGTCCCTGGGGCCATCCCGAGCCGCCGCTGGCGCACGTCGATGGTCTGTTCCGTCAGCCGACCGACGTCACCTGGGACCAGGACGGCAACACCTATATCAGCGACGGCTACATCAACTCACGTGTCGCCAAGATCGATAAACGCGGCAACTGGGTGAAGTCATGGGGCGAAAAGGGTACCGGCCCGGGACAATTCCGCACCCCGCACACCATCGCGAGCGACCGCAACAACAACATCTATGTGGGCGACCGCGCCAACCGGCGCATCCAGGTGTTCGACACCGAAGGCAAGTTCCTGCGCATGTTCACGATCGACGTTCCGCCCGATCCGACGACGCGATCGACCAACGGCAACACGCCGACTGGCGAGCGTCTCGCCAGGGCGATCGGCGCGCCCAATTCGATCTGCATCACGCCCGGCCAGAACCAGGTGATGTTCGTCGGCGAGTCGACGTTTCCTGGACGCATCTTCAAAGTCTCGCTCGAAGGCAAGGTGCTGGGCGTGATCGGCAAGTCTGGGCGCAATCTGAAGGAGTTTTCCGGCGCCCATCAGCTCGCCTGTCCGTCAGAGAACGAGATCTATGCGGCTGAGACCTCTAACTGGCGGGTGCAGAAGCTCCTGCTCAAGCCTTGATGTCAACTGAAGTCCGTTGGGAGACGTGGACGTGAAATTCTGCTCATGGCTGACCGCTCGCATCTCCCGCTGACGGGCCTGACAGTCATCGCCCTCGAGCAGGCCGTCGCAGCTCCGTTCTGCACGGCCAGACTCGCCGATGCGGGCGCGCGCGTGCTCAAGATCGAGCGCCCCGAGGGCGATTTCGCACGCGGCTATGACGATGTGGCCAAGGGCCAGAGCAGCTACTTCGTCTGGCTCAACCGCGGCAAAGAATCGCTGATCCTCGATCTTGCATCGCCTGCGGGCAAAAGCAGGCTCGCCGCTCTACTGGAGAGCGCGGATGTGCTGGTCCAGAATCTCAAGCCTGGGGCCGTGGACCGTCTTGGCTTCGCGGTTCCCGACCTTCACCGCGCTTATCCGCGCCTGGTGCTCTGCTCGATCAGTGGATACGGCGAGGAGGGACCGCTGGCGGACCGCAAAGCCTACGATCTGCTGGTTCAGGCCGAAACTGGGCTCTGCTCCATAACGGGAGGTCCAGCGGAGCCGGCCCGAGTGGGAATCTCGGTCGTCGACATCGCGACCGGTGCCACGGCCTATGCGGCCATCCTGGAGGCGCTGCTCACGCGCGCAACAACGGGGCAGGGCGCCGATATCCGTGTCTCAATGTTCGATGTGATGGCAGATTGGCTGACGGTGCCACTGCTGCACCACGAAGGCGGCAAGACGCCGCGCCGAGTTGGCCTCGCGCATCCGTCGATTGCGCCCTATGGCGTGTTCACGACCAAAGATGGGGCCGCAATTTTGATCTCCATACAGAGCGAGCGGGAGTGGGCCAATCTGTGCCGGGATTTCCTGCAGAACGAAAGCGCCATCAAGGATGAGCGCTTCGCCACGAACGTCGTCCGCGTTCGCAATCGCGACCAGACCGATGCCATGGTCGGCGCGGTGTTTGCCTCGCTCGATGCCGTGGCCGCCGAGCAACGCCTGACCCGGGCCGATGTCGCGTTTGCCAAGGTCAACGACATGGCGGCACTGTCCGCGCACGCCCACCTGCGGCGCATCACCGTCGAGACAGCGTCTGGACAGGTTTCCTACCCGGCCCCGGCGCCGGTCTTCATCGGTGCGCCCCGTCGCTATGGCCCCGTGCCGGCGCTCGGCGCCCATCAGGCTCTCAAGGACGAAGACGAATGCGGCCGAGACCTCTGACTGGCGGATGCAGAACCTGCTGCTGAAGCCGCGACCCCGCAACGTGCGTCCGTCTTCCTCCGGGTCGCGCGCTCAAAGGCGCTGGGGTGAACGGCGTGGCCGGCGCATGCGCCGGATGCTGATTCATGCGGATCACGCCACCAGAGGATTGACGTAGCCGGCCACAAGCTTGACCAGATCGGCCTGGCGATCGGTGCCGGTCTTGGCGAATAGCCGGCGGAGATGGGTTTTCACCGTGGTGGGAGATATCCCCATCGCTTCCGCCACTTCAGGCACACCCCCCACCTGTACAATGGCGAACAGCACGCGCAGCTCCGTCGGCGTCAGCTTGTAGAACTTGGCAATGATGTCTTGTGGCGATGGCATGTCGAGCGCCGCCCTCTTCACGAATACGGCGGCAATCGCGTCAGAGCTCGCGCCGGCCTGCCGGCGCACTCCCGCGGTCAGCGGCAGCACGTGCGCGACATAGTGCTCGCCGTCGCGAGCGGTCAGCGGCACAGCGCCGCCGCGCGGCCCCGCATCAGCGTCGCCACTCTCCGTGATGCCGAAGATCTCGTCGAGGCCTTGCACCGCGCTGGCGTCGTAATGTGCAAGCTTGCCGCTGTTGCCGCGCGCCAGAACGCCTTGCGTCAGCATGTCTTGGCCGCTCGTATTGGCATGCACAATCCGCCCGCGGGCATCCACAAAGAAGAGGCCGGCCCCGATTCCATCGAGGGCATTGCCGAATGTTGCGGCATTGGCCGCCGCGCGATCAACCCTCTGGCCGACGAGCACAGCCCGGCGAATGTGCGGGACGATCAATCGCAAGCGCTCTCGCATTGAGCTGTCCACCGCCCCGCTCTCGCTCTTACGCAGGAACAACAGGCGCACGAAATCGGTCGGCGACTTGTCGAGGCTCGCCTGCAGCAGGTCGACAAAGCCCTGAGGCTCCAGCCATTCTCTGTAGAAGTAGCTGTCTGCGAACTCACCGTGCGGAAGCAGATCGGCCGGACTGGCTACGTCTTCGGTTTCAAGCAGAAACATCGGTGTCGTTGTCGGGTCGAGCTTTGCGTAACGCTCGACGTACAGATCGACGTGGCCAGATTTGACACCGAATGCATGGATGAGCTTGACGGAAATGCCGGCGGGGTTCTGCCAAAGCAGAATCCCCGCTTGCGCACCCACGAATTGAGCCGCCTTGTCGAGTGCTCCGATCCACAGCGTCTGGTCGATGGCTGCGTCGTAGATGTCCCCGATCAGCGAAGAAATGTGTTCTGGATCAAACATGCGATTCTTTGCAAAAAGCATCTGGGCGAGCGATCTTGTGAATGGCTCCGTAACATCCATGCGCGTACACTTGCGACAAGTGCGCCATGGTGGCTGCTCTCAAGCTTTCGCTCATTTTGGATTTGCTGTCGGATTGACAAAAGCACGTCCGCTCGGTCCGATGCCGCTCACCTGGATCACCACCGGCTCCCGGACCAAAACGAAATGCGGGATGTTTGCGGGCTCGGTGTAGAAGCTTCCCGCCGGCAATGCTTTCAGCGCTGTCTCATCGAATTTCTCACCATAGCCGGTATTCCAAGTGCCCGAGAGGATTGTCACCTCGCGGTAGTCCGGATGGGTGTGCGGTGCGAGCCGGTATCCAGCAGGAAACTTCAAGCGGATCGTGTAGAGCCCCGGCTTGGACGGATCTCCCACCAAGTTTGCTTGCTCAATGCCCGCCAGCGCCAGGCCGCCTTGCGACTGCCACTTCATCTCAGCGGGCGTCAACGCCATGGGGTCCGCTTTATCCCCCGCATGAAGGATGCCCAAGACGCTGGAAAGTCCCAAGTAGCACACTACTAGTGCAGATCGCCGAATGATCATGTGAACCTCTCGTTGATCGTCGGCGCTCTCCTGCCACTCGGTCGTTGGAAACTGCGTTGTAATGTGCGTAGAAAAAATTGATTGCTTGCGTTGAAATTTGTCTTTTGCCAAAGCATCCAGTTGTCGGCAGCAGCGTGGAACGCCGATAGAGACATTAAGGTTCAATCAAACAGTTCCGAGGCGCTGGCCACGAAGCCAGTGTCAGTTATTGAAGGAATAGATCGTGAAAAATAACGAGCTGCTGCACGTCCGCGTTTTGGGTCACCTCTTCGTAGGATATCGCCACACCAGAGTAAAGTTGCCGCCATCAAGGAAGACGCGCGCTCTGCTCGCTTATCTCGCAGTCACTGGGCGTGCGCACAGCCGCGATCGGCTCTGTGGCATGTTCTGGGGCCTGCCCGATGATCCACGCGCCGCCTTGCGGTGGAGTTTGAGCCATTTGCGGCCTCTGATTGATGATGGTGACTGTCGCAGGATCATCGCCGATCGCGAAAGCGTCGGGCTCGATCTCAGCTGCGCGACGGTTGACATTTTGTCCTTGCGCAGCGCGGCTCGCGGTGGCGTCGAGCTCATGTCCATCGAGGCATTGCGTGAGGCAGCGCAAGCACTTGAGGGCGAGTTTCTGGAGGGTCTCGATCTGCCTGATTGTCAGGAGTTTGCAATCTGGTGCGCGGCACAGCGCGAGGAGACACGGCGACTTCGCGTGCGTGTTCTCACTGCGTTGATCGCCCGACTGGAGGATATCCCTGAGGAGGCGCTACCCTTTGCACGCACGCTCAGCTTGCTCGAGCCAGACAATGAGACGGCTCATGCCGCATTGGTTCGATTGCTGTGTGCCACCGGCCGCCGCGGCGAGGCCGGCAATCACCTGCAGCGAGCACGTCGGCAGCTCGCCGAGCTCCAGGTGGTGAGCACCGGCGCCCTGGAGCGAGTCGCACAGATGTCGTTGCAAGCGGACGTGTGTATTCGCTCGAATGGAGGAGACATCGCGCCAACTCGTGCCGAGCACCAGCGTGCCGTCACCCTTTCGCATGATGTGCAGTTTTGCAGGACCTCAGATGGCGTTCGGATTGCGTATGCTGCGGTGGGCGACGGGCCGCCTCTGGTTTGGGCTGCGCCCTGTCTTGCCTTCAGCTGGAAAAGTCCGATCTGGCGTCACTGGACCGAAGAGTTCGCGAAGGATCGTACATTCGTTCACTATGACGAGCGTGGCAGCGGTCTCTCGGACTGGGACAATGTCACCTTTTCGGTTGATTCATTCGTCCGCGACCTTGATGCGGTTGTCGATGCACTCGGCCTCGATCGGTTCGCGCTGATTGGGAGCTCGAAAGGGGGCCCGACATCGATTGCCTACGCGGCACGTCATCCGGAACGGGTCTCGCACCTCGTTCTCTACGGCACATTCGCCGAGGGTTGGCGGGTGCGGGGAGACAGTGCTGAAATCGAGCGATGCGAGGCGATCATCACCCTGACACGGCAAGGATGGGCGCAGGACAACCCCGCCTTTCGACAGATCCTGACATCTCTGCTGCTGCCTGACGCCACGCTCGATGAGATGGGTTGGTTGAATGATCTGCAGCGAGTCTCTGCCTCGGCCGAGAATGCAGCCCGGCTGCAGCAGTCGCTCGGCGATTTCAATCTTCTCGACCTGTTGCCAGCCATCAAGGCACCGACTCTTGTGCTGCACTGCCGG
>Ga0075424_100001527_pt1 | contig 20419 bp, 19 predicted proteins | sample SoiMethybrSBSTD3_FD_75301 | JGI IMG/M metagenome (GOLD analysis project Ga0075424, IMG submission 75301) | Bulk soil microbial communities from a Populus tree surrounding site in Tennessee, USA - Soil MetaG P. TD hybrid SBSTD3 | ecosystem: Environmental > Terrestrial > Soil > Tree plantation... | reverse complement strand
TGGTCCGATCCGGCGGACCGGTACACTGGGTGACATCGGCGGTCAGCACCGCCGCGCTCCGCGGGCGAGTCGCCCGCCAGGCCGTCCGGCGGAAGATCGCCCAGGCGCGGCCCTGACCCACCTGGAGTTCTCCGCTTGTCCCGCTCGGCGCGCCGCCCTCGTGCGGCTGCATCCATGTCGTCCACGCCCGTCTCGTTCAGCTCGACCAGCACCGGATCCTCCGGCTCCGGCCGCTCTGGCTCGTCCGGCTTCCGCCACGGAGGGACCGCCCGCTCCGGCTCGGCCCGGCACGGCTCCACCGAGGCCGGGGTGCCGGCCGGCGGCCGGTCCGGATCGCCGGACGGGCGTTCGAGCTCGTCCCGGCGCGGCTTCGGCGACCCGCCTTCCGGTGCCGCCCGCCGGCGTTCCGGCGGGCGTCCCCCCCGACCGCGCAGCGAGCCGCGCCCGACCCCGGTCAGCGAGCTCGAGCTGGCGCTGACCGCGTCGCTCGGCGCCCCGCCCGGCCCAGCCGACTTCGCCGCGCTCCGGCTACCACAGCCGCTGCTCACCGGCCTGCAGCGACGCGGCATCAGCACGCCGTTCCCGATCCAGTCCAAGACGCTGCCGGACGCGCTCGCCGGCCGGGACCTGCTCGGCCGGGCCGAGACCGGCTCCGGCAAGACGCTGGCCTTCGGGTTGCCGATGCTGGCCCGGCTCGCCGGCGAAGCCGGTCGCCCCGCCGGCGCTCCGGGCGGCCTGGTGCTGGTGCCGACCCGGGAGCTGGCCGGCCAGGTGCAGGACGCGCTCGCCCCGCTCGGCCAGCCGATGGGCGTGCGGGTGCTCGCCGTCTACGGCGGCGCGTCGATGGGGCGGCAGATCGCCGCGCTCCGGCGCGGCGTCGACCTGCTGGTCGCGACCCCGGGCCGGCTGCTCGACCTGATCCGGCAGGGCGAGTGTTCGCTCGGCTCGGTCGAGGTCACCGCGATCGACGAGGCCGACCACATGGCCGACCTCGGCTTCCTCCCCGACGTCACCCAGATCCTGGACATGACGAGGCCGGGCGGTCAGCGGCTGCTGTTCTCCGCCACCCTGGACCGGGGCGTTGACCGGCTGGCCCGGGCGTACCTGAGCGACCCGGTCGCGATCGCCGTCGCGTCCGCGGCTTCGCCGGTGGAGAGCATGGACCACCTCGCGTTCACGGTCCGGCACGAGGACAAGGTCGCGGTGCTGAGCCAGATCGTGGCCCGTCCGGCCCGGACGCTGGTCTTCGTCCGCACCAAGCACGGCGCCGACCGGCTGGCCCGGCAGCTCAGCCGGGAGGGCACCGAGGCGGGCGCCATCCACGGCAACCTCGCCCAGAACGCCCGGCAGCGGGCGCTGGACGCCTTCGCGGCCGGTCGGACCAGGGTGCTGGTGGCCACCGACGTCGCGGCCCGCGGCATCCACGTCGACGACGTCGACCTGGTCGTGCACTTCGACCCGCCGGCGGACCACAAGGACTACCTGCACCGCTCCGGCCGTACGGCCCGGGCCGGTGCGACCGGCACCGTGCTGTCGATGCTGCTGCCGGACCAGGCCCGCGAGGGCGGCCGGCTGTTGCAGCGCGCGGGCCTCGACGTGCCGATCACGGCCGTACAGCCGGGCCACGACGCGGTGCTCGCGCTCGGCCGGTCCGGCGAGCCGATCGTGGTGCGCGCCGAGACAGCCGCGCCGCAGCGGCCCGCCTCCGGTGCTGGCCGTAACCGGGCCGGTCGCAGCCAGGGTCGCAGCCGGGGTCGCCATACGGGCCGTCGCCCCGGCCGCCCCACCGACCGCAGCGCCAGCGCGCCCGCCGCCTGAGCCACCCCCCGCCGCCCGTCGGCCCCGCCGGCCGACCGCCCCGCTTAGGGCCGCGGCCCCGCTCGGGCGGTCCCGCTCGGCCGGTGGTCCCGCTTAGGGCGGTGGCCCCGCTCGGGCGGTCCCGCTCGGGCGGTGGTCCCGCTCGGGCGGTGGGCCCCGCTCGGGCGGTGGGCCCCGCTTGGGCGGTGGGCCCCGCTCGGGCGGTGGGCCCGCTCGGGCGGTGGTCCCGCTCGGGCGGTGGGCCCCGCTCGGGCGGTGGGCCCGGCTTGGGCGGTGGGCCCGGCTTGGGCGGTGGGCGCCGCTTGGGCGGTGGGCCCCGCTCGGGCGGTGGCTCGTTGCTGGCCGCCTCGCAGCTTGGTAGCCCGACGCGTCCGGCGCCCGCGCCGTAGCGCCCCCCCGAGGTACGCCGCTCCGTCAGGCGGCGTGATGGGGACTGCGCCGCGGCGGCCCGAGTCCGGAAGGCCGGGGCGCCCGCACGGGGCGCCCGCGGTGGGCTTGGCCCGGGCTCAACCGGAGGCGCGGGTGGAGACTCTGTTCTCATGATGTGGCTGCGTCGTGACATCGGCTCTGACGAGCTGGAGGCGTGGCGGCTGCGGGTGCGAGCCTCGGTCCTCGATCTGAACGACGGCATTGTGTCGGCCGCGGGCATCGCGGAGGGCTTCGCCAGTGCCGGCGCCTCGGACAGCGTCCTGCTCGTTGCCGCTGCGGCGACCGTCCTCGCCGGTGGGCTGGCCGCGGCTGGCGCTCGGTATACCGAGGTGCGGACCGAGTGGGAGATGAATCGTGCCCTGGTGGAGGCGGAAGCGGCTCAGATCGCGGCGGACCCGGACGGCGAGTTCGACGAGCTCGTCGGCATCTACCAGGCCAAGGGTCTGGACGAGGAGCTCGCCCGGCAGGTGGCCGCCGCGCTGACCGACAGTGACCCCGTGGCCGCGCATGCCGACGCGGAATTGCGCCTGGATGACCTTGGCACGACGAGTGGCGCGGGGCCGGCGGGACTGGTGGCGGGAGCCTCCTACGGCGTCGGCGCTGCCTTGCCGCTGACCAGCATCCTGTGGCTGCCGCCGGATGATCGGATGACCTTGACCTTCATCGTGGTGCTGATCGCGCTGGGCCTGACTGGTTGGCTCGCCTCGTGGCTGACCGGGCTGCCCGCGCTGCGGCTGGTTCGTCGCAACGTCGTGCTGGGCGGTGCCACGATGGCAGCGAGTCTCGTGATCGGGCTCCTGATCGACCTCTAGCGTGTGATCGCCGGGAGGAGGGGAGGCCGATTCGCCGGTCACGGCAGGCCGATCATGCGAGCCGATCTCGGCGGTGGATGGACCCCGTACTGTGGCGGCGAGGCGGCGGCGATCGCTTCCAGTCGGGACGGTGGAGCGGCGTTGAGCGATTCGTCTACAGCAGCGCGGCGGGTGCTCGCCGCCCCAGCGTCGCGGATTGACCGGATCGCGGCGGGTCGCGCCGCTCGTGAGCGGCTTCCGCGCACGGAGCTGGCCGCGTGGGATCCGGCGACACGCCGCGACGACGCGGTGTCGATAGTGCTGGGCCAGAACGCCTCTCGGCTGGCATCCGTATCCCAACCACGGGCAACGGGTATCACCGGCAAGCGGCTCATCCAGGCGGCAAGCGACATCTTCGTGGGCTGGACGAACGTCCGGCGGCTGAATTTCTACGTCAGGCAGTTCCGGGACATGAAAGTGATCCCGGACGGACAGCTGATAGCGCCCTATCTCGTTCAGTTCGCCGGACAATGTGGTGCGGTCCTCGCCCGAGCACACGCCCGCACCGGCGATCCGATCGCCATTGACAGCTACATCGGCAAGGGACGGCGCTTCGACAAGGCCATGATGGAATTCGCCCGACGCTACGCCGACCAAACCGAGCTCGATCACGCCCAGCTCGCCGCCGGGGTGAGCCACATCGCGTCACCGTGAAGGCAGCGTCGAAGGTCCGGGACGTCGCCGGCCCGGTCTGAACGACAACCTGGGTGATGGCGGCGTCCTGTGATGGCGGCGTCCTGGACGCGCGGCGGGCCGCCAGGCGTCCGGCTCGTGGTCAGAGGTGTTTGAGGGCTTCGCGGCGGGAGAGCGGGCTCAGGTCATGGGTGGCAACGAACGTGCGGACCCAGTCGGGGTCGAGGCGGGCATGCTGGCGCAGGGCCCAGCCGATGCCCTTGCGCAGGAAGAAGTCCGGGTCGGCGAGGTTGACCTCGATCACCTCGGCGAGCAGCGCGGTGTCGGTGCGGTCCTTGGCGCCGATCTGGCAGATCACCGCGGCGCGGCGGCGCCACCGGTCGGCGTCGCCGGCCCAGCGCCGCACGACCGGCCGCACCGCGGCGGGATGCCGGAGCAACAACGGGCCGAGCAGGCGGATCGCGGTCTCGTCGACGAAGTCCCACCATGCGCCGGTGACGACGATCTCGTCGAGCAGGTCGAGGCTCGGCTCCGGCTCGGCGGTCAGGTGGGCGGGACACCGGCGGGCGATCGCCAGTGCGGCGTAGCGCTCCTCGCGGTACGTGGCGTCCCGGAACAGGCTGCGCACCGTGCCGCGCCAGGTCGCCGGATCGGCGAGGGGGTGAGCGGCGAGGACAGGGCGCAGCGCGGCGGTGCGGACCGGTGTCGGCACGCCGAGGAACGGCATGCTGGACTTCATGTAGGCCCGCATCGGCTCGGCGGCGACCGGGTCGGCGACCGCATGCAGGGCCGCGCGCACGGCGTCGACCAGCGCGCGATCGGGACGGTCGGCCACGGACGGACGCTATCGGGGACCTGCCGACGAAGCCCGTGCGCGGCCCTCAGTCGGCAGCGGCGGCGGTGCTGGCGGCGAGCGCGGCGAACGTGCGCAACTGCTTGTGCATCATGATCAGGTCGCCCCAGCCGAGCGCCCACCGCCGGACCGGGTCGAGCCCGGCCGCCCGCACCCGCGCCAGGATCCTCGACGCAGCCGGCCCGGTGGGCAGGACCACATACGTGATCGCCGCGTCGCCGAACGCCCGCCGGCCCCGCGCCGACGTCAGCCGCAGGGTGAGCGACGACCCGGGCACGAACGAGTCGAGCGTGAAGATCCGGCACATCCGCTGCCCCACCTCGAGCCGGTCCAGCCCGGGCGTCAGCGTCCGCGGGCTGCGCCGGCCGCCGTTGTCGATCAGGTCGTACGAGTAGGGCGCGACCCGCAGCTGGCACAGCCACCGGAACGTCACCGCGGCCGGCGCCGCCACGTCGACGGCCCGGTCGAGCACCATCGCCTCGCCGGGCACCAGCTCGTCACACGGCAGCGGAGCCGCTCGCTCCGCCGCGGTGACACCCCAGGAGGTCACGGCGCCACGTCTCAGAGCAGCGAGCGCAGCACGTACGGCATGATCCCGCCGTGGCGGAAGTAGGCTGCCTCGCCGGGGGTGTCGATCCGCACGATCGCCTGGAACTCCTTGTCGTCCGCCCGCACGGTGACCGTCCGCGGCACGTCGCCGCCGTCGTTCATCGCCTCGATGCCCACCACGTCGAAGGTCTCCTCGCCGGTCAGCCCGAGCGACTCGGCCGTCTCGCCCTCCGCGTACTGCAGCGGGAGCACGCCCATCCCGATGAGGTTGGACCGGTGGATCCGCTCGTACGACTCGGCGAGCACCGCCCGCACCCCGAGCAGCCCGGTGCCCTTGGCGGCCCAGTCCCGGGAGGAGCCCGAGCCGTATTCCTTGCCGGCCAGCACCAGCAGCGGCACGCCGGCCTCCGCATATGCCACCGAGGCGTCGTAGATCGTCGTCTGCTCGCCGGTCAGCAGGTTGCGCGTCATCCCGCCCTCGACGCCCGGCACCAGCTGGTTGCGCAACCGGATGTTGGCGAACGTGCCGCGGATCATCACCTCGTGGTTGCCGCGGCGGGAGCCGTAGGAGTTGAAGTCGCGGCGCTCGATCCCGTGCTCGGCCAGGTATCTCCCGGCGGGCGAGTCGGTCTTGATCGCACCGGCCGGGGAGATGTGGTCGGTGGTCACGGAGTCGCCGAGCTTGGCCAGCACGCGCGCGCCGGCGATGTCGGTGACCGGCGCCGGCTCGCGCTCCATGCCGTCGAAGTAGGGCGGCTTGCGCACATACGTCGACTCGGGGTCCCAGGCGAACGTGTCGCCGGTCGGGGTCGGCAGCGAGGTCCACCGCTCGTCGCCGGCGAACACGTCCGCGTAGTCGCGGGTGTACATCTCGCTCGCGATCGACGAGTCGATGACCTCCTGCACCTCGGCGGCCGAGGGCCACAGGTCGTGCAGGTAGACCGGCTGGCCTTCCGAGTCGGAGCCGAGCGGCTCGGTGGTGATGTCCACGTCCATCGAACCGGCCAGCGCGTAGGCGACCACCAGCGGCGGCGAGGCCAGGTAGTTCATCTTCACGTCGGGGTTGATCCGGCCTTCGAAGTTTCGGTTGCCGGACAGCACCGAGACCACCGCGAGGTCGGCCTCGTTGACCGCGTTGGACACCGGCTCCGGCAGCGGTCCGGAGTTGCCGATGCAGGTGGTGCAGCCGTATCCGACAAGGTTGAAGCCGAGCTTGTCCAGGTAGGGCGTGAGGCCGGCGCGCTCGTAGTAGTCCATGACCACCTTGGAGCCCGGCGCGAGCGTGGTCTTCACCCAGGGCCGGCTCTGCAGGCCGCGCTCGACCGCCTTCTTGGCCAGCAGCGCCGCACCGATCATGACCGACGGGTTGGACGTGTTGGTGCACGAGGTGATCGCCGCGATGACGACGGCACCGTGGTCGATCTCGGTCTCGGTGCCGTCCTCGAGGGTCACCTTCGTCGGGCTGGACGCCCGCCCGCGGGTGGGGCCGGGGGCGACCGCCTCGGGCACCACGGTGCCGTTGACCTCGACCGCGACGGGGTCGCTAGCCGGGAAGGTCTCGGCGATGCCCTCGTCCACGGCACTCTGGATGCCGTCGGAGTCGGCGTAGTCCTGCAGCGTGACCCGGAAGGCCTGCTTGGCCTCGGCGAGCGGCACCCGGTCCTGCGGGCGCTTCGGGCCGGCCAGCGACGGCACGATGGTCGACAGGTCGAGCGAGAGGGTCTCGGAGTAGTTCGGCTCGGCGTTCGGGTCGTGCCAGAGGCCCTGCTCCTTCGCGTACGTCTCGACCAGGGCGACCTGGTCGTCCGGGCGGCCGGTGAACCGGAGGTAGCGCAGGGTCTCCTCGTCGATCGGGAAGATCGCGCAGGTCGAGCCGTATTCGGGGGACATGTTGCCGATCGTGGCGCGGTTGGCCAGCGGCACCGCACCGACGCCCGGACCGTAGAACTCGACGAACTTGCCGACCACGCCGTGCTTGCGCAGCATCTGCGTGATCGTGAGCACCAGGTCGGTGGCAGTGGATCCTTCGGGCAGCTCGCCGTCGAGGCGGAAGCCGACCACGCGCGGGATGAGCATCGACACCGGCTGGCCGAGCATCGCGGCCTCCGCCTCGATGCCGCCGACGCCCCAGCCGAGCACGCCGAGCCCGTTGACCATCGTGGTGTGCGAGTCGGTGCCGACGAGCGTGTCCGGATAGGCCGCGCCGTCGCGGGTGAACACCACGCGGGCCAGGTATTCGATGTTGACCTGGTGCACGATGCCGGTGCCCGGCGGGACGACCTTGAAGTCGTCGAACGCGCCCTGTCCCCAGCGCAGGAACTGGTAACGCTCGTAGTTGCGCTCGTATTCGAGCTCGACGTTGCGGGTGAACGAGTCGGGCGTGCCGAACAGGTCGGCCACCACCGAGTGGTCGATCACCAGCTCGGCCGGCGCCAGTGGGTTGATCCGCGCGGCGTCCCCGCCGAGGTCGCGCATCGCCTCGCGCATCGTTGCGAGGTCGACGATGGCCGGCACCCCGGTGAAGTCCTGCATGACCACCCGGGCAGGGGAGAAGCGGATCTCCCGGTCGGGCTCGGCCGACGGGTCCCAGCCGGCGAGGGCGCGCACGTCGTCCGCGGTGATGTCGGCACCGTCCTCGGTCCGCAGCAGGTTTTCCAGCAGCACCTTGAGGCTGAACGGCAGCCGATCGGCGCCGTCCACCGCCGAGAGCCGATGGATCTCGTACGACGTGTCGCCGACGGACAGAGTGCCCCGGGCCCCGAAGGAGTCTGCGCTGACCATGCGTTCATCCTTCCACTCGGACGCGCCGTGACGGCAGGTGGGACGCGCCACTGTGGACGGCGTCACGGCCTGTGGATGCCCGGTTGACGGGCGAGCGCCGGCAGGCGTCCCGACGTACCGTCGTGCACGTGGACACGATGGTCGCCCGGGCCACGGCAGCCGGCGTCAGCCGCGTCACGTTGCCGGCCCAGCGGGCGGCCGAAGCGCTGGACACGCTGACCGATCTGGTCGCCGAGGGCGGCGTGCTCGTACTCTCCGGCGCCGGCATCTCCACCGAGTCCGGGATCCCGGACTATCGCGGCCCGTCCAGCACCGCCCGCCGGGCCACGCCGATGACGTACCAGACCTTCACCACCGACCCGGGCGCCCGCCGCCGCTACTGGGCCCGCAGCCACCTCGGCTGGCAGCTGGTCGGCGGCGCGCGGCCCAACCGCGGGCACCGAGCGGTCGCCGCACTGCAGGACGCCGGCCTGCTCTCCGGGGTGATCACCCAGAACGTGGACGGCCTGCACCAGGCCGCCGGCGCCCGCGACGTCACCGACCTGCACGGCCGCCTCGACCGGGTGCGCTGTCTCGACTGCGGCCGACTGTCCGCCCGGGACGAGCTGCACGGGCGGCTGGCCGCGGCCAACGCCGACTGGCACGCGATCGCGGCGGGGGTCAACCCGGACGGCGACGTCGACCTGGCCGACAGCGCGCTGGCCGGCTTCCGCACGGTGGACTGCGACGACTGCACCGGTGTGCTCAAGCCGGACGTCGTCTTCTTCGGCGAGACCGTGCCGCCGGACCGGGTCGCCCGCTGCTACGAGCTGCTGGCCGGCTCACGCAGCCTGCTCGTGCTCGGCTCGTCCCTCACGGTCATGTCCGGGCACCGGTTCGTGCTGCGCGCGGCCCGGGACGGCCGGCCGGTGGCGATCGTCAACCAGGGCACCACCCGCGGCGACCGGTACGCCGCGGTCACCGTCGACGCCCCGCTCGGCACGGTGTTGCCGGCGGTCGCGGCCAGGGTCACCGGCCAGATCTGACTCTCGCGCTGCACCGAACGTCGCAGCGACAGCTCAGCCGAACGGCTGAATAGTCGAACTTCTGCCCCAATCAGGTCTTGCCAACGCCGCAACCGTCCACTTTGATGCCCGGTGGGACTGGTGTGATTGAAGTTGCCGCTGGCGACAGTGGGACCTGCGTGACATGATATGCCGCTCGGTGCGCATGGGGGAGATGTGGTGGACAGGCCCGGGACACTGCTCCGGACGGCCGTCGTCACCGTGGCCGCCGCGCTCACGGTCACCCTCATGCCTCATGACGCGTACGCACGGCCGCACGATCCGGGTGACGCCGCGATCACCGCCGCACAGCAGGCGAAGAACAAGAAGGCCGCCGACGTCGGCCGGCTCACCGCGATGGTCGCGCAGGCCGACGGCGACGCCCGCCGGGCACAGGACATGGCCGAGCTCGCGGTCGAGCGCTACAACAAGGCCGTCGTCGACCTCGGCGCCGCGACCGCGAAGGCGTCCGCGGCCAAGGCACAGGTCGCGAAGTCGACCAAGGCGGTCGAGGCGGCCAGGGCCGACTTCGCCACGTTCGCCCGCCGGTCCTACATCCAGGGCAGCACGGTCAACTCGGCCACCGCGGCGCTGCTCGACGCGGACAGCCCGACCGACCTGCTGCAGCGGGCCGACCTGCTCAGCTACGCGGGCAAGCGGAAGCTCGACGCGATGGGCCAGCTCGAGCGGGCCACCGTCAAGCGGGCCAACGCGGAGTCGACCGCCAGGCAGCTGCTCGCCGCCCAGAAGGCGGCCACCGCGCGGGCCCAGGCGCTCAAGCTGGCCGCCGCCCGCCAGGTGGCCGCGGCCCGGTCCAAGCTGGCCTCGCTGCAGACCCAGAAGGCCACCCTCAACCAGCAGCTCGAGGCGGCCCGGATCAAGCTCAACGGGCTGTACGCGGAGCGTGCCCGCTACCGCGCCTGGAAGAAGGCGCAGGAGGAGGCGGCGGCACGCGAGGCGGCCCGGCAGCGCGCGCTGCGGGCTGCCGCGGCGGCCCGGGAGGCGGCCGCCGCCGCTGCCGCGGCCAGGTCGAGCTCGGCCGGCTCGTCCGGGTCGTCGAGCTCGGCCGGCTCGTCGCGCTCCTCCGGCGGCGGCAGCCCAGCGGTCAGCGTGCCGCGGTGGACCGGGGGCGGCGGCTGGTCCGCGGCGAAGGGCCAGCGCGCGGCCGACCTGGCCACGCAGTGGCTCGGCCTGCCCTACTCCTGGGGTGGCGGCAACGCCTCCGGCCCGACCTGGGGCACCGACGGTCCGGTCGGGTTCGACTGCTCCGGGCTGGCGCTGTGGGCGTGGGCCCAGGTTGGCGTCTACCTGCCGCACTACTCCGGCTACCAGTACCGGTCCGGCCGGCACATCTCCCGCGCCAACCTGATGCCGGGCGACCTGGTGTTCTGGGCCTACGACCCGTCCGACCCCGGCACGATCCACCACGTCGCGATCTACATCGGCGGCGGCCGGATCGTGCAGGCGCCGCAGACGGGTGACGTCGTGAAGATCTCCTCCATGTGGTCCAACGGATACATCGGCGCCGCTCGCCCCGGCACCTGATTACAGTGGCCGAGTGAGGGCACCCGGGAAGTTGGTCGACCGGTTCGGCCGGGTCGCGACGGACCTGCGGGTCTCGTTGATCGACCGTTGCTCGCTCCGCTGCGCCTACTGCATGCCGCCAGAGGGGCTCGACTGGCTGCCCAAGGACACCTTGCTGACCGACGACGAGCTCATCCGGTTGGTCCGGATCGCGGTCGGGCTCGGGGTCACCGAGGTCAGGTTGACCGGTGGCGAGCCGCTGCTGCGCCGCGGCGTGCCGGACCTGGTCGCCCGGATGGCCGCACTCCGGCCGCGCCCCGAGATCTCGATCACCACCAACGGCATCCTGCTCGACCGCGATGCCGCCGGGCTGGCCGCCGCCGGACTCGACCGGGTCAACGTCTCGCTGGACACGCTCGACCCGGAACGGTTCAAGCGGATCGCGTTCCGGGACAAGCACGCGGCCGTGCTCGCCGGGCTGCGAGCCGCGCAGGCGGCCGGCCTCGCCCCGGTCAAGGTCAACGCGGTGCTGCTGCGCGGGATCAACGACGACGAGGCACCCGACCTGCTCGGCTGGGCGCTGCGCGAGGGCTACCAGATGCGGTTCATCGAGCAGATGCCGCTGGACGCGCAGCACGGCTGGGACCGGGCCGCGATGGTCACCGCGGACGAGATCCTCGAGCATCTGAGGGCCGTGTACGCGCTGGCGCCGGTGCCGGACCCGGACCGCGGCAGCGCGCCGGCGGAGACCTGGGCGGTGCTGGACGGGCCCGATCGCGCCGGCTGGGCACAGGACAACCCGCGGGTCGGGGTGGTCGGCTCGGTGACCCGGCCGTTCTGCGCCGACTGCGACCGGGTTCGGCTGACCGCCGACGGCCAGCTGCGCAACTGCCTGTTCGCTACCACGGAGAGTGACCTCCGTACGGCGATGCGGGCCGGGGCCGACGACGACGAGCTGGCCGGCCGGTTCATCGCCTCGATAGCCGGCAAGAAGGCCGGGCACGGCATCGACGGTCCCGATTTCCAGCAGCCGGACCGGCCGATGTCCGCGATCGGCGGCTAACGAGGCGACCGCGCCCGGTTCTCAGAGCCGCTCGACGCGCAGCGGGAAGTCGCGGCGCGCGAGGAAGTCCGACAGCGTGTCGCGATGCTCCTCGCAGGCGAGCCACTGCTTCGTGCGGTCCTCGCTGTGGATCTTGGGGTTCCGCCAGAGCAACACGTATACCGCCGGACGTTGGCACCCCTTGGCCGAGCAGCGGACATCGGCATCCAGCGAAGAGGTCATCGGCGGAATCCCGGCGCTCCGGACACTGGAGGCAGCATGGGCGCGTCGGGCGGCCACGGGGGGAGCCGCCCGACGCGAAAGGAAAATAGCACTACACCACCCGAACGGGCATCAGCTCCGCACGAAGATCACCCGAACGGCAGCCACACCATTTGCGCTCGGTAACGTCGGCGGCCTCCGCTCGCGCCCCCGCATGATCAAGAACGCCGAGGTCACATGCGGACCCGACCGACCTTACGCCCGTCTCACGGATCCTGCGCTTTGCTCGAGGACGAGTATCGGGAGCAGACCGGCGCGAGCCGGCTCGAGGAGGCGGCGAGCGGATGGTCGACACAGCGGTCGGAGACGCCTCGGCGTCCACCCCGGCACGGGACGCCGGGCTGCTGGAGCGCGCGCTGTTCGAAGTCAAGCGGGTGATCGTCGGGCAGGACCGGATGGTCGAGCGGATGCTGGTCTGCTTGCTTGCTAAGGGTCACTGCCTGCTGGAAGGCGTGCCGGGCGTCGCGAAGACTCTCGCGGTGGAGACCCTTGCCACCGTCTCCGGCGGGACGTTCGCGCGCCTGCAGTTCACCCCCGACCTCGTGCCGTCCGACATCGTCGGCACCCGCATCTTCAAGCCGGGCTCGGACAGGTTTGACACGGAACTCGGGCCGGTGTTCGCCAACTTCGTGCTGACCGACGAGATCAACCGGGCGCCGGCCAAGGTCCAGTCGGCGCTGCTCGAGGTCATGTCCCAGGGGCAGGTCTCGATCGGCGGCACGACCTACCCGATGCCCCAGCCGTTCCTCGTGATGGCCACGCAGAACCCGATCGAGTCCGAGGGTGTCTACCCGCTTCCGGAAGCGCAGCGTGACCGGTTCCTCATGAAGGTCGTGGTCGACTACCCGACCGGCGAGGAGGAGCGGGAGATCGTCTACCGGATGGGCGTGGTACCGCCCGTCCCCGAGCAAGTGCTCAGTCCGGCCGACCTGCTGCGGCTGCAGGAGGCAGCCAGTCACGTGTTCGTGCACCACGCGCTGGTCGACTACGTCATCCGGCTGGTGCTGTCGACGCGCTCTCCCGGCGACCACGGCATGAGCGACGTCGCCGGCTGGGTGGCGTACGGGGCGAGCCCGCGGGCGTCCCTCGGCATGATCGCCGCCGCCCGCGGGCTGGCGCTGATGCGCGGGCGGGACTACGTGCTGCCGCAGGACGTGCTGGACATCGCGCCGGACGTGCTGCGGCACCGGCTGGTGCTCTCCTACGACGCGCTCGCCGACGGCGTCCCCTCCGAGCACGTCGTGCACCGGGTGCTGCAGAGCGTGCCGCTGCCGCAGGTCACCCCGCGCCAGCGCGCCGCCGGCGGCCCGTACGGGTCGCAGGGCTACGGGCCGAGCACCGGGTCCACCCCGGCCGCGCCGACCCCGCCGCCGCTCCCGCGGCCGGGCCGCCCCGCCGAGCAGCTGTCCAACGGGCCGGGCGAGGAGCGCAGCGCGTGACCGCACCGTCCGAGGCGGAAGGCCCGCCGGCCCGGGCGGCGAGCCTGCGCGACGCCGGGCCGGCCCAGGCCGCTGCCGTCCTGGCCCACCTCGAGCTGACCATCCGGCAGAAGCTGGACGGCCTGCTGCAGGGCAACTACCTCGGCCTCGTGCCGGGGCCGGGGTCGGAGGCGGGCGAGTCCCGGGAGTATCACCCCGGCGACGACGTGCGCCGGATGGACTGGGCGGTGACCGCGCGGACGACGGTGCCGCACATCCGGGAGACGATCGCCGACCGGGAGCTGGAGACCTGGGCCGTCATCGACCTGTCGCCCAGCCTCGACTTCGGCACCGCCCGGTGCGAGAAGCGCGACCTCGTCATCGCCGCGGTCGCCGCGATGGCGCACCTCACCGGCAAGGGCGGCAACCGGTTCGGCGCGCTGATCACCACCGGCGAGCAGCTGCACCGGTTCCCGGCCCAGTCGGGCCGGGTGCACACGACCGCGCTGCTGCGCAAGCTGGCCTCGATGCCGCGCTCGCCCCGCGGCAAGCGCGGCGACCTGGCCGCCGCGCTGGAGGGCCTGCGCCGCCCGCCGCGCCGGCGCGGGTTCGCCGTGGTGATCTCCGACTTCCTCGGCGACCTCGACTGGGAACGGCCGATGCGCGCGCTCGCCGTGCGGCACGACGTCCTCGCGATCGAGGTGCTCGACCCGGTCGAGCTCGGCCTGCCGCCGGTCGGGCTGCTCACCCTCGTCGACCCGGAGAGCGGCGCGCTGCTGGAGGTGCAGACCAACAAGAAGCAGCTGCGGGAGAAGTACGAGACCGCCGCCAGCGAGCAGCGCGCGGAGATCGCCGCCGCGCTGCGCCGGGCCGGGGCCGGGCACCTCCAGCTCCGCACGGACCGGGACTGGCTGGTCGACATGGTCCGGTTCGTCGCCGCGCGCCGCCGCGGGGCCTCCGGAGGAGCGCTGCGGTGACCCGTACGTTCCTCTCGCCCGGCTGGCTGTGGCTGCTGCTCGGGGTCGCCGCACTGCTGATCGTCTACCTGGTGCTGCAGCTGCGCCGGCGGGCGTACGCGGTGCGCTTCGCCAACCTCGACCTGCTCGGCAAGCTGGCGCCGAAGCGGCCCGGCTGGCGCCGCCACCTGGCCTTCGCCGCGCTGCTGCTCGCGCTCGCCTCGCTCACCACCGCGATGGCCAAGCCGACCAAGGACACCAAGGTCCCGCGGGACCGGGCCACCGTGATGATGGCGATCGACGTCTCGCTCTCGATGCGGGCCGAGGACGTCAGCCCCAACCGGCTGGAGGCGGCGCAGGCGGCGGCCAAGGAGTTCGTCGGGCTGCTGCCGCCGCGGATCAACCTCGGGCTGGTCACGTTCTCCGGCACGGCGACGGTGGCGGTCTCGCCGACCACCGACCGGGCCTCGGTGCTGCGCGCGATCGACAACCTGGAGCTGGCCGAGCGGACGGCGATCGGCGAGGCGATCTTCTCCTGCCTGGACGCGGTCAAGACGTTCCAGGCGCAGCTGCAGGGCACCGACCCGTCCGAGGGCAACGCGCCGGCCCGGATCGTGCTGATGTCCGACGGCAGCAACACCTGGGGTCGGAGCCCCGAGCAGGCGGTCGGCGCGGCCAAGCAGGCTGCGGTGCCGGTCTCGACGATCGCGTTCGGCACCGACACCGGCTACATCGACCTGGAGGGGCAGCGGGTCGTGGTGCCGGTCGACCACGAGAAGCTCAAGGAGATCGCGGACGGCACCGGCGGCAGCTACTACGCGGCGGCTTCGGCCGAGCAGCTGAGCAGCGTCTACCGCGACCTCGGCAGCCAGATCGGATACACGACCGAGCGCCGGGAGATCACCACCTGGTTCGTCGGGATCGGGTTGCTGTTCGCCTTCGGCGCGGCCGGCCTCTCGTTGCTCTGGTCCAACCGATTGTTGTGAACGGCGAGGGCGGTGTCGTCCGGCGGGTGTCCACCCGCGAGGTCTACCGGAACCCGTGGCTGACGCTGCGGGAGGACGAGATCCGCCGGCCGGACGGCTCGGCCGGCATCTATTCGGTCGTCGACAAGCCGGACTTCGCGCTGGTCATCCCGGCCGAGCCGGACGGGTTCCACCTGGTCGAGCAGTTTCGCTACCCGGTCGGCGGCCGATACTGGGAGTTCCCGCAGGGGACCGCGGCCGGCGGCGTCACGGTGGAGCCGGCCGCGCTGGCCCGCGCCGAACTGGCCGAGGAGACCGGGCTGCGGGCGGGTTCGCTGGAGCTGCTCGGCCACCTGCACTGCGCGTACGGGATGAGCAGCCAGGGGTTCGACGTGTTCCTGGCCACCGAGCTGACCCCGGGCCCGCCGGCGCGCGAGGAGTCCGAGCAGGACATGCGGCAGCGCCGGGTCAGCCGGGCCGAGTTCGAGCAGCTGATCCGGTCCGGCCGGGTGACCGACGACAGCACGCTCGCCGCGTACGCGCTGCTGCTGATGCGCGAGGCGGGTCGGCTCTAGCGTCACAGCTCCAGCAGCCGGTCGACCAGGGTGCGGTACTGCCGGAGCGCGATGCGCAGGTCCTCGGTGCCGCTGGTGCCGTCCTCGGCCTGCCAGCGGTCGATCCGGTCGGCGTCGGCGATCGTGTCGGACAGCGCCCGCAGGATCTCCCGGGACAGGTCCCCGGCTTCGCGGACGGCCTGCTGCGGGTCGTCGACGAAGTCGGCCTGCAGGTCACGCCAGCGCCGCTTGAACTCGGCCGACCGCTCCGCGCTGAGCAGGCCGTGAGCGTCGGTGCTCGCTGCCGGACTCGGCCTGGCCGCCGGTTCGGTCGCCGCGGGGGCAGGCGCGACGCCGGCCGGCGTGTCAGCCTGCGTCCGGACGACCTCTCGGGCGGGCTTGTCGGCCGGCGTGTCGGCCTCCCTGGCCGGTCTGCCGGCCGACATCTCGGCAGGCTCGTCGGTGGGCTCGTCGGCCTTCCTGTCGGCCGCGGGTGTGGTCGGCGCCGGAGTCGCTGCCGGCGGCGCCGTGGACGCCGGTGCGGCGGACGAGGTTGCCCGCCCGGTCGGTGCCGGCGACGTGGACGACGGCGACGACGCGGGCGCGGAGAACGCCGACATCGCCGACGAGGGAGATCCGGACGGCGGCGAACCCGGCGCGGCGGTGGACGCCGACGACGACGGCGAGGACGCGGGCGCAGAGAACGCGGACGACGAGGCCGACGACGAAGACCCGGACGGCGCAGCCGACGGGCCAGTGGACGCCGGCGCCGACGACGACGGCGAGGACCCGGGGGCGGAGAACGCCGATGACGACGGCGAACCGGACGGGGGAGAGGCCGGCGTTGCGGTGGGTGCCGGCGCCGACGACGACGGCGAGGACGCGGGCGCGGAGAAGGCCGTCGACGCCGGCGGGGTGGTCGGGGCCGAGGGAGCGGGCAACACCGGCGGCGCGGACGTCCAGCCGGACTGCCGCCACGGACTCTCCCCGCCGCCCGGCGAACCGCCGGACGCCCCGGCCGCGGGCCGCTCGCCGCTCGGCGCCGGGTCCTCGGCCCCCGATTCCGGATGCGGTGCCCCGCGGTAGCGCGCCATCAGCGAGCCGCGCCCGGAGGTCGGATCCTCGTCGGCCGGGTCCTGCTCGGAGGACCGTGGAGTGCGGCTCTCCCGTCCGTTCGACCCGCTGGCACCACCGTCGAGAAATTGCATGGCGAGCACCGTAGCCGCAGCCGCAGCGTCGTCCCACCGAGATCGACCCGGCTCACCCGTCCGCAGCAGCGCTCGGCGCCGCCGGCCGAGCTCAGCGCCGCGGGCCGAGATCAGCCGCGGGGCCGAGCTCAGCGCCGCGGGTCGAGCACGAGCTTGCCGGTGCTGCGCCGTTCCAACAGTGCGCGGTGGGCCTCGGCCGCCTGGCCGAGCGGGTACGTCCCGCCGACGACCGCACGCAGCCGCCCGTCCGCGACCATGGCCAGCAGCTCCGTCATCGGGCCGTCCAGCCAGCGGGCCGGGTCCCGGAAGCAGTGCGCGAGCCAGAAGCCGACCACCGCGGACGAGTGGGCCATCAGGCTGCGCGGGTCGACCGGCGTTGGCTGGGTCCGGGACGCCATCCCGTAGGTGACGAGCCGGCCGAACGGGGCCAGCGCCCGCAGGCTCGCGTCGAAGACCGGGCCACCGGTCATCTCCAGCACCACGTCCACCCGGGAGCCGCCGTTGGCCTCGCGCAGCGCCGCGGTGAGATCGTCCGCGGCCGGGTCGACGGCCACGTCCGCGCCGAGGGAGAGGGCCAGCTCACGCTTCTCCGCCGAGGACGCGGTCGCGATGATCCGCCCGGCACCGAAGGTTCTGGCCAGCTGCACCGCGACCGTGCCGACCCCGCCGGCCGCGGCGTGCACGACGACCGACTCGCCGACGGCCAGGTGGGCGCTGGTCCGCAGCAGGTGCCAGGCGGTGACGCCCTGCAGCACCATGGCCAGCGCCGCGCCGTCCGAGACGCCGTCCGGGATCGGCCAGACCAGCACGTCGGCGGCCGCGACCCGCTCGGCGTACCCGCCGGCGCCGCAGAGGCCGACCACCCGCCGCCCGTCCGGCCCGGTCCCGGCGAACTCCGCGCCCGGCACCAGCGGCAGCCGCTGCGGGGCCAGGTAGCTGTCCTCGGTCTGGTGCGTGTCGGCGAAGTTGACCCCGGACGCGGTGACGTCGTAGACGCGCATCCCGGGACCCGGGCGCGGATCGGGCAGCTCGACCGTCTCGAGCACCTCGGGACCGCCGAACCGGGTGATCTGGATGCCACGCATGGCTGGACTATAGGGTTCGCCTCCGTGACCCGATCCGTGCTCGTCACCGGCGGCAACCGCGGCATCGGCCTGGCGATCGCGCGGGCGTTCGTCGCCCAGGGCGACAAGGTCGCCGTGACCCACCGCTCGTCCGGGCCGCCCGAGGGCCTGTTCGGGGTGGAGTGCGACGTCACCGACACCGCCGCCGTGGACGCCGCGTTCACCGCGGTCGAGGCCGAGCACGGCCCGGTCGAGGTGCTGGTGAGCAACGCCGGGATGACCGAGGACACGCTGCTGCTGCGGATGAGCGAGGACCAGTTCAGCCGGGTGCTGGACACCAACCTCACGGCGGCGTACCGGGTGTGCAAGCGGGCGGCCGGGAGGATGCTGCGCGCCCGCTCCGGCCGGATCGTGCTGGTGTCCTCGGTCGTCGCGATGACCGGCAGCGCCGGGCAGACCAACTACGCGGCCGCGAAGGCCGGCCTCATCGGGTTCGGCCGGTCGCTGGCCCGCGAGCTCGGCTCGCGCGGCATCACGGTCAACATCGTCGCGCCCGGCTTCGTGCAGACCGACATGACCGCGGTGCTGCCCGAGCAGGAGGTGGAAAGGGTCAAGGCGCAGATAGCGCTGCAGCGGCTGGCGACCCCGGACGAGGTGGCCGGGGTGGTCACCTTCCTCGCCTCGGACGCCGCTTCGTACATCACCGGAGCGGTGCTGCCGGTGGACGGCGGACTGGGGATGGGGCACTGAGATGGGGCTGCTCGACGGCAAGCGACTGCTGGTCACCGGGGTGATCACCGACGCCTCGATCGCGTTCTCGGTGGCGAGGGTGGCGATCGAGCAGGGCGCGTCGGTGGTGCTCACCGGCTTCGGCCGGCTGACACTGGTGGAGCGGGTGGCGAAGAAGCTGCCCGGGCCGGCGCCGGTGGTCGAGCTGGACGTGACCAGCCCCGAGGACCTGGCCGCGCTGCCCGAGCGGGTGCGCCAGCACGTGGACGGGGTCGACGGCGTGCTGCACTCGATCGGGTTCGCCCCGGCGTCCGCGCTCGGCGGCGACTTCCTGGAGACGCCGTGGGACGACGTCGCCACGGCGGTGCACGTCTCGACGTACTCGCTGCCGGCGCTGGCGAGGGCCGTGCTGCCGCTGCTGCCGGAGCGCGGCGGCTCGATCGTCGGGCTCACCTTCGACGCGACCGTCTCCTGGCCCTCGTACGACTGGATGGGCGTGGCGAAGGCGGGGATGGAGTCGGCCGCCCGCTACACGGCGCGCGAGCTCGGCCCGCGCGGCACCCGGGTCAACCTGGTCGCCGCCGGGCCGCTGCGGACGATGGCGGCACGGTCGATCCCGGGCTTCAGCAGGTTCGAGGACGTCTGGGACGAGCGGGCGCCGCTCGGCTGGGACATCAGCGACCCGGAGCCGGTCGCCCGGACCTGCGTTGCGCTGCTGTCCGACTGGATGCCCGCGGTGACCGGGGAGATCGTGCACGCCGACGGCGGGTTCCACGCGACCGGCGTGTAGACATGACGTCGTGAGCTCCGAGTACGACGCGCTGCTGCTGCTGTCCTTCGGCGGTCCGGAGGGACCGGACGACGTGCTGCCGTTCCTGGAGAACGTCGTGCGCGGGCGGGGCGTGCCGCGGGAGCGGCTGCTCGAGGTGGCCGAGCACTACTCGCACTTCGGCGGCGTGTCGCCGATCAACGAGCAGAACCGGGCGCTGCTGGCGGCGGTCCGGGCCGAGCTCGACCTGCCGGTCTACTGGGGCAACCGCAACTGGCACCCGCTGGTCGAGGACACGGTCGCGACCATGCACGCGGACGGCCTGCGCCGGGCGCTGGTGTTCGTCACGAGCGCCTACACGTCGTACTCGGGGTGCCGGCAGTATCAGGACGACCTGGCCAGGGCCAGGGCGGCGGTCGGGGAGGGGGCGCCGGAGCTGGACAAGCTGCGGCACTACTTCAATCACCCCGGGTTCATCGAGCCGGCCGCGGACGGGGTACGCGCCGCGCTGGTCGGCCGCCCGGACGCCCGGCTGGTGTTCACCGCGCACTCGATCCCGCTGTCGATGGAGGCCGCCAGCGGCCCGCCCGGGCACCTCTACACGGCGCAGCTGCGGGAGGCGTCCCGGCTGGTGGCCGAGGCGGTCCGCGGGCCCGGCGCCGAGTTCGACGTGGTCTGGCAGTCCCGGTCCGGGCCGCCGTCGGTGCCCTGGCTGGAGCCGGACGTCAACGACCACCTCGCCGCGCTCGCCGCGGCCGGCACGGCAGCGGTCGTGGTGTCGCCGATCGGCTTCGTCTCCGACCACGTCGAGGTGCTCTGGGACCTGGACGAGGAGGCGGCCGCGACCGCGGCCAAGCTCGGCCTCGACTACGCCCGGGCCTCGACCGTCGGCACCGACCCGCGGTTCGTCCGGATGGTGAGCCAGCTGGTCGAGGAGCGCACGTCCGGCGC